>WNGA01007722.1_pt1 | contig 32739 bp, 34 predicted proteins | sample 5400061 | NCBI WGS metagenome assembly WNGA01 (sample SAMN13153366, study PRJNA577476) | soil metagenome | isolation source: 100 cm soil or saprolite under grassland replicate 2 | place: USA:California | collected 2016-06-15 | reverse complement strand
GAGCAGCCACAGATAGGTCTCCTGCTGGCCGGCGAAGGAGGAGTTTGCCAGGTCCTCGACGTTGGCGCTGGAGCGTACGGCGACTGGGCAGTCGCTCCCGCCCAGCTCCTCGTACGCGCGCAACACCTCCTCAGCCACCTGGCTCGAGGGTTGGGTGTTCTCGAACAACGCCCGGATCTGCTCGGGCGCCTCCTCGCCGGGCCCGCCCAGGAGGCGTTCGATGTCGGCCTCCAGGTGGTTGTGCTGCACATGCTCGCGGTAGGCGTCAGTGCTCACGGCAAAGCCGGGTGGCACGGTGAAGCCGTAACGCAGCAGGTGCCCCAATCCGGTGGCCTTGCCGCCGACCAGATTTGCGCAATCCTCGGAGCACTCCGCCAGCCAGATCACACTCGCCATGACTACGTACGCCAAAGGCGCTGGGACGCCAACCGGGCGCCTTCGGCGAGCGCCTGGAACTTGGCCCACACGACCGTTGGATGCACTTCAGGTGAGAAGGTTGCCTGCGACGAAAAGCCGCAGTCGGCGCCGGCAATGACATTTTCCTTGCCCACCAGGTTGGCGTAGGTCACCAGCAAATCGGCGATCAATTCCGGGTGTTCGACGATGTTGCTCGCGTGGGTGATCATGCCAGGGATGAGCACTTTGCCTTCGGGTAGCTTGACGTCTTCCCAGACGTGCCACTCATGCTGATGCCGCGCGTTGGCGGCTTCGAAGGAGTAGGCTTGCGCGTTAATTCGTAATAACAGATGCACGATGTCCTTGAGCGGGACGTCGTGGACCCGTGGCCCTTCGTTGATGCCGTAGCACGTGTGATAGCGCACGCGGTCAGGTGGGATGCCGCGCAGCGACTCGTTGATGATGTCGATGTGCGTTTCCGGTTGCACCGGATGCGGCTCGCCGGCGTAGAAGCCGGTCAGCCACGGATCGTCGATCTGGAGGATGAAACCCGCGTCGACGATGGCCAGGTACTCCTCGCGCATCGCCTCACCGAGCGCCCTTAGAAAATCCTCGGCGGACGGGTAGTACTCGTTGACGCCAAGCTGTCGAGGCGCGAGGGAGGGCACGAAGACCTCTTCGACCTGCACGCCCTGGAGCGCCGCCTTCAGATTATCGAGGTCGGTCCGCAGTGCTTTCTGGCCGGTGTACGTGAGCGGGCTGGTGCACACCAGTGGCGGCATCTGCACGCTCATGCGATTCTTATCGCCCAGGTACTCCTTGTAGTACTCGGGGAAGGCGTCCAGCTCCACCCGCCAGGGAGATCGATCGTCCAGCCGCGCGCTCGGCCTCACTTCCAGCCCACCCAGGCGCTGCGCGAGGTAGGCGTAAAAGCCAGACTTGCTCTGCTCGCCGTCGTCGACCACGTCGACGCCGTTGTCGGCCTGTTTGCGCACCACGTCCGCGACCGCACGGCGGGTGATGCCAGCCAGCGCCTCCTCGTCGTACGGCTCGCCGTTGACCTGCTTCTGCACCAGCTCCAGCAGATCGTGTGGTCGCGCCAGGCTGCCCACGTGCGTGGTCAGGATGCGCTCGGTGCTCCGCTTCATCGTGCCCGCATGCGGTTGTTCTTGGCGTTGTGCTCGACTTCGGCGGCGTGCGGTGTGCCATCACGGCGCAACGTCACCATCACCGCGCCGCGGTTTGCTTCGAGGAAGGCGCGTTGTTCTGGCGAGAGCTCCACTAGCCGAGGTGGCGGTCGAGCCAGTCGACCACCGGCCTGGTCAGCCGCAGCTGGGCTTCGGCCCAATCGAGCAGCTCGGGCGACTCGGTCATGCCCTCGGGCACCTGGATACCTACGGCCAGCCCCTTGTGTTTGAGCAGCTCGCCGCGCGGGTGGTCCTGTGGATAGGGTGGCGGCACGCGCTTGGTGCGCTCCATCGCCTCGATGCCGTAGCCGCGCTCTTTCAGACTGTCGACTGCCTTCTGGAGCGGAGGGCCAAACTTGTCGGAAGCGATGGCTTGTCGATAGCGCTGCAGGGTCTCGGGCGACATGTGCCAGCTACCGACGCCGACATAGTCGGCTTCCAGCCCGAAGCTGAAGTACATGCCGGGCACGCCGTGCATCTCCTCAGCGTCTTTGCCCGCCGGTCGAATGGACATGTTCGCGGCGACCCAGGTCTTGTAGGGCGTCTTGTCGCGCGCGAAGCGCGTGTCGCGCTGGATGCGCATGAAATGCGGCGTGACGTCGGCGAGCTGTGGGTACTGGTCGAGCAGCCGCGCCCGCAGGTCGTACACGAATAACTCCAGCGGTCGCTTCCAGAGTCGCTCGAAGTCGGCCTGGTGCGCCTTGAACCACGGCCGAGACTGCTCCGCTTGGAGCTCCAGGAAGAACTCGACGCCACCGTCAGGGAAGCCTGTAAATCGCTCGGTCGAAGCCGCCGCAGTCGCCATGCCGCGCAGTGTAGCCCCGCGCTCAGCCTTTGAGGATCTTCATCGCGACCCACCAGATGCCGAAGACGAAGACGGCGAGGGCGATCCACTGCGCGAGATCGGTCGGCATCGGCAGCGGCGCCGCGCCGCGCGCTCCGCCGCGACAGCCGGTCAGCAGGACCAGCGACCCCACTAACCACCACCACCCGCGCGCGCGCACTTCAGTTGCAATCCTAACGCGCTGCTCACTCAGTGCCCGCGGAAAGCCTCCTCCAGCCATTCGGCGACGACCGTGGGCACCACCTTGGCATCGACAAGCATGGCCGGCTGGGCGCCGCTCTCGAGCCACGGCTGCAGTGCATCGAGATCGGCCGCTGAGCGCACAGTGATGCCGCGTAGCCCGACGGCGCGGCCGAGCGCGGCGAAGTCGACGTCTGGAAAGCGCACCAGGTCGAGCGGGTGGCCGTGCGGTCCGAAGTGGTGCACTTCCGCGCCATAGGCGGCGTCGTTGAAGACCACGATCAGCATCCGCAGCCCCAGCCGCGCCACCGTCTCCAGATCGGCCAGGCCGATCATCGTCCCGCCATCGCCCAGAGCCGCAACCGTGAGGCGATCCGGTCGGGCGACCGCTGCGCCGATCGCCGACGCCAGGCCCAGCCCGACTGCCTGGAAGGCCTGGGTAAAGACGAACGCCTTGTCATCCGGCACCTGGAGGTACATTGCGGGGTAGCCCATGAAATGGCCGGAGTCGATGGCCACGGTACGTTCCGCGGGCAGTAGCTGGTCGAGTCGGTTGGACAGGGTGCGCGGGTCGATGTGGCCGTCGTCGCCAGCGTCCGGATACGGAGTGGTCTGCCAGCGGCCACACTGGATGCGCTCCGCCAACGCCGCGCTGCGCCAGCCTGAGCCTTCGTAGCCGCGTCGTTCGAGCTCGTGTCTGAGGGCGCTGGCAGTCTCGGCCGCGTCGCCGACGATGCCGAGGTCGACGCGGTGGTGGGCGCCGAGCGCGTCCGGATCGTCGTCGATCTGAATGACCGTCGCCGTCGGGCCGAGCAGCCTGGCGTGCCGCGTGGTCCACATGTTGAGGGCGATGCCGAAGCCGAGCACGACGTCGGCTTCGGCGATGAGCTCGGCGGCGATGGGCGAGGCGAAGCCGCCCGAGATGCCCAGCGCCCACGGGTTCTTCGCGAACAGACCATTCGCCACGGCCGAGGTTGCCAGCAACCCACCCACCGTTTCAGCGAGTGCTTCCAACGTGTGGCCCGCGCGCGAGACTCTGGCGCCGCGACCTGCCAGGATGAGCGGCTTTTTCCCCCGCGCAAGCGCATCGGTGGCTTCGATGAGCGACGGCCGCGCTGGCGCACTGGGTGGGACCATTGCCGGCGACAGTGGCTCCGCTGAGGGCGGGCACGGCATCGCCTGAATGTCGAGTGGCAGCATCAGCACCACCGGCCGACGCTTCAGCCAGGCTGTGTGTACGGCGCGGGTCGCGTCGGCGATCGCGGTTTCGGGGCTGAGCACCCGCTCGGGCAGCGCGCCGACCGATGCGACCAGCTGCTCCTGGGCGATGCGGAAGTTGGAGCGCACCGCGGCCGCCGCGGTGTCGGCCGCGACCAGCACGAGCGGTGTGCGGCTCTTGGCCGCCTCGGTCAGGCCGGTCAGCGTGTTGGTGAGGCCCGGGCCCTGGTGGACAGTGCACATCCCCAGCTCGCCGGTGACCTGCGCGTAGGCGTCGGCCATGCAGATCGCGCCACCCTCGTGTCGCGCGGCCACGAACTGCCTGCCCGCGGCCACCATCGCGTTGGTGACCGCGAAGTTGCCGCTACCGATCAGGCCGAACACGGTGCGCGGCCCGAGCTGCGCCAGGGTCCGACCGACCGCCTCGGCGACCAGCATCAGCCCGGGCTAGCGGCCGACCAGGGCCAGGACCCGAGCCGGCGAGCCCGAGCCGCGCACGATCGGCAGCGGCGCGGCGATGAGCAGCGCGCCCGCCGGCGGTAAGCGCGACAGGTTCGCGAGCTGCGTCAGCCCGTACTTGCCTGCCCCGAGCAGGAACGAGTGGCACGGAAACGCGGGATCGAAGCTGTGCGCGGCGCCGGCGTCGGTCCCCACGGTCTCCACCCCGAAGCCGGCAATCGGCGCCTCGTTGGCCAACCACTTCGCGAGCTCGACCGAGACGCCCGGCGTGTGCGAGCCCGTGTCATCGGCGTTGAGGAACGCCGACTGATCGTGGGCGCGGCTGTCCCAGCCGCTGCGGAACAGCAGCCAGCCGTCTTTCGGAAGCGGTCCATGTTGCTGCTGCCACGCTTCGATATCGCTGACCTGCAGCAGGAAGTCCGGATTGGCGGCGACTTCCTTGCTCTTGTCGATCACGACTGCCGGGCCGACGAGCTGGCGCGGCGGTACCTGCGAGACGTCCATCCCGTCGCGCGCGGAGATCCAGTGCACCGGAGCATCGAAGTGGGTGCCGACGTGCTCGCCGGCCGAGAAGTTGTTCCAGTACCAGGCCGGACCACGGTCGTCGTAGCGGCTGATCTCCTGCAGGGCGAAGCGCTGGGTGTTGGCGAATGGCGGCGGCAGCTGCAGGATGGGTGTCCTGTCGGAAAGCGGCGCCGTCAGATCGATGACCTCGACACTGCCACTGCTGATCCCGTCGATCAGGTCGGACAACAGGCTCATGACGCGCCCTACTGTACGACCCCCCACGGGGGATGCACTGGGTGCAGCTGCCTCACGGCGACGCAAACGCGGCGCAGTCGCGGCTGTACGCGGGCATCCACACACGCACCGACAATGAGATGGGCTTGCAGCTTGGTCGGCAGGTCGCGGGCGCGACGCTGCAGCGGCTGGGTGACGTGAAGTTGGCGTACGACTGAGGTGCGCACCGACAGACCCGACCGGCTACCTCGACTGACTCGACCGGCTACGCTGTCGTGGCACAGACGCCATGGCAGTACCGGCACCCCCGCCAGAGGGCAGCAGCCATGAAGGGCTTGGCCTCGCGCTCTCAGGCGGCGGCTTTCGGGCGATGCTGCTCCACCTCGGGGTGGTGTGGCGGCTGAACGAGATGGGTCTGCTGGAGACGCTGACGCGTATCTCCAGCGTCTCGGGCGGGTCGCTGCTCAACGGCCGGCTCGCAGTCGCTTGGAACCAGCTGCGGTTCGGGCCGGGCGGCGCGCCGAATTTCAAGGCCGAGGTGGCCGATCCCATCTTGAACCTGGCCCAGCAGCGCGTGGACCTGCCGGCAATCCTGCTCGGACTGGTGCCCTTCGTGGGTGGCGGCAACATCGCCGCCGGCTTCTACAAGCGCTACCTGGTCGGTGATGTCCTGCTGAAGGATTTGCCCGCGCGACCACGGTTCGTGTTCAACGCCGCGCACCTGCCAACAGCCACCAGCTGGCGCTTTTCGCAGCCGTATATGGCCTGCTATCGCCTCGGCCTGGTGCACAAGCCAGCCGTGCCGCTCGCCGTGGCGGTGGCCGCGTCAGCGGCATTTCCGCCGTTCTTGTCGCCGGTGACGCTGCATCTGAACCCGGACGATTTCTGCACCGATCCGCCGTGCCGCAAAGGCGCGGACCTGTTCGATCGACGCGACCTGCGCTCGACGGTGCCGCTCAGCGATGGCGGGGTCTACGACAACCTGGGTCTGCAGACCCTGGACGACTTCAAGGAAGTGCTGGTCTCCGACGCCGGCGGTGGGTTGCAAGTGTCGGCGGGCCCGTTTGCGTGGTGGCACGTGCAGATGCGGCGCGTGCTCGATAGCGCAGTCGAGCAGGGCCGCGCGCTGCGCCGCAACCGGCTGATCGATGAATTCAATTCGGGCGCCAAACGCGGCACGTTGTGGCGGACGCGCAGCGACATCACCGATCGCACGAAGTGGTCGGCGGAGCCGCCGTTTCCGGTGCATCGCGACTGGCCATTCTTCCTGTTCTCGATCCGCACCCGCCTGAACCCATTCACCGAGTTCGAGCGCAGCTCACTGGTCAACTGGGGGTATCTGGTCGCGGACACCGCGATCCGCTCGTTCTACCTCAAGGACCATCCGCCGCCGATCGCGCTGCCGTGCGCGGGCTACGACTTCGCCAGCCCGCCGCCACGCGACCGCTCGCAATCGGCCGGCCCGATCACCGATAACCCTTAGGGTGCCAGGGGGTCGTGCCGCCCCCTCTCCCTCTGGGAGAGGGTTTTATCAAGGGGGTGAGGGCTGCGTTTGTGTCCAAGAGCTCGCCCTCACCCTGCCCTCTCCCAGAGGGAGAGGGTTCATCGACCCCAGCCCTCTCCCAGGGGTGAGGGGGAAGGCGCTCGAGGCTCAGGCGCTCGCGTTCGCATCGGCGCTGGCGTCGGCGCGGCCGAACCGCTCCTCGAGGAACTGCCGATTGGCGAGCAGTCGATCGACGTCCTGGCGCTGCAGGTCCTGCGCGATCTCGTCGAGCTTCGTGTCGAGTAGATCGAGCTGCGCTTTGAGCTCCTGCCGCGGGGTCTGACCGTCGGTCCCGACTGGCCGGTCGGTGTTCTGCGGCGGCAGCGCGAGAAAGGCATTGATCGTACGCGGCAGGTACTCGCTCGCGGTCTGTCGGACCAGGTACAGGTCCTTGGAGAACGGCGGGAAGCGATCGGCGTAGCTAAGCAGCACCTCGACCTTGCGGCGGATCTGCTCGACTTTGACCTGCATGTCGATGGGCAGCTCGGGTTTGCGCAGCGCGCTGATCTGCACCGGCTGCTGCTGTGGCTCAGGCTTGTCGGTGGATTCGGCTTTGCGGTCGTGGCGCGACTTCGTCGGCATCGCCCGCGGCCCCCATGCCTCCTGGTGGCGGCGGCGGTGCCGATGGCGCCCGTCCTCATGCCAGAACATCCACACACCCGCGCCGATGAGCAGCCACGGCCAGTTGCTGCCGAGCGCCCCGAATAGCGCCGCTGTCAGCGTGCCGACGCTGAGCACAACCACGAGCAAGATGATGAGTGGAACGATCAGCAGCCACATGCTCAGGCTCCCTGGCCGCTCGCAGGCAGGGTCAGCTCCGCGACCAGGCCATTGGCGCGCGCCTGGGCCAGTTCGGCCGAGCGCGCGCGTTCGACATAGTCCTGGGCGCGCGCGACTTCCGCGGTCAGGGTGTCGATGGTCTTGCGCATGCTGTCCAACGCGGCGAGCTTGAATGTGTCAATGGTATCAATCGTCGCGTAGATATTATTGAAGGCTGCCTGAAGTTTTTCAATGCTCACGGTGGCGCTTGCGGCCTGGTTGGCGATTTCGACCGTTTGCTGGCGCAGCATCTGCGAGGTCGACTCGATGATGTTGCCGGTCGTCGTGTTCAGCGCAGTGACCTGATCGAGCACTAGCTTCTGGTTACCGAGCGCGAGCGCGGCGATCACCGCCGTGCGCAGCGCCGAGACCGTTGTCGTGGTCGCCCGCTCAACGCCCTTGACCAGCTCCAGGTTGTTCTTGCGGATCAGGTCGAGCGACAGGTAGCCCTGGACCACGACCGACAGCTGCGTCAGCAGGTCCTGCCGCTTCTGGCGGACGTAGAAAAGGGCGTCTTCCTTGAGCGCGAGGGCCTTGTCGGGCTCACTCGACTCCATCTTGGAAATCTTCTGCGTGAGCGCCTCGTCGAGCGCTCCGGACATCACCGTGTACTGCTCGAGGCGGGTCTTCATCGACCACAGGTGCGCTTTTTCCTGCTCGAGCGCGGCGTTGTCACGCATCAGCTCGTCCTGGCCGCGGTACAGACCATTGACGATCGCCTCGATGTGGTTCTGCGCCGACTGATAGCGGCGGAAGTACTCGTGCACCTGGTTGCCGAACGGCACCTTGCGGAACAAGCCGCGCCGCTGCTGCAGATGACGTGACGGGTCGAGGCCCTCAACCTGCTCGCGTAGTGCCAGCAGCGCGCTGGAGACCTGCGAGCCCTGGGCCATTGGGCCATTCTTGAGTGCCGCGGTGGGTCGATCGAGGAAGCGGCTTGACGCTTCGGCCGAGCGGCGAATGTCGTCGTTGCCCATGCGACTGATCGAGGACACTTTGCGCGTAAATTCAGGCGACTGTGCGTCGAGGTTGGTGAGCGACTCGACGTAGCTATTGACGGCCTGGTTGATACGTTCCGCGGTCGCGTCGTCGATCTTGATTTTGCCGAGCGCCTGGTTGACTGAGACGGCGCCGACCGCGGCGGGTGGATCCAGGACGAGCTCGTCCGCGGTCGATTCGATGTCGGGCGCACCGGTGGTCATGATGTGGCGAGACCTCCACAGATCTTCTCGCCATACGACGGAGTGGTGGGCGCGAGGGTTGCACTCGCTTACCCCTTTCTGCTCTTGTCGAAGGCCGGGCTTGATCCCCGGCCACTTTCCCAGCGGGCTCAGGGGGTATCGTCCGCGGGCGCGGCCGTGTCCTCGACCTCGACTGGCAGCGATGCGATCTCGAGCGTGGTGCTGGCGATGGGTGCGCCGTCGCGTGGGCTGACCAGCAAGCCGTAGGTGCCGGACGGCAGCGGACCGCGTCCGCTGAATGGGTCCGCGCACAGGTTCACTTCGAGCGTCAACTGGCCCCGGGCCGAGACCCACACGCTGCCCCAGCTCATCAGCGGCGTACCGCCGGCGTCGACCAGCCGGCTGGTCAGCCGCTGCAGGGCCCAGCTGTCGAAGCCACTGCCGCGCACCTCCAGGAATCGCAGCCGCGTCGCGGCCGGGTCGCACGCGACTGTGGGCTGCTGCTTCGCGATCAGGCTCGGCCCTGAGTTTTCAGGTGCCGCTGGCGGGATCAGGTTGTCTTCACCTTGCGTGTTCTGCGTCTCCTCCGGCTCCTGGCTCGCCGGCCCCTCTTGCGCGTGCGCCACGCTGCTGATGGCCAGTATCGACGTCGCGAAGAGGATGGTCAGGAGCAGGCGGCGCACGAGTCGGCATTGTGGCCGCGGGCGTGTGGCCGGCGCTAGTAACAGAACCTACGATGGTGCTCGAAGTGCCACGAGCGAAGGGCGCGGGCGACCGATTGCCGAAGGCCTTGTCCGCAGGCGCGGAGTTGGCGAAGGGCTCGAGCGCACGCGGGCAGTTGCCGAAGGGCTCGAGTGTGGATCGGGGATTGGCGAAGGCCTCGGACGCATCGATTGCGGGCGGCTGGCGCGTGCTCGTCCCTGGGCCGATCGGAGATGCTGATGCCGCGCTGGCCTTCGTCGATGCGTGTGGTTTCTGCACGACGGGTCCCGTGCCTGGCATCGACCTGCCCAACCTGGCCGATGCGCTGAATGCCACCGCGTTCTCGGTCTGGTACAGCGCCTGGGGCTGGAAGGATGATCTGCACTTCGACAAGCGTCTGTACTACGGCCGGTTGATCCGCGCCCAGCCAACGTTCATCTCGCTCGACTACCTGCCGGACTTCATCGCGGCCCTGGGTGGGCGCGGCCAGGAGGTCGAGCGCGACCCCGAGCGGCTGTACCAGGCCGGTCGACTCTCCCGCGAAGCCTTCGTGCTGTACCAGTACCTCGTCGAGCATCCCGAGCAGTCCAGCCGCGACCTGCGCGCGCGCACGGGCCTGCGCCACGCGGGCGCCGCCGCGGAGCGCGCGGTGCACGAGCTGCAGCGACGGTTCCTCATCTGCAAGGTCGATCTGACGGGGCGCACGCGCGGCACCTACTCGTATGTGTGGGACCTGGCCGAGCGCTTCTTCACCGATGCCTTCGAGCAAGCACGCGGCACGGCGCCCAGTGTGGCCCGTGGCCGCATCCGCGAGCGCCTCGAGGGGTTCGGCATCAAATCGACGCCCGCGCTGGAGGCCAGACTGTTCCTGTGGCAGCCCTCTCCCACCCTGGAGAGGGGAGAGCCGTGACGTCGCTGTGAGGCCATAGCGCGCCAGTGACCCGGTAGGCCGGGTCTAGACTCGGCCAGAGATGGTCCGACGCACGGTACACGTGCTCGCGCTTCTCCTGTCGGTGGTTGGCCTGCCCGTGGCACCTGGCGCGTACGCGCAGACCAGCAACGCGATCCGCGTGGTTGAGTCAGGGGACACGCTGTGGCAGATCGCGCAGGACGCGAGCACGGACGTGGCGAGCTTGCTGAAGCTCAACGGCTTGGATGACGGTGACGTCATCGTCGTGGGCCAGTCGCTCAAGCTGCCCTCGGCTTCGGGCTCGGGCTCAGCTGGGCGTGCTTCGGCCGCTCCTTCCGCCGCTGCTTCGGGTGTTGCTTCGCCGGTTGCGGCTGCGGTGCGGAAGTACACCGTGGCCGATGGGGACACGCTCGGGGCGATCGCGCTGCAGCTGGGCACGACCACGGCGGCACTGGTTGAGGCGAACCACCTGGACGATCCCGACCGGCTGGTGATCGGTACGGAGCTGGTCGCGCCCGGACAGGCGGCGAGCTCAGCGGCATCGGCCGCGCGCGCGGCTACAGTTGCGCCCGCGGCGGCAGCACCAGCGGGGGCAGCGGCCACTCCGCGCGCGGCGAGTGCGGCTGCGACTGCGCCCGCGCACAAGAGCATCATGGTCTCGTACACCGTGCAGTCGGGCGAGACACTGTCCCAGATCGCGCGGCAATTCGACGTGCGCGCGGACGCGATCGCGAAAGCCAGCAGTGTGGACGATCCGAATCGCATCGTGGTCGGCGCGGTGCTGAAGGTGCCGCTGCCCGGGTACGAGCACGTCGTGACGCAGGGCGAGACGCTGCGCGATATCGCGCTGCAGGAAAAGGTCGATCTGGGGTCGCTGATCGACTTCAACAATCTCGACGACCCCGAGCTGATCCGCGTCGACCAGGTCATCCTGGTGCCCGCGCCAGCGCCAGGCCTGCAGCTAGCCGCTGCGGCCGCTCCGAAACCCGCCGCTCCGCCAGCGCCGAAACCGCAGTCCCAGCCCGCGGCACAGTCCCAGCCCGCGCCGCAGCCGCAGCCTGCGCCGAAGCCCGCTCAGCCGCAGCCGGCCGCTGGCGCGCCCAAGGACAACGTGGTTGGCGCGGCGCAGAAGCTGCTTGGCGCGCCGTACGTCTGGGGCGGGTCGACGCCCTCGGGGTTCGACTGCTCGGGGTTCGTCTGGTACGCGGTGCGCCAGGCCGGCAAGCCGATAAGCCGCGGGCTCATGGGCCAGTACAACAGCGGGTCCCACCCGGGCCGCGACGAGCTCAAGGCAGGCGACCTGGTCTTCTTCCAGAACACCTACACCCCTGGCGTGAGCCACAACGGCGTCTACCTCGGCAATGGCCAGTTCATTCACGCCGCCGATGAGCAGTCTGGCGTGACCGTCTCCAGCCTGAACACGGCCTACTGGTCGGGCCACTGGTTCGGCGCGACGCGGCTCTAGCGCTGAAGTCGCCCGCACCCCCTGATGAAGCCTCTGCCAGAGGGAGAGGGAAGACTACACTTCGGCACGCCGTGACCCCGATCGTCGTCTTCGACCTCGACAACACGCTGGTCCACTCGCGCATCGACTTCCTCGGCATCCGCCAGACCATCATCGACCGCATGCTGGCTGTGGGAGCGCTCGCCGAGCCGCCTGCCAACCCGCGCGCGCACGCCATCCCCGAGTGGCTGGCCCTGGCCGCTGCCTTCGACGCCCAGCTCGCGGCCGACCTGTGGCAGGAGGTCGATCGCTTCGAGCGCGAGGGCATGGTGCATGGCACCGTCGAGGACGACGCCCGAGCTACCCTCGATCGCCTGCATACGGCCGGTCTGAAGCTGGCCGTCCTGACCAACAACTCGATCGGCTCAGCCGAGGCGGCCCTCGACCGCTTCGACCTGCGCGCACCATTCGACCTGGTTCTTGCACGCGAGCTGGTGCCCGCGCTCAAGCCGAGTGGCGCCGGCGTGGCTCAGGCCCACCACACGCTCGGCCAGGGGTCCACGGTCGTGGTCGGCGACTCGTGGATCGACGGCATGGCCGCCCAGCGGGCCGAGGTCGATGCGCGGTTCGTCGCCTTCCGCGCCAACCTCGCCGATTTTTCCACGCGCGCGGTCAACGTCTGGCGAACCGTGCACGCGCTGGGCGAAGTGCCCGACCTGCTGCTGGACGGGCACGCACCGGGTTAGGGGGCTCAACGGGTTAGCAGCCCGACCTAGCCCCCCTTGATGAAGCCTCTCCCAGAGGGAGAGGGGGCAACTCGCCTGACCCTCACCCCTTGATGAAGCCTCTCCCAGAGGGAGAGGGGGCAACTCGCCTGACCCTCACCCCTTGATGAAGCCTCTCCCAGAGGGAGAGGGAGCAGACGCAGACGGAGAGGAAGGTGCTGCCGTGGCGCGTTCGTATTCTTTTGTTAGCGCGGGCGCTTGTTAGAATCGCAACCGCAAATGGCTGAGCCCTCCGACGAATCCGTAATCATTGGCAGTGATGGCTGGGCGCTGTGCCCGCCGCGGCTGGAGTCCATCCACTGCCGTGAGTGCGGCCGCGACGCGACCGCCCAACAGCACAGTCCGATGGCGCTCACCAGCTGCTGCTACGAGCACGTGCCGGCCGCGCCCGGCGAGCTGGCCTGCCCGGCCACCTGCTTCAGCTTGAACTAGCACGCCCCAGCTTTACGAAGGCGTACGAACGCGTCACGAGCTCAGGTGGCGCGGTGCCTGCCCGAGCTGATCGCTGAGCGCGCGTTCGCGCGTCTCGACGATACGTCTGGCGATGCGCTCGACGGCCTTGCCGATCCACATCGCGGTCTGTGATTCCGCCCGGTAGTCGGCCGGCCCGAAAGCCTGCACGCGGTTCTGTCGATTCAACTCGTCCACCTGTTCGAACTCGCGGTCATTGCCAGGTTGGTACACGGCATAGGTCTGCCCACCGTACTGATTGAGCACTGAGAACACCGGCACATCGCTCGGGCCATCGGCGACATAGATCATGTTTTGAAACGGGATGCGCCGCTCCTGTGCGGGAATGGTGTCGTTCACGCCAATCGTCAGCTTGTTGCTCCCCTTGTTGATCTCGAAGATCGCGCGTGTTTTGCTGGTGTTATCGATGACATAACCCAGCTGGGACAGCACGCGCGCTTGATGCGGCTCAGTCGCGGCGTTGTTGCCGCCGCGGATGAACCCTGGCTGTGGCACGAGCTCGACAAACTCGCAGCCCCAGGCATCGTCGAGATACGGCGCGATCTTGCTGCCTCGAATCATCTCGTACAGGCCGGTGCTGACCACGTAATGCTCCAACGTAATGTCGTGCCGACGGTACGTATCGTTTCCGCGAACGTGCTGCTTGAGCGCGTCGAAGAACTCCGGTAAGCCCGCGTAGAACTCGAGCTCGGCACCCAGCTCGCGCAGCAGCGCGTTGTTCAATCCGTCGAAGACGCCCGCGCGCACGTACGTCAGGATGTGATTCAGATACATCGAGTCCGTCGAGACGTTGTGCAGCCCGTTGCGCATCTGGAGCTCGGGTAGGGTGTTTGCCTCGTCCCAGAACTGATGCGGATCGACGCCGCTGCTGGACTCTCGGTGAAGCGTCATCGTCGTGGACGATCTCGTCGCTGGTCGCTGGAGTGCGCGGTCCAGCCGAGATCTCCCATGTGGCGCGATCAAGCGCGTACCACACCGCCACCCCCTCGCGGTACGAGCGCGTCCCTTGATCTATCAGTCCGATCTTCTCCATGACTCGCCGCGAGGGTGCGTTCTCGGGCTTGGTGACGCTGATGACCCGCTCCAGGTGGTGCTGTGCGAACCCGAACCATAACGCGGCACGCCCACCCTCCGGGGCTAAGCCACGACCCCACCAGCTCCGATGCAACTCCCAGCCGACCTCAACCTTGTTGTCGTCCGGCCAGTCGGGTATCTCGTTCAGGCCAATCTCGCCAATCCAAGCCCCGGTCACTTTGTCGATTGCCGACCACGGCCCGTAGCCGTACTCACGCCACTGGCGCAGGGCGTGCTCGAGCAGACTCACCACTCGCTCACGGCTGAGCGGGCGGCCGCCGCTGATGTAGCGCACCAGCTCCGAATCGGCGTACAGGCCAAGTAGGTGATCGAGATCATCCGCACACCACGGTCGAAGAATGAGGCGAGCGGTTTCGACCGTGACCAAGCGGCAAGCCTAGCAGCCGAGTACGCCGCGGCATCCCGCAGTCCCTGCTCCTGCGCCAGTAACCCGGCCCTCTATCCGGTTTTGCACCGGAAACTAGCTAGCCGCCCAGCGCATAGGAGAACACGCCCGCGCACTCCTCGTCCTCGATGCGCACCAGCCGATCCTGCACCTGCCCGGAGTAGTACGTGCGACTGCCGTAGTCGAATCCCCAGAAACGGCCACGGTCCTGCTGGAACGTGAAGAACCGCTCCGCGTCGTGGTCGTACAGCGAGAGCATGCCGCACTCGTCGGCGCCCGTGAAGTACGTCCCGTCGCGATTGTTGGTGATCACGACCCGCCTGGCCGAGAGCTCACCCGCGAACGAAAAGACTTCGTTCGCGGTCAAGTCAACCAGCAGTGGGCTGGAATCCGCACTTTGCAGGCTCGCGGCGATGAAGGCCACCGCCCGCCGACAGTGGGGCTGCATACACTCCCTCCGAGTCAGGCGTTAGGGTATGCGACCTGTGCTGCGCGCTTGGGGCCTCAGAAGGGCAGGTCCTCCAGGTCCTCCGCGGGTGGCGCGGCGCTTTGCGCGCGGCGGCGACTGCCGTTGGCGCTTTCCCCACCTCCGCGCGGTCCGTCCGCCGACGCCAGGCTGGAGACGCCAGCCAGCGCGGGCTCAGCGGCCGATTCGGCTTCACCGTCCATGCCATCGGTATCACGGGGTCGCGGCGCCATGTTCTCGACTTCTTCGGCCCACACGTCATAGCCGGTGCGCTGCTCGCCGTCGCGGCCCTGATAGTGACCGATTGTCAGGCGGCCGATGACCATCACGCGGTTGCCCTTGGTGAAGCGCTTGGCGTACTCGGTCTTCGGCCCACTCACGTGGATGCGGAACCACTCGGTGTTCTCCTGGCGCTCGCCATCTGGGCCCTTGCGAATCTGATTGACCGCCACCCGGAAGGTAACCGCTGCGCTGCCCGAGGCCGTATAGCGCAGCTCTGGATCACCGCCCAGGTTGCCCAGCAACGTCACTCGCAACATCTTTCTCTACTCTCCTCTACCTCACTCGCTGGACCGCGGCGCCGCGGGCCGACGCCACTACTGATGAGTAGAACATATGTTCAGGGTGGGGTGCAACAATTATTCTTTGTCTCGATGTTGCGGCGTGTGGTGCGGGCAGTCCTGGGCGTGTATATGCGGCTGTACCACGGGCTCAGGCTGCTCGGCGCGGACAACCTGCCGCCGCGCGGGCCGGCGATCGTGCTGGTCAACCACGCCAGTTTGCTCGACGTTCCCGCGCTGATGGTGCTCGACCCGTACGACAACACGATCCTGATCGCCAAGGCATCGCTGTTCAAGGTGCCTGGTGTGGCGTGGCTGCTGCGGGAGTGGGGGGCGATCGCAGTCGAGCGGCAGGGTCGCGATTCGACCGGGGTGCGGGCGGTCTTCAAGGCGCTCCAGGAAGGCCACGTGGTAGCGGTGGCGGCGGAGGGTCGGCGGACGCGCAGCGGTCGGCTGGAGCCGATCAACTCTGTGCTGGCCAAGATATCGGTCTCGGCCGACGTGCCGCTGGTGCCGGTGGGCATCGGCGGCTCGTATTGGGCGCTGCCGCCCGGGGCGTGGTTTCCGCGCCCGCGCAAGATCGTGGTGCGGGTGGGTGCGCCCTTTCGGCTCGAGCGGCGCACCGATGCCGCGGTTGCCGCGGAGCGGATACGAGCGGAGATCGCGGCGCTGCTGCCGCCCGAGCAACAGCCGCTGCCCGACGGGCAAGTTGACCCCGCGGACGCGGCATCTCGTGCTGAGCTCGAGGTGAGCTGAGTCTCAAGATCGTCTCGGTGTTCGCGCGGGCGATCCTGGAGGCTAGACCGCGGCAACGTAGGGCTGGCATAGTGCGGCCAGGCAATGGGCGATCGGCCGCGGAGGGGCATCATGCGCTTGAGCCCCACACAGCTACGCTGGGCGCTGCCCGCGGTCGGTCTGACCATCGGCGCTGTATTCGCTGCCTGGCTGTTGCTGAGTTTCGGAGTCCAGCCGTCGGGGCGGCCGAGCGACGCCGAGCCGCGGGCGACCGCTGACACGACACCACAACCGGTCGCGGCGGTGTTGGCGCCAACCGCTGCACCGACCGCGGCGGCAATCGAACAGGCGAGCGAACAGGCGACGCCCGGGCCATCGCCGTTCAGTGGCATTGCGCAGCCGCCGCCCGAGCCGCCCAAACGGGGCGGGCTGGTGACACACACCGTCGCCGCCGACGAAGTGTTGTGGCAGATTGCCGACCACTACAACCTGCGACCCGAGACCGTGCTGTGGGCGAATGACCTCGACGATCCCGATCTGCTGCTGGTCGGCCAGCAGCTGGTCATTCCGCCTCAGGACGGCGTGCTGTACACGGTGCGCTCGGGCGATCGACTGGCGGACGTCGCGCAGCGCTACGGGGTCGACGTCCCGACGATTGTCGGCGCCAACGAGATCAGTGACGCCGACCAGGTGCAGGCCGGCGTGGACATTTTCCTGCCCGGGGCACGGCCGTTGTCCGCGAGCGGTCGGATCGCGGCTCTGGCTGAGGCGGCACCAGACGCCGAGCTGGCCGCTGCGCTCGCCGCGCCGCCGATTCCGTTGCCGGACAACATCAACGCGCTGCTCGCGGCGGGTTGGCTCAGGACCGAGCAGCTGAGTGATCTGTACAAGACCTCGGAGCCAGGTAGCAACGTGCTGCACCAGCTGCCGGGCGGCGCGCGGCTCGAACGACTCGAAGGTGTGAAGTCTGGCCGCATTCTGGTGCGCGACCCGGGCGATGGCCGTAGCCGACAGGCCATGACCGGCTGGGTCAACGCGAGCGACCTCGATGTGGGTCGAGCGCCCTCCTCGCGGGAGCTGCCATTGGCCTACCCCGCGGACACGGCGATGGATATTGCGCACGTGTTTGCGCCGTACCGCTCGCAGCTCGACGGGGCGCCGTATGCCGAGGCCAACTGTGGACCGACCGCGGTCGGGATGGTGCTGGATGCGTTCGGGGTGTCGGTGCCGTCGCGGCAGCTGCGAGCCGAGGCACTGGATGCCCAGCACATGTACGGCAACGGCGTCGGGACGTTGATCACCGCGCTCGCCTCAGTTGTCGACCGCCACGGCCTCTCGTCGCTGGACCTTGAAGCGGGAGGCGCCTTGCGGCGCTGGACCCTCGACGACATTCGCGCGCACGTGCGGCAGGGGCACCCGGTGGTGGTCCAGGTGCGGTACCGCTCGCTGCCGGGTCGGGGCGGGGTCTACTACTTTGGTGACCACTACATCGTGCTCACGGGCGTGGTCGCCGATGGCTTCCTGTACAACGACCCGATCGACGTCGACGGGCTTGGCTGGGACCGCGTGATGAGCGGCGAGCGGCTGCGGACCGCGATGGACGCCAGCGACCGGCGGTACGCGTTTGCCGCATTCGCGGTCAGCCGCTAGGACCCCTCAGAAAAGGAAGTCCTGACTGGGGGCAATCAGGCAGGACTCCTCGTCTCCGAGGGAGGACCAGTACACAGGTGCTTACAGCTGGTAAGCGACCTCGCCGTGCTGCGTCGTGTCCAGGCCCAGCACTTCTTCGTCCTCGGGCACGCGGACGCCGACCACGGCATCAATGGCTTTCAAGATGACAAAGGTCATCACGCCTGAGTACACCCACGTAACGACCACCGCGATGGTCTGCGTCAGCAGCTGCTGCGGGTTGCCGTAGATCAGTCCATCGGCGCCCGCGGTATTGACCGCGACCGTGGCGAAGATCCCCGTTGCGATCGCGCCCCAGGTGCCGCCGACGCCGTGGACACCGAAGACGTCGAGCGCGTCGTCGACACCCACGCGCTCCTTGATCAGGTTGACCGCGAAGAAGCACAGTCCGCCCGCACCGAGGCCGATGATGATCGACGCCGCGACGTTCACGTAGCCCGAGGCTGGCGTGATCGCGACCAGGCCGGCGACTGCGCCCGCGGCGGCGCCCAGCACGCTCGGCCGGCGATGGACGATCCACGACACGGTCATCCACGTCAGCGCGGCCATCGCCGCGGCAGTGTTGGTGACCACGAAGGCGCTCGCGGCCAGGCCGCCCGAGGTGAGCGCCGAGCCCGCGTTGAACCCGAACCAGCCGAACCACAGCAGGCCCGCGCCGAGCACCACCATCGTCAGGTCATGCGGATCGAAGGTTTCCTGGCCAGCCTTGCGGCGCTTGCCGAGGACGATAGCGGCGACCAGAGCCGAGATGCCGCTGGTGATATGCACCACGGTGCCGCCGGCGAAGTCGAGCGTGCCGAGCATGCGCAGCCAGCCGCCGGTGCCCCACACCCAGTGCGCGACCGGGTCATAGACGAACGTTGCCCACAGCAGGCTGAACAGGACGAACGCCTTGAAGCGCTTGCGTTCGGCAAAGGCGCCGGTGATGAGCGCGGGGGTGATGACCGCGAACATCATCTGGAACGCCATGTAGGCGAGGTGCGGCACCGTGGCGGCGTAGTCGGGGTTGGGGTCCTGTCCGACGCCGTTGAGGCCGACCCAGCTCAGGCCGCCGATGATGCCCAGGCCGGTGTCCGGGCTGAAGGCCAGCGAATAGCCCCACAGCACCCACTGCACGCTGATCAGCGCCAGGATGAACCACGAGTGCATGAGGGTCGACAGCACGTTCTTGCGGCGGACCAGCCCACCGTAGAAGAAGCCCAGGGCCGGGGTCATGAGCATGACCAGCGCGGCCGCGGAAAGCAGCCAGGCGGTATCGCCGGTGTTGATCGTGGGGGCCGAGGACATAGTGGCTTTGTGCTCTCCTTCCGCTCAATTCGGACCAATAAAAAAGGGCCGCCTCGCAGAGCGAGGTGGCCCGCAACAGCGCGGACTCCCGGTGTTGTGTGCGCTGGAGTGTTCTGGTTAGGCGGCGATCTGTGGCTGCGTCAGCGGCTGGACAGCCTCGGTGGTCCGCGTCTCACTGGCCGGCAGAACGATCCACGCCAGGATGAGCCCGAAGAAGCTCGCCATCGCGATCAGGGTCAGAGCCATTTCCATATGCATTGAGCCTACGGCTGCGTAGTTCGAGGCAACCTTGGCAGCACGAACCGAAGTTTTGGCGTCCGCGTTGTGCAACGTGCACAAGTGGGACACGCGCCATCGCTTCGCTCGGCCCGGGCGACCGGTCGGTCCTGGGAGTTGATAGCCGTAGAGCGGAGCGGGGACCGGCTCAGGTGGCGACGGTAGGCGTGGTTGGCTTCGGCGGGCTTGGCTGTGCCTGAGCGTGCGCTTGCTTGAGTTGGTCGACCGTGCTCGCGCGGCTGCAGGCGATGCACTCGACGTGGCCTACGCCACTCGCTCGGAACGCCGCGTCGCTGCCGCAGTGGGGGCAGCGCCAGAATGTCTCGCTCGGCGGCAGGTCGGGGTAGGCCATCTCAGGCGGGCAGCGCCACCGCGGGTTGGGTGTGCTCCGTTTCCGCGGTAGTCGGTGATGGACGGTCGAGCGCGGCCAGGCGTGTGACTTCGCAATCCAGGATGCGCCGCGCGATCGCCAGAGCGGCGGCGTACGTGGAGTCCATTCCGAAATAGCTGAGGTTGCGCTCGCCCAGCGTCTGACCCTTCGAGTAGGGCGTATCAGAGGCATAGTGCACAAAGCCCAGGTCGATCGGCGCGCCGACCAGGTTCACGATCTCGCCGCGCGGCGCCCGCTCGGGCAGCACCAGCTCCGCGAACGCCTCGAGATACGGCCCGGCCTCCATCTCGACCAGGTTGTTGCCCGCGCGGTGCAGCGCGTCCAGGTAGCCCCAGTTCTGCAAGAACGTCCCCGGCGCGCTGGCGGCGCGCTGATTGTCCAGCGCCGTGCCGTAGACCAGGTACCGCTCGACGTCCTGCGCATTGAACGAGTTGTGCAGCAGATAGGTGGTGGCGGTGCGCTCATCGGCGACGATGTTGCACAGCAGGATGTCGCCGACCCGACCCGTGAGCGTGGCGCCCTTGCCCATCACGTACAGCCCGAGCAACGCGCCGACGTTGCGTGCTACGGCACGCTGCAGGAAGTAGCCGGTCTGGCCGAGCGGATAGTCGATGTTCAAAATGAGCGCGTCACTCTCGGCCAGGCGCTCCAAGCCCGGCAGGTCGGCCAAGCGGCGATCGATGCGCGCCGGCTTCAGCTTGCGCAGCTCGATCACCTGAGCATCGACGTCCGGCCCGAGTGGCAGGTTGATCGTGGTCATGCCGGCCGCTTGCTCCTCGGACACGAACTCGCTCGCCGCCTGGGCATTGCGCGGATCGGCAAGGTACTTCTTGACGGCGTAGAACAGGAAGTTCTCCAGGCTGGACGGCACACGCTCGGACGTGATGGCCTCGTACTCCGCACGCAGCAGCTCGCTGTCGGAGGCCGTGATGTAGTCGATGATGTCGCCCTGGCGGGCCATCGCCGAGCCCGAGAGCAGGTTGACCAGGCTGTGCATGTTGCTGGAGACGAAGTAGATCGGCCGTGTGCTCAGGTCGGGCGGGGCGTGGCCGGCGACGTACTCGTACCAGCGCTCGACCGCGCGCTCGTAATGGTTCCACGTGCCGCCAAGCATGCGCACCGCGAGGCGCTTGCGCCGCTCCGCCACGCGCACCAGGAACTGCCAGGTGCCGCCCTGCCACACGATCGACAGTCGTTCGAGCTCCGCCGCCGAGAGTCCGAGGGCGCTTGCGAGGCGATTGGCGTCCTCAGGCTCAGGGCCGCGCTCGGCAGCCTGCTCGACCAGCCGCCGCAGGCTGTGGTCGCGACTGAACAGCTCGTGCAGTTTGTTCCACTCGATCTCGTACGCGACCAGCGCCGGGATCATGTCGTCGAGGTCGCTCGGGCTGCTGACCAGCACCGCCAGGCGATCGCCACCGTCGAACCACTGGCGGCGACGCCTGGCCGGAGCGGCCTGCGGCAACCACTGCTCGACATTGAGAAAACCGCGCGCGGCCATGGTCTCGACCGATGCGCTCAGCAGCACCAGCCGCACATCCGGCATGCACGGCGCCAGCCGCAGCCCGACGTACGTGAGGGCGGCCGCGTCCGGCAGTTGGTCGCGCGCTTTGACGTGCAGGCTCGGCGCCATCGCCATGTAGGGCTCGACCAGGCCAGCCACCCGCACTTCGCCGGTGCTACGCAGGAGTGTCTGGTACGAGCGGATGAAGCTCTGCACGGCTTCGCGGCCCGGGTACGCCGTGGACGGCGCGGCGGGTGCGGTGCTGGTGCCGTTGGGAAGGGAATGGGCCACGGGTGTTTTCAGCTTGAAGCGTACCGCTTGCCAGGCCTGGCGAGGCTTCGTTAGTCGAGCGGGACAGCCAGGTGCAGCGGCGGCTCGCCGCGGGCGACGCGTTCGATGTTGGCGAAGCAGGTGGCGACGACGCGGGGCCAGACTTCTTCGGCGCTGCCGGCGTTGTGCGGTGTGAAGATCACGCTCGGGAGCTGCAAGAGGGGTGAGCTGGGATCGGGTGGCTCGGGATCGAGGACGTCCAGGGCCGCACCGGCGATCGTGCCGCGCTGCAACGCTTCGACGAGCGCAGGCTGATCCACCACGCCGCCGCGGCTGGTGTTGATCAGCAGCGCGCTTGGCTTCATCAGCGCGAGCTCGCGCGCTCCGATCAGCCCGCGTGTTGCCGAGGTGAGGGAGATATGGAGGCTGACTACGTCGCTGGTGCGCAGCAGCTCGTCGAGTGCCAGGTACCCCGGATCAGCCGGGGTGCGGCTGAAATACACCACGTCGCAGTCGAAGGCGCGCAGCCGCTGGGCCACTTCACGGCCGATATAGCCCAGCCCGACCAACCCGACGCGTTTGCCGCGCAGCTCGTGCATCACTGGCTCGCCACCCCGCCAGCGGCCGCCGCGGACGTTCGCGTCCAGCTCGAGCAGATGGCGGTACAGGGCGAGGATCAGCAGGATGGTGTGCTCGGCGACCACGCTGGCGTTGCTGCCACCGAAGTGCGCGACCAGGATCCCGTACCGCTTCGCCAGCGCCAGATCCACATGCTCGTACCCCGCGCTCATCAGCTGAATCAGCTTCAACCGCTTGCCGCCGCGAAAATCGTCTTCGGTGAGCTTGACCGCCGTGGTGACCCACGAGCCCATCAGGAAGTCCGCTTCCGCGAGCCTGGCGTGGCGCTCCTCGGCGGGGGCGTCGCGGGCCATCTCGACGAGAGTGAAGCCCGCGGGGCAGGCATCACGGACCAGACGGTCCACCGCCGGCCACGGCTGCAGCCGATACAGGATCGTCGGCACGTGCTACGCGGGGCCGCGCCAGGTAGCGATCTCGATCTCGTTGCCGTCTGGATCGTCCAGATAGAAGGCATCCACCGGCATGAACGGATGTTTTCCATAGCGCAGCACGTGGCCGAGCGCCTGGAGTCGGTCCTGTTCGGCCTGATAGTCGGCCGGCGCGATCTCCAGACCGATGTGGTGCAGCAGGCGACCGTCGGGCAGGCCGTGCTCGAGCGTGCGCGGGACCAGGACGATCTGCCGCGGAATCCCGTCCCCGGGCGGCCCGATGCGCAGGAACTTCGCCGGCAGGTGCGGCGGGGAGATCTGCTCCAGGCCGAGCACGTTTGAATAGAAGGTCAGCGATCGGTCCATGTCGTCCACGATCAGAACGACTTCGACCAGGCCTCGGAGGGGCATTTACAGCAGGATAAGCCCGCGCCGCGCAGCGATCGTGACCGCCTCGGTTCGGCTCGATGCGCCGAGCTTGCCGCACACCGAGGCCACGTGGAACTTCGCGGTGTTCTCGCTGATGCCGAGTCGTCGCGCAATGCCTTTGTTCGGCAGGCCCTGGGCGACCAGCTGCAGCACTTGTAGCTCGCGCGGCGTCAGCGTCTCGGCCGCGATCGCTGGCGCAGACAAGGTGGTCGCGGGCGCAAGCGAGGTGGCGGCCATCGGCAAGTCCAGCAACACCAGGCCGGCCTCGGCAGAGCGGACCGCCAGGTCGAGCTGCTCGGCGTCGGAATCGCGGGCCAGACACGCCCAGCCGCGCAGGCCAGCCCGCGCGAGCTGCATCGGCATCGTCGGATCGTCGGATAGGACGACGGCCGCGCGTGGCAGGTCGGTGTAGCGCTGCGCCGTCAGCGCGTCGAGTGCGGCAATACCTGGCGCGTCCATGACCCACACCGTGTCGTCAGCGGACTCGTCGTCCGAGAACACGGTGTGGCCATGGCTGCTGAGCATGTCGGCCAGACCGAGCCGCACGCTCGGCAGACTGGCAACCACGCTGACTCGGGTCACTGCGAGTCTGTTTTAAAGAAAAGCTACTCGCGCGTGCCTACCGTGACGGTCAATTCCTTGAGCTCGCCGCCACGCACCACCGCCGCGCTGACCTGGCTGCCGACCCGGTTGGGTCCGAGCAGGCCTTGCAGGTCATCGGCGTTGCTCACGGCTGTTTGATCCAGTTTGACGAGGATGTCGCCCTGCAGGAAGCCCGCTGCCGATGCTGGGCCACTTTCTGCCACCTGGACCACGAGCAGCCCGCGTTCCTGGCCGCCGGTGAGATCCTTGGCCTGTTGGGAGAGGGCGATGGGCTGCGAGCCGACGCCGAGGTAGCCGCGCGGCACCTTGCCGTGTTTGCCGATGGTTTCTGAGAGCTGCGTGACCAGCGACCATGGGATGGCGATGCCGGGTCCGCCGAAGCCGAGTCCGCTGGTGACCATGCCGAGCACCTGGCCGCTGGCGTCCACGAGTGGCCCGCCGCTGAAGCCTGGGTAGAGGACAGCGTCGACCTGGATGAAGCGCTCCAGGATGCCGCCGCGTCTGGTTCGGGCTGGGCCTGAGAGGCCGATGACCATGCCCAGGCTGGCCTGGGGGTCCTGGCCTGGCCTGGCGACGACCACGGCCAGGGCGCCCGTCCGAGGTTCCCCGGCTGGTGCAGTTGGCGCGGTCAGTCCGCCGCCAGTCGCGCGGATGATCGCGACATCGGTGGCCGGGTCGCGGCCGACCAGCTTGCCTTCGACTTCGGTGCCGTTCGGCAGGCCGAGCTTGATCTGGTCCTCGCGCTGCGGGTCGACGACGTGGTCCGCGGTCACGATGAGCTCGTTGCTCAGGACGATACCTGAGGCCGGTGGCCCGCGGCGGGCTTGCACGCGGACGGTCCACGCCGCCGCCGCCTGCACTGCATCGGCCAACTGATTGGATAAATCGGAAACGGTCATGCCCTGGACTCTACGGAGTCCGCTGGGCGCTGCCATCCTACGGGCGGGTAGCCGGCGGCACTATGCGTTCAGGTAGGCGCTGGGACACGGGCCATTGCTCGCTACGCTCGCTCGGCCCCCCGGGAGCTACCGGAAATCCAAAGTGGTGACGGGGTGATCAGGCTAGCGCGCGGCCAGGACCGGCTCGGTCTCGTTGCTGGGTGCGGGCGCGGCCGCGGGCTCGGGCGCTGGGCGCCCGATCGCCTGGTACACGAAGCCGCGGCTGACCATTTCGTCCGGGTCGTACAGGTTGCGGCCATCCACCAGCAGCGGGTGCTTCATGCCCTGCTGGATCCGATCGAGATCGAGGCGACGGAACTCGCTCCACTGGGTGAGCAGGATGAGCGCGTCGGCGCCTTCGGCGACGCTGTAGGCGTCCTCACACAGCTCGACGCCGGGCAGCATGCTCCGCGCGGCCTCGTTCGCGGCGGGATCGTAGGCCTTGACCCGCGCGCCTTCACTCTGCAGCAAGTGGATGATCTCGATGGCGGGCGCCTCGCGCAGGTCATCGGTGTTGGGCTTGAAGGCCAAGCCCAGCACGCCAATGGTCTTGTCCTCGACCGAGCCGAGCTCTGCTCGGACCTTCTGCAGCACCAGCCGCCGCATGTCGCGGTTGATCTCCATGACCGCGCGCAGCAATTGCGGATGGGCGCCAGCCATGCTGGCCATATGCGCGAGCGCCTTGACGTCCTTCGGGAAGCACGAGCCGCCGTAGCCGACGCCAGCATCCAGGAACTCGGGGCTGATGCGCCGATCAAGGCCCATGCCGCGCGCGACCTCTTTGACGTCGGCGCCCAGTCGCTCGCAAATCGAGGCGATCTCGTTGATGAAGCTGATCTTCGTGGCCAGAAACGCGTTGGAGGCGTACTTGATCATCTCCGCCGTTCGAATGTCGGCGCTGATGATCGGCGGTTCGGGCTGCAGATCACGATACAGGTCGGCGACGCGTTCGATCGCGCCCGGGTCGGTGCCACCGAGCACGACACGATCGGGATGTCGAAAATCGTCCACCGCGGAGCCCTCGCGCAGGAACTCGGGGTTGCTCACGACGCGGAAGGTGGCCTTCGAGCCGTTGCTGGCGCGCTCCAGTGTGGGCAGCATCCAGTCACCCGTGCCGATCGGCATGGTGCTCTTGTTGACGACGATCAGGCTGCGGCCCCTGGGTGTGTACTTTCCAAGACTGTGGGCGGCCGACTTGACCTGCGACATGTCGGCCTCGCCCTCAATACCGGATGGAGTGCCAACACAGACGAAAGCGAACTCGGCCTTGCGCAGGCCTTCCTCGTAATCGAGCGTGAACTTGAGGCGACCCGCCTTGAGGTTCTGGACGACGATTTCCACCAGCCCCGGTTCGTAAATAGGAAGCTGACCACGCCCGAGCCGCTCTACTTTGCCAGGGTCGATGTCGATGCCGACAACCTGGTTGCCCAGCTCAGCGAAACAGGCGGCGGTAACCAGCCCGACGTAATTCGTACCGATGACTGCGATGTTGGCCACGATTGCGAAGTTTAATGCTTTGTAACGGAGATCCCGCGGAGGGGTGCGGGTTTAGTCCTGGTTGAGATGAAACTGGGTCACGCGGTGCGGAGCGCGGTCTGGATCCGCGACACGCCCTCGTGCAGCTGGTCCATGCCCAGCGCGTACGACAGTCTGACGAAGCCTGGGGCGCCGAAGGCTTCGCCGGGGACCACGGTGACCAGGGCTTCATCGAGCAGATACGCGCACAGCTCGGCGGAGGTGTTGACCACCCGGCCGTTCGGGCCCAGTGCGCGGCCAAGGAGCGCGCGCACGTCCGGGAACACGTAGAACGCGCCTTCCGGCTCCGCGCACGACAAGCCTTCGATCGAAGACAGGCCGGCAACGATCGCATCACGCCGCTGGCGGAACGTGCGGACCATGTCGTCGACCGTCCGCTCGATCGCAGGGTCGCCAGTCAGCGCGTACAGCGCCGCCCGCTGGGTGATGCTCGACGGGTGGCTGCTCAGGTGGCTCTGCAGCGCGGTGGCGGCCTCGATCAGCGGCTGCGGTCCAACCAGCCAGCCCAGCCGCCAGCCGGTCATCGCATACGCCTTGGAGACTCCCGAAACGATCAACGACCGATCTGCCAGATGCGGCGCGGCGCGCAGCCAGCGGCCCACGGGGACATAGGAGATGCGGGCGTAGATTTCGTCGATCACCACCGCGATGTCGCGATCGGCGATGACCGAGGCGAGCGCGGCGAGCTCGCTGTCGCTGTACACGCTGCCGGTGGGGTTGTTGGGTGAGCACAGGAGCAGAACGCGGGTGCGTGGCGTCAACGCCTGGCGGAGGCTGTCGGGCGTGACCTTCCACGTCGGCGGCTCGGTATCAGGCGCGATGACGGTGGCACCGGCGAGTCGGGCCTGCTCCGCATACGTGACCCAGTAGGGCGCCGGGAGCACGACTTCGTCGCCGCTGTCGCACAGCACCTGCAGGGCCAGATACAGCGCCTCTTTGGCGCCTGTCGAAGCGATGACCTGCGCGGCCGTGAACGGTACACCGCACAATTCGGCGGTGTGTTCGGCAATCGCCTGCCGCAGCGCTGGCTCGCCACCAACGGTCGTGTAATGCGTCAAGTTCTCGGCCATCGCTCGCGCAGCGGCGCTCTTGATCGGCTCGGGCGTGGGAAAGTCCGGCTCGCCGACACCGAAGGAGATGATCGGTTGGCCGGCCGCCTTCAGTGCCTTGGTGCGGGCATCCAGCGCCATCGTCGCCGAGGCGGCGATGCCGCGCGCGCGCTCACTGGGCGCAAAACGGGTGTCGGGTGTCGAGTGTCGGGTGTCGGTCGGACTCACGGACGCAAACCTCCCCGGAGACCTGAGACCTGGAACCCGAAACCTGTCAAGCGACGTCGAGGACGACGACGCGTTCTGGTCCGCTGGGTGTATCGGCGGTGACTTCCTCGTTCTTCTTGCGGCCGACGAGGGCGCGGCCGATGGGCGACTCTTCGGAGATGCGCCCGCGACGAGGGTCGGCTTCTGCCGGCGACACCAGCAGATAGGAGGCCTCCTCGCCATCTTCGTGGCGAATCTTGATCTTGGCGCCGAGGCGGATCACGCCATCCTTGGAGGCGCCGTCCTCGATCGGCTCGGCGGCGGCTAGAAGTGCGCGTAGCTCGCCGATGCGGCCCTCGAGCAGGGCGAGGGCATCCATCGCATCACGCAGGTCGAGGTTCTCGGCGGGATCGTTGCCGCCTGCACGCGCGTCGCCTAGTCGCGCGGAGACAACCGGCAGCTCGGCTTCGAGGCGCGCAAGCTCGCCTTCAAGCTCCTTGCGACCTTCTGCAGTCAAACGTACCGTCAATCTTGCCACGGGGCTCAGATGCTACTCCCTTGGCGCTCAGGGCGCCAGTTTGGATCCCGCAGCGGCATAGAACGTGCCAAATGCGGGCGACGTGCCGGAAATAGCGGATTCGGCGATTTGCTCGGTGCGCGGTGTGAGTCGGTCCTTCGGCGATGTGAAAGCAGTCGATGACGTGACTCTGGAGGTGCCACGGGGCACCATCCTGGGCGTCATTGGACCCAGCGGCTCAGGCAAAACCACGCTCATTCGCTTGCTCACGGGAACGCTTATCCCGTCCTCGGGAGAGCTCCGAGTCCTGGGACAGGAGCCGCGGCGCTTCTCGCGCCACACCCGCGAGCGCATCGGCTACATGCCGCAGCACTTCGTCCTGTATGAGGAGCTGACGGCGGCGGAAAACGTCTCGTTCGTGGCGGCATTGTTCGGTCTGCTGTGGCCGAAGCGCGGTCGGCGGGTGCGCGAAGTGCTGCAATTGGTGGAGCTGTGGGAGGCACGTGGTCGGCGCGCGAGGCAGCTGTCTGGAGGCATGCAGCGGCGCCTGGAGCTGGCGTGCGCGCTGGTGCATCAGCCCAACCTGCTGTTCGTGGACGAACCCACCGCGGGCCAGGACCCGATGCTGCGCCAGACGATCTGGAATGAGTTCCGTCGATTGCGTGACGTCGGTCGCACGCTGGTGGTCACGACGCATGAGGTGATCGAGATCGAGACCAGCGAGCCCTTCGATGGTCGATTGCTGGAGCGCGTGCCCGGCGTGCGCCGCGTCGATCAGTCGGCGCCGCGTCACATGCTCCTGATCACCGACGATGCCGGCGCGGCCACGCCACGGGTGCTGCAGGAGATCAACACCGCCGGTGGGCAGGTTGTTTCAAGCAGCGAGTACGTCCCGTCGTTCGACGACGTGTTCGGAAAGCTGGTCTCGCGCGACGATGATTCCTCGTACGAGGAAGAAGGGCGGCCATCACGTGGTCGAGGCGTTCCTCGGGCTGCTTAAGAGCTGGACTCGAACGACCTCGTTCGTCACCAAGGAGGTGATCGAGGTCGTACGTCGGCCCGGCGCGCTCGTCAGCCTCGTGTTCGGGCCGTTCCTGATCATGGGCGCGTTCGGCCTCGGCTACAGCGGCCAGTATCGACCGCTGAACACCATCCTGGTGCTGCCGTCGGGGTCGAGCCTGCCGCAGGACGCCGGGTACTACCAGCAGTTCGGCGGGGAGTCGGTGACGATCGACGAAGTGAGTCAAGACCCCGAGAACGCGCGGGCAAAGCTGCGGCGCCAGCAGGTCGATTTGCTGGTCATCGTGCCTTCTGACGTCGAAGAAAAATTCGCCGCCGGCCAACAGTCCGCGATCGGCATCGAATACAACGAGCTCGATCCGGTGCGCGACAACTACGCGCGCTTCGTCGCGTACCGTCAGGTGCAGGAGCTGAACCGGGCGATCATCGAGAACACGGTCGCCGCTGGGCAGCAGTACGTGGTCCAGATGACCGGCGCCCAGCCGCCGTTGCAGGTGTCGCCGCAGGTAGTCGCCGCTCCGACACGAGCCGAGGTCCGCAACCTGGCGCCGGTTCAGCCCAATGTCGTGGCGTTCTTCGCCCCGGCCGTGCTGGCGCTGGTGCTGCAGCACATGGGCGTGACGCTGACGGCGCTGTCGATGGTGCGCGAGCGGCTGAGCGGCGCGATGGACATCTTTCGTGTGGCGCCACTGCGCACGCTGGAGATCCTGATCGGTAAATACCTCGCCTATGCCTTCTTTAATCTGTCGGTGGCGGCGCTGATCTGCTTTATGGTCGTGGGCTTGCTCCACGTGCCGCTGCTCGGTGCGCCGGGTGACGTCGCCACGGTCGTGGTGCTGCTGTCGTTCTCGTCGCTGGGGCTGGGCTTGTTGATCTCGACCATCGTCGATTCGGAACGGCAAGCGGTGCAGCTGTCGATGCTGGTGCTGCTGGCGTCGGTGTTCTTCAGCGGGTTCGTGCTGCCGCTGGACCAGTTCGTGACACCGCTGCGCGTGGCGGCGTACTCGCTGCCGGTCACGCACGGCATCCAGCTGCTGCAGGACCTGATGCTGCGCGGCGGCACCAACCAGGGTTGGGAGCTCACGGCACTGGCGGTGATCGGGGTGGTGTTGTTCCTGCTGACGTCGATCACCATGCGCCGCAACATGGCCGCTGCGCACTAGTGCTCCCGAAGCGGGCCGCAGGCACGCGGAGGCGCTACTGACGTAGCGTGTTCGCCTCGCGGTAGCCTGTTCGCCGCGAAATGCGGACGTTTTCGGTCGAGCCGCGTGGCCTGTTCAGCCTGCGGGCAGCGCGGCAGTACTTCGGTGGCTGGCTCTCGCCTTCGGATGAGCCCGATGCGGTGCTCATGGCGTTCCCGGTTGAGGACTGGCAGTCGTCGGCGGCGGTGGTGCTGCGCCAGCAGGAGGGCGTGGTCTCGGGGGATGTGCACAGCGCTGAGGACGCCGCCGAGGCTGCCTGGCAGCAAGCGCTGGCGGCGCTGTCGCTGGACTTCGACGGCGCGGGCTGGGCGGCGGTCGGCGAGCGCGATCGGATCATCGGTCGGCTGCAGAGCGAGTACGAGATGATGCGGCCGGTGTGCTTCTCGTCGCCGTACGAAGCGGCCTGCCACTTTGTGCTGGGCCATCGCCTGTCGATCGCGCAAGCGCGCGTGCTTCGGGCAAGGTTGGCTGCCGAGCACGGCGACAGCGTTTTCGGTGGCCACGTGTTTCCCAGGCCGCAGGTGCTGCTCGAGCTGAAGAGCTTCGGCTCACTGCCGGCCGAGAAGATAGAGCGACTGCACGGCATCGCGTCGGCTGCCCTATCAGGTCAGCTGGACCGTGCGCGGCTGCGCTCGCTGCCGGTCGACGATGCCATCGCGGAGATGCAGACGCTGCGCGGCGTGGGCCCGTTCATCGCCGCGGGGATCGTGCTGCGCGGCGCAGGCGTCGCCGACGCGGTCCCGTTCGACGAAGTCACTCAGCAAGCGGCGCAGCGCGCTTACGAGCTCGATGCGTTGCCCACGTGTGCCGAGCTGCTGCGCATCGCCGAGCCCTGGCGACCCTACCGCATGTGGTCGAGCGTGCTGCTGCACCTGTGGCTGCGCAGCGGCGCCGCCGGCTCATTCCGCCCCGTCGGCGCTCGCCGCCCGCGGCGGAGTACCACGTAGCCTCGTGAGCGGTGACTACAGGATTGCCGTCATCGCGGGCGACGGCATTGGCCAGGAGGTGGTGCGCGAAGGGCTAAGGGTGCTCGACGCGGTCGCGCCTGGCAGGTTTGCGTACGAGCACTTTCCGTGGGGCTGCCAGTTCTATCTCGAGACTGGACACATGATGGCCGCTGACGGGCTCGAACGGCTGCGCGAGTTCGATGCCATTTACTTCGGCGCCGTCGGCTGGCCGGGTGTGCCCGACCACGTCAGTCTGTGGGGCTTGCGGCTGGCCATCTGTCAAGGCTTCGACCAGTACGCGTGCATTCGGCCGATTCGCTTGCTGCCGGGTGTGCCGAGTCCGTTGCGCGAGGCGACGGCTGAGCGGATGGACTGGGTGGTGGTGCGCGAGAACACCGAAGGCGAGTACGCCGGTATCGGCGGTCGCAACCTGAGCGGCCGCGGACCGGGCAAGGCCGTGGCCATCCAGGCAGGGTTGTTCACCGAGGAGGGCTGCGAGCGGATCATGCGCTACGCGTTCGACCTGGCGCTGAAGCGGCGTCGCAAGGTCACCAGCGTGACCAAGTCGAACGCGCAGCAGTACGGCATGACGCTATGGGACGACGTTTTCTCGTCCGTCGCGCTCGATTACCCCTCTGTGGAAACCGAGCACTGGCTGGTGGATGCGATGGCCGCGCGGTTTGTGCTGCGGCCTGAAACGCTCGATGTCGTGGTGGCCTCGAATCTCTTTGCCGACATCCTCTCGGACCTCGGCTCCGCTTTGGCTGGATCTTTGGGCATTGCAGCAAGCGCGAACCTGGATCCCGAACGCCGCTATCCGAGCATGTTCGAGCCCGTCCACGGCTCCGCCCCCGACATCGCCGGCCAAGGGATCGCCAATCCGATCGGTGCGATCTGGAGCGCGGTGCTGATGCTCGATCATCTTGGACTGACCGAAGAAGCCGCGCGGGTCATGCGGGCGATCGAGGCCACGTGCACGCGGGGTGTGCGCACGCCTGACCTGGGCGGGACGGCGGGAACACACGAGGTGACGGAGGCGATCCTGGGCCACCTGTCGTGACGGTGGATCGCGGACCCAGGAGTCGTTCCATGCACATATCTAGATATTGACATAGGTTTATCGAATGGCGTACTCTGCCGCGGACCCTCACAGGCCAGACGCCGATGCACAACCCCTCCCACGACTCCATGGCTCGCCTCTTCAGGACCCTGGCCGATCCCACTCGCCTGCGCTTGCTGCAGGCGATGACGCTCGACTGCCAGTCGGTTTCCGACCTGGTCCAGGTCTCCGGGCTGCCGCAGCCGCTGGTCTCCCACCACCTGCGCATCCTGCGCGAGGCCGGGCTGGCGAGGTCTGCGCGCCGCGGCACCTACATGTTCTATTGAATGACCAATCAGGCGGTCTGGGAGACCGTCCAATCAGCCGAACGCCTCGCCCGCACGCTGGGGCTGCTCCAGTCGTCTGAGGAACGGACGTGATGTCGGCGAGCAATGTGGCCTGGGGCCCGGGCCCCTGGCTGGTGTACGGCGTTGTGCTTGGGCCTGCCGCGGCGCCGCCAGAATCGATTGGCCCCCGCCTTACGCCTGGCTCACTCGGCAGCGATTCCTCGACGTCGCACAACGGCAGCAGCCTGATCCGAGCAGTGGATTCCAGCCCGGTCCGTCAGCTTCTGAACCAGATGAGCCTGGACGAAAAACGCGCTCTGGTCGAGGCGATGCTGGGCGTCTCGCTCGATTGGCTCATGGAGG
>WNGA01004009.1_pt1 | contig 32744 bp, 34 predicted proteins | sample 5400061 | NCBI WGS metagenome assembly WNGA01 (sample SAMN13153366, study PRJNA577476) | soil metagenome | isolation source: 100 cm soil or saprolite under grassland replicate 2 | place: USA:California | collected 2016-06-15 | reverse complement strand
CTCGGAGAGCCAGGCACAGGCCTTGACCTCCTGGTACGCGAGCTCCGGATTGTCGTGGATCTTCTTCGACAGCGAATCCAGCTCGTCAGCGAGGCGGTCCACTGCCTGCGAGATGGCGTCCTTGACGGTGCTCATGCGGGCCTCCGGGAGGTGAGGGTTCGCGCTGCAACGACGACCCGTCACTCTACCGCCCGACGATGGGCTTGTCGAGGGGACATTCCGAGCCGAACGATCGCAGCAGGGCGGCGAGAAGGGTCCAGATGCGAGGCGGCGCCCCGAAGGTCGAGTTGAGCGGCAGCCTCTGGCCGTCGCGAGACGAGAGCTCGGTTGATCCGCAGGCGAGGCGTACTCCTGTACGTTGAACCTGCAGCCGAGAGCGCCCCAAAGTACTCAGCTCAATGGCGCAGCCGGGCCCTTATCGGCGGCCGGTCAGCTAGAGGCGGCGGGACTCGAAGCGGACGGACTCGCGGGCCGGCTCGGGCTCGCCGACCGGCAGGTCGATGTTGAAGATGGCGCCGCCCTCCGGACGGTTCTCGGCCCAGATGCGGCCGCCGTGCTCGGCGACGATGCTGTGAGCTACGGAGAGGCCGAGGCCGCGCCCGTCGCCCGGCTGCTTGGTGGTGAAGAAGGGGTTGAAGATGCGGGGCAGGTGTTCCGGCGGGATGCCGGGCCCGTCGTCCGCCACCACGATGCGCACGCCCCCAGCGACCGGCTTGACGAAGATCGAGAGGACGCCGCCGCCGTGCGCCTCGCGCACGGCATGCTGAGCGTTCTGGATGACGTGCAGCAACACTTCCTGAAGGTGGTTGTGGTCGGCCCAGATGTCGGGCACGGACTCGAGGTGCACGCTGACCGTGATGCCCTCGGCCTCGAGCCGGGCCTCCTCGAAGGCCACCACTTGCTTGATTTGCTCCGCCACCTGGCAGCGCGAGCGCCGCGGCGGGCGGTGCTCGGCGAAGAGGATCAGGTCGCGGACGATGGAGGCGGCGCGCTTGGCGGCGGCGTCGATGACTCCCATCGCCTCCTCGATCAGAGGATCCAGATCGCCCTGGGCCAGCAGGTGCAGCTGGGCCATGATGATGGTCAGCGGGTTGTTGATCTCGTGCGCCACGCCCGCGGCCAGGCCGTTGACGGCGGAGAGCCGCTCTGCCCTGACCACCTCGACCTGGGCGCGGCGGAGGTCGTCGAGCTGCCGGTTGATCTCGCCGTAGAGCCGCGCGTTGTCGAGCGCGAGGCCGATCTGGTCCGCGACGCACTCGAGCAGCGCGACCTCCTCGTCGGTGAAGCGGTCCTCCGTCTGGCGGCCCAGCGACAGCGTGCCGAGGATGCGGTGGCGGGCCCGGATCGGCACGCAGACGAAGCCGCGGATGCCGTCGATACTGACCGCCGCGCGGGCGGCCGGCAGCAGGTCTTCCGCCATGCTGGCGTCGTCCACCCTCCGCGCGGTTCCCGACAGCGCCACCCGGCCGATCAGGCCTTCGCCCAGGGGAAGCTCGAGGTTGACCCGGCGCAGCTCGTCGCTGAGGCCGCGGTCTCCGCAGAGCAGCATGTTGTTTCCGTCGGCGGAGATCAGATGAAGGCTCGCGATCTCGTGGCCCGTCACGTGCGTGAGGGCCGCCAGGGACCGCTGCACGACCTCGTTGAGGTCGAGCGACCGGCTCACGGCTTCGGTGACGGCCCGGAGCACTTCCAGATGCCGGATCAGGGACGTGGGTTCCTGGTTGCGCATGACGACTCAAAGGTAGCAAGTCTGGTGCCAGAAGGATAGGGGAAGCGTGAGGTTCTCCCTAGGGGAGTCTGGATGGCTGGTTCGGGCGCCCGGCGCAAGTGTCAGGGCAAAAAACCGAACACTGTCAGCTCCCTGACCACACCCCGGTTCTCGCGCGGGCTATGCGTCGGCCCACGGAAGGGTGGGAATGCAGGAACAGCTCCTTCAAAAAGTGGGGGTCGCGCTCCGAAAGATTGAGATCCGCCAGCCGCTCCATGGCTCCGATGAATGGGCCGGGGGTTCCCGTGAGCTTGAGCGCGAAATCATCGGCCCGGGTTTCCACCCACCGCGACCAGCTGTTGATGACAGGAAGCGCGACCAGGCTGACAGTCATCGTCACGAGACCGAGGAGCGGAAGCCCCGCGATATCCGACGGCCCAGAGAGCCCGAGCGGGCCCGCCGCCGCGCTGAGAGCGCGATCGGCGACCCAGAGGGCCGCAAGCGTGACCGCGCCCTGAACGGCGAGCCCGCGCCAGACGTCGCCCGCGACGTGGTGGCCGAGCTCATGGGCGAGCACCGCCTCGACCTCCTCCGGCTCGAAGCGGCTCACGAGCGTGTCGAACACGAGGATGCGCCGCGTCCTGCCGAGACCTGTCACGGCGGCATTGGCGGTGCGGCTCCGGCGGGACTGGTCGGCGATCCACACGCCCACCGCGGGCACGCGGGCGCGCTCGGCCAGCCGGAGAAGCCGCGAGCGGAGATCGCCCTCGGGGAGCGGAGTCAGCCGGTAGAAGAGGGGCACAAGGCAAATGGGCATCGCGAAGGCCAGGACCGCCCCGCCCACGGCGAACGCGGCCGCGGCCCAGAGCCACCACCAGGGCGTCGAGCGGAGCAGCCCGTAGACGACGAGGGCGCCGGCTGTCGCGAGTCCGCCCCCGATCAGGCCGGCCTTGCCCCTGTCGCGAAGCCACTGGCCAAGCGTCTCGTGACTCAACCCATACCGCCGTGGAAGCTCGAAGCCGCTGAGCCAGCCGAGGGGCAGTGTCAGGAGCAGATGGCCCGCGGCCAGCACGATCACTGCTGCCGGCACGGCGAACCACCAGTGGGTCGTCCATGCGGCGAGAAGATCGCGAAGGCGCGCGGCCGCGCCCGTTGCGAGAAGCGCGGCGAGATAGCCCGCCGTCAGCAGGATGCGGAGCACGCCCAGTCCGAGCTGCCAGCGGTGGTAAGTGCGGGCCTCGTGCATGTCATCCAGTATGGCCCAGTCAACGCCAAGCGCCAAACGGTCGGGCGAGAGCTCCGCGGCGCGCAAGTGTGCTACACTTCTCGCCAATTCACTCACACAGGAGCCCACATGTTCCAGTCGCCGGAGGACGTCCAGCAGCACTTCAAGAACGCCCGCTACATCGCCAACCGCCGCATCTGCACGGTGGTTTTCCTGGCTGAGCGCATGGGTCGCCCAGTGCTCATCGAGGGTCCGGCGGGCGTCGGCAAGACCGAGCTGGCCAAGACACTGGCCGAGATCACCAACCGGCGGCTCATTCGTCTCCAGTGCTACGAGGGGCTCGACGAGGGTAAGGCGCTGTACGAGTGGAAATACGCCAAGCAGCTCCTCTACACCCAGCTGCTGCGCGAGCGCATCGGCGAGCTGATCGCCGACGCGCCGTCCCTGCCGGATGCGGTCGCCAGGATCTCCGGCCAGGACGATGCCTTCTTCTCGCACCGCTTTCTCGCGCCGCGGCCGCTGCTGCAGGCCATCGAGTCCGTGGATCCCGTCGTCCTGCTCGTGGACGAGATCGACAAGGCCGAGCCTGAATTCGAGGCGTTCCTGCTCGAGGTCCTCTCGGACTTCCAGGTCTCCGTGCCGGAGCTCGGCACCATCACGGCGACGAACATCCCGCTCGTGGTGCTGACCTCGAACAACGCGCGCGAGCTCTCCGATGGGCTCAAGCGGCGGTGCCTGCACCTCTTCATCGACTTCCCGCCGCCGGACGAGGAGCTGGCCATCATCCGGCTGAAGGTGCCGGAGATCTCCGAGCGGCTGGCCGAGACCGTCGTGACGACGGTGCAGCGCATTCGCGGGCTCGATCTGCGCAAGGCGCCCTCCGTGTCGGAGAGCCTCGACTGGGCGCGCTCGCTCGTCATCCTGAACGCCGACAGCCTGGACCGCGACCTGGTCGAATCGACCCTGACGATGCTGGTCAAGCACGAGAAAGACCTGGAGCGCGTCAAGGGCGCGCTCGACAAGGTGCTGGCCGACCTGGACTAAGCGGGGACTAGGCGCCATGAGCCTCACCGAGTTCCGCGAGCTGTGGTTCCCGTGCCCGCGCATCCGGCTGCCCGAGCTCGGGCCGGGCGGGCCCGTCTTCATCGAGGGCGGGCGCTGCATCTCGGCGGCGCTCGGCGAGTACACCAAGCTCTGGATCCACGCGGCGGGGCGCTGGCACTTCTACTACACGCATCCGGCCCCGCGGGAGTTCTTCCGCGCCGCCATGCCCGAGGCCGTGCCGCACCTGCTCCAGCCCGGCGAGATGACCGTGGAGACGTCCCGCCAGGACCCGGCCTACAAGGTCGTGCTGGGGCTCCGCTGCTCAGAAGGGCCCGTGCGCGTGCTGCACCTGGTCGGCGACGCGCCCGACGTCACCCGCGTCGCCGAGCGCGAGGAGGATGCGCCGGGGGAAGGGTTGGGCTGGAAGCTCAAGATGACCCACTTCATCGCCCCCGGCTCGTTCCACGGTCTCCTGCGCCTCGAGGACGGGCGGCTCTGTCCTATCACCCGCGACGGCGGCGAAGACGTCTTCAAGTCCTCCTGGGTGACATTTTCCCGATGAGCGCTCGCGCGAGGAAGCCATACGGCGGCTCGGGCGCCCCGGTGAGGGCCAGAGGCCCGAAGAGGCCAAACCGCCTCAGCAAAGTCATTCACATTTAAGCCAGAAAGAGAATGGACCAAAGGATACTGGAGTTCATAGGAGATCTTCGGCGCGCCGAGCTACGCATCTCTCCCAGCGAGGCGATGGACGCGCTCGCGGCCTCCTCGGAAATCGGCCTCGAGCGCCGGGACACGTTCAAGTCCGCGCTCGCCGCCACGCTCGTCAAGGAGTCGCGAGACCTGCCGACGTTCGACCGGATCTTCGACCTCTACTTCCTCGACCTGGAAGCGCTCGGCGCCGGGCTCAAGAAGGCGCTGGGACCCGAGGACCCGCGCATCCAGCAGATGCTCGACCAGCTCATGGCGCAGGAGAACATGGAGATGGACGAGCTGACCGAGCTCATGCTGCGCGGCGAGGGCTCGGACATGGAGATGGCCATTCGCGGCCAGGGGCAGGGGACCGGGCTCGAGCGGCTGATGTACTTCCTGCAGATCGGCTACTTCTCGCGACGCATCTACGACAAGTTCGATTGGGAGTCGATCGAGCGCGATCTCTCGCGCATCATGCAGCTGCTCGAGGCGCAGGGCATGGACCCGGGCATGCTCGCGCGGATCCGCAACTACCTCGACCTGCGCCTCGAGGCCTTCCGCCGCATGATCCGCCAGCACGTCGAGCGCGAGCTCGAGCGCCGCGCCTACCGGCAGGGCGAGAAGCTCACGCGCGAGGTGCTGACCGACAAGCCGCTCTTCGCGCTCTCGCCGGACGAGGTAGCGCAGATGAAGGCGGTGGTCGCGCGGCTGGCGCGTAAGATCAAGGACGCGCTCGCCATGCGCCAGCGCCAGGAGGAGAAGGGACGGCTCGACTCGCGCCGGACCATCAGGAAGAGCCTCCAGTACGGCGGCGTGCCCATGGACCTGCGCTTCCGCCGGCGTCACCGCGAGAAGCCCAAGCTCGTCACGCTCTGCGATGTCTCGGACTCGGTGCGCAACGCCTCGCGCTTCATGCTCCAGCTGGTCTGGAGCCTGCAGGAGTGCTTCTCGCGGGTGCGCTCCTACGTCTTCGTGTCCGAGATCGCCGAGGTGACCCAGGCCTTCAACACGTACCCGGTGGACCACGCGATCGAGTGGGCGCTGAAATCTTCGTCCGTGGACTACCACTGTCGCTCGGACTTCGGCTACGCCTTCAGCCGCTTCGTCCGCACGGAGATCGAGTCGCTCGACCGCAAGACGACGGTGCTCGTCCTGGGCGACGCACGCAACAACTACAACGATCCCCAGGCGTGGGCGATTCGCGAGATGCGGGAGCGGGTCAAGGGCATCATCTGGCTGAATCCCGAAGGGCAGTGGGGCTGGGGCATCGGCGACAGCGTGATGCCGCTCTACTCACCCGCGTGCGACATCGTCAAGGAGTGTCGCACCGTGGGCCAGCTGGTGCAGGTCGTGGACCAGCTCGTCCACTCCTGGTGGCGCCGCGGGCGGTAGTCACTTCGATTCCCTCGCCCCCGGAGGGGGAGAGGGCAGGGTGAGGGGGAGTGGTCGTGGGCAGGCGCCTCGTCCTTGCGCTACTTGCTCTGTCTGCGGTGGTTGGTCCCGCCGCGGCCCAGGAGTGCGTCACCGTCGACAACTTCTCCAAGGGCAAGCTGGGTGCGTTCCCGCCGGACTGGAAGCCGCGCAAGGACTCGGGGCGCGAGGTCTACTCCATCCGGGAGACGGACGGCCTGCGCTTCCTCCACGCGCTGTCCAAAGGACTCGGCATCCAGGCGGGCAGGCAGTACGAGTGGGACCCCAAGACCTACCCGGTGCTCGCCTGGTCCTGGCGTCCGGTGGCATTCCCGCCCGGCTCCGACGAGCGCGAGTCCAAGACCAACGACAGCGCGGTCTCCGTCTACGCCGTGTTTCCGCACTCGCCCGCGTCGGTGAAGTCGCTCAAGTACATCTGGAGCGCCGTGGTGCCGGCGGGGACGCGGCTGTCCTCGAGCGGCGGGTTGACGCAGGTGCTGGTGATCCGGAGCGGGAGGGAGAAAAAGGGCACGTGGACGGACGAGCGCGTCAACGTCCTCGAGAACTACAAGAAGTTCTTCGACGAGGCCGAGACGCCGAAGGCCTCGGGGATCGCCGTCCTGACGGACTCGGACGATACCAAGTCCACCGTCCAGGGCGACTACGCCAACTTTCGCGTCTGCAAGCCCTGAGCGGGCGCCCGTGACCGAGCCCGAGCGGGATCCCTTCGAGACTCTCTTCGAGCGCGGCGTGACGGACGGCCTCCCCGTCGTGCCGCCCTCGCGGGAGCGCGTGATCGCAATGATCGCGGGCTCGGGCCGTGAGGCCGCCGACCTGGTCGCGCTCGTGCCGCCCAACTTCGGCCGCGCCACCGTCGAGAAGATCGCGATCAACGCGGTCATGGCGGGCTGCCGCCCCGAGTACCTGCCCGTGGTGATCGCCGGCGTCGAGGCCATGTGCGACGAGGCCTTCGACCTCCACGGCGTCTCCGCCACGACCAACTTCCACTCGCCGCTCTTCATCGTCAACGGCCCCGCGCGCAAGGCGCTCGACATCAACTGCGCCGCGGGCCTGTTCGGGCCGGGCTGGCGCGCCAATGCCACGATAGGCCGCGCGCTGCGGCTCATCGTCGCCAACGTGGGCGGCGCCTCGGCGCGGACCATGAGCATGTCCACCATGGCGCACCCCGGGCGCTACACCTACTGCATCGGCGAGCACGAGGAGGAGAGTCCCTGGGACTCGCTAGCCGTCGAGCACGGCTTCGCCTCCGACGACAGCACCGTGGCGGCCTTCGCCGGCGAAGCGCCCCACGGCGTCTACGATCACAGGAGCACGCGCGCGGAAGACCTGCTCATCACCATCTCGCACTCGCTCGAAGTCATCTCGCATCACAAGTCCACCCACCACGGCGACACGCTGCTGGTGTTCTCGCCCGAGCACGCGCGCATGATCGCCGGCGACGGCTGGACGAAGGCCGACATGCGCGAGTTCCTCTGGCATCGCCTCCGCAAGCCGGTGAGCGCGCTCATCCCGGGTCAGGACGGCGGCGATGGGCTGCCGGCCCACGTGATGAAGAAGTTCCCGCATCCGGAGACCGACACGACGCTGATCCCCAAGTTCCGCGAGCCCGCCAATCTCAAGTTCCTCGTGGCCGGCGGCACGGCCGGTCGCTTCACCGCCGTCATACCGGGCTGGACCTTTCCGAAGATGTCCAGACTCGTCATTAAGAAGGTACAATTCCCGCGGGAGGTCCTATGAGCACAGAAGAGTTCCTGGATCCGACCGACTCTGTCGCAGTGCCCCGCAAGACCGCCGCGCGCCTCGCCACGCTCGACGACAAGACGATCACGCTCCTGGACATCTCCAAGGCCAAGGGCGACCATCTCCTGGACCGCGTCGAGGAGCTCTTGCGCGAGCGCGCCAACCCGAAGGCCATCGTCCGCAAGAAGAAGCCGACGTTCGCGCGGCCCGCGCCCGAGGACCTGCGGGCGGAGATCCTCAAGACGAGCGACGCCGTCATCGAGGCTCTCGCCGACTGAGGGTCCTGCACAACGTGCAGTGTGCACGACGGCGTGTTTTTCGAGGACAACGGGATGCCGACGGCGACGGTGATCTCCACGGAGTTCGCCCGGGCCGCGCGCGCCCAGGCGTCCGCCCTGGGCGCGGAGGGCTACAAGACCATCATGGTGCAGCACCCGATCCAGCCCTTGACCCGCGACGAGGTGAGGGCCCTCGCGGAGAAGGTCTACGACGAGATCGTGGCGCGCCTGACCTGTGGGTGAACGAGTGACGGGCAGGGGTCTCATGCGGTGGCGCCGGAAGGGGTGCCAGAAAGCCCCCGCCCGTGTATCCGATCCGTGACTTGCCAGGCGTGCGGCTGAGCCCGTAGACTGCCGACCACGGAGGGCAGAATGAAGGCGGGGACCATCGGCGAGGTGCGGGCCTCCTTCCAGTACGCGACGGTGCCGGCCAGCAGCGGTTACTCCCGCGCGTGGGCGTGGCGTGAGAGCGGGCCGGCCGAGCCCCCGAAACCCCGCCTCCTCGAGCGCGTCCGCCAGGCGTTGCGGGCCCGCCACCTGAGCCGCCGCACCGAGGAGGCCTACGTCGCCTGGATCCGGCGCTTCATCTTCTTCCACGACAAGCGGCATCCCGCAGAGATGGGCGCGCCGGAAGTGACGAAGTTCCTCACCTCCCTGGCCGTCGACGGGAAGGTCGCCGCCTCCACCCAGAACCAGGCGTTGAGCGCCCTCTTGTTCCTGTACAAGGAGGTGCTGGAGATCGATCTCCCCTGGCTGGATGGCATCGTCCGTGCGAAGCGCCCCGAGCGGCTTCCTGTCGTGCTCACGCGCGAGGAGGTGCGCGCCGTCCTCGCGGGTCTCGACGGCGTGCCGCGTCTGATGGCCTCCCTACTTTACGGCGCCGCGCTCCGGGTGCTCGAATGCTGCCGCCTGCGCGTGCAGGACGTCGACTTCGGCAAGAACCAGATCGTCGTCCGTGGGGGCAAGGGCGATAAAGACCGGATGACCATGCTCCCGGGCATCGTCAAGGCTGCCCTCTTGGAGCACCTCGAGCTGGTGCGTGTCCAACATCTCCATGACCTGCCCCACGGTGCCGGCTGGGTCGAACTGCCAACCGCCCTCCTGAGGAAGTATCCGAACTCGGGGAGAGACTGGATCTGGCAGTGGGTCTTTCCCGCCACCCGGATCTATCGTGACCGGGCGACGGGGCAGCGCCGCCGCCATCATCTGCACGAGTCGGTGCTGCAGCGGGCGGTGAAGGTGGCCGTCCGGGCTGCGGGGCTCTCCAAGCGAGGAAGCCCCCACACCCTGCGCCACTCCTTCGCCACCCACCTGCTTGAGGACGGCCACGACATCCGTACCGTGCAAGAGCTGCTCGGACACCGGGACGTCACCACCACGATGATCTATACTCACGTCCTCAATCGCGGGCCCGCCGGCGTGAGGAGCCCGGCCGACCGGATCCTCGGGCCATGAGCCCCTTGTCGCGTTCCGGATGTATATGCGTCGGGATACGCCGCGCCACCCTGCAGCCTATCCCGGCACGCGGGGGTACCTCACCACGGCCGCAAGCGGCTGGATCGAGGGGCCGGAGGGCGAAGAGGAGGGGTCCTTGCAAGACCCGCGTATGCCGCGAGAAGGCGCAGGGTTTGCGTTCGCCGCACAGAAGGAGCCCGCGGCCGTTGAGGAGCATGGTACGGAGAAGTCGAGCCGAGTGGCGTGCGATATCACTGCGCGGAGCCAAGCTCGCAAGTGCTGTCATCCTGGCTCTGGCCCTTGGAGTCCTGGCCGAGCCGGTAGCGGCCGCCGCGCAGCAACCAGCCGGAAAGTTACCGCGGATCGGATTCCTGGGCGACGTACCTCCGTTCCTCGACGAAGCATTCCGGCAAGGGTTGCGCGAGCTGGGCTACGTCGACGGTCAGAACATCGCGATCGAGCATCGGGCTTCCGGGTGGAAGTATGAACGGCTTCCCGGCCTCGCCGCCGAGCTTGTTCGCTTGAAGGTGGAGGTCATCGTCGCCGCATCCCCGCCCGCGACGGAAGCGGCCAGACAGGCGACCCGCACGATCCCGATCATCTTCACCGTTGTTGGCGATCCTGTCGCCGCGGGCTTCGTTGCCAGTCTTGCTCGTCCCGGCGGCAATGTCACCGGGCTTGCCACCATCAGCCCGGAGATGCTCGGCAAGCAGTTGGAAATGCTCAAACAGATCGTCCCCAAGATCTCCCGAGTGGCCATTCTCCTGAATCCAGACCAAGGGGGCCACCGCCTGGCGGTGCGACAGGCAGAAGGCGCGGTTCGGGCTCTCGGTGTGCAGCTTCAAATCCTCGAAGCTCGCACCGCTTCCGAAATCGATACGGCGTTCGCGGCGATGACGAGTCAGCGCGCGGGTGGCCTCGTCGTCTTGCGCGACGCGGTGTTCCGTGCGCAACGAGCCCAGATCGTTGGCCTCGCCGCCAAGAATCGACTTCCGGCGGTGTACGGGCTCCGGGAGGAGGCCGAGGCTGGCGGCCTCATGGCCTATGGAGCAAGCGTTCCGCAGAACTTCCGACGCGCGGCCACCTACGTCGACAAGATCCTCAAAGGCGCCAAGCCCGCCGATCTTCCCGTCGAGCAACCCACCAAGTTCGAGCTGGTGATCAACGTCAAGACCGCCAGGGCACTCGGGCTAACGATCCCGTCCTCGCTTCTGGCGCAGGCCGACGAGGTGATCGAATAGTGCCCAGTGCGTCCTTGACTCGCTATCCGCGGGACCAGGCGTCGAACTTCAGAATTCAGCGGACCCGTTAGACGGCTGAGCATGAGGGCGGTAGAACGTGCACCGTAAGGCCCTTTGGTCACTCGAGAAGCAATCGCGTCGCGGGTTTCGAGGCTATCCCGTGGCCACGGTGGCCTTCTACGGCCCAGATGATGGACGTGCCACAAAGGTCGCCGTAGGCATCGTTCGAGCTGAAGGAGCAGAACCGGATCCGCTGGAGCGGTGGGTCTCAAAGGAAACCGATGCGCGCTCCGACGTTGCGATCACGCGTCAGATTGGCGAGTTCATCGCCACTCACTCGGCAAAATCCGTCGTGCTCGTCGATCGCATCATTGGCTGCCCGCACGAGGAACGGATCGACTACCCGGAGGGCGCGGCGTGTCCACAATGCCCGTTCTGGGCGAATCGTGACCGTTGGTCCGGCGAGTTGCTCCAGTGAGAATGTCCCCCTGGCATGAGGCTGAACCGTCTAACACTCGATTGGAGCGGCCCGGCTTCGCCGGCCGCTCAACCGGCCGTTAGGCTTCACGGTGACTGGAGGGAGCAACGATTGCAGTCTGCGAGTGCTGTGGACGAGAATTCAGGTTACAGGAAGCCCGATGATTGACAAGAGGCTCGCGCTTGTCGTGGCATTCGCCTTCAGCGTTCTGTTCACGCCGCCCGCCGCCGAGGCGCAGCAGAGGGTTCGGCTTCCTCGGATCGGCTATCTCGGGGCAAGTTCCGCATCGCTCGAGCCCGAGCTTGTCAAGGCATTCCAGAAGGGGCTACGCGATCTCGGCTACGTTGAGGGACAGAACATCGCCATCGAGTACCGGTGGGCAGAAGGGAACGACCATCGCTTGCCCGACCTCGTGGCGGAGCTTGTGCGCCTGAAGGTGGATCTCATCCTGACGGCAGGTACACCAGGTGCCTTGGCGGCAAAACGGGCAACCCAGACGATCCCTATCGTCATGGCGAGCGCCGGGGATGCGGTTGGAGCTGGCCTTGTCTCCAGCCTTGCCCGGCCAGGCGGGAACCTCACAGGATTGACCGCGATGGTCCCGGACCTAGAAGGGAAACGCCTGGAGCTTCTCAGGGAGGTCTTCCCAACGCTGACTACGGTCGCCGTTCTTCTGAACACCGCTAACCCGTACAATACTATCGTTTGGGAACAGACCCAGATCAGTGCTCGGGCGTTGGGCGTGAAAGTGCAACCCGTAGACCTGCGAGGGCCTGAAGAGTTCAAGGATGCGTTTGCCAAGCTCGTTCGCCAGCGTCCCGATGGCCTAGTGATGCTCGCGGACCGCTTCCTGCTCGCCCACCGCACACAAATCGTGGATTTCGTCGCCAAGAATCGGCTGCCAGCGATCTACCCCTATAGGGACTTTGTCGTCGCCGGCGGTCTGATGTCCTATTCTCCAAACTACGAGGACATGTTCTTGCGCTCCGCCACCTATGTCGACAAGATCCTCAAAGGGACCAAGCCCAGCGACCTGCCCGTTGAGCGCCCGACTAAGTTCGAGCTCGTCATCAACCTCAAGACCGCCAAGGCCCTCGGACTGACGATCTCGCCGTCCGTGTTGAGCCGAGCGGACGAAGTCGTTGAGAGATGAACACAAGAAAGTCTGGGCAACCTCTGATTCCAGCCGGGCGAACGGGACAGGTCACTCGCCGCTGCAAGCATGTTCACCTGGTGACGGCTTGAACCCTAACTACGGCATGCACCCGTCGGCCTTCGGCCGCGGGTGATGCCGGGCGTTGGGCGCCAAAAAGTGCGCGCAATTGTCACGATCGCTGCACTCGCTTTAGTTGGCTGTGGCCCGTCTCTCCAGAGCCAGGCGAAGACACGAATTGAAGAATTTCATCGTGACTTTCCCGTAGGGCTATCGCTTCCTGAAGCGGAGGCGCGGGTTCAAAGCCGGAACTTGCGCCATACCCTGCTCGACCAACGCAAGTGCGAGGAGGAGGCGAAGATCACGTACCCTACGTATCGACCAAAGGGTGGCGCGTGCATCTTTGCCCTCGACCCCGTTGGGTCTACCTGGTACGGGTTTGAGACCGCGATTCAACTGCGACTATTTTTCGATGCATCCGGAGCTTTAGCTGAACGAGAATTTACCGAGGTCCACACATTCTTATGACGTGCCTTGCCGATCTGGACGCCTAACATGCCGTTCGACCCGACGGGCAACCTCCCTCGCCTTCGGCTCGGTCGGATGTCCGCGGGTCACCGCCGTCGTTGGGCCGATTAGAGTCCGGCAGAGGCCGGTCACCACGAGAACTGCCATGTGCGAGGGCGGTTCGGCGAGAGCCGACTCGATGAGACGGAGATAGTATGCGGTGGCCACGTTTGGTGCTGACCGCTATCCTTGCCATCGGCTTCCTCGCCATCTCCCTGCCGGGTCCGGCCCAGCCGCCGCGCACGATCTATCGGGTCGGGGTCCTTGGAAACGAAAACAACCCGCCCTGGGACGGGTTCCGGCAGGGGCTGCGTGACCTGGGCTACGTCGACGGCCGCAACCTTTCGATGGAGTGGCGGTGGTCGGAAGGCAAGCCCGATCGCTTCCCCGCCCTCGCGATGGAGCTTGTCGCCCTCCGGCCGGACGTCATCGTGGCGTCGGGAACACAGGCGGTCCGGGCGGCCATGCAGGCGACGAGCGCGATTCCAATCGTGATGACGACCTCCGCATATCCCGAGAAGATTGGGCTCGTAAGAAGTCTTTCACGCCCGGGTGGAAACGTCACGGGACTGAGCAACGTCGGTCCGGAGCTAAGTGGCAAGAAGCTCGAGCTTCTCAAGGAGATCGCCCCGAAAGTCTCCCGCGTGGCCGTTCTCTGGAACCCCACCAGCCCGGTCGAGCCGCTCGCGTTTCAAGAATTATTGACCGCGGCTCCGGCAGTCAGCGTCCAGATCCAGTCAGTCGAGGTACGCAGCCCGGACGACTTCTCCGCGGCCTTTGGGGCTATCTCGTCGAGTCGTGTCCATGCCCTGCTGGCTCTCGGCAACCCGATCAACTTCAGGGGTCGGCAACTCATCGCCGACTTCGCCCTGAGGAACAGGCTCCCGAGTATCTATGACGAGCGACTCTTCGTCGACGCCGGAGGTCTCATGTCCTACGCGCCGAGTTTCACAGACTCGTTTCGTCGCGCCGCGACGTACGTAGATAAAATCCTCAAGGGCGCGAAGCCAGCCGACCTTCCCGTGGAGCAGCCTATGAAGTTCGAACTCGTCATCAACGTGAAAACGGCCAAGATCCTCGGACTGACGATCCCGCCGTCGTTGCTACTACGAGCGGATCAGCTGGTTGAGTGATCGCCGTTGACAACAAAGCCGACCTCTATGCGGAGACGGCCCAACTCGCAGTGCAGCGGACCGGGGGCTCGCGTTGCTCGCCCTCCGGCCGCTGACCGCAGCGTTGGGCGGACCAAGGGCCAGCCTTGATGATGACAAGTTGCGCGCATGCAGGGTTGAATGAGTGTCCGGCAAGAGCGATAGTCGTGATCACTGCCGCCGCGTGGCTCGCCGTCCTCATCCTTGGCCTGCTCACCGCGCCTGTTGCTGCCGAGACGCAGCAGCTGGGGAAGGTCTATCGGATTGGCTATCTTCAGACCTCGACCCGCCAGGAGCAGCTCCACATGGTCAAGGCGTTCGAGGACGGCCTGCGTGACCTCGGCTACCGCGTGGGTCAGAACGTCGTCATCGAGTACCGCTTCGCCGAGGCACGTCCCGAACGGCTGCCCGGGCTCGCCGCAGATCTGGTGCGACTGAACGTGGACGTCATTGTCACCGGGATCAACTCGAATACGGCTGCAGCCATGAAGGCGACCACGACCATCCCGATTGTCATGGCTAACAGTGTCGATCCGGTCGGTGCCGGCTTCGTCGAGACACTGGCGCGACCCGGCAGAAACGTCACGGGAGTGACTCAGGACACCGGCAACGAGATGTTCGGCAAGCGACTCGAGTTGCTGAAGGAGATCGTACCTCGCGGCTCTCGGGAGTGGGCCGTTCTCTGGAACCCCACTTTTGGGCCGAACCAGGGTCGGTGGAAAGCGACGGCGGACGCCGCCCGGAAGTTGGGGCTTACGCTTCTGTCTGCCGAGATGCAAGGACTCGGCGACCTCGAACCGGCATTTGCCTCAATCATGAAGAAGCACCCGGGTGGGCTTGTCGTGATGTCGGATGCAGTCTTGTTTACGTATCGACGCCAGATCGGCAGCATGGCCGTCAAGAATCGGCTGCCGGCGATTTCTACGGTGAGCGAATACGCCGAGGCGGGTCTCCTCCTGACTTATGGCGCGAGCCTCCCTGACCTGTGGTACCGCTCCGCGACGTACGTCGATAAGATCCTCAAAGGTAGCAAACCCGCCGATCTTCCCATTGAGCAGCCCACCAAGTTCGAATTGGTCATCAACCTCAAGACCGCCAAGGCGCTTGGCTTGACAATCGCGCCATCCCTGCTGCAGCGCGCGGACAAGATCCTTGAGTAGCGGGCTCGAAGAGCTGCCCAACTCAGCGTTCAAGCCGGACGGCGCGCAAGCGCGCCGCCGCTTAACGCGGCGTTAGGCGCACCGGCAATCACAGGAATCGAGATACACTATTCCGATGGCTCTACGCTTTCTGTGGGATTCTCGGAAGGCGGGGTCGAATGAGCGGGAGCATGGGGTTGGTTTCCAGGAGGCCACGACCGTCTTCGACGATCCCTTGTCCGTGACGATCCCCGATCCCGACCACTCGGTGGACGAGGAGCGCCTTCTGCTGCTTGGGCTGTCGATTCGTAGGCGGCTCCTCGTCGTGGCGCATTCCGAGCGCGGGGGGTTCATCCGCATTATCAGCGTGCGGCGAGCGAATCGCCGGGAGAGACGAACCTATGAAGAAGACCAGTAGACGGCCAGCCGATCGAGACACTATGCGGCCTCACTATGAGTTTCGGGGTGGGGTGAGGGGCAAGTACGTGTCCAAGTACCGGGCAGGAACGAACGTGGTGGTGCTTGATCCCGATGTTGCCGCAGCCTTTCCGGATGCCGCGGCAGTGAATCGAACGCTTCGCACGCTTCTGGATGTGATGCCACACAGGCGGACGAGGCGGCGGAGTGCCTAACACCAGGCTGGACCGGACCGGCTGACGCCGGCCGGTCAGCCTGAGCGTTAGCGTGCACCGCGCCGCCACAAGGAGGCAGCTCGCGGAAGCCATGAGCCAGACAGCTTCAGTATTGGCGCTGACCCTGACCCTTGGAATCGCAGTCGCCCTCGGCGGAGCACACCTTGCGTAGCCCAGCAAGGCGCCGACCCGCGCGTCGCGGACCTCGTTCGAGCCGGTAAGGTCCGAGTGGGCGTCGGCGTGGTGGCGCCACACTGGGCCGTCAAGGATGCAGCAACCGGTGAGTTACGGGGGCTGGCAATCGACCTCGCTCGTGCGTTCGCAGCGCGCCTCGGGCTCGAGCTCGTGCCGGTCGCCTATCCGAGCCCTCCCAGCATCCTTGAAGGGCTCAAGAGCGACGCGTGGGATGTGGGGTTCCTGGCGATCGACCCCTCTCGCGCCGCGGTCGTGGACTTTTCTCATCCGTATCTGCAAATCGACGCGACCTATTTGGTGCCCGGGGACTCCTCGATTCGCACTGTCAGCGATGCGGACCAGTCCGGGGTCCGGATCGCGGTCACGCGGAAGAGCGTCGAGGAAATCGTTCTGAGTCGCATGCTGAAGCGAGCTGAAGTGCGAGCGGTTGAGACGATAAGCGCCGGTCTCGAACTCGTGCGCGCCGGAAGTGCCGACGCCTTGGCCGCACCCCGCCCGGCACTACTTCAGTCGTTGGCCCGGATGCCCGACTCGCGTGTCCTGGAAGACCGGTTTCACGCTGCCTTCGCGGCGATGGCAGTCCCCAAAGGCCTCACTGCACGGCTTGCCTACATCAACGAGTTCATCGACGACGCTAAGGCCTCGGGGGTGGTGCAACGCGCGATCGAGCGCGCGGGCCTGCGCGGTGTTCAGATGGTACCCATAGACGACGCGGGCGCTCGGTGAAGGAAAGCGTCAGACGTGCTCCACCGTCACGCTAACATCAGGATCAACCTGACGGCGCTTCACGCCGCACGTTATCCTGCGCGTTAGATCGACAACAATGCCGACCAGACCCGAGACCTTGAATGGCGTACCCGTTCCATACGGCGTGCCAGCATCCGCGCTCGAAGCGCTGGTGCAGAACAACCCGCGGGACCGGTGGGCAGCCCTGCTCGCTCTTGTTCACGATTCTTCCCCGGAATCACTCGCTGCATTGGCACGCGCCGCGAGGCACCCTGACCCATACGTCCGACGCGCCGGCATTGAGGCCCTGGCTCTCCATGTGCGCGGTCGAGAGGCGGGCCAGTTGATTCTCGACGGCCTCACTGATGAATCGGCAGTGGTTGTTCGTGCCGCATGCGAGGCCGCGTCAGCCCTAGACCTCCAGGATGCTCATCCGCGGTTCCTCGATCTGCTACGGGCGGCCGAGCCGGCCACGAGGGAAGAAGCCATTCGAGCTCTCGGCTCGCTTTGGAAAGCGGAGGACTTCGAGATCGTACTCACTGTCTTCCGAAGCGAGCATGAGGCCACAGTCCGAAAGGAGGCCGCGTGGGTCCTGCGTCGACACGCCAGCCAAGGCACGTGGAAGCAACTCTTTGATGCTTGGCGGATGGACGACGTTCATCGCCATCGTCTCTGGGCATGTGAACTGGCGGGCGAGTACGGCGGGCGCGAGGTCCTGCCATATCTAAGGGAGCTTGGACGTGACCAAGACGGTCTTGTCCGGCGCGCCGCCGAGCAGGCAGCGCAGCGCCTCGAAGCGGTCTAACATCACGATGAACCCGACGACGGCTTCGCTTCGCTCCGCCGCCGCAGGGTGAGCATTAGCCCACGAGTCGGCGTTTGGAGAAGGTATTGGAGTATCTGAGCAGAGTCACCTTCAACGAGTGGCTGGCCATCTATGCCGCTCTGCTTTCGACAACCATCGCGGTGGTGGCTTCCGTGAGGTTCGTGACGAAGCGGATCAAAGCGAGGAAGGAGCGGGCCAAGTTCCAGACCGACTTGTACTTCCTCCGCAAGGTCGACCGAAGCACAAAGGAGGTCCACCCGATTGTAGTTGTCCTGCTAGCGAATCTGGGTGCCGAGCGCATCGCGCTGAAGAGTTTGGATTACCAGGGCGTTGCCGAGAACGGCCTCGAGACCACTGGATGCATGGGGTGGTACGAGCAACCAGAGGAGCTTTTCGGTATCAGAAACAGGCTCCTCCCGATTGTGCTGGAGAGCGGTCAAACCGCGGACCTGCCGATGGTGCAAATCGGCGTCATCACGAGGATCAAAGACTTGAAGATCTGGCTCACCGATTTCGATGGCCGGCGCTACTATCTCGCCGACGCAGACATTGCCAAGGTGAGGGGGGATGTCGATAAGTTCCTGCTTGAACCCAAAGTTCAGGGCTAACAAGCCGCTCGACCCGACGGCCGAGGCGGCCGCGGGTCAGCGCCAGCGTTCGCCGCACGGCGATGGAGGCAACAGCGCTGGGGTTAAACGGTCCCCAAGAGGCATAGCCTTGCAAGGAGAAGACGAATGGCGAGCGCAGACGAACTGAAGTCCAGAGAGCTTCAGTCCTGGACGTCCGTGGCGCCGGGATGGCGCAAGCATGACAAGCGCCTGACGGAAGCGTTTGGCGCAGTATCCCGAGCGCTGCTCGACAAGGCCGGGGTCAGGGAAGGCGATGCGGTCCTTGATGTCGCCTGCGGAACCGGCGAGCCCGCGATTCCTGCCGCAGTGCGGGTTGGAGCGAAGGGCCGAGTGGTTGCCACTGATTTCGTTACCCCCATGGTGGAATTCGCGCGGGAAAAGGCCGTCGCCGCCGGACTACACAACATCGAATTCCGGGTGACGGACGGTGAACGGCTTGACCTTCCTGCCGCCACGTTCGACGCCGCGACCATGCGGTGGGGCTTGATGTTCATGCCCGCCCCAGTGACCTGCCTGCAAGGCATTCACCGGGCCCTCAAGCCAGGGAGGCGGCTCGCTATCGCGACCTGGGCCGCACCCGACCGGAATCACTGGGCTTCGGTGCCGCTGAGGGTGTTGGCGAAATACATGGAGCTGCCGTCACCGGTTCCCGGTCAGACGGGCATCTTCGCGTTTGCCGATCCAGACCAGATTCGGCGCGCGATGGCCGCGGCAGGCTTCACCGATATCGCCGTCGAAGATCTTGACGTCCTGTGGGCCGGGCCGGAATCCGGGCGGGAATACTTCATTGAGGTGATCGAGATGGCGGGTCCGCTGGCGTCCCTGTATACGAAGCTCCCGGAGGAGAAGAAGCGCGCCTATGCCGAGGAGGTGGCGGCGGAAGCGGAGCGCCTATCGGTGCGCAAGCCCGGCGTTGCGTTACCGGGCGTCACGTGGATCGCTTCTGGGCGATCACGGCAATAGCTGCTGAGCCTGCCAGACTGGCTGGAGTCATCGGGGATGCGTACTGGCGCAGGGACGGGCATGAGCGTGTCCCCACACCGCGTCTCGGACGGTGTCGACCAGGCGTCGAACATGGCGCTGGAGCGGTCGGCTGGCTCGCCTTCGCTCGCCGCCGCCGCTCACCGCCGTCGTTCGCCGGAATCAGCCTGAGGAGCAAGCCAATGAGAGGAGTCGGGGCTCTCGTACTACTGGCGGGGCTGCTGCTGCCCGCGGAGGCGTTCGGCGACGCGAAGGCTGGTGAAAAGAAAGCGCAACTGTGTTTCCTCTGCCACAAGGTGACGAATGCGAGTGCGCCGGGCGCAGCGATGCCTTTGCTGGAGGCACAGCCCGCCCGGTATCTCTATTTGCAGACCAAGGCCTATAAGGAGAAGCGGCGCAGCGAACCGGCGATGCAAACGAATGTCGCCAACCTGTCCGAGCGAGACATGCGGGACATCGCCGATTACTTGTCCCTGCAAAAACTGCCTCGGGCCGCCTACCAACTGGATCCAGCCAAGGTTGCCGCTGGAAGAACTCGGGCCGAGGAGTTGAAGTGTGCTACGTGCCATCTCCCGAGCTTCATCGGTAGCGGCGAGACACCTCGACTCGCGGGACAGACACCGGGATACCTCAAAGCGCAACTTGAAGCCTTTGGCTCTGGCAAGCGGCAACATGGAACCGGTCAGCGCAGTGCACCGGCCATGGCGCTAAACGAAGAAGACATGGATGGCCTTGTACAGTTCCTTGCTTCGTTGGAGTAGCACCGTCGAACTTCGCAGTGGACCGGACCGCCGGCTCGCATCCGCTCGCCGCGGCCGGTCACCGCGACGTTATCCGTACAAGGGGAGCCGAAGGATGCGGTAGGCTGTGCGCGAGGCCGTAGCGATTGCGGATCCCGAACGCGAACCGTGCCATTATCGACGAGGTGAAGCTGCATGGGTACTTGCTCTCACGCAGCCATCCAATCGGCCGCTTCAAGGCCGCGTTTTTTCATGCCCTCGGGTACTCGTCGGAGGAGTGGCGCCAGCTCGAGGCAGATCTGCGCAACCGGCACCTGTCCCAAGATGTTACGCTCGAAGAGCAGACTCCGTACGGGCGGACATATTCTATCCGCGCTACCCTGGTTGGGCCTCGGGGAGTTCTGCGGACGTCGTGAGCGTCTGGCTCGTGCGGAGGGGTGAGGAGCTGCCCAGGTTCGTGACAGCCTACCCGGAGGCCAGCCGATGATGTATCACCTTCTCGACACAGTTGTCCTCGCCCGTGACCTGCCTGAACACGGGTTGCGCACAGGCGATCTCGGTGCGGTGGTGGAGGTCCATGAACCAGACGGGCTGGAGATCGAGTTTGTGACCGCGTCTGGCAGAACCGCGGCGCTGCTCACGCTGAACGCCCACGACGTCCGCCCAGTAGTCGACGACGATCTCGTCTCGGTCAGAACGTGCCGTCGCTCTGCTTGAGGTCGACGGATAACCACGCATTCCACCTGACGGCCGGGCTCGCGTTCGCTCGCTCGCCCGCAGGTGAATGCGAGCGTTATACGAAGAAGGAATCGAGCCCAGAGAAGGATAGGATAGGCTATGGCTATGGTTCGCCCTGTTGAAGTTCGACCCCTTGCCGGCTATCGAATCTGGCTGCGCTATCAGGACGGCACAGAGGGTGAGGTGGATCTATCCCACCTGGTGGGCAAGGGCGTGTTCTCGTCGTGGGAACAGGAAGGCGTGTTTGCCAAAGTCAAGCTCGGCTCCCACGGGCAGCTCGAATGGCCAGGCGATGTCGACCTGTGCCCTGACGCCCTCTACCTCAAACTGACCGGGAAGCGGCCAGAAGACATCTTCACAGGACCCGGCCCGATCCGCGGGCATGCCTGAGATCAGCCGCTTCTACGGGATCGTCAAGATCTTCTACGACGACCACAACCCGCCCCACTTCCACGCCGAGTACGGGGAGCATGAGGTTCTCATTAGCATCAACACCTTGGCCATTCTCACTGGCAGTCTCCCGGCTCGTGCTCTGGGACTCGTGACAGAATGGGCTTCCTTGCATCAGCGTGAACTGTTGGCTTCGTGGGAGAAGGCAAGCCTCCTGCAACCACCAGGCAAGATTCCTCCGCTGCCGTGATTCCGAACGCGTCTCGCATAACTACAGGATTCACCCGACGGCCTTCGGCCGCGGGTGATCCTGGGCGTTCGGCGCCTTGAACCGAGCGGACGATCGGGAGTAACGTAGGGCCATGGCGGAGCCAATCGTGACCTCGTCGCCGGACATCCTAAGCGGCACACCTGTCTTCGCCGGAACGCGAGTTCCAGTCCAGGCGCTCATCGACTATCTCGAGGGCGGCGAGACGATTGACGACTTTCTGATGGGGTTTCCGACCGTCAGGCGGGAGCAAGTCGTGGCCTTCCTCGAGGAGGCCACGGCGCGAATGATCGTCAAGGCGTCGTGAGGGTGCTTCTCGACGAGTGCGTCGATCGGCGCCTCGCGGCGGACATTCAAGGACACGAGGTGAAGACGGTGCCAGAAGCCGGCTGGGCTGCGCTGAAGAACGGTGACCTCTTGAGCCGAGCTCAGCACGAGTTCGACGCCCTCCTCACCACCGACCGGAACCTTCCCTTTTAGCAGGACCTCTCCCACTTCTCCATCGCCGTGATCGTGCTGCGTGCACAATCCAATCGCGTCACCGATGTGCGCCCCCTGATTCCTGAGCTCCTCGCCGCGCTGCCCCTCGCTAGGCGTGGCGCGGTCACATGGGTCGGCACCGAACAACGCGCTTGAGCAGCCGCGCCCCGCGCGCTGCTCACCGCGGGCGTTCGGCGCAGATGGAAACGGTCGGAATCAGATCGCCTTCGATAGCTCTGGGAGTACCGTGATCCACACGCCCGTTTGTGACTTGCTGCAGATTCGGCACCCGATCGTCCTGGGCGGCATGGCCGGTCACACCTCCGTACCTCTTGTGGCGGCTGTCAGCAACGCGGGTGGTCTCGGTACGCTGGGTGTCGGCCGCACGCCGCCCGAGCAGAAGCGAGGCCGCGGTGATGCTGACGCACGCCGGCCACTCCCCCGGCTGGCTCGACTTCCTCTACTACATCGATTTGCAGAACGCGAAAGCCTGAGTGATCCGACGAGGCCCCCTCACCCTGCCCTCTCTCCCTCGGAGGGGGAGAGGGTAAAGGTCACGCGGGCAGGCTCCAGACGCGGCCGACGGGCGGCTCGTCGGTGAGCGTGAACTGGGGCAGCGCGAAATCCGGCGACAGGTCCTGGAAGACCACGCGGACGCGCTTGCCGATGGCGACCTTCGCTTCAGCCTCGGGCTTTCCGTCCGGGGTCACGAGGTTGGCGATGATCCTGAGGGCCTCGTCGGGTGTGGGCTTGCCGCTCTGCTCGTCCAGCTCGACCAGCACCACCGCGTAAGGCGTCCACTCCTTGAAGCCAGGCTGGATCGCGTGGTGCACCACCTCGTAGGAGTAGATGTGCCCCTTGCCGCTGACCTCTTTCCACTCCCACTCGAGCGTGGCGCAAAACGGGCAGCCGTGGCTCGGCGGGTAGCGCAGGAGGCGGCAGGCCTTGCAGGCGCGGAGCATGAGCTTGTGGCCGCGCGCCAGCTTGAAGTGCTCGCGCCACTCCGAGTCGTTTTCCGGGATCACCAGGTTCATGCCGCGGTATTCGACGTTGGGCATTTCGGGACTTCCCCCTCACCCTGCCCTCTCCCCCTGGGCGGGGGAGAGGGGAAAGTGGTTAGTTATGCATCACCAAGGCGGAGCCGGTCGGCGGCATCGCCCATCCGAGGTTCATGGTGATCTTCGCGTCCTGGACCTGTCGGCACTTGCCCGGCGAGTAGTCGTAGCTGTGCTTGCCCTCCGCCCAGCCCGGGCAGTAGTCGTCCACGCGCCCGCGCAACTGGCGGACGTTCTCGACGACCATGCTCATGCCGTGGGTGTAGGCCTCGCAGAGGTGGGCGCCCGAGGTGTTGTTGGGCCGCCTGCCGCCCAGCTCGATGATGCCGCTCGACACGTACTGTCCGCCTTCGCCCTTCTTGCAGAAGCCGTACTCCTCGAGCTGGAGCATGGTCGTGAACGTGAAGGCGTCGTAGGAGCCCGTGACGTCCACGTCCTCCGGCGTGATGCCCGCCTGGCCGAAGACGATGTCCTTGGCGTAGTAGCCCGCGACGCGCGAGATCGGGCCCGCGGCCCAGTGGAAGTCCGTGCGCGCCTTGTTGACTCGGCCGGCCACGCCCATGACGTAGGCGGGCTTCTGCTTGAGGTCGCGCGCGCGCTCGGCCGACGTGACGATGATGCAGGTCGCGTTGTCCGTCTCGACGCAGCAGTCGAGGAGGTGCAGCGGCTTCGTGATCCAGCGCGAGCCGACCACGTCCGCGACGGTCACGCGGTCCTTCAACAGCGCCTTGGGATTCTGCGAGGCGTGCTTGCTGTGGGCGACGCGCACGGCCGCCACCTGCTCCGAGGTCGTGCCGTACTCGTACATGTGCCGCATGAACGTGGGCGCGAAGTTCTGCCCCGCGCTGCGCATCCCGAAGGGCACCTGGGCGAGATCGAGCCCGCGCACAGGTTGGGCCGCCCGGGCGCCCGTGCCGCCGATGCGGAAGTCGGAGTAGCCGTTCATCGAGCGGAAGAGCGCGACCGTGTGGCACATGCCCGACTCGATCGCGCCCATGGCCAGGCCCACCAGCGCCTCGGTGGACGAGCCGCCGCCGAACACGTCCATGTAGAAGTTGAGGCGGATGCCGAGGTCGGGCGCCACCCAGTTGGCGAATGTCGAGTCGCCGCCCTGGTAGGACATCATCCCGTCCACCTCCGCGGCCTTGAGCCCGGCGTCGGCCATGGCCTTCTTCACGGCCTCGACGGCCATGGCGCGGGTGCTCCGCCCTGAATGCTTGCTGTACTCCGTCTCGCCGACGCCCACGATGCAGTACTTGTCCTTGAGCCCTGCCATCACGCCTCCTTGAGAGAGAGTTCGAGACGCCGCGGCGGCCTGGCCCACGCGAGGAGCCCCAGCGCCAAGAGGTTCAGCGCCGCGCTGCCCACCCAGGCCGGGCCGTAGCTGCCGGTGCGATCATAAATGAAGCCGGCGGCCAACGGGCCCCAGGCCGCCATGGACCCCGCCAGCGCGAAGAGGAGGCCCACGAGGCTCCCGGCGTGGCCGCGGCCGAAGAAGTCGGCGACCATGGCGGGAAAGAGCGCCGAGATGCCGCCGTACGAGAAGCCGAAGGCAATCGACGAGGCGTAGAGGCCCGGCAGGGCGCCCGCCTCCGCGTACCCCAGGAAAGCCGCCACCTGGAGGGCGAGACCGACGCCGATGGCCGGCCGGCGCCCGATGCGATCCGAGACGCTGCCCATGATGAGGCGGCCGATTATGCCCGCCATGCCGATCGCGCTCACGAGCGTGGCCGCGACGAGGGGATCGATGCCCAGTCCCCGGGCGAGCGGGACCAGGTGGACCAGGGGCGTGAAGATCGAGAACCACGTCCCGGAGAAGACGGCGAAGAGCACCCAGAACGCGCGCGTGCGCATCGCCTGAGCCATGGTGAAGTCGCGGCCCCCCTCGAGCCGGGCGCCGCGGACCTCCTCGGGCGGATCGCCATCGGGCGTGAGGCCGAGCCTCTCCGGGTCGCGCTTCATGAGCGGCGCGAGGAGGTTGATGGTCAGGAGAAGGGCCACGCCGAAGACGATATACGCCCACCGCCAGCCCACGCGCGAGACGAGGAGCTGGGCGATCGGCGGGAACGCGAAGGCGCCGAGGCTGCCGCCCGCGGTGGCCGCACCCGTGGCGAGGCCGCGCCGTCTGATGAACCAGCGCGCCACCGTCGCGCTGCAGGGAACGTTCGCCGTGGACATGCCGAGCGCCGCCACGACCCCGTAGAAGACGTAGGGGTGCCAGACCGCGCTCGTGGCGCTCATGGCGATCCAGCCGGCGCCGAGGAAGACGCCTCCCGTGGCGACGACGACGCGGGGCCCCCAGCGATCGGTCAGGCTGCCCGCCACGGCGGCGAAGGTGCTGTAGCCGAAGGCATAGAGCGCGAAGGCTCCCGACAGCGCGGCGCGGCTCCAGCCGAACTCCTCGAGCATGGCGGAGAAGAAGACGCCGAAGGAGAACTGGGCACCGTAGGCCATGAAGAGGACGAAGAACGCCGCCCCCACCACCACCCACCCGTAGAAGGGAGCGGGCCTCACTCAGTGGCGCCCGGCGCCGGACCTCTCGGTGGGCCGCGACTGGCCGTTGGGCCGCGGCAGGAGATCACGCAGGAACTTGCCGGTGTACGAGCCGACGCTCTGGGCGATCTGCTCCGGCATGCCCTCGGCGACGATCTCGCCGCCGGCCGCGCCGCCCTCGGGCCCGAGGTCGATCACCCAGTCCGCCGTCTTGACGACGTCGAGGTGATGCTCCACGACGAGCACCGTGTTGCCCGCGTCCACGAGGCGGTTGAGCACCACGAGGAGCTTCTTTACGTCGTCCAGGTGCAGGCCGGTGGTCGGCTCGTCGAGGATGTAGAGCATGTCCGACGCGAGGCGCGCGGAGAGGTGCGCCGCGATCTTGAGGCGCTGGGCCTCGCCGCCCGAGAGCGTCGTCGCGGGCTGTCCGAGGCGGAGATAGCCGAGCCCCACCTCCTGCAGCACCTTGAGCCGCCGCGCCAGGACGGGCTGCGCCGCGAAGAACTCGACGGCCTCGTCCACGGTCTGCCGCAGCACCTGGCTGATGTTGCGGCTCTTGTACGTCACCTGCAGCACGTCGGGGCGGTATCGCCGGCCCTCGCATTCCTGGCAGGTGACGTACACGTCCTCGAAGAAGTACATCTCGAGCTTCTGCAGGCCGTCGCCCTGGCAGGCCTCGCACCGCCCGCCCGGCACGTTGAAAGAGAAGGCGCCCGCTGCCAACCCCAGCGCCCTCGCCCGCGGCAGTCCGGCGAAGAGCTTCCGGATCTCGTCGAAAGCCTTGACGTAGGTGACAGGATTCGAGCGTGGCGTGCGGCCGATGGGCTCCTGGTCGATCAGGTGGATGCCCTTGACGAACTCCAGGCCGCGCACCTCATCGTGGGCGCCGGGGCGCGCCGGCTCGACCTTGAAGTGACGCGCCAGCACGCGGTAGAGGGTATCGTGAACGAGCGTGGATTTGCCCGAGCCCGAGACGCCCGTGACGCAGGTGAGCGTGTGGAGCGGGATGCGGACCGTGAGGTTCTTCAGGTTGTGCTCGCGCGCCCCGCGGATCACGAGGGCATGGCGTCCCTCCCGCCGCGACAGCGGCAGCAGGATGCTCTCCCGGCCGGTCAGGTAGGCGGCGGTGAGCGAGCGCGGGTCCTTGGCGAACTCCGCCTGCGTGCCCGCGAAGACGACGGCGCCGCCCCGCTCGCCCGATCCCGGCCCCATCTCGACGAGGTAGTCGGCGGACTCGATGAAGGAGCGGTCGTGCTCGACGATGACGACCGTGTTGCCCGCCTGAGCCAGCTCGCGGCAGAGCTCGGCCAGACGCTCGGTGTCGCGCGAGTGAAGCCCGATCGAGGGCTCGTCGAGCACGTACAGGGTGCCGACCAGCTGGGCGCCCAGCTGGTTGGCGAGGTTGATGCGCTGGGCCTCGCCGCCCGAGAGCGTGCGCGTCTGGCGCCCGAGCGTGAGGTAGCCGAGCCCGACGCGCTGGAGGAAGGACAGCTTGGCGCGCAGCAGCTTGAGCGCCTCGCGCCCGACCGCCTCCTCCCAGGGCGAGAAGCTGAGCGACCCGAGGAAGAGGTTCAGGTCCTCGACCGTCTTGCCGGTCCACTCGGCGATGGTGGCTCCGCCGACCGTGACCGTCAGCGCCTCCGGCCGGAGCCGCGCCCCGGCGCAGCGCGGGCAGGGCGACTGGCTGCGATAGCGGGAGAGGAAGACGCGGACGTGGAGCTTGTAGCGGTAGGACTCGACCTCTTCGAAGAAGCCCTGGATGCCGGGGAAGTCGTCGCCGCCCTGGTAGATCCACTCGCGGTCCTTCTGGGGCAGTTCCGCGTAGGGGCGCGCGATGTCCACGCCCCGCTTCTTCGCCGCCTTGAGGAGCTGCTTCTGGTGCCGATGCCCCGAGGGGTGCGACCAGGGCGCGACGGCGCCCTCGCCGAGGCTCCGCGAGGGGTCGGGCACGACCAGCGCTTCGTCGTAGCGCAGGATATTGCCGAAGCCCTTGCACTCGGGGCAGGCGCCCAGCGGGTGATTGAAGGAGAAGAGCAGGGGCTGGGGCCTCGCCACGGGCACCTCGCAGCGCGGGCAGTGGAACTCGCGGCTCACCGTCAGCGGCCCATGCCCCGCGATCTCCGCGACGGCGCGCCCATCGCCCTCGGCGAGGGCGGTCTCGAGCGAATCGGTGACGCGCCGCCGGCTCTCGGGCGAGAGCGTCACGCGGTCGAGCACGACCTGAACGGGCTGGCCGTCGAGGGGAGGCAGCGTGACGCCCGGCGACTGCGCGTCGGCCAGGTCGAGCGGCGTCTCGCCCACCTTGATGCGGGCGAAGCCCCGCTGGACCAGCGCGGCGACGAATGCCTTGGCGTCAGGGCGGGGCGCGGCAGGCAGGGGGAAGCAGATGAGCGCTCGCGCCCCGGGGTGCTGCCCGATCAGCTCGTCGGCCACGCGCTCGGCCGAGTCGCTCCGCGCCTCGCTGCCGCAGCGGGGACAGTGAACGCGTCCGATCTTGGCGAAGAGCAAGCGCAAGTAGTCGTGGAGCTCCGTCGCGGTGCCGACGGTCGAGCGGGCCGTCCGCACCGGATTCTTTTGCTCCAGCGCGATCGCCGGCCGGATGTGCTCGATGCGGTCCACGTCGGGCCGGTCGAGCCGCTCGAGAAACATGCGGGCGTAGGCCGACAGGGATTCGATGTAGCGCCACTGCCCCTCGGCGAAGATCGTGTCGAAGGCGAGGGAGGACTTGCCCGAGCCCGACACGCCCGTCACGACCGTCACCTTGTCGTGCGGGATGGCGAGCGAGATGTTCTTGAGGTTGTTCTGCCTGGCTCCCTCGATCCGGAGCCAGAGGGGCTGCGCCATCCGATGGGTCCTCCTGAGATGGAAAGTCTACCCGAGTCGGCAAGGGCGCGGCAACCGGGTGGCGCTTGACAGCCCAGCGGGAAGCGTGTAGCCTTCAATCCGTAATGAGAACCATTCCTAAAGACTCCGGCTCGGCGCTCCGCGCCCTCGGGCTCCGGCTCACGGGCCCGCGACGGGTGATCCTCGAGGTGCTGCGCGGCACCGAGTCGCACCCGACCGCCGAAGGCGTGCACCGTCTCGTACGACGCCGGCTGCCCCGCGTGAGCCTCGGCACGGTCTACCGCAATCTGCGGCTCCTCGTCGCCGAAGGGCTGGCGGCCGAGATCCCGGGCCCGCACGCCCGCTTCGACGCCAACATGGACGCGCACCATCACTTCACGTGCCTCCGCTGCGGCCGTATCGTGGACGTCGACGGCCCGCTGGCCGAGCCGCAGGCGGAGGCGCTCCGCGTGCGGATCGCCGCGCGCACCGGGCTCGCCATCACGCACCACCGCATCGAGTTCTTCGGCCGCTGTTCCCAGTGCCGGTCCGGCAAGTCCCGGCCGCGCCGTTCTACCTGATTTTCCCAACAGTCTATTTAACTTAACAGGAGACAAACAAATGGCAAGCAAGAGCCTCAAGGGCACCAAGAGCCACGAGAACCTCAAGGAAGCATTCGCCGGCGAGTCCCAGGCGAACCGCCGCTACCTCTATTTCGCCCGCGTGGCGGACATCGAGGGTTTCCCGGACATGGCGGGCCTCTTCAAGGACACGGCCGACGCCGAGACCGGCCACGCCTTCGGACATATGGACTTCTTGAGGGAGGTCGGCGATCCGGCGACGGGCGAGCCCTTCGGCAAGACGGAGGCCAACCTCAAGTCGGCCGTGGCGGGCGAGACGTACGAGTACACGCAGATGTATCCCGGCATGGCCAAGACGGCGCGCGACGAGGGCTTCCCGGAGCTGGCCGAGTGGCTGGAGACCCTGGCCAAGGCGGAGAAGTCGCACGCGGGCCGCTTCGCCAAGGGGCTGAAGCAGATCGCGGGCAAGGACCCCGCGGAAGCCATCTAGCCGCGGTCCGAGATCTCTATGACGCTGGACATACGGCAGGCGGAGTTCTGGAAGCTCGACGCCGTGGACACGGAGCTGCGGCGCGTCTACGACATCTGCAGCGGCTGCCGGCGCTGCCTGCCGCTCTGTCCCTCCTTCAAGGTGCTGTTCGACCGCCTCGACACCGACGCGGTGGACGGGGACGTCGAGAAGCTGCCGGCCAAGGACGTCAAGGAGGTCGTGGACCTCTGCTACCAGTGCAAGCTCTGCTACAACCACTGCCCGTACACGCCGCCGCACCGCTGGCAGGTCGACTTTCCGCGGCTCATGCTCCGCTCGCGCTCGGCGGAGGCCCGGCAGAAGGGCGTGACGCTCCAGGACCGGTTCCTCGGCAACACCGAGCTGGTCGGGCGCCTCGGGAGCCTGACCGCGCCCGTGTCCAACTGGGCGTCCAGGATGCCGCCGCAGCGCGCGCTGATGCAGGCCGTCGTGGGCATTCACAAGGACCGGCAGCTGCCGGACTTCCATCGCGAGACATTCTCGGCCTGGTTCGACCGGCGCAAGCCGCCGGCCTTCACCCCGCGGGCGCGCGTGGCGCTCTTCGCCACCTGCTCCGTCGAATTCAATGATCCGGCCACCGGGCGGGCCGCCGTCCTCGTGCTCGAGCGCAACGGGGTGGACGTCTCGCTGCCGGCCCAGCGCTGCTGCGGCATGCCCTACCTCGACGGCGGCGCGGTGAAAGAGGCGAAGGCCCTGATCGCCGACAACGCGAAGTCGCTGGCGGAGGCTGTCAGGCAGGGACGCGAGATCGTGGTGCCTGGGCCGACGTGCTCGTACATGCTCAAGCAGGAGTACCCGTGGCTCGACGGGTCGGAGGACGCCAACCTGGTCGCCGGACACACGCGCGACCTCTTCGAGTACCTGTCGGGGCTTCACGCGGCCGGCACGCTCGACACCCGTTTTCCGAATCCGCCGAGGAAGATCGCCTACCAGCTGCCCTGCCATCTCAAGGCGCAGAACATGGGCACGAAGTCGGCTGACGTCCTTCGCCTGACCGGCGCAGAGGTCGAGACCATCGAGAAGTGCTCCGCGGTCGACGGCACGTGGGGGATGAAGAAGGAGTATTTCCCGCTGTCCATGAAGCTGGCCGAGCCGCTTTTCAATGGCGTGCGCGAGGCCGGCGCGGACCGCGTCGCCACCGACTGCCCGCTGGCCGCGCTCCAGATCAAGCAGGGCACGGGAGTCGAGGCTCGGCACCCGATCCAGATTCTCGCCGAGGCCTACGGGATCGAGGACGCGTGAGGCGCATGGGGAACGACAAGATCGAGCTCGGGGACGTCCTGAACTTCTTCGAGTACGAGAAGGTGCGCGAGCGGATGCGCGGGCGCGTGATCGATCTCAAGCGCGCTCGGCGGGTGCCGGTGGGCCGGCACCTCTCCTTCGTCTTCGAGAACCGGGACACCGTGCTCTTCCAGATCCAGGAAATGTGCCGCGTCGAGCGGATCACGGATGATGCCAAGATCCAGGACGAGCTCGACGTCTACAACGCCCTCCTGCCCAAGCCGGGTGAGCTCAGCGCCACGCTCTTCATCGAGATCACCGACAAGGACCAGATCCAGGCCGTGCTCGACCGCTTCTTGGGTATAGACACGGGGGGCATCGACGCCGGACCGACGGTGTGGATCCAGGTGGGGAAGGACTTCGCCGTCCCCGGCGAGTTCGAGGCCGGCCACTCCGACGAGGAGAAGGGCAAGCTCTCCGCCGTCCACTTCGTCCGCTTCTCGTTCCCGCCCGGGGCCGTCAGCGCCTTCCTGGACTCGCCCGTCCACCTGGTGGTGGACCACCCAGCCGAGCGCGCCCGCGTCGAGCTGTCGGCCGCGACCAAGGCCGAGCTCCTCGCGGATCTTCGCGGCTGAAAGACAAAGGCCGGATGGGGCGCTTGCCCCATCCGGCCGGCTCTTCCCGTGGACGCCGCTACCCGCGCTTCGCCAGCACCTCGAAGACGAGGTAGTAGACCGCGGTGAGAATGAACCCGAACCACAGCGTGCCCTTGATCGTCGCGAGCGGCTTGGCCGCCCCCTTGCCGGGCGTGCCCGCGAGGGCATTGATCTCGACCAGTACCGTGATGATGAGCGTCAGCGCCCAAAACACCACGCCCTTGGCCGGCATCGGCAAGGGCAAGTGGCTCGCGGAGCCCATGAAAAAGAGCATCGGGATCGAGAGAACCACGTTGGTGCGGGAGGCCAGTCCCGCGCGGGCGCCAGCAGGGCCGACCGCCGGGTTGGCCGGCTTGCCGGCCGCCGTGTCGAGCGCGTTCTGGATCACGAGCTTCTGTCTGGGCCAGATCACGAACCAGACGTTGAACCACATGACGCTGCCGAGGATACCGCCCAGGAGGATGATCCAGGTCCCGGGATCGCCGACGCCGCGCTTGCCGAGCCAGTAGTGCAGGAGATAAAGCCAGCCGGACAGGAAGGTGATCATCGCCCCCCACCGGAACCACCACATGACCCGGGGGAGGAGTTTCTGCTGGGCACCGCTGCGAACGGGCGCGTCGGTCTCGGCGAAGAATGGGGTCTGAATAAAATTTAGATAGTAGAGCAGGCCAATCCAGGTGATGCCGGCCAGGAAGTGGATCCACCGCAGCAAAAACAGCCATCCTGATTCGGTCAACAGTGCCATCGAACCCTCCTTGGAAAGGACTGTGGGTCAGGCGCTGCCGTCACGTGTCGTCGTCGAGGTCGTCATCCTCCTCTTCGTCGTCGTCGAGCTCGTCCTCGTCGTCGAGCTCGTCCTCGTCCAGATCGTCCTCTTCGTCGTCATCCTCGTCGTCATCGAGGTCTTCGTCGTCCTCGTCGAAGTCCTCGTCCTCGTCGTCGTCCTCGTTCTGCTCGGTTTCCGCGTCGTCCTGGGCGTACAGGGGATTCTCCTCGTCTTCGATCCATGGCCGATTGCCGAGCCACGCCATGAAAAGCTCCTCCGGGCGGTCCCCGCCTTGACTTGCGAGACCGGAGTCGTTACTGTTGGACGTCGTTCGGCGGGATTATAGCAAAGCGTTTTTCGTGTCAAGCGATTTTCGGCGGCGTAGCTCAGGTGGCAGAGCAGGGGTCTCATAAGCCCCGTGTCGGAGGTTCGAGTCCTCCCGCCGCCACCACTCAGTCACGGACTTCCGAGACCCTTTCCCCGGCCGCCGCGCGAAGGCGGGCCGTCTCCGCCGGCACGACCTTCCACGCGCGCTCGTCGATCGCCACCCCATATTCCCGCCGCGCGTACGCCACGGTGATCTTCTCCTCCAGCACGTCGTGCAGGACCCGTTCCGGGTCGCGCTCGAGCGGATCGCCCCAGCCGCCGGCGCCGGCCAGCTCGTGGCGGTAGACGTCGCCATGCCGCACCGTCAGCGTGCACTTCGCCGGCAGCT
>WNGA01003856.1_pt1 | contig 32753 bp, 27 predicted proteins | sample 5400061 | NCBI WGS metagenome assembly WNGA01 (sample SAMN13153366, study PRJNA577476) | soil metagenome | isolation source: 100 cm soil or saprolite under grassland replicate 2 | place: USA:California | collected 2016-06-15 | reverse complement strand
AAGGCGCTGGCCAGCGCCTTGCCGGCGGCGCAGGAGGTGATCCGCTCCCCCGGCGCGACCAGGTCGGGCTTGAGCCGCCCGTCGCCGGTGGGGCCCTTGGAGGAGAAGTACGACACCCCGTAGGTGTGGGGCATGTCGCGGTGGGTGGCGCCGACGGTGATGGCGAGCTGGGCGTTGCCCGGGTCGTTGATGGTCATGGTCAGGCCGACGTTGGTCTGGCGTTGCAGGGCGGTGAGGCTGCCGTAGCCGGTGTTGCCGGCGGCCACGACCACCACCACCCCGGAGCGCACCAGGCGGTCGACCTCGGCGCAGATCGGGCTCTGCCCGCACGCGAACCACTTGGGGTCGAACTCGTAGCCGAGGCTGAGGTTGACCCCGTGGACGCGCAGCAGCTTGCCGTAGCCGTTGAGGTCGCGCCGGACGTACTCCAGCGCGCGGACCACGTTCATCGAGTGGCCGTTGCCGCGGTCGTCCAGGACCTTGAGGCTGACCAGCTTGGACTCGCGGGCGATGCCGGCCAGCGTCTCGGGCTGGCGGACCAGCCGGTGCTGGATGCTCGGGGTCTCGGGGTGGGCGGGCTCGTAGACCCGTTCGACGACCCGCAGGCTGGCGCCGCGTGGCAGGCGGACCGGGAGGCCGCCGGCGATGATGCCGGCCACGTGGGTGCCGTGGCCGAAGCGGTCGACCAGGGCGTCGCCAAGCTTGGGCTCGCCCGGCTGGGTGAAGTCACGGTGCAGGTCGGCGACGTCGCCCTCGAGGGTGGCGTGGCGGCGGAAGTGGAGGTGGTGCTCGTCGATGCCGGAGTCCAGCACCGCCCAGGTGACGCCGCGGCCGGCGGCGTCGTAGGACCGCCTGGCCGCGTCCGCCTTGACGGTCGCGCAGGAGCCGTCGATCAGCGGGTGGACGGGGAAGTCGGGCCAGACCCGGTAGATCGTCCGCTTGGCGGCCTCGGGCTCGCGCTGGTCGGCGTGGACCAGCGCCAGGATCTCGGCCTCGTTCAGCAGGCAGCGGAAGTAGGTGTCGGTGACCGGCTCCGGCTCCGGCTTGCCGGGCAGGTTGGCGTGGAAGTTGGCGAGGAAGTCGCGGCGGGCGCCTGGCAGGCCCTCACGGTGGCGGAGGTTCAGCTCGACCACCACCGGCATGGTCGCGTCGGGGGCGGGGTCGAACCCGATCCGCGCCCGCTCGTCGGGGTCGATCAGCGCGTCGGCCACGATCGCCCGCTGCACCAGCGGCTGGTCGCGGCGGCTGGCGCGTTCCCTGGCGGTCGGCTCCTCGGTCATGACACCTCCGTGCGTCGTGGTGGTCGGATGCTACGGCTCGAGGGCGGCGTCGACCCGGAGCGCCTGGACGCCGGCGCCGACCGCGACCGTGAGCCGGGGGACCGGCCGGGTCGGGCAGGCGAGCACCATCCCGAACATCGATCGGACGTCGCCGCTGCGCAGCACGACCGTGCGGCTGCACAGCACCCGGCTGCCCGCCCGCAGCTCGGCGCTGAGGGGCAGGGTGCCGCCGGGGAGGGCCTGGAACACCTTGGAGACCTCCCTGGCGTCCAGCGCCACCACCGCGCGGCCGCCGCCGACGAGCACCGCGGCCACCCGCAGCGGCAGCCGCTGGTCCTGGTCGGCGACGGACCCGCCGGGGACGGTGACGGTGGCCTCGTCCCGCGTCCCCGGGTCGGCGGCCCGTAGCGGCGGCCTCGCCGGCCAGGGCAGGCCGACGTCCAGGCCGATCGTGGCGGTCCGTGGGCGGACCACGATCAGGTCGCCGACCTCGACCCTGGCGAGCGACTGGAGCCGCGGTGCCGGCGCGGTGAGGACGGTGTAGGTGGCCGGGTCCTCGGTCGGCATCGCTGGCGTGCCGACCTGGTCGCCGATCGGCTCCTCCTCCGGGGCCGAGAAGACCCCGCCGCCGAGGTCGAGCAGGCGCAGCCCCTGCAGCGCGAACAGGCGCTGGCCGGGCCGCAGCCCCTCGACCCGGAGGGTCAGCTCGGCGCTGGTCTCGCGTTCGGGGGTGACGATGCGCCGGATCGAGACGGCGGTGACGGTGAGGCCGCGGGTGGGCTCGGCCCGCCAGCCGAGCTGCCGGAGGTTGTCGCCGGCCTCTGGCGTGGTGGTGGTCGCCGGTGTGGTGGCCGCCGGCGCGGCCGGCACCGCCTGCCGGGCGCCGCTGCGGCCGGCGACGAACGCGAGGCCGCCGAGGACCAGGGCGGTGACCAGCAGCGCCACCCGCAGCCTGGAGGGCGCCGGCGGCTGGGCCGGCTCGTCGACGGGCGGCGGCGCGTCCGGTTCGGGCGCGGGCCGCGACTCCTGGAGGGTGGCCAGCGGCGTCCCGCACACCGGGCAGGTGGTCTCGCCGGGGCGGACGGCGTCGCAGCGCGGGCACCAGGCCCTCATGGCGACGACGACCCCTGCTGGGCGATGACCCAGCGGCCGCGGACCGGCAGCTCGGCGTCGACCGTGACCGCCAGGTCGAAGGCCATCGTGCCCTTGCCGGTGTCGGCGTCGGTGGTCCGGTTGGCCAGCTCGTTGGCGTCGAAGGCGACCACGGCGCCGCCGTCGCCCTCCGGGCCGTCGATCCAGGAGGCCAGCTCCAACCCGCCCCCGCCGCCGCCGAAGGCGACGACCCCCCGCACGGCGGCGTCGAGGCCCGGCCGCTGGGTCGAGCCGACCGGCTCCAGCCACAGCAGCACCTGGTCCCGGTGGTAGGCGGTCCCCGCCACCCGGATCGTGCGGCAGCCGCTGCAGTCGACCCGGACCTTGCAGTCGGGGCAGGTCGGGCGCTTGCGGAGGAACCCGCCGTCCTCGGACAGGTTGTGCTGCAGCTCGGGGTCGACCAGGACCCCCACGAGGCGCTCCTCGAGGCTGTCGGCGAGCGTCAGCCCACGCACCTGGACCTGCGCCAGCGCCTGCGGGTCGATGGCCCGGTCGAGCACCACGTCGGTGTCGACCGAGCCGCCGGTGCCGCCGTCGCTGCTGGCGGTGTTGATGTGGGCGATCTCCCCGCCGGGGAGCAGGTCGTTGCCGTTGGCGTCCTGGACCCGCAGGCCGTCCAGGGCGGTGACGCCGGGGAGGCGGCGGTCGGGGCCGGCGACGTTCAGCTCCAGGCGGGTGAAGCCGACGCCGACGGTCACGCCACGCAGCGTCACCGTGATCCCGCTGTCGCTGGCCCGCCAGCCGAAGTCGCGCCGGCCGGTGATCGGGCCGTCCTCGCTGAAGTTGGGGACGTTGACGGCCAGGGTGCTGGCCGGCGGCGTCGCCGTGGTCGACGGGGTCGAGCGGGTCAGCCGCCCGACCGCGAACGCGCCGGCGACCGTCGCGAGCATCAGCACCACCACCGCGCCGGTGCGCGTGGCCGGCAGCAGCGCCCGCAGGCGGCTGGCCGCCCGGCCGCGCAGCGAGGCGCCGGGCTGGCCGGGCTGGGGCGGCAGGGCCAGCAGCCCGGCCAGCCCGCAGACCGGGCAGGCCGTCCCGGGCCGGGCCGCCCGCAGCTCGTCGCACCGCGGGCACCACGCCTCCCTCCGTCCCGCCATCGGCCTACGCCGGGACGACCCGGAGACTGCGGGAGGTCTTGTTGAGGCGGCGGCCGCCCTGGTCGGTGCAGGCCACGATGTCCTCGATCCGCGCCCCGAAGCGGCCGGGCAGGTAGATGCCGGGCTCGACCGAGAACGTCATGCCCGGCTCCAGCGGCTCCCGGTTGCCGGCCACGATATAGGGGTCCTCATGCTCGTCCAGGCCGATGCCGTGGCCGGTCCGGTGGATGAAGTGCTCGCCGTAGCCCGCGGCGGCGATCACGTCGCGGCAGGCGGCGTCGACCGCCTCGGCGGGGACGCCGGGCCCGACCGCGGCGCAGCCGGCGAGCTGGGCGGCGTGCAGCACCGCGTACGCCTCCTGGAAGCCGGGGGGCGGTTCGCCGACGACCAGCGTGCGGGTGGTGTCGGAGCAGTAGCCGTCCAGCCGGCCGCCGATGTCGACCACCACCGTGTCGCCCGGCTGGATGACTCTCCTGGAGGCGACGTGGTGGGGGCTGGCGGCGTTCGCGCCGGCGCCGACGATCGTGAAGCACGCCTCGTCGTGGCCGCCGCGGATGGCCGCCTGGATCTCGCCGGCCAGCTCCAGCTCGGTCCGGCCGGCCCAGCGCAGCCCGTCGAGGCCGTCGACGACCCGGTCGAGGGCGGCCGCCACCCGGGCGAGCGCCTCGACCTCCTCGGGGTCCTTGCGCATGCGGAGCTGCCTGGTGACCGTGGAGGCGGCCGCGAAGGCGGCGCCGGGCAGGGCCGCCTGGAGGCGCAGCAGGAAGGTGCTCCAGAGCTGGTCGCCGACCCCGAGCCGGCCGGCGGTGGCGCCGGCCGCGTCCAGGGCGGCGCGGACCAGCCCGACGGGGTCCTCGGTCTCCTGCCAGGCGGTCACCTCCAGGTCGAGGCCGCCGAGGTGGTCGCGGGCCAGCGGCGCCTCCAGCGCGGGGACGACCAGCCGCGCGTCGCCGGCGGCCGGCAGCACCAGCAGGGTCATCCGCTCCAGCGGCGGCGCCTGGTAGCCGGTCAGGTAGCGGAGGTCGGCGGAGGGCCCGAGCAGCAGCGCGTCCATGCCGCGCTCGCCGAGCTCCTTGCGCGCCCGCGCCAGCCGCTCGGTGCGTGCGCCGATGGTCGTCATGGCTGAGATCCTACGCTCAGACCTTGACGCGCAGGACCCCTTCGAGGACGTCGACGGTGACGGGTGGGCCGCCGGCGGCGCGCCAGCCGTCCAGCGCGAGGGTGACCGGCTCGGCGGTGTCGACCGACACCCGGCGGGACTGGTACTCGCGGATGGTCGGGTGTGGGACGTGGTCGCCGTAGTAGAGGTTCTTGGAGCGGGCGTAGATGCCGAGCGGCTCGCCCTGGAAGGCGATCACCGACATGCGGCCGTCGTCGGGCAGGGCGCGCGGGGCGACCTTCATGCGGCCCATCGAGAACTGGCCGTTGGCGACGACCAGCCCGGCCAGCCGCAGCTCGACCGCGGCGTGGTCCAGCTCCAGCCTCGCGGGGGTCGAGCGGCTGACGCGCAGGCCGCCGAGGGCGGCGGCGAGCCGGCCGACCCGCCCGGCCCGGGCCGCGCCCGGGGCGCGGCTGGAGACCTCCGCCGGGTAGCCGAGCTCGGCGCAGTTGGCGAACACGCCGACCCGCTCGGCGCCGTCCGGGCCGCGCCAGTGGGCGCGGCCGACGTCGGCCAGGAACAGCTTGGGCCCGAGCAGGTGGCGGGCGAGCCGCTCGGGGTCCTCGGGCAGCCCGAAGGTGGCCGCCAGGTCCTGGCGGCCGAGCCCGGCCAGGCCGAGCACCGCGTCCGGCCAGCGCGGGCCGGTCGGCCCGACCATCGCCCGCAGCACGGCGTGGGCGACCAGGTCGGAGCCGACCGCGACCAGCAGCCGGTGCCCGCGCTCCAGCGCCCTGGCGGCGATCGCCCCGGCCCGCTCGACCGGCCGGGCGACCGCCGCCTCGGCGACCACGCCGGAGCGGGCCAGGGCACGGCGCAGCTCGGTCAGGTCCCGGCGGGCGGCCGCGGGGTCGCCGATCAGGTAGGGCGGCCCGTACGGCAGCGGGACCATCCGGCCGGAGGGGTCCGGGGAACCCCAGGGGGGTGCCCCGGTGGATCGGGAGGGGTCGGTGGCGGGCATCGGCGAGGTCACGTGACGCTCCTGGAGCGCTCGGCGGTGGCGGAGGGCGCTATCGTAATCGCCGCCGGCTCACGGGCGGCTCACAGCAGGCCGGAGTAGGCGACCACGCCGCGTTGGCAGGCGTCGACCGCGGTCCGGGCGGTGGCCTGGAGGGCGGGGTCCTCGGCGACCAGGGCGACCTGGCGGAGCAGGTCGATGAGCTGCTTGGTCACCCGCACGAAGTCGCCGGGGGTGACCTCATCGTCGGCCAGGACCTCCTCCAGCGGCTCCCCCATCGCCCAGCGGTAGGCGAGGTCGGCGAAGCCGGCGTCCAGCGGGCGCGTCATCGTCAGGCCGTCGGCCTCCTCGTGGGCGTGGACCTCGGCCTGCAACCCGACCAGGGCGGCCAGCGCCCGCCGCGCCGCCTCGGTCGGTGGCGGGGGCAGCTCGACCGGCGGCCCCTCCGAGCCTCTCGTCTCGTAGACCAGGCAGGAGACGCAGGCGGCCAGCTCCGCCGGCCCGAGGTCGCGCCAGACCCCGCGGTGCAGCGCCTCGACCACCACCAGGTCGGTCTCGGCGTACACCCGGCGGAGGGTCTGGCCCTTGCCGGTGAGGCTGAAGCCGTCCACGTAGCCGAGGTCGCCGAGCACGTGAAGGACCCGGTCGAAGGTGCGCACCAGCGACCCGGTGCGGCGGCGCACCCGCTCGGCCAGCGCGTCGGTGTCCCGCTGGAGCTGGTCGTGGCGGTGCATCCACTTCTCGTGGTCGGCCAGGTCGGGGCAGCCGTGCACCGGGTGGGCGGCCAGCTCGGCGCGCAGCGCGGCCAGCTCCGGGTCGTCGGCGGCGGGGTGTCGACGGCGCCGGGGCCGCGCCACCTGGGGTGGGTCCAGCTCCGCCAACGCCCTTGCCACGTACGCCTTGAACCGGGGGCTCTTGGGGTTGAGCGTGCGGGGCATGGCCACCTTGCCGACGCGGACGGGGGCGCCGCCGAGGTCGCGGACGGCGACCCGGCGCACCCGCCGGTCCTCGGTGAGCACCAGCACCCCGGTGGCGCCGTCGCGCCCGCCGGCCGGCCCGATCACCGCGGCCAGGCCCCGGCGCCGCCCGCCGGGCAGCCAGATGACCGTGCCCGCCGACAGGGAGCGCAGCAGCTCGGCGGCCTCCTGGGTGTCGGCGCGGCGCTCGGCGTCGGCCAGGGCGCCCTCGCGGGACCGCACCCGCCGGCGCAGCTCCCAGTAGGCGGCGACGTCGCCGCGGTCGCAGGCGGCCGACCTGCGGTAGCCGGCGAGGAAGCCCGCGTTGCGGGCCAGGGTCTGCTCGGCGCCGTGGACCGTCCGGTCGGCCAGGAACTGGGCGAACGAGGACGCCAGCAGCCGCTCGGCCTCCTTGCGCTCGTAGTTGGCGACCAGGTTGACGGCCATGTTGTAGGACGGCCGGAACGACGAGGCCAGCGGGTAGGTGCGGGTGGAGGCCAGGCCGGTGATGCGCTCGAAGGGGACGAACGGCTGGTGCAGCACCACCGCCGCGCCGCGGCTGTCGATCCCGCGCCGCCCGGCCCGCCCGGTGAGCTGGGTGTACTCGCCCGGGGTGAGCAGCTCGTGCCGCTCCCCCTGCCACTTGGTGAGCCGCTCGATCGCCACCGTCCGGGCGGGCATGTTGATGCCAAGCGACAGCGTCTCGGTGGCGAACACGACCTTGACCAGGCCCTGGGCGAACAGCTCCTCGACCGCCTCCTTGAACAGCGGCAGCATGCCGGCGTGGTGGCTGGCCACCCCGTGGCCGAGCGACTCCGCGAAGGCCTGGTAGCCGAGCGCGTCCAGGTCGGCGGGGTCGAGCGGGGCGACCTTGAGGTCGCAGAACTCGAGGATCTCGGTCCGCTCGGCGTGGCTGGTCAGCCGGACGTTGGCCGCCCGGCACTGCTCCACCGCCTGGTCGCAGCCGGCCCGGGAGAAGATGAAGTAGATCGCGGGCAGCAGGCCCTCGGCCTCCAGCAGGTCGACCACCTCGACCCGGGACGGCACCCAGCCGCGGCCGATCCCCCGCTGGCGCCCGGCGTGGCGGCCCTTGGTGTCGCGGCCGGGGCGCCAGTCGCGCTCGCCCCGGCGGGCCAGCGCCGGGTTCGGCACCACGTCGGCGCCGCGGGTGACGAACAGCGGGTGCAGCTCGCGGCCGACCAGGTAGTAGTTGTCGAGTGGGACCGGGCGGCGCTCCTCGATCACCACCTCGGTCGCGCCCCTGGTCGCCGCCAGCCACTCGCCGAACTCCTCGGCGTTGGACACCGTCGCCGACAGGCTCGCCACCAGCACGTCGACCGGGAGGTTGATCAGCACCTCCTCCCAGACGGCACCGCGCACCCGGTCCTGCAGGTAGTGCACCTCGTCCATGACCACGTAGCGCAGGCCACCGAGGGTCGGGCTGCCCTCGTAGAGCATGTTGCGCAGCACCTCGGTGGTCATCACCACCACCGGCGCCTCGCCGTTGATGGAGTTGTCGCCGGTCAGCAGGCCGACGTTGGCCGCCCCGTGGCGGGCCACGAAGTCGCCGAACTTCTGGTTGGAGAGCGCCTTCAGCGGGGTGGTGTAGAAGGCCTTGCCGCCCGAGCGCAGCGCCAGCCACACCGCGTGCTCCCCCACCACCGTCTTGCCGGCGCCGGTCGGGGCGGCCACCAGGGTGCCCCTGCCGCCGGCGAGCGCGAGGCAGCCGCGGCGCTGGAAGTCGTCCAGCTCGAAGCTGTAGCCGCTCGCGAACCGGTCGACGAGCGCCTGGGGGTCGGGGTCGTGGGGGAGGTGCTCCATGGCGCTCATGCTGCCAGGCGCCTCACCCGGCCGGGAAGCCGGGGGCGCCGTCGGCGGCGAGCACGGTGATCGCGGCCGGCTGCACCGCGAAGGTGGCCGGCAGGGAGCCGGACGGCTCGCCGTCGGCGTACACGGCCAGGGCGCGGTCGCCGTCCAGCTCGACCCGCCGGGCGCGGTGGACGGCGACCGCCGGGTGCTGCACATGCCGGCCGGAGAACACCTTGCGCAGCAGGTCCAGGCAGGTCAACTTGCCGACGGCGCCGATCACGACCACGTCGAGGAGGCCGTCGTCGAGGCTGGCCGCCGGGGCGATCCGCATGCCGCCGCCGTAGCTCTGGCTGTTGGCCACCGCGATCATCCAGGCCCGGAGCTCCCGCTCCTCTCCGTCCAGCAGGAGCCGGAACCCGGCCGGCCGGCCGATCGCGAGCTGCGCCAGCGCCGCCCCCAGGTAGCGGACACGGACCCCGGCCCACGCCAGGCGCTGGTTGGCGATCCGGTTGACCTCGGAGTCGAAGCCGGCGCCGGCGACCAGCAGGTAGCTGCGCTCCCCCACCCGCGCCAGGTCGGTCGGCCGCCGCCGCAGGCGGGGCAGCAGCGCCGCGGCGGCGAGCGGGTCGTCGAAGGGAAGCCCGAGGCTGCGGGCGGCGTCGTTGCCGCCGCCGGCGGGGATCACGCCGAGGGCCGCGCGTGCGCCGGGGCCGGCGTCGGCCAGGCCGCCGGCGCAGGCGCCGACCGTGCCGTCGCCGCCGACGGCGATCACCACCTCGACGGTCCCGGCCGCCTCGCGGGCGGCCTGGCGGGCGTCCTCCAGCGAACGGGTCGCGTGCCGGTCGACCTCGACCCCGCCGGACCGCAGCAGCTCGGTGACCGCCGGCAGCAGCCCGGCGGCCCGCCCGCCACCCGCGGTCGGGTTGTGGACCAGCAGGGCGCGCACCGGCGCCTAGTTCGGGAGGACGCCCTGCGGCTGCTGGGTGCCGGCCTGGTAGCGGGCGCCGAACGCCTCGGCCGACTCGCCCGGGAGCTGCCTGGTCAGGTCGAGGTCGTAGCGGGCGTACAGCCGGGCGAGCGCGTTGGCGGCGGCGTCCATCGCCGCGCTGGCCTGTGCCGCGGTGCCGTTGGCCTGCTGCACCAGCGCCTTGGCCAGCTCGCCCTTGGCGGGGGCCTCGCCGGCCCGCTGGAGGATGTTGGCCGCCTCGGCGTAGACGCCGATCGCGGCCGCGTAGGAGTCGCGCACGCTGGCCAGCATCGGCACCCGGCCGCCGACGCCGTTGACCGGGTTGCCGTCGAACTCGCTCTGGGCCGGCACCTCCCCGACCGTGATCGCCTCGACCTCGCCCTTGATCTGGTCAAGCTTCGCCGACCAGCCGCTGGCGCGCACGGTCAGGTCCTTCGGCTTGAGGTTGCCGGTGGTCACCTCCCCGGCGGTGGCGAACCCGGGGAGCTGCTTGGTGCCGGGGCCGAGCACCGCCGGGAGCTGGTCGGTCTGGGTGCGCAGCGCGGCGGTGAAGCGGCGCACGTCGTCGCGGGCCCAGCCCTCCTGCACCCGGCTGTAGGCGGCGATCAAGGTGCCGAGCAGGGCGATCACGGCCAGGGTGGCCGGGAAGGCCGGCGCCCGGTACCACGGCAGGCGCCGCTCGACGTTCTGGATCCGCGGCCCGGTGGCCGGCCGCCTGACCGGCCGCCCCTGGCTGCGCTTGGTCTTTCCCTTGATCGCCACGCTGCGTGCTCCGTTCTGGCCGCGTTTGCCGTCGCTGTCCCGGGGAGCTTACGGAATCCCCGCGGGTCAAGGGTAGCGTGCCGGCGGTGGTCAGGTGATGAGCGGCATGCCGGCCCGCTCGGCCGAGGCGATCAGGGCGGCCAGCAGCGCGCGGCCGGGCGCAGCGGCTGGATCCGCACCCGCTCAGCCCGCCTGTGTCTCCAGGCGCCGCTGGCGCCGTGCCCGGCGGGGCTCGATCACGAAGCGGGCCAGGGCCGCGGCCGAGAAGTAGAACAGCCACATGGGCACGGCCATGGCGAACAGGCTGATCGGGTCCTGGCTGGGGGTGATGATGGCGGCGGCGACGATGATCACGGCGATCGCCGGCCGCCAGGCACGCAGCATCGCCCGCGACGACAGCAACCCGACCATCGACAGGAACACCAGCACCAGCGGGAACTCGAAGCTGAGCCCGAACGCGAGCCCCATGAACAGCACGAAGCGCAGGTAGCGGTCGGCCTGGAAGAAGGTGACGACGCCGCTGCCGCCGAGGCCGGCCAGGAAGCCGATCGCCTTGGGCAGGGTGAAGAAGGCCAGCCCGACCCCGGCGACGAACAGCAGGGTGGTGGCGAGCGCGAACGGGATCGCGTAGCGCTTCTCGTTGGGCTTCAGGCCGGGGGTGATGAAGCGCCAGACCTGGAAGGCGATGAACGGCATGGCCAGCAGCAGCCCGACGGTGAGGGAGACGCGGATGCGGATCGACAGCGGCTCCAGCGGGCTCAGGGCGGCCAGCCCGCAGTTGGCGTCGCCGGCGGCGGTGGCGATCCGCAGGCGCGCCGGCAGCTCGCAGTAGGAGCGGAGCAGGAACTGGATGACCGGGTCGTACAGGACCGAGAAGGCGACCGTGGTGGCGACGACCAGGGCGGCGCAGCTCTTCACCAGGCGGCTTCGCAGCTCGCCGATGTGCTCGAGGATCGACATCTCGCCCGCCGGGTTGGCCGGCGGGCGGCGCAGGCGTCGCACGGGAGGTCGGGACCTGGCGACCTGCGCTAGGCGGTCGTGCCCCGGTCGCGCTCGTCGGCCGCGGCGGGCTTGCCGTCCTCGGTCTCGGGCTTGCCGTCGCCGGCGGCGCCCTCGGCGATGCCCTTCTTGAACTCCTTGATCCCGAGGCCCACGTTGCGGCCCATGATCGGCAGGCGGCTGGCGCCGAACAGCACGACGATCACGAGGATGACCCAGATCCACTCCGGCCCTGGCATTGCTCGACTCCTTCGCATCGTGCCCGGTGGCGCGGTTTGCGTTCGAGTCTACCTCGGCCGGCGCGGCCGGGCAGCCTGCTGGTCCTGCTCGGACGCCCTGGCGGCGCGTTCCGACAGCCGCGCGGCGTGCTCGGCGGTCTCCTGGCTGGCGCTGGCCAGCTCCTCGAGGACCGGGGTGAGCCGCTCCCCGAGCGCCTGGACGGAGGCCATCAGGGCCTTCAGGTTGGCGACCATGCGCCAGACGGTGAAGGCGACGGTGACCAGCACGGCGAGCCAGAACACGCCGAGCAGGATCGTGAGCCAGAGCGGCAGGGAGACCTCCGGGTCGGTCGGCGGGGCGCCGCCGAATCCTACCCGGCCGGGTCCCGGAGCGCCCGCGCGGCCTCCAGGCGCATCCACCAGTCGGGCGACTCCAGCTCCAGGTGCAGGTCGAGCAGGTCGTCCCAGGTGAGGGCCGGCCCGCTGCGGGGCTCGAGCGCCTCCTCGGGCGGGTCCCACGGCTGGGCGGGAACGCCGCCGGAGGTCAGCAGCCGCACCACCCGCCGGTCGGCGGGCTTGCTCACGGTGCGGTAGCACTCCGGGCAGACGAAGGCGTAGAAGCTCCGCTCCTCCACCCGGCACACCCGCAGCTCCACGTCGGGCGGGGTCAGCTCCACCTCGCCGCATGCGGGGCAGGTGGCGCGGATCCGCGTCGGCGGCGTCGAGTCGTCGCTCATGCCCCCGGTATCGGCGGGCGCCTCGGCGGCCTTGAGCGGGTTCGCGCTGGCTACACCCTGCTGGGGGCGTAGGCGGCCAGGGCGTGGCGGGTGGCCTCGGCGACGGCGTGGCGCAGCTCCGGGGGGGAGACCGGCTCGGCGTCGGGGGCCAGGCGCAGGACCAGCCGGACGACCCAGGAGAGCTGGTGGCTGGCGAGCCGGACCCGCAGGCGGCCGTCCGGGCGGCGCTCGCTGGCGAGGATCGGGAAGTAGTCGGCGACCCACTCGGCGTGGTGGGCGAGGTCCAGCTCGCACTCCAGGCCGCCGGCGAACAGCTCCACGCCCGGAAGCCCGCCGTGGGTCTCGGGGTCGAAGCCGGCCGGCCGCTCGAACGGCTCCTCGGTGGGCCGCACCGAGACGACCCGGTCGATGCGGAACAGCCGCTCGCCCAGCGCCTTGTGGCACCAGCCGGACAGATACCAGTGGCCGGAGGCGCTGAACACCAGCCACGGGTCGACCTTGCGTCTGGTCAGCTCGCCGCGGGAGCCCGAGTAGTACTCCAGCACCACCCGGTGGCCGGCGGCGGCCGCCCGCGCCAGCTCGGTGCGGTGGGTGGTCTCGGCCGGGTCGCCCTCCAGGTCGACCGAGACCTTGCCGGCCAGCTCGTGGACCCGGCCGAGCTGGTCGGCGGGGAGGACCGCCTCCAGCTTGGCGAGGGCGCGGGCGAGCGCGCCCTGCTCGGCGACCTCCGGCAGGGCGGTGAGGGCGCGGCCGGCGAGGTACAGGCCGGCCGCCTCCCGCCAGGTGAGCCTGGGAGCGCGGGCGAACCAGTCCGCGAAGCCGATGTGGACCTTGTCGCCGTCCACCCACGCCTCCATGAGGTCGCCGGGCCCGTACGGCGGCACGCCGGTGACGTACAGCAGCTCGAGGTCGGCCACCAGCGTCTCCCTGGTCATCTCGAAGCGCTCGCAGACCTCGTCGACGGTCGCGCCCGGATGGTCCAGGACCCACGGCACCAGGGCGAGCAGCCGCTGCAGCCGCCCGGCGGCGCTGGCGTCGGGACCGCGGGTGGCGGGGCTCACGACCCCACCACCGCCGCCAGGGCGGCGAGCCGCCGGTGCGCCTCGGCCCGCAGGTCGGCCGGCTCGACGATCTCAACCCCGTTGCCCGTCGCCCAGGCCAGCAGCCCCTCGCGGTCGCCGACGGGCAGGCGCAGGGTCACCCGGCCGTCGGGGCGCGGCGGCCCGGTCGGCGCGGCGCCGCGCAGCTCGGCGAGGCGCGCCGCCGCACGCGGCGCCCGCACCAGCGCCATCGGCGCCCCCTCGGGCTCTCCGGCCGTGGGCAGCAGCTTGCCGGGGTCGAACCCGGCGGGCACCTCGAAGTCGGGGCCGCGGCTGGTCCCGCGGAGCTTGCGCACGTCGGTCTCGATGCGCGAGACCCGGAAGGACCGCAGGGCGTCCCGGTCGGCGTCGTGGCCGACCACGTACCAGGTGCCCCGCCGGCACACCAGCGCGTAGGGGTCCAGGCGGCGCTCGGCGGCGGGCCGGCCAGGCGGGCGGTACCCGAACGCGATCCGCTTGCGGCCGGAGACGGCCTCCAGCAGGCTGGCCAGCCGCGGGCTGGCGCCGTCCAGGTTGGCCCGCAGCGCGTCCGGCCCGGCGCCCGGGTCCAGGTCCAGCTTGGCCAGCCCGGCGACCGCCGCCGGGTCGCGGGTCGCGCCCGACCACGCCCTCGCGGCCAGGGCGAGGGCGGCGCGCTCGTCGGGCGCCAGGTCCAGCTCTGGCATCCCGTATGCCTCCGGGTCGATGAAGTAGCCCTCCTCGGTGCCCCAGGCGTCGATCGGCGCCCGCTCGACCGGGACGCCGAGCCCGCGCAGCTCCTCCTTGTCCCGCTCGAACATGCGCCGCAGGCTCTCGCCGCTGGCCTCGTAGCCGGGCACCAGCTCGGCCACCTGGTCCAGGGTGAGGGGCCGCCGCGTGTCCAGCAACAGGGCGATCAGGTTGACGAGCCGCTCCACCTTCCGCATGCGCCGATGCTAGTGGAATCCGGCCGTCGTTGCCCTGGCCGGAGTAGGCCGCTAGCCTGGCGCAATGAGCGAGTCAGCTCCCAGCGCGCCGACCCGGCGCGCCGTCCTGGACCTCCTCAAGCGCAACGGGCCGCAGACCGTCGCCCAGCTCGGCGCCGCCCTGCGCAAGTCCGGCGCGGGCGTCCGCCGCCACCTCGAGGAGCTCGAGCAGCTCGGGCTGGTGCAGCAGACCAGCCGCTCGCAGGGCCGCGGCCGGCCCGCCTACGTGTACGCGCTCACCGAGATGGGCCACGACCTGTTCCCCCGCAACTACCACCAGCTCGTCGCGCAGCTGCTGGAGGCGGCCGCCACCGAGCTCGGCCCGTCGGCGGTGGAGCGCCTCTTCGACCACCGCCAGCAGGAGCTGGCCGAGGTGTACGCCGGCCGCACCCACGGCCGCGCCCTGCCGGAGCTGGCCCGCGCCCTGGCGGCGATCCAGGACGAGAACGGCTACATGGCCGAATGCCGCCAGACCGGCGAGGACCGCTGGCTGGTCAGCGAGCACAACTGCGCGATCGCCAGGGTCGCCGGTACCTGGCCGACCGCCTGCAACCACGAGCTGGCCCTGTTCCGCCAGCTCGCCGGGCCGGGCGTCGCCGTCGAGCGGGTCGCCCACATCCAGTCCGGCGACCCCGTCTGCGCCTACGTGCTGCGCGCCGCCAACGGCGACGGGGCTGGGCCTGGGGCTCCGCAAGCCGAAGCCACCGACCAGGCCATCCCCGGCGAGCCCTGAGCGGCCGTGATCCGCATCCGCAACGGGCGGGTCACGGCGATCCTGCGCCGCCGGCCGGGCGCGACCGAGGTCCAGGTGGCGGTCGACGGCGACGCCGACGAGGCTGGCGCTCCGCAAGCCGGAGCCGCCACCGCGATCAGCTACGACCAGGTCACCGGCCCGGTCGAGGTCGGCGACCGGGTGGTGCTGAACACCACCGCGGTTGCGCTCGGCCTCGGCACCGGCGGCTTCCACGTGGTGATGGCGCGGCTCGGCGGTCCGGTGGACGCCCCCGGCCCCGGCCACGTGATCAAGGCCCGCTACACCCCGGCCCAGGTGCGGGTGCTGGCCGTGGAGGAGGAGGCCAGCCCGCACCGCGCGGCGGTGGCCGCCTGCACCGACCTGGCCGGCCTGCCGGTGGTCTGCGCCGAGCTGCACTCGATGGTGCCGGTGGTGGCGGCGGCCGCCCGCGCCGTAGCCGACGACCTGACGGTCGCCTACGTGCTGAGCGACGGCGGCGCGCTGCCGCTGGCGTTCTCGCGGCTGGCCGCGGCGATGCGCGCGCAGGGCCTGCTCGCCGGGATCGTCACCGCCGGGCAGGCGTTCGGCGGCGACCTGGAGGCGATCTCGCTGTACTCGGGGCTGGCCGCCGCCAAGGCGGTGCTCGGCGCCGACGTCGCGGTCGTCGCCCAGGGGCCGGGCGGGATGGGCTCCGGGACCGCGCTGGGGTTCTCGGGCACCCAGGTCGCCGAGGCGGTCAACGCCGCCGCCGCGCTCGGCGGCCGGCCGGTCGCCTGCCTGCGGCTGTCGTCCGCCGACCGGCGCGAACGGCACCGCGGGGTCAGTCATCACAGCCTGACCGCGCTCGGCCGGCTGGCGCTGGCCCGCGCCGCCGTGGCCGTGCCGGTGCTCGGCGACCCGGAGCTGGCGGCCCTGGTCGACCGCCAGCTCGCCGAGGCCGGCGTGGCCGACCGCCACGAGCTGGTGGCGGTCACCGCCCCCGAGCCGGCCAAGCTGCTGGCCGCCTGGGGACTGGAGGTCACCTCGATGGGCCGCGGGCCCGACGAGGACCCGCTGCTGTTCGCCGCCGCCGCCGCCGCCGGCACCCTCGCCGGCCGCCTGGCCGTCGGACCGGGGGTCCGGGGGGCTCATGCATAGCCCCCCGGTGGAATCCTCGGCGCGGCTGGCGGTGCGCCGAGCCAGCTCGCGGGTCACCGACCGGGCGGTGTTCCTGGCCTGCCTTGCCGGGATCGCCGCCGGGGTCGGGCTGTTCCTGGTGCTGCCCCTGGCGCCGAGGTTCCTGGAGCTGCACCGGCTGCCGACCCACCGCGACTTCGACGTGGAGCTGCGGCCCCAGGGGCAGGTGACGGCGTTCTGGGTGGTCTCCATGGCCTCGTTCGCCCTGGCGGTGTGGCAGTGGCGGCGGGGGCGGCGGCCCGGCTGGGGGCTGCTGCTGGCCGGCGTGGCCGTGCTGCACCTGCTCGCGCTGCTGGTCCCCCCGGTCGCCTCCAAGGACGTCTACGCCTACTCGTTCTACGGCAAGGTCCAGAGCGAGTACGGCGCCAACCCCTACCTGTCGTTCCCCGATCAGCATCCGCTGGACCCGTGGCACAAGTTCTGGTCGTGGCGGCTGTTCGGGCCGGTCTACGGGCCGCCGTTCCTGCTGCTGCTGCGGCTGCTCGCGGCGGCCGCCGGGCCCAGCCTGCTCGCCTGGGTCGTGTGGATGAAGCTGCTGCTGACCGCCGCGGAGCTGGCCGCCATCTGGCTGCTGGTGCGGGCGCTGCGGGCCGACCCTTCCCGCGGTGAGGACCCGCGCTGGCCGCTGCTGCTGATCGGCTGGAACCCCATGGTGCTGCAGTCGATCGGGATGTCCGCCCACGTCGACGCGCTGCTGCTGCTGGTGCTGGCCGGCGCGTTGCTCGCCCACCGCCGCGGCCGCCACCTGCTCGCCTTCCTGCTGCTGGTCGGCTGCTTCCTGGTCAAGGTGTACATGGGGCCGCTGGCCGCGCTGTACGCGCTGTGGCTGGCGGCGCGGCGCCCCGGCCCGCGGGCCGGCCTGGCCACCGTCGCCGGGCTCGGGCTGCTCGGCACCGCCATGACCGCGCTGGCCTACCTTCCCTACGCGGACGCCGGACGGCGCCTGTTCACCACCGCCGTCGACGTGAGCAACCACTTCTCCAGCGGCAGCCCCCCCAACCTCGTGCGGCGCCTGCTCGCCGCCGGCCTGCCGCTGCTCGGCATGTCCGACTCGGCCGCGGCCACCACCGGCGCGCGGCTCGGCCGCCAGCTCGCCGTCGCCGGCATCGTGGTCGCGTTCGTGGTGGTCGCGCGGAAGCTCCGGGCGGACAGGGACCCGTGGCCGCAGATCGCCGCCTTCTTCCTCGCCTACCTGCTGCTGACCCCATGGGTGTTCTACTGGCACGAGATCCCGTTGCTGGGCATCGTGGCGGCGATCCCCTGGGGGCTGACCAGCCTGGTCGCGGTGGCGCTGTCGATCACCCTGGTGCCGCTGGCGCCCGCGGGTCCGCCCGGCGTCGGCGCCCGCCCGTCCGCGGCCGGCGACCTGCTCGACACCGTGGCGGGGTTCGCCAGCCGCTACGGTGGGGCGTTGCTGGCGTTGTGGCTCGGCTGGCGGGCCCGCCGCCGTGCCGCCGCCCGGACCGGCGGGGCGTCGGAGCCGACCGCGACCGGGCCGGCGCCGATCACATACTCGCGATGAGCTTGTCGACCCGGTCGTCCTGCGACCGGAACGGGTCCTTGCAGAGCACGGTCCGCTGCGCCTGGTCGTTCAGCTTCAGGTGCACCCAGTCGACGGTGTAGTCGCGGCGGCGCTCCTTGGCCTGGCGGATGAACTCCCCCCGCAGCCGCGCCCGGGTCGTCTGGGGCGGCTCCTGGGTGGCCCGGTCGATGGCGCGGTCGTCGCAGACCCGCTCCACCGAGCCGTTCCGCTCCAGCAGGTAGTACAGGCCCCGCTTGCGGTTGACGTCGTGGTAGGTCAGGTCCATCAGCGCGACCTTCGGGTGCGACAGGGGCATGCCGTGGCGTGCCCTGGCCCGCTCGATCAGCAGGTACTTGGTGACCCAGTCGACCTGCCGGCCGATGCGGTCCAGCTCCTGGGCCTCGAGGGCGTCCAGCACGTGCCCCCACATGTCGACGACCTTCTTGGCGGTCTCGCCGGCGTCGCGGCGGTCCACGAACCGGGCCGCCTTCTCGAAGTACTCGCGCTGGATCTCCAGCGCGCTCGCCTCGCGGCCGTTGGCCAGGCGGACCTTGCGCCGGCAGGTCATGTCGTGGGAGATCTCGCGGATCGCGCGGATCGGGTTCTCGAGGGTCAGGTCGCGCAGGACGGTGGCGTCCTCGACCATGGCGAGGACCAGGTCGGTGGCGCCGACCTTGAGGAACGCCGACCACTCCGACATGTTGGAGTCGCCGACGATCACGTGCAGGCGGCGGTAGCGCTCGGCGTCGGCGTGGGGCTCGTCGCGGGTGTTGATGATCGGCCGGGAGCGGGTGGTGGCCGACGACACCCCTTCCCAGATGTGCTCGGCCCGCTGCGCGATGCAGTACACCGCCCCTCGCGGGGTGGCGAGCACCTTGCCGGCGCCGCAGAGGATCTGGCGGCTGACGAAGAACGGGATCAGCACGTCGGCCAGGCGCTGGAACTCGCCGTAGCGGGAGACCAGGTAGTTCTCGTGGCAGCCGTAGGAGTTGCCGGCCGAGTCGGTGTTGTTCTTGAACAGGAAGATCTGGCCGGCGATGCCCTCCTCGTGGAGGCGGGCCTCGGCGGCGGCGAGCAGGCTCTCCAGGATCCGCTCGCCGGCCTTGTCGTGGGTGACCAGCTCCACCACCGAGTCGCACTCGGGCGTGGCGTACTCGGGGTGGGAGCCGACGTCCAGGTAGAGGCGGGCGCCGTTCTCGAGGAAGACGTTGGAGGAGCGGCCCCAGGAAACCACCCTGCGGAACAGGTAGCGGGCGACCTCGTCGGGCGAGAGCCGGCGCTGGCCCCGGAACGTGCAGGTGACGCCGTACTCGTTCTCGAGCCCGAAGATTCGCCGATCCATGCCGTCATGCTAGTCCCGTTTCCCCGATGTTCGCCCTGTTCTCCGTGACCTCGCGCAGGGCGGCACGCTCAGTGACCGATGTCGCGGTCGCCGGCCTCGACGAGCCCGCTCTCGTACGCGAAGACCACGACCTGGGCGCGGTCGCGCAGGCCGAGCTTGGTGAGGATGCTCGACACGTGCGACTTCACGGTCGCCGGTCCGATGAAGAGCTCCTCGGCGATCTCCGAGTTGCTGGACCCCCGGGCGGCGGCGACCATCACCTCGCGCTCCCGGTCGGTGAGGCGCTCAAGGCGACGTGAGACGGCAGCGTCGACGGTGAGGCGCTCCGCGAACCGGCCGATGAGACGCCGGGTGATCGACGGCGCCAGCAGCGCCCCGCCGTCGGCCACGGTACGCACGGCGGTGGCGAGCTGGTCGGGGGGGATGTCCTTGAGCACGAAGCCGCTGGCACCGGCGCGCAGTGCCTTGTAGACGTACTCGTCCGGGTCGAACGTGGTCAGGATCAGCACCCGGACGTTCCAGTCGGCCTCGGCCAGGATCCGGGAGGTCGCCTCCAGGCCGTCCATGTCGGGCATCCGGATGTCCATGAGGATCACGTCGGGACGGTGCTGGCGTGCCACCTCGATCGCCTCGAGCCCGGTCCCGGCCTCGGCGACGACCTGGATGTCGTCGTGGACCCGCAGGACCATGGCGAACCCACCGCGCACCAGCGCCTGGTCGTCGACCACGGCGACACGGATGCTCACGCCGGCTCGCCTCCGGTGGGCAGGTGGGCGACGACACGGAACCCGCCGCCCGGGCGCGGCCGGGCGTCGAGGGTCCCGCCCAACAGTCGTGCCCGCTCCCGCATCCCCACGATGCCGTGACCCGACCGGCGAATCTGCCGGTCGGAATCTGATGGCTGTCGGCCAACGGCCGACTCCGAGCCCTTGTTGCTTTGACCGTCGTCCAGCACCTCGATGACGATCCCGCGCCTGTCGGTGCCGAGCCGCACCTCGGTGTGGGCACCGGGACCGGCGTGCTTGAGCACGTTGGTGAGCGCCTCCTGGACGATGCGGTACGCGAACAGGTCCACGCGGGCCGGAAGCTCGGCCGACACCCCATCCGTCGCCAGCGAGACGTCCACGCCTGCTAGGCGGAGCTGCTCGGCGAGCCGGGGGAGATCCGCGAGGCCGGGCTGGGGCCCAGTCCGTCGAGGTCGGTCTCTGGTCGGAGGACCCCGAGCAGGTGGCGCAGCTCGTCCAGCGCCTGGCGTCCCGCCTCCTCCACCGCTCCCATCGCCCGCAGGGCGCCCTCGGGGTCCTCGGCGGCCACGGCCTTGGCCGCGCCCGCCTGCACCGTCATCAGGCTCACCCGGTGGGCGACCACGTCGTGCAGCTCGCGCGCGATGCGGGTCCGCTCCTCGGTCACGATCCGGCGGGCCTCGGCGGCCTGTTCCCGCAGCAGCTGGGCGGCACGCTCCCCGCGCAGGCGGAGACGGCGCCCGACGTACCACGCCACGAACATGACGACGCCGCCGAAGACGGCCTCCCCCCACGGGGCCGGAGCGGTGAGGCCGTCGACGCCGACCACGACGATGGCCGCGGCGACGCCCACGTAGGCCCACCGGTCCTCGGTGGCGTACCGCCCCGCGCTGTACAGGGCGATGATCGCCACCCCGCCGAGGTCCGTGTAGCCGCTTCCGAGCGTCACGGCCCAGGCGATCACCGCCACGCCCACCACGACCAGGGGCGCGCGCCTGCGCCAGTACAGCGCCGCGCTGGCCACGGCGAACACCAGCAGGGCGGCGATCGGGACGTCGCCGATGGGGCGGATGACGATCGCATCGCCGGGTCCGTCCACGAAGAACACCGTCGCGAGCAAGACCGCGATCGCGAGGACGGCGTCCGCGGCGCGGGGCCAGCGGGCGAAGGGGCCCCGGAACCTTCTCGGGGCGTTCCCGAGCGGCGTTCGGGACGGCAGCGCCGTGCGGTTCACGATCGCTCCAGGGTGAGACATGCGGTGGCCCGTCGCGGCTCGTCAGCGGGCACCGCCCACCATAGGCCAGGCCGGGCGCGCGGTCATCCACCTGCAGGCGGAGGTGGGTCTCCGCCGCCGGGGGGGAGATCACAGGCCGACGGCTGCGCACGACCCGCCTCGCGAGGGAGGGCCAACCCGTCCGCGGGCGGGCGACCGCGCCGGTCCCGGCATGCACGCTGAGGCCACGGCGCCACGGCTGGCGCACCCGTCGTCCGAGCCGGACCACCGAAGGAGCACGTCATGCATCGCAGCATCCGTCGCATCGGCGACGCCAGCGCCCGCAGACCATGGGTCACGATCGGGGCGTGGGCGGTCGCCGCCGCCATCGTCATGGGGCTGGCGGGTACCGCCGGCGGTTCGTTCGTCGACGACCTCGTCGCTCCCGGCAGCCAGAGTGAGGAGGCGATGCAGCTCCTCGAGGAGCGCTTCCCCCAAGCGGCCGGCGGCAGCGCGATGGCGGTGTTCGCCGCGCCGGAGGGGGAGCGACTCGAGCGCCACCGGCCCGCCGTCGACGCTGCGGTCGCCCGGATCGCCGACGTCGAGCACGTCGCCACGGTGGTCGATCCGTTCACCGCCGGCACGGTGTCGCCCGACGGGCGCATCGGCTTCGCCGCGATCGCCTTCGACCTGCCGTCGATGGAGCTCGGCCCGGCGCCGCTCGCCGCGATCGCCGACGCGGTGCAGCCCGCACGGGAGTCCGGCGTTGCGGCCGAGCTTGGCGGCGACGCGGCGTTCATCAACGCCGAGACCGAGACCTCGGGCGCGGAGGCGGCCGGCCTGCTGGCCGCGCTGGTCGTGCTGGTCGTCGCGTTCGGGACGATCGTGGCCGCGCTGGTCCCGATCGCGCTGGCCCTCGTGGCGGTCGCCACCGGCGTGGGCGGCATCACGCTGCTGGCCAACGCGATGGACGTCTCCAGCGCCGCGCCGACCCTCGGTGCGATGATCGGGCTGGGGGTCGGCATCGACTACGCCCTGTTCATCGTCGCCCGCTATCGCGAGAACCGTGCCGCCGGTCAGGACAACCCCACCGCGCTGTCGAATGCCATGGGATCGGCGGGCTCCGCCGTCCTGTTGGCCGGCGGCACCGTCGTCGTGGCGATGGCCGCCCTCGTGCTGACCGGCCTGGGCTTCCTGGCCTCGATCGGGCTCAGCACCTCGCTGGTCGTGCTCTTCGCCGTGGCGACCGCCCTCACGCTGTTGCCGGCGCTGCTGTCGCTGCTCGGCAACCGTACCGACGCGGGGCGGCTCGTGGGCCGCAAGCGCCCCGTCAAGCACGCCGAGGACACGGCATGGTGGCGCTTCGCGGACACGGCATGGTGGCGCTTCGCCCACCGCGTGTCGGGCCGGCCGTGGCCGTACCTGGCCGTCGCCTCGGCGGTGCTGCTCGCGCTGGCCGCGCCGGCGCTGCGGATGGAGACGGGCTTCCCGGACGCCGGCGACGACGCGACGAGCACGACACACCGTCGCGCCTACGACCTGCTGGCGGAGGGCTTCGGCCCGGGCTTCAACGCCCCGCTGCTGCTGGTCGCCGACCTGCGCAGCCCTGGTGTGGACGCCCAGGCCATCCCCGCGCTGTCGGAGCGCATCGCCGCCGACCCCGGCATCGCCATGGTCGGCGAGCCGCAGATCTCCCCCGCCGGGGACACGGTCGTGCTGCCCACGATCCCCACCACCGCACCCGCGGACGCCGAGACGTCCGAAACCCTCCGGCGCGTCCGCGACCTCGTCCCCGCCAACGTCGCCGTGTCGGGCCTGACCGCCATGACCGACGACCTCACCGGGCAGCTCGCCGCCACCCTGCCGATCTTCATCGCCGCGATCCTGGCCGCGTCGTTCCTGCTGCTGATGATCGTGTTCCGCTCCATCGCGGTGCCGCTGAAGGCCGCCGTGATGAACCTGCTGTCGATCGGCGGGGCGTACGGCATCGTGGTGGCCGTGTTCCAGTGGGGCTGGCTCAAGGACCTGTTCAACCTCGACGGCACGTTCGTGATCGCCTCGCCGCTGCCGACGATCTTCTTCGCCGTCCTCTTCGGCCTGTCCACGGACTACGAGGTGTTCCTGCTCTCGCGCATCCGCGAGGCGTACGACGCCACCGGTGACAACGCCGAGTCGGTGGCGCGCGGCATGGCGGGCACGGGCCGCGTGATCACCTCCGCCGCGCTGATCATGACGGTGGTGTTCCTCAGCTTCGTCGCCAACCCGTCGCCGCTCGTCAAGATGACGGGCCTGGGGCTGTCAACAGCGATCCTGCTCGACGCGACGATCGTCCGGATGGTGGTGGTGCCCGCGACCATGGCGCTGCTGGGCCGCGCGAACTGGTGGCTGCCCCGTTGGCTCGACCGTCGGCTGCCCCACGTGAGCATGGAGGGCGCCGACGTCCCACGGCAGCCCGAGCCGGTGCTCGCCGGCGCGTCCGGGCGCGGCTGATGCGACGGTCACCGCGCGTTGCGACCCAGCGAGCGTTGGTTGAAGGGACACTAGTAGCATCCGGCCATGGCGATGCCTCCGGACAGACCGCGGCCCTCCAGCCTGTTCCGCCTAGGGGTCTTCTTCAGCCTCGGCGTCACCGCCACGCTGCTGACCCTGTACGGCGTGTACTCGATCCGCGGCATCCTCGTCCAGGTGCTGGTCGCGCTGTTCATCACCGTCAGCCTCGAACCGGCGGTGCACTGGCTGACCTTGCGGGGGATGCGCCGGGGGCTGGCGGTGACGGCGATCTTCGTGGTCGCCTTCGGCGCGCTGTTCGCCTTCCTGATCTCGGTGATCCCGTCGCTGGTCACCCAGGGCCGCGAGCTGATCGCCGACCTGCCCGGCTACCTGGCCAGCCTGCAGGCCCGCTCGGCCCAGTTCCGTGGGCTGAACGACCGCTTCAACCTGTCAACCCAGCTGGAGGGCATGATCGGCAGCGTCCCGAGCCGGATCGGCACCGGGGTGCTCGGCTTCACCGGCCGGTTGTTCGGCGCGCTGTTCTCGGCCCTCACCGTGCTGGTGTTCACCGCCTACTTCATGGCCGACCTGCCGCGCCTGCGCAACGGGCTGGTGCGGCTGTTCCCCGCCGACCGCCGCGTGAGCGCCAAGCAGGTCGTCGACCTGGTGGTCGACAAGGTCGGCGGCTACATGATCGGCAACATCATCATCTCGATCGTGGCCGGCGTGTTCTCGTACCTGGCCTTCAGGCTGCTCGGGGTGCGGTTCGCGGTGCCGCTGGCCGTCGTGGTGGCGGTCTTCGACATGATCCCGATGATCGGGGCGACGCTCGGGGCGGTCGTGGGCGTGGCGGTGGCGCTGTTCACCAGCCCGCTGTGGCCGACGACGGTGCTGCTGGCGGCCTTCTTCGTCGCCTACCAGCAGATCGAGAACTACCTGATCGCCCCCCGGGTGCTGAAGACCACCGTCGACATCGGCGCGGCCGCGGTGCTGCTGGCCGGCCTGATCGGCGCGACCCTGCTCGGCCTGGTCGGGGCGCTCATGGCGATCCCGGTCGCCGCCGCCCTCAACGTGCTGGTGAACGAGCGCCTGGCCGTCCGCGAGGCCGAGGACGAGGCCGAGGCCGCACGGCTCGCGGCGGCAGCGGACGCCGCCGGGCCGGGTGGGCCGCCGGTGGGGACGGTGGCCGCCACGCCGGACGCGGGCGATGGGCCCGGCGGGGCCGCCCGGCCGGCACCCGTCGGCGAGGGCGGCGAGGTCAGGGGGTCGGGACCCGGCCCTCGCGGCTGACCAGCGTCAGCAGCACGATCGCGTGGGTCCAGGCCAGCGGCGCGACCGAGCGCGGGGCGCCGTCGTCGCGGGCGACCCGCTCGGGGAACGCGCCCAGGGCGGTGCGGTGGTCGAGCAGCCAGCCCAGCCGCTCCTCGGCCGCCGGCCGGTCGCCGCCGGCCATGGCCGCCAGCGCGAACGAGGCGGTCGCCGGGGTCCACGGGTCGCTGCCGAGCCACGGCCGCCCTGGCACCGCCCCGCCGCCCGCGCCGAGCCGCCGCCACGCCGCGGCCACGGCGGCGCGCACCACCGGGTCGGGCGGGGCGAACGGCGGCGCGAGCCAGGCCACGGCGGCGTCCGGCCCGCCGCCGTGGGGGTGGCGCTGGTACCCGGTGGGCCCGAACCGCTCCCGCACGGCCCGGTCGAGCCGGCCGGCGGCCCGGCTCCAGGCGGCCTGCCGGCCGGCGTCCCCGAGCCGCCCGGCGAGCCGCGCCGCGGCCCTGAGGCCCACCCGGAGGGCCGCGGCCGTCCCCAGCGTGGGGGCGTGCTCGCGCCGTTCCCAGTAGTCGGCCCCGGCCGGTGGCAGGCCGGTGGCGTCCAGCGACCCGGCGGCGACGTCGGCGGCGGCCAGCACCGTCGGCCACAGCCGCTCCGCCAGCCGGCGGTCGCGGCCCTGGTCGCTGGCCAGCCAGGCCGCCCACGGCACCCAGCCGGTGGCGTCGAGCTGTGCCGGCCGGCCGTCGGTGACCGGCCGCCCGTCGGGGTGGGACCGGGCCGGCCAGGTGCCGTCGGGCCGCTGGCCGCGGGCCAGGAACCCGAGGATGGCGGCGGCTTCGGCGCGGTGGCCGGTGACGGCGAGGGCGGCGGCGACGAAGCTGGCGTCCCGCGGCCACACGTAGGCCCAGTACGGGGTCTGCGCCGCGAGGGCGGCGCCGCCCGGACGGACCAGCAGGCGCAGGAACAGCAGCGAGGCGGCCGCGGCCTCCCGCTCGGCGGTGGCGGCGCCGGGGACGGCACCGGCGGCCAGCCAGGCCCGCTCGCGCGCGACCGCGGCCAGCGCGGCGGGGTCGTCGGCCGCGACGGTCACCGGTTCGGCGGCGCCCGGCGGCAGGAGACGCAGGCGGCCGTCGGCCAGCCGCAGCACGGTGCTACCGGGGACGTAGGCGGCCCCGGCGGCACCGTCGGGCGAGACGGCGGCCAGGGTGGTCTGGTTGCCGAGCAGGCCGGCACCCAGCAGCGGCGGAGAGGAGCGGTCGGGCCGGGTCGCGCCGAGCAGCATGGAGGCGAGGCCGCCGGCGAGCGTCAGCGCCACGAGGCGGTGGGGGGTCCATCGGCGCAATGGTCGCTCCGGAGGTCAGGGCGGCGTGATCATGGTCCCGCCACGGCTTGTGGTCGTCAACGCTGCCCTCCTCACCGGGGTGGGCCGGCCGGGGCCACCCCCCTTCCTCCGGGAACTACAGTCGGTCGGGCGGTGGCCCCGGCCGGCCCTCCATCGCTGCGGCGTGCTACGGATTGGGGGTGGCGGCCAGCAGACGCTGGAAGGTGGATCGGTCAGGCGCCGAGCGCCAGGTCACGTGGCTGCCGCGGCAGGTTAGGTTGGATTGTTGGTTTGGGCCGGACCAGCGGCGGGTGGTGCTGGTGCCGAAGCGGGCGGTGGCCCAGCGGGACATGGCGTCGCAGTACTCGGACGCCTCGGCGGAGGAGTCCCAGACGGTGCGCAGGACCAGGGCGGTGCGGCCGGCGCGCTCGAAGGTGCGCAGGCGGCCGCCGTCCCAGCCGGCCGCGGCCGCCTCCGCGGTGCTCTGCGGCAGCTTCGTGTGGAGCAGCAGGCGGACGTCGAGCTCGCCGAAGCCGATCTCGGTGCCGCGTCCCCAGCCGGCGCCGAGCCGGCCGCTCACGTCGGGCACGGTGACCTTCTGCGGCCGGTCGCGCCGGACGAGGTACCTGTCGGGGTGCAGGATCTGCTCGGTGGAGGTCGGCGGGTCGCGGTAGGCGCGGTTGACCGCCGCCCAGCCACCCGCCTGGTAGAGCAGGAACACGAAGCGGAGACCCTCCTGGTAGGGGAAGAGCATCGGCTCGCGGATGACCGCCGGGGCCGCGTCCCGCCCGGGGGTACGGTCACCGGCCGAGGCCAGGCCGGCGGACGCCTGCTCGGCGGGGGTGAGCCGCTCGCGCAGGTAGCGCTGCATCACGAGGGTGGCGTCGCCCTCGGCCAGGGCGGAGTAGGCGGTCTCCTCGTCGTCGCGGCCGGTCGCCGCCGCCAGCCGGTCGCTGCGGGTCAGGTCGTAGTGCTGGTCGGTGAGCGCGTGGGTGAACTCGTGGGCGAGGATGACCCTGGCGTAGGGGTCCAGGCCGCGGCTGGAGCGGACGTACAGCCGCCCCTTCGGCGCCCGCCCCGGCAGGTAGAAGCCGAGCACGCTCTCGGCCTGGATGCGGCGGAGCAGCCGCGGGAGGTCGGTCCCCAGCGGCAGCTCGCCGAGCACCGCCAGTGCGCGGCCCTCGCGGGCCTGGCGGGCCTCGTCGGTCTCGGCGTCCAGCGTCCGCAGCAGGCGCCTGGCCAGCTTGCCCGGCGACTCGATGGTCACCGGCACCTGGCGCCGGAAGCGGAGTCCCCGCAGCTCGGTGACGTCGGACTGGACGGCGCGGACGGCCGCCGGCGTCCGCGGGGCGGCGGCCGGTGGGCGGGTCGTCGTCGGCGCGGCGCGGGTGCTGCCGGGTGCGGGGCCTACGCTGGTCGGGGCCGGCGCCGGGCGCCGGTCGTTCGCGAGCAGCAGCCCGGCGCCCGCCAGCACGGCCACCAGCAGCAGCGCCACCAGGGACAGCAGCGGCCCGGCTGTTCGCCGTGGCGGCGGCGGTGGTGACGGCGGCCCCCAGCCCGGCCCCACCGGCGCCCCCGGCCGCTCGGGCGGGGGCGGCTCGGTGCCGCCCGGGAGCCACGCGGGCCGGGTGGACCCCGGCGGCGCCGTCGCCCCGTGCGGCCACCCGGGGCCGCCGGGCGGGGGTGCCGGGGCGGGCGGGGTGGGGTTGTCGGGGTCTGGGCCGGGTCCGGACGGCCCGCCGCCGGTCACGGAGCCGGTTCGGCCGTCCGCGACGCGACGTCGTCCTGCGAGAGTCGCCGGAACGATCGCCTGGCACGGTCCCGCTCGAGCACGGCGACCTCCCGCCGCGAGCCGGTCTCACCCGGCGGCTCCGCCTGCCGCAGCGCCCGCACCGCCAGCCGCAGCGCGGTGTCCAGGTCCATGCCCTCCTCGTAGCCGCGCTGCAGCTCCGCGTTCAGCTCGTCGGACTGGCCGCCCATGGCCAGGAAGCCCTCGCGTTCGAGGACGGTGCCGTCGAACACGATGTGGTACAGGGCGTTGGCGCCGCCGTCGGTGCCGACCTCGGCGACGCACAGCTCGACCTCGTAGGGCTTGAACTCCTGGATGAAGATCTGCCCGAGGGTCTGGGAGTAGGCGTTGGCGATCGAGCGGGAGGTGACGTCCTCGCGGCCGTAGGCGTAGCCGCGGATGTCGGCCAGGCGGACCCCCGCCTGGCGGAGGTTCTCGAACTCCGAGAAGCGCCCCACGGCGGCGAAGGCGATCCGGTCGTACAGCTCGGCGATCTTGTGGAGATGGGTGGAGGGGTTGTCGGCCACGAACACGATCCCGCCGTCGTACTCCAGCACCACCAGCGGCCTGCCCCTGGCGATCCCCTTGCGGGCGTAGTCGGCCATCTCCTTGGTGCGCTGCTCGACCGGGACGTACCCGAAGGGCATGCTCACCGCTCAGCCCTCCCCGCGGGTGCGGGCGGCGACGACCCGCTCGGCCGCCTTGCGCACCTCGTCGTCGGGCAGCCGCCGGTAGCCCCCGTCGGTGACGGTGGCCACCACCGGGAAGATGCCGCGGACCAGGTCCGGCCCGCCGGTGCCGGCGTCCTCGTCGGCGGCGTCGTAGAGGGCCTCGACCAGCACGTCGACGGCGGTCGCGGCGTCCATCTCGGCGCGGTAGCGCTTCTTCAGGCTGCCGCGGGCGTCCTTGCCGCCCGAGCCGGTGGCGTAGTAGTCCTCGTCCTCCCAGCGGCCGCCGGTGACGTCGTAGCGGAAGATGCGGCCGGTCCGCCGCCGGGTGTCGTAGCCGGCGAACAGCGGCACCACCACCAGGCCCTGCATGGCGAGGCCGAGGTTGCCCCTGACCATCTGGCCGAGCTTGTTGGCCTTGCCCTCCAGCGACAGCGGGAAGCCCTCGATCTTCTCGTAGTGCTCCAGCTCGGTCTGGAACAGCCGGACCATCTCGATCGCGGGCCCGGCGGCGCCGGCGATCGCCACCGCCGAGTAGTCGTCGGCGGGGAAGACCTTCTCGATGTCGCGCTGGGCGATGGCCATGCCCTCGGTGGACCGCCGGTCGCCCCCCATCACCACCCCGTCGGCGTAGCGCACCGCCGCCACCGTGGTCGCGTGCGGCACCTCCGGGATCGCCCCCGCGCCCGCCGGCCGCTCCAGCAGCTCCGGGGCGTAGGCCCGCAGCGCGTCCACGAACGACGGGCTGAACAGCATCGGCCCCTCGAACGGGTTCCTCACGCCGGCCTCTTCCCGCCCAGGAAAGGCGACAGAGTCACTGGCCCCCCTTCTGGACGTATTGCTTGACGAACTCCTCGGCGTTTTCTTCGAGCACGTCGTCGATCTCGTCCAAGAGAGCGTCGAGCTCTTCCTTCAGCTCCTCGCCCTTCTCGGTGATGTCGGCGGACGCCTGGGTCTCTTCCTGCTCGGCGTCCTGCTTGCCTGGCGGGCGTCGCTTCTGCTCGGCGCCGCCGCCGCTGTCTCTGGCCATCGTGCCTCCCTGGACAAGCCTTCAGCCGATTCTGTCATGCCTCGCCCACCTCGTCGCCGTGCGCTGGCGCGGTTGTGGACGGTCGTCATCAGCTCTGCAGGTTGCGGATCAGGTCCTCGGCGGTGGGGCTGGCGTCGAGGATGGCCGCGGTGTGGGCGGCCGTGCCCCGCGTCGGCTCGAGCATCGGGACCCGCTGGAGGGTCTCCCTGCCGATGTCGAAGATGATCGCGTCCCAGCCGGCGGCGGCGATCTGCGGGGCGTACTTCGCCAGGCAGCGGCCCCGGAAGTACGCCCTGGTGTCCTCGGGGGGCTCGCTGGTCGCGCGGATGATCTCCTGCTCGGCCACCAGGCGCTCGACCCGCCCGGCGGCGGCCAGCCGGTGGTACAGGCCCCGGTCGATGCGGACGTCGTGGTACTGGAGGTCGACGAGGGCCAGCTTGGCGTCCTGGAGGTCGAGCCCGTCGCGCCTGGCGATCTGCTGCATGAGCTGGTACTTGGTCACCCAGTCCACGGTGCGGCCGGCCTTGGCGGGGTCCTCCTCGAGCTGGGCGAGGACGGCCTCCCAGCGCTCCAGCACCTCGGCGTGCCAGTGGCTGGTCTCGCGGTCCTTCAGGTAGGCCTTGGCCGCGTCCAGGTAGTGCCACTGGACCTCGCAGGCCGTCAGGCGGCGCCCGTCCCGGCGCTCGACGGTGGTGCGCAGCTCCGGGTCCTTGGCGATCGCGCGCAGGGCCTGCACCGGGTTGGCGAGCTGCCACTCGTCGCCGGGGATGGCGCCGTCCTCGATGAGCATGAGCACGATCGCCAGCGACCCGGTCTTCAGGAACGTGGCCACCTCGTTCATGTTGGCGTCGCCGATGATCACGTGCAGCCGCCGGTAGCGCTCCGGGTCGGCGTGGGGCTCGTCGCGGGTGTTGATGATCGGCCGCTTCAGGGTGGTCTCCAGGCCGACCTCGACCTCGAAGAACTGCGAGCGCTGGGCGATCTGGTAGGAGACCGAGCCGTCGTGGTGGTCGCGGACCAGGCTCCCGGCGCCGGCGAACACCTGCCTGCTGACCAGGAACGGGGTCAGGTCGCGGACGATGCGCGCGAACGGGGTGGCGCGGTCGACCAGGAAGTTCTCGTGGGTGCCGTAGGAGGTGCCCTTGCCGTCGGTGTTGTTCTTGTAGACCTGGATGCGCCGGCCGCCGGGGGCCAGCTCGGCGGCGCGCCGCGCCGACTCGGCCAGGATCCGCTCCCCGGCCTTGTCGTAGGCGACCAGCGTCCTGGGGTCCAGGCACTCCGGCGAGGAGTACTCCGGGTGGGCGTGGTCGACGTAGTAGCGGGCGCCGTTGGTGAGGATCACGTTGGCCAGGCCGAGGTCGTCCTCGGCGGGCGTCTCGGGCTCGCGGGCGGCCTCGAAGCCGCGCGCGTCGCGCAGCGGGGATTCCTCCTCGTAGTCCCAGCGGACCTTGCGGCCCCGACCCGAGAAGGCGTTGACCAGCAGGCTGGAGGCGAGCACGGGGTTGGAGTCGGGCGCGCCCGGCACGGTGATGCCGTACTCGGTCTCGATGCCCATGACCTTGGTGATGGCCATCCGTCCCCCTTCGCCGGCCGCGGCCCCAGTGGAAGCCTACAGGTACTGGCCGGTGTTGATCTGCTCGATCGTGCGACCGAGGTCCTTGGAGCTGCCCCCCTCGATCAGGGTCCGCACGTACACGATCCGCTCGCCCTTCTTGCCGGAGATGCGGGCCCAGTCGTCGGGGTTGGTGGTGTTGGGCAGGTCCTCGTTCTCCTTGAACTCGTCGGTCACGGCGGTGAACAGGTCGGCGGCCACGATGCCCTTGTGACCGGTCTCGAGGAACCGCTTGATGGCCACCTTCTTGGCCCGGTTGACGATGTTCTCGATCATCGCACCCGAGTTGAAGTCCTTGAAGTAGAGGATCTCCTTGTCGCCGTTGGCGTAGGTGACCTCGAGGAAGCGGTTCTCCTCGGCGTCGGAGTACATCCGGTGGACCGCCTCGTCGATGATCCTGGTCAGGGCTTCCTCGCGGTCGCCCTTGGCGGCCTTCACCACCTCGTCGGCGAGCGGCAGGGACGCGACCAGGTACTTGGAGAAGATGTCGCGGGCCGCGTCGGCGTCGGGCCGCTCGATCTTGATCTTCACGTCCAGCCGGCCCGGCCGCAGGATCGCCGGGTCGATCATGTCCTCGCGGTTGGAGGCGCCGATCACGATCACGTTCTTGAGCTGCTCGACGCCGTCGATCTCGCTGAGGAGCTGCGGCACGATGGTGTTCTCGACGTCGGAGGAGACACCCGAGCCGCGGGTGCGGAAGATCGAGTCCATCTCGTCGAAGAACACGATCACGGGCACGCCCTCGCCGGACTTCTCCTTGGCGCGCTGGAAGATCAGGCGGATCTGGCGCTCGGTCTCCCCCACGTACTTGTTGAGCAGCTCGGGGCCCTTGATGTTCAGGAAGTAGCTGCGCCCGCTGGGGCGGCCGGTCACCTCGGCGACCTTCTTGGCCAGCGAGTTGGCGACCGCCTTGGCGATCAGGGTCTTGCCGCAGCCCGGCGGGCCGTACAGCAGGATGCCCTTGGGCGGCTTGAGCTGGTGCTCGGCGAACAGGTCGGCGTGCAGGTAGGGCAGCTCGACCGCGTCGCGGATCTGCTCGATCTGGTCGGCCAGCCCGCCGATGTCCTGGTAGGAGATGTCGGGCACCTCTTCGAGGATGAGCTCCTCGACCTCCGGCTTGGGGAGGTGCTCCAGCACGAACCCGGAGCGCACGTCGAGCAGCAGGGAGTCGCCGGCGCGCAGGTGGTGGTTGCGCAGGGGCTCGCCGATCTGCACCACCCGCTCCTCGTCGGCGTTGCCGATCACCAGGGCGCGGTCGGGGCCGAGCATCTCCTTGAGGCTGACGACCTCGCCCTGGACCTCGTAGGCGCACGCCTCGACGACGTTGAGGGCCTCGTTGAGCATCAGCTCCTGGCCGGGCTGGAGCGACTTGGGGTCGATCTCCGGGTGGACGTTGACCCGCAGCTTGCGGCCGCCGGAGGAGATGTTGATGGTGCCGTCGTCGTTGACCCCGAGGAACACACCGAACCCACTCGGGGGCGCGGTGAGCTTCTCGACCTCTTCCTTGAGGGCGATGATCTGCTCCCTGGCCTCGCGGAGGGTCGCGGCGAGCCGCTCGTTCTGGGACAGCGCCTGCGCGAGCTGGCCCTTGGTCTCGAGCAGCCGCTCTTCGAGCACGCGGACCTGGCGCGGCGAGTCCTGCAGGCGGCGGCGGAGCACGGCCGCCTCCTCCTCCAGGAACTGGATCTGCCGCTGCAGCTCGCTGGGCTCGAG
>WNGA01001808.1_pt1 | contig 32774 bp, 39 predicted proteins | sample 5400061 | NCBI WGS metagenome assembly WNGA01 (sample SAMN13153366, study PRJNA577476) | soil metagenome | isolation source: 100 cm soil or saprolite under grassland replicate 2 | place: USA:California | collected 2016-06-15 | reverse complement strand
GGCGCTGCCCTTGAGCGCCTTGGCGGTGGTGATCAGCAGGGTCTTGATCGAGTCGGTCAGTTCCATTGGTTTACCTCCAGCAGCAAAGTGCCTGGAGTATAACAGAGTTGGTGGCTCGTTTATTTTTTGAAAGTCCCTTAGTCTCTCTCGTCCAGCACGCCAGCGCCGTCACGCTGGCGCAGACTGAGGTGCCAAGCAAGCAGAATGAGATCAGTGCTGCACCCACACTCCTGTACGGTCGCGATCTGAGCGGGACGGTCACAACTGGAGATGCCTTGCTGACCCAGCGCAGCCTGGCGCAATACATTCGCGACCACAATGGGCACTATCTGATGATCGTCAAACGTAATCAGCGCCAGTTCTGGGAGGATCTTGAGTTGTTGTTCCGCCTCCCACCCATTCCCGCCGATCAGGAGTTGTGAGACCGGACGATCACGGTGAGCACGGGGCACGGGCGGATCGAAACACGCAGCTTGGACTGTGGCACGGGCTTGGTCGACTTCCTCACCTGGCCGGGCGTGGCCCAAGTCGCGCGCCGGAAGTGTGAACGAGTGGTGCTGAAGAATGGCAAACGCAGCGAGGAGGTCAGCTACGGCATTACCAGTTTGGCGCCCAGCGAGGCGCGGGCCGCGCAGGTGGAAGCACTCTGGCGCGGGCATTGGACGATTGAGAATCGCAAGCATTATGTCCGCGATGTGACGATCGGTGAAGATCGCAACCAGATGCATACTGGCAATGCTCCGCGCGTGCTGGCAACCCTGCGCAGTGGTTTGATCGATTTGTGGCGCTCGCTCGGCTGGAGCAATATCGCCGAAGCAATCCGAGAGTGTGCTGCTTCAGTCCAGCGGACACTCATCCTGATTGGCGCGCTCCCAGAACCGACTTTGACGTAGCCCTGAGTCCAGTAAACAGCCCATTGACAAACATATCATCTCTGCTTATAATACTCCCATCCCCCCTGGGAGGGGATGGGAGGAACAGAGTTTCATGCCAGATCAAAAACCACAACTCGTGAATCGTCTCAAGACAATCGAAGGCCACGTGCGTGGCGTGCAACGAATGGTGGAGGACGATGCCTACTGCATTGACATCATCAAGCAGACGCAGGCCATTCAGCGTGCACTCGATAAGTTCAACAGCATCATTCTCGAGAATCACCTGAATGGCTGTGTGACGACGGCTATTCGTAGCGAGCAGCCCGAGGAGCGTGAGCGGGTCGTGACCGAGTTGCTGCAGGTGTTCGAGACAACGAGCACATTGTAGGCGCGCTTCTTGCGGCGCTAATCCATTATCTATATGATCAAGGAGATATCATGACCACAGAACGATTCCAGGTGCCCGAGGTATCCTGCCAGCACTGTGTCAACGCCATTACGAAGGAAGTCACGGCCATCCCCGGCGTCCAGCAGGTTCAGGTGGCGCTCGACAGCAAGACCGTCACGGTCGAGCACGCCGAGCAGGTCAGCACCGGCCAGATTGTCGCTGCGATCAATGAGGCCGGTTACGATGAGGTCGTATCCCTCACCTAAGAATCCACTCGACCCACGGGCCGCGAGCGTCGCTTGCCGTCCGCGGGTTCGACCAGTGGACGCGACGCATCTGGCTGTGTAGCATATACCACATCCTGTCCACTGTCATACACTTCTTTCCTTCCTGACTCGGCAAATTCGCGGGACTTTGACAGTCTAGGGTAACAGGGCTATCTATATCCCCTCCCGGATGGGTAGGGTAATTTCGAGAAAAGGTGCCATATGGCAGAGCAACAGATCGAACTTCCAATCACCGGCATGACCTGCGCCTCGTGCGTCAACCGCGTCACAAAGGCGCTGAAAAAGGTACCAGGTGTCAGCGAGGCCAGTGTGAACCTGGCGACCGAGCAGGCGGCCGTACGCTATGACTCGACCCAGGTTGCCGCAGGTCAATTGCAGGCCGCAGTCGAAAACGCCGGCTATGGCGTCGTCACTGACCAGATCGAGTTTCCAGTCACGGGTATGACTTGCGCGTCATGCGTGAATCGGGTCCAGAAGGCGCTCAAGAAGGTGCCCGGCGTCATCGACGCGAACGTCAACCTGGCAAGTGAACAGGCATCTGTCACGTATGTACCGACCAGCGCTGGCTGGAGTGAGCTGAAGGCGGCCGTCGAAAACGCCGGCTATGGCGTGATCGAGACGGCCGATACCGACGCCGGTTCGGCGGAAGATGTGGAGGCTGCGGCGCGGGCACGCGAGCTGGCGGACAAGCGCCGCAAGCTGCTCGTCGGCATCGCGTTTGGGCTACCGCTGTTCCTGCTCTCGATGACGCGCGACTTCGGACTGATCGCGCCCTGGCTGACGCCGTTCTGGGCGGCGGCCGAGGCGCAAATGGATGCTGCCGGCGGCAACGTTGGCGGCACGATGATCATGCACTACCCCGCCGCGGCCGACCTGCTGAACTGGCTGTTCCTGGCGCTGGCCATGCCGGTGCAGTTTTACAGTGGCTGGGACTTTTACGTTCACGCCTGGAAAGCGCTCAAGGCTCGAACGGCGAATATGGATACGCTGATCGCACTCGGCTCGTCGGCAGCGTACTTCTACAGTGTCGCGCTGCTGCTGTCTGGGATCGCGGGCCACACCTATTTCGAGACAGCGGCGCTGATCATCACGCTGATCCTGGTCGGCAAATACCTGGAAGCGCGCGCCAAGAGCCAGACCAGCGCGGCGATCAAGACGCTGATGGGCTTGCAGGCGAAAACAGCGCGGGTGCTGCGGGGTGGCGTTGAGCAGGATGTACCGGTTGCCGAGGTCCGCAAGGGCGATGTTGTGATTGTGCGGCCGGGCGAGAAAGTGCCTGTGGACGGTGTGATCGTCAGCGGACATTCCAGCCTCGATGAGAGTATGGTCACTGGCGAGAGCCTGCCAGTCGAAAAGGGTGCGGGCGACACGGTGATCGGAGCTACGGTCAATAAAACAGGCAGCTTCCAATTCCGCGCCACGCGCGTCGGCAAAGAGACCGCGCTAGCGCAGATCATCAAGCTGGTGCAGCAGGCGCAGGGCAGCCGGGCGCCGGTGCAGCGACTGGTCGATCAGGTCGCCGGTGTGTTCGTGCCGGTCGTCATTGGCATCGCGCTGCTGACCTTGCTGGCCTGGTATTTCGTTGGCGGTGTAGGCTTCACGCAGGCGATGATCTTCGCGGTGGCGGTGCTGGTGATCGCCTGCCCGTGCGCGCTAGGCCTGGCCACGCCGACCGCAATTATGGTCGGCACTGGCACCGGCGCCGAGCACGGCATCCTGATCAAGAACGCCGAGAGCCTGGAGCGCGCCAACGCCATCCAAACCGTGGTGCTCGACAAGACCGGCACGATCACCGAGGGCCGACCCGTCGTGACGGATGTAGTCGTGGCGCAGCCGGCGCTGGCGCCAGTTGCTGCCGGCGCGAACGGCGATACGGATAGCAATCGGAATGGTGCGCCTCCAGCCGGAACCGAACACGAGGTCTTGCGCCTGGCGGCCAGCGCCGAGCGTGGGAGCGAGCACCCGTTGGGCGAGGCGATCGTGCGAGCGGCACAGGAGCGCGGCGTGAGGCTGGCACAGCCCGAGCAGTTTCAAGCAGTTCCGGGGCACGGTATCACCGCGGTGGTCGACGGACATGTAGTCTTGCTGGGCAACCTGAAGCTCATGCGCGACTGGAGCGTCGCCCTGAACGATGTCGAGCAGGCGGTCGAACGACTCCAGGGCGAGGGCAAGACCGCGATGGTCGTCGCCGCCGATGGCGCCGCGCTGGGCGTTGTGGCCGTGGCCGACACCGTCAAGCCAACGTCAGCGGCAGCGGTCGCCGCGCTGCATGGTCTGGGCATCCAAGTTGCGATGCTGACCGGCGACAATGCACGCACGGCTGAGGCAATCGCACGGCAGGTCGGGATCGATCGTGTACTGGCCGAGGTGCTGCCACAAGATAAGGTCAACGAGGTCAAGCGATTGCAGGACGAAGGCCGTGTGGTAGCGATGGTCGGCGATGGCATCAACGACGCGCCCGCGCTGGCCCAAGCCAACGTCGGCATCGCGATTGGCACGGGCACCGACGTGGCGATGGAGGCCGCCGATATCACGCTGATGCGCGGCGACCTGAACAGTGTGCCGCAGGCGATTGAGTTGAGCAAGCGTACGCTGAGGACGATCAAGTGGAACCTGTTCTGGGCGTTCATCTACAACGTGATCGGCATCCCGGTCGCAGCCGGCGTGCTGTACCCATTCTTCGGCTGGCAACTCAGCCCGATCATCGCTGCCGGCGCCATGGCGTTCAGCTCTGTCTTCGTTGTTTCGAATTCGCTGCGGCTGCGGAATGTGCGGCTGGAGACAGCGCCACAGGTATAGCGGGCCATGCACGATAGAGAAACCAGGCCGTCGCTCGCGACGATCTGTCCGCAGCGATTGCCTGGCTTCTTCTGTTCCTTAGAAAGAGAGACTACATGACTTCCCCCAATCCAACCGAAAGCCCGGCCAGGACGCCGATCAATACGGTGAAAGTGCGCGCGCGCGACGAAGACTTCCGCATCGTTCAGGTGCATGGAACCCTGCTCGTCTGCTCGAAAGCGCACGGGAACTGTTGCTGCGGATGGACCGAGAAGGGTCGTGCCCCAGTCAACACGACGCTGTACGGCGACGAGTGGGAGCGCCGCAAGATTCGCAACAAGGTCCACCTCAGCTTCACCGGCTGCCTTGGCCCATGCGCAGTGGGGAATAACGTCTTGCTGCAGATCTTCGGCCAGTCACTCTGGTTCAAGGATCTCAACGGCGACGAGTACATCCCGATGATCTACGACTATATTGAGGCCATGCTGAACACTGGGTACGCCCTGCCCCCACCGGAGAACCTGGCCGAGCATGTTTACGCTCGCTACCTGCCGCCTCCAATCGGGGGCCAGGTGCCGATCCAGATAGCGGTGGAGGAAGATGATGGTGGCCTGGAGCGCCTCGACCCGGTCTGCCTGATGGATGTGGACCCGGCGACCGCCAGATATTCTCTGGAATACGCTGGCCGAACGTTCTACTTCTGCTCGCCTGGGTGCAAAAAGTCATTCCAGCGCGACCCACAATCGTATCTCGATGAAATTGGCATGGGCAAGGCCTGCGGCGTGGAGCTGCCTTCTCCATAGCATTCGTTGCTTCACACCATGTCCGCATTACATAGGTCGATGATATATCGGAGAAATGCGCGTGTCGCGATCGCCCGCACGATGCGAAAACGATACGCTGAAGTGTGGGTTCCGGCGCGAATGCTCAGTGCTTCTTGAATCAGCTGATGCCAGTGGCGGGGCGTATGGCGAAAGGCATAGATTCCGGCACCGGTTTTCGAGGTGATATCGTGTTCGCGGAAGGTATAGAATTGCCGCAGCACGCCGAGCACGGCCCACTGCACACCATAATCAGAGAGCAGCCAGGCCATACGCCGGGGGTTAGTGGTAAAGCGCACCCAGTAGCTGTTCATGTTGTGGTGCATCTTGGCAATCAGGTCATCCCAGTCGACCTGAATATCGAGTTGGTCCGGCGCCGGCCCGAGGATCGCAATGCCGCGATGCTTGAGCAGCGACCATGTCACCGCATTAATGTCGTGATAGCCGCTGGGATGCACCATGCCGTCGTGGATATGCGGATGCGCGAGGATGGTCGCTTCGGATTGCCCCAAATCATCCCACTGTAGATAGCTACCTTCCAGCGGCCACCGAGGATACCGTTGCGCCAGCGCCTCATGAATAACGCGTAATTCACTGACATCGCTCGCGGTGCAGCGCCGGCTCACGACACTGACAAAGTCGATATCGCTGAAGTGCGGATTGAATGCCCCGAGCGCCAGGGAGCCATGCAAATAGAATCCGGTCAGAAAGTCGGGCAACCTGGTCGTGATCAGACCAAGGTAGTCGTCGATCACCGGCTGGATCGATGCCGGAATGGCAGTGGATAGCAATGATCCAGACATCTTTATCTCCAAGCACAACGATGCATTCAGTCTACACAGCAGCAGAAGACATTTCTATGAGCGGTGGCTGAAAACGTGGTGAGCGCACGAGAGGCGAGTTAAGGCCAAATAGTCGATCGCGCTCAAGCCGAGTTCTTCCCATGCGACGGATGATGAGGTTGAGTTGCCTTTAGTGTAGAAGGAAGCGCATATGACGAATTTCTCGATTCCCATCCTGGGTCCACTCGCATGGATCGATGTCATTTTGCTGATCTGGTTCGCGCTGACGATTGTGTCAGTCGCCTACGTAGCCTGGGACGCCTTCGCCAACAATCCTGAGATGACGGTGATGAAGTGGGGCTGGGTGCTTGTGACGCTGTATCTTGGCCCGATTAGCCTGGTCCTGTACATCCTGTCGTGCAAGGAGCCGGCGCCGGGTACGCACGAGGAATTTATCAAGCCACTCTGGAAGCAGGGCCTCGGCTCGGCGATTCACTGCGTCGCCGGCGACGCGACCGGCATTATCGTTGCGGCGACCATAACAGCAGTTCTGGGCCTGCCGATGTGGATCGACCTGATCGTCGAGTATGTCGCCGGGTTTGCCTTTGGCCTGCTGATCTTCCAGGCGTTGTTCATGAAGGATATGATGGGAGGATCGTATCTGGCGGCGCTCAAGCACTCGCTACTGCCCGAGTGGGTCTCGATGAATTGTATGATGGCCGGCATGTTCCCAACCATGGTGGTGCTGATGATGGGCCGCGATATGCGCGCGATGGAGCCGAGCGAGCTGGTCTTCTGGGGCGCCATGTCCGCCGCGGTAGGCGTCGGCCTGTTGACCTGCTACCCGGTCAATCTGTGGTTGGTAAATAAGGGCCTCAAGCATGGCATGGGCACCGTCCGCATGTTTGGGAAGGGCGGACATAGCATCGAGGCCGAGCGCACCCGGCTCGGCCTGCCGCCCACGCCCAGCGTCGCGGCGCATGCCGGCCACAGTATGGGAGGAGCATAACCATGAGCCAGCATGATCATGAGCAAATGCATCATCAGCAGCCAAAGGACGCCGACGATCAAGCGCACACTGATGCGACTCCAAGCGACGGCGCGGAACACAGTGGCCACGCGGGTCACGCCGAAGCCAAGCAACCTACGGCGCAGCAGCCGGAGACGGCGCCCGCTGGAGATACACGAGCCGAGGAGCACGATCAGCACAACCATGCGGGAATGGCTCATGGCGATATGAGCGCGAATATTCCGCTGGCCTATCGCCCGACGCGCGCACAGATCGCGGCGGTCAGCCTCCTCTCAGTGCTGGCGCTCACGGCCGCGCTGATCTTCTCTGCCTCGTACGCCAATCTGCGCCTTAGCGCGCGCGACGTCGGCGGTGCGATTATGCCGCCCGGCATGATCATGACCTACGACACGCCAGGCCAGTCCATGCGTGACATGGCCGCAGTCGACCCGCGCACGGTCAGCTACACCGCGCCAGCGGATGCGCGCGGCGATCAGCCACTTGAGCCGCGCGTCGAGAACGGCGTGAAAGTGTTCGACCTGGACGTCTCGGTGATCAAGTGGAACATCCTGCCGTACGAACAGGTGATGGCCTACGCGTTCAATCACCAGGTGCCGGGGCCGCGCATCCGTGTGACCGAGGGCGACCGGGTGCGAATCAACGTCACCAATCACCTGCCGGAGCCGACCACCGTCCACTGGCACGGGCTGATCGTGCCGAATGCGATGGATGGCCCGGCTGATATCACGCAGAAACCGATTGCGCCTGGCCAGACCTTTAGCTACGAGTTCACTACCCAGCAGGCCGGCACCTACTTTTATCATACGCACAAGGAGCCTGATCGACAGCAGGCGCTAGGGCTGTATGGCGCGCTGATCATCGATCCCAAAGATCCGTCGAGCATACCCACTCACGATCTGGAACACACCATCGAGCTCCAGGAGTGGCTGGAGCGGCAAGGCTACACCTACCCTGCGATGTTGATGGAGGGCGCCCTGCCAAACTTCTTCACAATCAATGGCAAAGCCTACCCTTCAACTGATACGATTCAGATGAAAGTTGGACAGAAGGTATTGCTGCGCTTCATCGGCACGAACAACAACTTCATTCACCCGATGCACATCCATGGTGGGCCGTTCACAATCGTGGCGACCGACGGCACCCCGGTGCCCGAGGCTGCCCGGATCACCAAGGATACCGTGAACGTCGGGCCGGGCGAGCGCTATGATGTGATCTGGACGGCCCGTGAGCCGGGCAAGTGGCTGATCCACTGTCATATTCCACACCACACCACTAACAACAACGTCGAGGAGCAGGGCGCTGGCGGCCTGACGATGATCATCGACGTGACCCCATAGGACAGTATGTCCGCACGCTTACTACTCTTCTGGGCTGTCCTCCTGCGCGCTATTTACCCACCCTTGAAAAGAACTCGCTCCCACGGAAAGGAGAGATAATACATGAAGACCAATCTCATATCGACAACCGCTTCTAGCACTGATCGGCAGGATACTTCGGCTCATCCCTGGTTCGAGTGGGCCGTGGCGTTCTTTTCGACCTGGTTTGTCGTCGGCCTGTACCTCGATGGCTGGGCGCATACGCATCAACTCCCGGACACCTTCTTTACGCCCTGGCACGCGATCATCTACAGTGGGGTGCTGGGCGCGGCGCTGGCGCTGGCCGGCACCGGTTTCGTGGTCTGGCGCAACGGTGCGCCCTGGCGCCAGTCGCTCCCGGCGGGATACCGGCTTTCCTTTCTGGGGGTCGGCCTGTTCCTGATTACCGGCGTTGCCGACTTCGTGTGGCATTCGCTCTTTGGCATCGAAGCCGATCTGGAAGCGCTCTACAGCCCGCCCCATCTCGTGCTGGCCGCCGCGGGCGCGTTGATTGCCAGTGGCCCGCTCCGGGCGGCCTGGTATCAGCGCCAGACCAGCCAGGCTACGCTTTGGCGCGCCGTGCTCTCGCTCACACTGCTGCTTGCGATCCTCTCATTCTTCACCAGTGAGTCGCATCCCTTCGACCATCCCTGGGCCTGGGTTCGCTTGCGCCCACTGGCTCTGGACGCCCGCGCTCTCGGCCTCCCCGCCATGCCGGCTGCCGGGGTCGGCAGCCAGGAACTGGCCGAGACGCTCGGCATCAGCAGTATCCTGATTCAGAGCGGCATGCTGATGGGCTTGTTGCTGCTGATGGTCCGACGGTGGGGCACGCGGCTCCCGCTCGGTTGGCTGACGTTTATCTTCGCGCTCAATGCTGCGGGCATGGGCATCTTCCACGGCACGCCGTGGATCGGCCCAGTTGCCGGACTCGCGGGGATAGTCGCCGATGTCTTGTATCGCTGGCTTCGACCCGACGTCCAGCAGCCACGACTGCTGCGGCTCTGGAGCGCGCTTGTCCCGGTGGTTCTGTATAGTCTGTACTTCCTGGCCTTGCTGATGCTGGGCGGAATCTGGTGGCCGATCCATCTGTGGGCGGGCGGCATCGCCTTAGCGGGAGTGACGGGCTGGCTCATGAGTTACCTGATCGTTCCGCCCGCGATCCCGGAGCCTGCACGAGCTGATGTCATGCAGCACGAGGCGTGAGCACATTCGGTGCTCCTCGTTCAGTTCGGCTGTCGTGCCGGTTGTGCGTGTAAGATGGTAGAAATACTACGAGGCGTTACGATCCTTTCACCAAGGAACTCCCTGGGCTCGGTACACTCGTATCATAATCTGTGTTCACGTATGTGGAGGACGAACGAGCCATGAACACGGCCGCATTGGTTGAGTTGGTCGATCGCTATACCGCAGACCCGGAATCGGTCTACGCCACCTGGTTTATCAGCGGCGAAGCGCGGATGAAGGCGTTTCGCGCGATCCGGCGTGGCGTCCGCGACACGGTCGACAGCATCGCCGCCGGAACGTTCGGCAATGACTTCAAAGGCTCGCCGCTTGAAGTGGTCCTGACGGCGATCACCGAGCAAAAGCAGGTCTTCGAGGGTGCGGCGCATCCGTTCTATTGGAAGCCGAAGCTGCGCATCCCTGACATTTACGAAAACAAGGCCAACCAGCAGACCTTTGGGGCTGTTCTCGGGGCATGTCTCACGGCGACTCGTGAGGATCAGGTCCTGGCAGAGCTGAGCCGGATGGCCGCAGCGGAGATCAAAGGGCTTGGCCCGTCGGTCGCCAATATCATCTACTTCTTACACCCGACGATCGTGCCGCCGTTCAATACCGCGATGGTCAACGGCTTCAACGCGCTGTTCGCTGACAAGAAGAAGCTTGGTTCGTGGGAGAGCTACCTGGCGATGCGCGAGGTGATCGTGCGCGCGAACAACGATGTCCGCAATCGGCTGTCGAAGGATCTTGGAGCCTTTGCGGGCCTCTTGTATGAAATCGGCGTCGGGCGCCTCGTGATCACCGGCAACGCGGATGTGGTGATCAAGGCCGAACTGGCCAAAGCAGAGCAGGCGGCGCGCGCCCGCCATACCGCCGTGCTGTCCGAGCAGCGCGAGGAGACCGAACACACGCGCATCCAGCAGCTATTGATCACCATTGGGCGGGCGCTCAACTACGATGTTTATGTTGCCCGCAACGATCGGCACCGCAGCTACAACGGTCAGTCGTTTGCGCTGCTCACGCTGCCGGAGTTGCCCGCACAGAACTGGCCGCACGACGTGATGGAGACCGTCAGCCTGATTGATGTGATCTGGCTGCGGCGGGACACCCACGAGATCGTGAGCGCGTTCGAGATTGAGAAGAGCACGTCGATCTACTCCGGCATCCTGCGCATGGAGGACCTGGCGCGCTCCATCCCTGGCTGCACCTGCCAGTTCTACCTCGTCGCGCCAGACCAGCGTGAGAAGGAAGTGATGGCGCAATTTGTACGGCCGGCATTCCGTGCGACGCTTGCGGACATCGCGCTCGCCTACATTCCGTTCAATGACCTGACCACCCACTGCGATGCGCTGTGCAAGTTTGGTGACGATCACACCATCCTGCGTAAGATTGCCCGCGGCGCGCCTGAGCTAGTGTAGGAGGGAATCGCCGTGGAGCAGATCATGCAAGGTGCAACAAGCACCGTGCTGGTCGTGGACGACGAGCAGCGCCTGCGCGAACTGGTGCGCGGCTACCTTGAGCGCGAGGGTTTCGGCGTGCTGACCGCCGCCGATGGCCCTGTCGCGCTTGACCTTGCTCGCCAGCAGGCGCCGGACGTGGTTGTGCTCGACCTGATGCTGCCCGGCCTGGACGGCCTGGAGGTCTGCCGGCGGCTGCGCAGCTTCTCCGATGCATATGTGATCATGCTCACTGCCAAGGCCGAGGAGATCGACCGGATCGTCGGCCTGGAGGTCGGTGCCGATGATTACCTGACTAAGCCCTTCTCGCCGCGTGAGCTGATCGCACGCGTGCGTGCCATGCTCCGCCGGCCGCGCCATGGGAGAGCGGAGGTGCCTCCCGATGTCCCACCGCCGCAGGGCTTTGGATCACTGCTGATCGACCACGCGCGCCACGAGGTCACGCTGGACGCTGCGGTCGTCCCGCTTACGACACTCGAATACACCCTCCTAACTACGCTTGCAGCACATCCTGGGCGCGTATTCACCCGCGAGCAGCTCTTGGAGCGCGTCTGGGGTGCCGACTACTTTGGTGATGACCACGTGGTTGACGTTCACATCGCGAACCTGCGCAAGAAGCTCGGCGACGACCCGGCCGCGCCCGACTATATCGAGACAGTGCGCGGCGCCGGCTACCGCTTCGCCGGGAAGGTGGGGTAACTATGGAGCGACGCATGCGCGGTGGCCTGCGCGGCAAAATCTTCCTGGCCCACCTGCTGGTGATTGCTATCGGCGTCGTCACCCTGTTCGGGGCGACGCTCAGCATCGCGCCGACGCTGTTCGATCGCCTCATGACGACGATGATGGGGTCGAACGGGCCATCAATGGGCGGCATGATGCCCGGAATAGCCGAGACGACCGCGCAGGCGTTTAGATCCGCCATGCTCCAGGCGTTGCTGCTCAGCGCAGGTGCGGCAACTCTGGCCGCCGTCGCCGTCAGCCTGTTTGTCTCCGCACGGATCGTCACGCCGCTCCTGCGATTACTGGCGGCGAGCCGGCGCATCGCCAGCGGCCACTATGCCGAGCGCGTGCCGGCCACACAAACCGATGAGCTTGGGGCGCTGGCGGCACAGTTCAACACCATGGCCGCCGAGCTGGAATCGGCCGAGCGTCGCCGGGTGACGCTGATCGGCGACGTGGCGCACGAGCTGCGCACCCCGCTGGCCACGATCGAGGGCTACACCGAAGGGTTGCTTGACGGCGTGGTCGAGCCAGGCGCCAAAACCTGGGCGCTACTGCACGACGAAGTAGGCCGGTTGCGCCGGCTGGTACACGATCTTCAGGAGCTCTCGCGCGCCGAGGCCCGCCAGCTGCCGCTGCACATACGCCCATGCCACCCAGTCGAACTGGTCGCGCAGGCCGTGGCGCGGATCGCGCCGCAGTTCGCGGAGAAAGGTATTGTGCTCGCGAGCGATGTTGCAGCTGACCTGCCAGCGGTGCAGGCAGACGCGGACAGGATCATCCAGGTCCTGATTAACCTGCTCGGCAATGCGCTGCGCTACACGCCGTCAGGCGGCAAGGTATGGGTGAGCGCTGAGAGGGCGGACGGCGCGGTGGCCTTCCACATCGCCGACACCGGTACCGGTATTGCGCCGGAGCAACTGCCGCACCTGTTCGAGCGCTTCTACCGCGTGGACAAGGCCCGCTCACGCGCGCTCGGCGGCAGCGGGATCGGTCTGACGATCGCCAAGGCGATTGTTGAGGCGCACGATGGACACATCTGGGCCACCAGCCCCGGCGTGGATCGGGGCGCCACGTTCTCCTTCACGCTCCGTATCGCTCCAGGCTAAACATCAGAGCCCCTCGCCCGCTTGCCCCCTGTTTGGGCTTCCCACTGCACGATGTCCTTGTGTTCGCTATCCTTCACCCGGCGCCAAATCTTGACCAAATCTTGATGATCGTGGGCATAGGATCTTGACTTGAGATTGCTATACTCCAACCATCAAATGAAGCGGTGCGCACAAGCGCATCAGCATAAGCGAAAGAGGCACCAAGATGATGGGCGGATATGGACTGATGGCAGGCTTCGGCTGGCTGGGTATGCTGGTGATGGCACTGTTCTGGATCGGCGTGATCGTGCTGGTGGTCTGGGGACTGACCCATGTTTTCTCGACGCGGCAGCCCACAGCTGAACTCGACGCGGAGGAGATTCTGAAGAAGCGCTACGCGCGGGGCGAAATCAGTCGTGAAGAGCTTATACAGGCGCGCGAGGCGCTACGTTGAACAGATATCGAGCGGACGTGCGGGCGACAGAGAGCCGCCCCACGTTCCGGCACTTGCGTGATAAGGAGATCATTATGAAGACTCGATTGATCGTCATTATCGGCGGGGGAGTGCTCCTCGCCGCGGTGTTGCTGGGCGTACTTGGGCCGTGGCTGCTTCCGACAGCCTTCGGTGGAAGTGCGTACGGTGGAATGATGGGGCCTGGCATGATGGGCAGCTATGGGATGATGGGTGGCTTCGGTTGGCTGGGCATGCTGACTATGCTGCTGTTTTGGATCGGCGTAATTGCCCTGGTAGTTTGGGGGCTGAGCAACCTGTTTTCTGCGCGCCAGGCCACTGTCGAACCAGACGCGCTCGAGATCTTGAAGCGCCGCTACGCCCGCGGTGAGATCAGCCGTGAAGAGTTCGCGCAGGCGCGCGAAGCGCTGCAGTGACGGCAAACGTAGCAATGAAAGAGGCTAATGCGTGATGTGTCCACGATCCTGGAAAGACGATGCTGTTCGTGGGCCACAAGGAGATAACAATGAAAGCACGATGGATCGGCGTCACTGGCGCCGTGTTGGTCCTGACCGCGCTGGTGCTGGGTACCCTGGGGCCGCGCCTGTTCCCAACCGCATTCTGGAGCAGCTATACCGGGACGATGGGGCCGGGCATGATGAGCGGTGGAATGATGTCTGGCGGCATGATGAGCGGTGGAATGATGTCTGGCATGATGGGGAACGGCATGGTGGGCAGCGCAGCGGCGGGCCGTTCGAACCAGGCCTTCGATCAGCGCTTCCTCGACCAGATGATTATGCACCACCAGGGCGCGGTCATGTCGGCGCAGATGATGATCGCCGACTCGGCGCGGCCGGAGCTGCGCGACCTGGCCCAGCGGATCATCACCGCGCAGCAGCGCGAGATTGCGCAGATGCAGCAGTGGCGCAGCGACTGGTACGGCGCCACCAGCACGGGCACCATGCCCGGCATGATGAACAGCGGGATGATGGGCACCAGCATGATGAACCGCGACCAGATGCGCCAGGTGATGGGAGCGAACGCTGATTTTGATCGCATGTTCCTGCAGATGATGATCCCGCATCATGCGGGCGCGATCAGCATGGCCCAGCAGGCGCTGGCGCAGGCTGAGCACCCGGAGATCAAGACGCTGGCACAGGGCATCGTCACGACCCAGCAGACCCAGATCACCGAGATGCAAGGCTATCTGCGCGACTGGTATGGAGCGCAAGGCCAGTGAGGGTGCTGAATAAGGTGGCGAACGAGCGGCGATGTGGACGGGCACAGCTTGTCCGGGCGCGTCACCGCGTATCGCCCCACCAGCTCCTGCCACCCTACGCGTATCGTTTTCAGAGGAGGACCCCATGAATAGGACCATGAGCGACGACACACTACGCGCCCGGCTTGATCTGCCCTATGCACAGGCCATCGAGCGCGTGACCGCAGCGTTGAAAGACCAGGGGTTTGGCGTGCTAACCGAGATAGATGTCCAGGCGACCCTCAAGCAGAAACTCGGCACCGATTTCCGCAAGTATATCATTCTGGGCGCCTGTAACCCGCCGCTCGCGCACCAGGCGCTGACCACGGAGCTGGAGATTGGGCTGCTGCTGCCGTGCAATGTGATCGTGTACGAGGACCATGGCGCGAATGTGGTCTCCATCGCCGACCCGGTCGCGATGTTGCAGCTGGCAGACAATCCGTCGCTGGAGCCAGTTGCCAACGAGGCGCGGGCCCGGCTCCAGCGTGTGATCGCGGCGCTGGGCAGGTGAGAGCTGATCGAGCGGTCCTCCGGCGCGGTTGCAGGCGCCGGGGCTACTGGTGACTTTTCGGCGCATCGCTATGGTCGCTCTTAGTTCGCGCTCGATCTCCAGAAGAGCGACAATAATTGGTTAACCGCGGGCGCTCGCACGCGCGAGCGCCGCACACGCAGGCCCCGATCTGCTCAGCTTCCCCTCAGCCCTCCCTCAGCCCATCCTCAACCAGACCCACGATAACCAGATTGAGCGCTGTGTTTCTCGCCTTGGAGCGCGCTGCTGGCATCCGGCCGCACGCGGCGCGCCCCAAAGCACGGTGCAAGCGCTGTACATCTACCTCCCAGTTTGTTCAAGCTGTAAGGAGCGACCCATGAATCACAACACCGATGGTGGCTGGAAAATGTGGCAGCCGATGATCCTCTGCTGTATCGCGATGGTTGGAGCGCTACTGCTACTTGGAGGTTGGCCGCGTTGACGCGCCAGCACGCGACCTTGCGCTCGGTGTTTGCCACGCCGAGACTGGAATGACGTACGGAGGTCGACATGGTTCACGACTCGGCACATGCGCCCATGAGCGCAGCGTGGCGGCATAGCGTCGCGTTGATCGACCGCTTATTCCCGCCGCCGCGGCCGTTTGCCATGCACCTGTGGGACGGAACGTCGCTGCCCGCCGCGGCCAGCTCGCCCTTCACGCTTGTCCTCAACCACCCAGGCGCGCTGCGGCGGATGTGCGCGTCGCCCATAGAGCTGTCGCTGGGCGAGGCTTTCGTCTCCGGCGATTTCGAGATCGACGGCGATATCTTCGCCGCCGTCACGCTGTTCGACGACCTGGCCGCGCGGCGCTTCGCGCCCGGCGATCTCACCGCCCTCGCGCGCGACCTACTGTCGCTCCCGAAGCCCGCCGCGCGGTCCAGCGGGCGAGGACCGGCGCGGCTGCACGGCGCGGTACACTCGCGCGCGCGTGACCGCGCCGCCATCCGATATCACTACGACGTTGGTAACGAGTTCTACGCACTCTGGCTCGACTCGCGCATGCAGTACTCCTGCGCCTACTTTCCGAGTGGTGCAGAAGACCTGGACACCGCGCAGGAGCGCAAACTGGACTACATCTGCCGGAAGTTGCATCTCCAGCCCGGCGTGTGGCTGCTCGATATTGGCTGCGGCTGGGGTGGCCTGGCGATGTACGCCGCCGAACACTACGCTGTCCGCGTCCTGGGAATCACCCTGAGCGAACAACAGGCCCACTACGCAAACACGCAGATCGCCCGCGCCGGCCTCGGAGCGCGGGCCAGCGTGAAGCTCTGCGACGAGCGCGACCTGAGCGCCCAGGCGTTTGACAAGATCGTCAGCGTCGGCATGTTCGAGCACGTCGGCGCGCGTCGTTTGCCCGAGTACTTCGCCCACGCCTACCGGTTGCTCAAACCCGGTGGGCTGTTCCTCAATCACGGCATTGCTCGTCGGCCGCCGATCGCGCTTGTGCCGTCTGCCAGCGTCGCGGCCTGCTGCAAACCGCCACGCGCGGGGCGCGACTCGCTGGTGGGAAGGGTACTCTGGCGATGGCTGCTGGGCGAGGGGCAGTTTGCTTGGCGCTATGTCTTTCCCGATGGCGAGTTGGCGCCAGTCAGCGCTGTGAACCTGGTCGCTGAGCGGGCCGGCTTTGAGGTGCGCGATATCGAGAATCTGCGTGAGCACTATGCCCTGACCCTGCGCCAGTGGGTCAGCTGACTCGAGGCGCGCCAAGCCGAGGCGGTTACCATGTCGGACGAGGCGATGTACTGCACATGGCGGCTGTATATGGCCGCCTCCGCCTACGGCTTCGAGCGCGGCACGCTGAGCGTCAACCAGACGTTGCTGTCGAAGCCCGCCGGCGGCAACAGCAACCTGCCGCTCACCCGGGCCGACCTGTACGTACAGGAATGATGTGCGCCTAAGCCCCCTGCGCAAACGCGCGGATCATCAGCATCGCCTCAACTCCGGCTCAGGCAGCACTCAGCCTGACCGGTGACACTACGCATAGCGATGTTGTGGACAGTGAGAAAGAGGCACGGTTATGGTTCGAGACCCCGTCTGTGGCATGACGATCGCGGAACAAGACGCATCTGCCACGCGCCACATCGGTGGCACGCAAGTCTATTTCTGTTCAGCGGCCTGCGTCGCGCAGTTTGACGCCGAGCCGCAGCGTTACTACCCGCCGCTCGGCGGTACTTCCCAAACAGCGCCCATACGCATGTCTGCGCATCAAAGCCAGGTGCCAGCCTCCGTGGTCGCGGGTGCGTCGCTGCTCCACCCAGTCAAATTTGGCCTACTGTCGATCCTGGGCCTGCTGGCGTTCTATCTGGGAATCATCACCCTGGCGCAAGGCTGGGGCCACGCCATTCAGCAGCTTGCCGATGACCGCTGGTTCATCGGCGCGCTCGCGCTCGGCTTCGGCATGCAGGTGGGATTATTTACCTACCTGCGCGGGCTCCATGCGCACGCTGCGGCCGGGGGTGTCGCGGCGAGCACCGGCACGAGCACAGCGGCGATGCTGGCCTGCTGCGCCCACCACCTGGCCGACATCCTGCCAATCGTCGGCATATCCGGCGCGGCGATCTTCCTGAACGCCTACAAAACCCCGCTGCTCTGGCTCGGCATTCTGATGAATCTGGCCGGTGTCGTCTACCTGCTGCGGAAAGTCCACGAGCAGCGGCGCATGGCCTGTCATACACCTATTGCACCAAGGAGTATTACATCATGACCCCCCAACCTACGTCCCGAAATCCCTGGCGCTGGATCGCTGTTCTGGCCATGCTGGTGCTGGTCGCCGCGGGCGGCTGGGTCGCCGGCGCGCGCTTCAGCCGGCCAGATGCCGTGCAGGCGGCCGCTGGCTATGACATCGGCGTCGCGGGCAAGCCCAGGCCCACGGGCCAGGTCCGTGAGTTCCAGCTCGTCGCGAAGGAAGCGCCATGGGAGATCGCGCCCGGCGTCACCGTGTCGGCGATCAGCTACAACGGCCAGGTACCCGGCCCGCTGATCCGCGTGACCGAGGGCGACACCATCCGCGTGACGATCAAGAATGAGCTCAAGCAGGCGACGGTCATTCACTGGCACGGCCTGCATGTGCCCAACGCGATGGACGGCGTCCCGCCGATCACGCAACCGGCGATTGAGCCGGGGCAGAGCTTCATCTACGAGTTTCCGGCCTCGCACGTCGGCACATTCATGTACCATTCACCGCTGAATGCTGTCGAGCAGATCGACCGCGGACTCTACGGGCCGCTGATCATCGACCCGGCCACACCGCCGCCGGTCCGCTTCGACAAAGAGTTCACCATGATGCTCTCGGCCTGGGACACGATAGCCATGCCGGCGTCGCAGCACGCGATGCCGGGCGGCGCAGATATGCAAGGTCAAAGCGCAGGCACCGACGGGATGAACATGAACTATAACTACTTCACGATCAACGGCAAGGCGTTCCCGGCCAACGAGGCGTGGACGGTAAAGGAGGGCGACCACGTACGGGTGCGCCTGATCAACATCTCCAATCTCACGCACCCGATGCACCTACACGGCGGGGACTTCACGGTGGTCGCGAAGAATGGCGAGCCGATCCGGCCGGAGCGCCAGGAGACTGTCAACACAATCTCGATTGATGCCGCCGAGATCTATGATGTCATCTTCCGTGCCGATAACCCGGTACCTGGGTGTTCCACGGTCACGAGCTGCACCACACCGAGAACGACGGCGTCGAGCCGGGCGGGTTGATCCAGGTCATCCAGTATGAGGGCTACATGCCGCCGAATAGCCGTGCGGCACCCGCGGTATCGACGGCGATGCTGGCGAACATGTCGGGGATGACTCACTGAGTCGCAACGCGCACGCAAAGGAACCTCATCGTGGCCCGGTCATACGCTCAGAATGAGTCGATTGCCAGCATTCCGAGCAGTAGACCGGGCTGCGCTGTTTTGTGCGGCTAGAGGGCTGCCGGTGGGCAACCGCGGCCCTCAGCAAATCAACAGCGGCGACTCAGCGCAGCATCAGTTGACGGCGGGACAATACCAGCCAATCACACAAGCGTTGGAGCAAGCTTTCCCAGCACTGTACCACTTGCTCACGATCCTGGACGACACGCGAAAAGTCGTCATAACGCAAGCGTCCCGGTATACTACCGACCATTCTAGCCATCACTGCAGCACAACCGACTCCGCAGCATTGTTACGCAAACGGTCTGACACCGTTCGCATACACGCACGAGGAGGTGTGCAATGGCAAACCAGAGCGAGCAGTTCCGCGTCGCTCCGCTGACAGCCCCTCAGGGAGTGACTTCGGATCAGGCCTTAGAACCGGTGTCCGCCGGTCGACGGCGCATTTGGGGCTGGCTCGACGACCGGCTGGGCCTGTCCGCGCTGCGCTACAACATTCCGGCGCACGCGAACACATTCTGGTACACGCTCGGCGGCATCACCCTCTTCGGCATCCTGGTGCTGGTGGCTACCGGTATCTGGCTGGCCCAGTACTACAACCCCGACCCCGCCGCCGCCCGGCAGAGCGTGCTCTACATTCAGAACGTCGCGCCACTCGGCGACATCATCCGTGGCATTCACGTCTGGACGGCCTACCTGGTCGTGCTCACCGCCGCGCTGCATCTGATTCGGATCGTCGTGACAGCATCCTATAAGATTCCGCGCGAGATCAACTGGCTCGTCGGCGTCGTGTTGCTGTTCCTGCTCCTGTTCGGCGGCGTGTTCAGCGGCACCGTCCTGCGCTGGGATCAGGAGGCCTACGAAGCGATGCTCCACAACATGGCGCTGACCAACCTGCTGGGCGCCCTCGGCGGCTTCTTCTCGGACGCCTTCACGACCAGCGTGCCGATGCTGCCGCGCCTCTACAGCCTGCACGTCAGCATCGTACCGCTCATCCTGGCGTTGCTGCTGATCGCCCACTTCTTCCTGGTCAAGCGCCATGGCATCTCGCCGACCCCGACGCAGGCCGATGCCGGCGTGGCGCCGCGCGGGCGGCTGCCGAAGGACAAAGAGACCGACCTCTACCCGACACACCTGCGGCTGATGTTCGGCTATGGCCTGGCGCTGGTCGCGCTGGCTGGGGTAATCGGCGTCCTGTTCCCCCAGCCGATCGGACCGGCCGCCGATCCGACGATGGAGGTCACCAAGCCACCGTTCCTGTTCTACTGGCTGTACGCTTTCGAGGACTGGTTCGGTATCCCAGGCATCCTCTACTCCGCCGTCGGCATGTTCGGCCTGCTGGCGATCTTCCCGTTCATCGACCGCACGCCGCTGCGCCACCTGCGCCGCCGACCGATGGTGATGGTGTTGGGGCTGGCGCTGCTGATCGCGATCGTCGTACTCTCGATCCTGGTCGCCGTCTCGCCGGCGGCCAAGCATCTGGGCTAATACAGATAGAGGAGAACCACCATGAAACGCAAGACACTGATTGCAATGGCGCTGCTCCTGAGCGCGCTGTTCACCTTCGGCGGCGGTGTGGCGCTGGCGCACGGCGGCAAGGGCGTCACCGTCCAACCGCTCACGCCCAAACCGGGCGAGGTGATTACGGTCAAGGGCGAAGGGCTTGGCACCGAGGGTGCCAAGAGTGAGGTCGAGGTGCGGATCATTGGGACGGGCGTCGATATCGACCTCGGCGAGGCGGAGGCTGGGGACGATGGCGACTTCACGGCGCAATTCCGCGTGCCGGCTGACCTGAAGCCAGGAACATATCAGCTGCAGGCCAAGGGCGCCGAGACGGCCACGACGGAAATCACGGTTGTGGCCGCCGCTGGCGCCGAGAACACGGCCCAGCCGGCGATGGCGGCGGAGCCCGTGCCGCCGGTGCGCGAGCGCCCACTCTGGGAGACCGTCAGTCTGATCGCGTTGTTCGGCGTGCTGGCAGGGCTGGGCCTGTTCTTCGCCCGCACGGCACGGCACGAACCGGCCGCTTTGTAAGATGTTGGCTGTGGCGCGAACCGCGATCGTTCCTGGCATACCCTGAAGGTGAGTGCGACTCGCAGGAGTCGCACTCACTGTGCTCTACCGGCAAGAGCACAGATCCCGAGGTTGGGCCAGCCTGCGTGCGAGGCAATGGGCGCAAGTAGGCAGCGCGCTGCACCCGTGCCCGCATGCCACGCGCCGCTGCTCAACATCCGCTTAACGACTCAGGAACCTCACAGCGGCGACTCAGCGCAACATCAGGTGGGCCGAGTATAGTATCGCCATCATGAGATCTGAAGTAAGGAGTACTATGTCGTGTTAACGATCAACATCGATCCTATTCTGGTCCACCTGGGGCCACTGGCAATCTCCTGGTATGGCCTCGCGGTAGGAGCAGGCATCCTGGTTGGGGTTTGGCTCACCCTGAGGGAAGCGCAGCGGAAGGGACTGCCGACAGAGCCAGTCATGGACCTCATCCTCTGGATCGCGGGTGGCGGGCTCGTTGGCGCGCGGCTGCTCTACGTGCTCGACCAGTGGTCGTTCTACGCGGCCAATCCGCTACAGATTCTTGCAATTCACACCGGCGGTCTCTCGATCATGGGCGCGATCCTGGGCGGTGGGCTGGCGGCAGCCGTGCTGGCACGCCGTAAGGGACTGCCGGTGCGGCGCTTCTTCGACGTTGCTGCGCCAGGGCTGGTGCTCGGCCAGGCGATCGGCCGCTTCGGCTGCCTCGTCACGGGCGACACCCTTGGCCGAGCGACCGACGGAACCTGGGGCATCGTCTATCTCAACCCCATGGCGCGGGCGCCGCAGCTCGGCGTGGCGTACCAGCCGGCGTTCTTCTACGAGCAGCTCTGGGACCTGGTCGTCTTTGCCATCCTCTGGCGCTTGCGCGGGCGCTTCAAGCAAGACGGCCAGCTCTTCGCGCTCTACCTGGGGTTGTACGCGATCGGCAAGTTCGCGATCACCTTCGTCCGGCTCGACCCGGTGTATTTCTGGGGGCTCCAGCAGTCGCACTTTGTTGCGCTTGGACTGCTCGCCCTTGCCATCATCTGGGCGGTTTGGGGGCGTGCGAGTGCTCGTGGCCTGGGCACACCGAAGCTGAGCAGCTAGTCGCGTGGCAGCCTGGGGCGCTTGGTGCGAGAGGCGTCCCAGGCCCCGCGGCTCGCTCGTATGCGGATGTGCTCCTGTCGGTCTCACATTGGTAGAACCCGCCACGCCGATAGGCAAATTGGCAGGCTGCGACATTTGTCGCGGCCAGCACTATGGTGACAGTGTAGACTGCTTGCGGAGTAACCTTCTATATCTCTGTCAACAAAGGAGACAGTACACATGCGACGGATCAGAATGTTTACCATCATCACTGGGCTGGCGCTGATCGTCGGTCTGGCCACCCTCCTCGCCGCTTGCGGTGGGCAGGCTGCCCCCACCGCGCCAGCTGCCCCCGCTGCCGCCACAACGCATGCGGGTATGGTGCAAGGCACGGTCTGGGTCGCCAATGAGTACGGTAACAGCATCAGCGCGATCGACGCCAGCACCAATAAGGTCATCACCACACTCACGGGAGTCGAAGGGCCACACAATCTCCAGGTGGCGCCAGACGGCAAGAGCGTCTGGGCGGTCAGCGGCCACGAGTCGCTCGCTCTCATGGTCGATACCGCGACCTACCAACTGCACGGTACCTTGCCGACGGGCAAGGAGCCGGCACATATCATCCTCACGCCCGACGGCAAGACCGCCTATGCGACGAATGGGGGCGACGATACCGTCACAGCAATTGATGTCGCCACGATGAAGGCTATCGCCACGATCCCGGTGGGTGCCTACCCCCACGGCCTGCGCCCCAGCCCGGATGGCAGGAGCATCTATGTCGCCAACGCGAAGGGCACGACCCTGAGCGTGATTGACACGGCGACCAACACCAAAGTCAGCGACATCGAGGTGGGGCAGAAGCCGGTGCAGGTGGCGTTCGCGCCTGACGGCAAATTTGTCTACGTTTCGCTCAATACTGAGAATGCGATCGGTAAGGTGGATGTGGCCACGCAGCGGCTCGTCGGCAAGGTCAAGGTCGGTGTCGGCCCAATCCAGGTGTATGTCAGTCCTGACAACACCTACCTGCTCGCGGCCAACCAGGGAACCAAGGACAACCCAAGTACGAGCGTGTCGATGATTGACACCTCCACGTTTTCGGTCGTTGCCACGGTTGACACGGGCAAAGGCACCCACGGCGTCGTGATCGACCCGTCGAGCAAGCATGCCTACATCACCAACATTTATGGGAACGACATGGCCGTGCTCGACCTGGCCGAGCGCAAGGTCGTCGCGAGCATCCCAGTCGGCGCCGGGCCGAATGGCATTAGTTTCACATCGCTGGCGCCATCCCAGCCCTCCGCGCCCGAAATTGCGCTGCCGATGCCACACCACGACGACACGAATATGCCGGACATGCAGCACTGAGTGCGGATCGTTGTACGATATCACACCTGGAAGGCCGGCAATTCGAGCCGGCGCCGCCGGCCTTCCAGCCCCAATCTCCGGCGGCGCTGGCTTCTGTGAACCGGCTGTCACGAAATGAGGTCTACTCTATGTTACGCGATCCTGTCTGCGGTAAACGCATTCATCGCAACCACGTCCACACCCAGATCGAGTACGAGCGCGTCATCTATTATCTGTGCTGCCCGCTGTGCCAGGCCGCGTTCGAGGCGGCGCCGGAGCAGTACGCCCGGCCTGAGGTAGGAGAGCGGGCCAGCGCCCCTGCGAGCCATACTCCGCACCAGCAGCGCGTACGCCGATAGCGCTGGGTATAAACCGAGCGCTGGTGGTCCACCCGACTGCGGTGCGGGCGCGGCTCATAACACGCAACGGCGCGTATTTGGAGAGGAGCGATCACCGATGAAACGGCCACCAGTATTACGCTTTTTCGACCCAATTTGCGGTATGTGGCTCGACGCCGCTGAGGTGACCATCACCTGCAGCTACATCGGCTGGACCTACGCCTTTTGCAGCGAGGAATGTCGCGACCTGTTCGCTCGGAAACCGGACGTTCACGTGATTCGGCTGGCCCACGATCCGGAGGCGCATATCGCCCACTGCTGCCCGAAACAACGTGGGTCAGATGGCGGTCAGGCGCCCTCCGACGACTCAGTAATCGAAGGCATATGTCGGGAGCTGAATGCAGGAGATTGAGGTGGTGACAGAGCTGGTCAGAAGCTTCGTTCGCTAACCTTGTGGCGATTGCAGGCCGTCCCGGGATCTGGCAGCCGGCATTGTAGCGCTGAGGCCGACTCAGGCATCCCTCAGTGGTGCCTCAGCGGAACCTCAGGAAGTGCGCGTGTATACTGGGTTTCAGCGTCGACTGGTACGGCACACCTTGCAACTATGAATGCGCACCCACATACAGGCGATCTGTCCGCGTTCGCGTTGGGCGCCCTCGACGTCGAGGAAGCGCACCTGGTTCGCGTGCATCTTGCGGCCTGCCCGCGCTGCCGGGCCACCGTGAAGGCCTACTACACGGGCGTCTGCCTGTTGCCCTACGCGGCACCGCTCCAGAGTCCGCCAGCACGCTTGCAGTGGCAGCTTCTCGCCAGAGTCGCTACCAGCGAATTATTTGACAGCACACAAGGAAGGTCGATGATGAACGAACACACGAACTGCCGCGTCGAACCAGTCGAGAAACCGCTGGACGAAGCGGCGCTAGCGAACGCTTCTACCGTCTATCTGACGGTCCAGGGGATGGGATGTCCGCGCTGCGCCATGAGCGTGCGGAATGGGCTGCTCCAGCTGGATGGCGTGCTGGCAGCGGAAATCTTCCTCACAGATGGTCTCGCGGTTGCTGCGTATGACCCCGCGCGCGTTACGGCCAGCGATCTCATCGCGGCGGTGGCGGCAGCAGGTGGTGACGGCCACCATCACTACCAGGCACAGCTGATCGGTCGAGCGCCAGCCGCGAGCACGCTTGCTCAGTGAAGCAGTGCCGCCGACCGATGCGCAAAGGCATGGCTTCCGCCGCGTGGTGACGCAAATCCCGCAGCATTGGAGCAAATCCCACAGATTGTTGTCTGTTCGGGCTGTCAGGTGCCGCGCTGGCCGGAGCAATTTGCATCTCCAGCGCGATCCGCTAAGCTATGCTGAACAGGAGGAGGTTATCATGCGATTTCTGCTAGTCACATTGGCTCTGATTGCGCTTGGTCTGGCCGCCCCAGTGCCGGCGCGCGCACAGGCGATGGACGATTGTCCCCACGCACCAACACCAACCATTGCGTCTCTCCGGACCTGCGTCCAACATGCGACGGATGAGGGGCATATCGACAACCAGGGGATCACCCGTAGTCTGCTCGCCAAGCTCGACGCAGCCCAGGCGGCGTTCGACCGCGAACAGACCGCGGTGGCCGTCAAGGGACTGGAGGCATTCGTCCGCGAGCTTGACGCTCAGACGGGCAAGCATATCGTGGCTGAACACGCCGCACACCTGCGGATGCATGCCCAGGATGTCATCGCCGCGCTCAGCGGGTAGCCGGACACGGCGCCCCGACGGCATAAGACCGTTTTCTCAATTCTGGTGTGGTGAAGGGAGGTGACACACATGGCAAAAGACCCGGTCTGCGGCATGGAGGTGGACGAGCAGCAGGCCGCTGCTACGGCGGAGTACCAGGGCACGACCTACTACTTCTGCTCGCCAGGCTGCAAGAAAGCCTTCGAGAAGGAACCCCAGAAGTATGTGCATGAGGCGACTGATACGGGCGGACACGCGGGCCATCACTAGCCGCCAGAGCCCGGCCGCGCCAGGAGTGGGGGAGCCGAATTCCCCCACTCCTGGGTATGCATGATTGCCGCTCACACTGCACCTCGTACCCCTTCCTCTCAGCACGGTTGTCGCTGTCGGACGCGCCGGTTCCAGACATGCTACATAATACAGAGGATTGCAGCGCTGACATGCCTGTAATGACGGACGATCGCCGCTTCGGCCCACGAACCACGATACGCTTTGCGCTCGATCGTACGGCGCAGGCGAAGCATCGCCGCGGCCTCGTCCTGATGATCGGCGGCTTGCTCGTGCTGACGTATGTCGGCTCCTCGTTCCCCGGTTCTGGCCGCGATCCGAGCAGTCATTCGTCACACCGGTTTGGTCACCGACATTGCCTTCACACCCGATGGGCAAGTCGTCGCGACCGGCGCACGTGACATCCGGCTCTGGGAGGTCGCGAGCGGCCAACTCCTGAGGATCATTCAGGGACACACCGATTGGGTTGTCGGCGTCGCCTTCGCACCGGATCGGCAGACGCCTGCATCGGCGTCGTGGGACCATGCTATCAAGCTCTGGCGGGTCAGTGACGGCTTCATCGACGGCGTCGCTGGTCTGATGGCCCGGCTCAGCGCCGGGATGCGGCAGATACAAACGGGCTATATTCGCAATTACGCGCTGATGTTCCTGTTGGGGGTGGTGCTGTTGATCAGTTACTTTGTGCTCCAGTGATCGGAGCGAGGCGCCAAATCTGTGCATTCGTGTTGCTGTTCATCGCTGTTCCTCAATGACATCGGGGTTGGGCCACTTCGACAAAGTGAAAGGATGGGCGATGCATACCGTCTCTCAGATGATCATCGCGATTCCCGTGGCGGTGTCTCGAGCGCGTCTTCCGATTCTGACAATTGGTCTGACCTATGCGGTGTTCATCCTTTTGGGGATCGTCATGGTTCATGCGGGCAATACGTTTGCCCTGACGTATCGAGACCAGCTGGTGAGCGAAGCCGTCCGGCACAATCCCGCCAGCATCGCGGCGAACCAGGGTGATAACGTCCGCGCCGCCTTATGGGATTTTGCCGGCAATCTGGTCTTGGGCGCTCTGCCGAAAACGATCAGTGGCATGGGTATCATCTTTCCGTACCCGCCGGTCGCGTATCAAGGCTGGGTCGGTGGCATCGTGTCGGTGCGCGGCGATCATACCAGCCGCTTGAGCGACCCGCGGTCTGCGCTGTATTATCTGGTGACGCTACTCTTGCAGGTCATTCCTTACTCATTGGGGATCGGAGCCGGCGTGAACGTGGGGATCGCCCTCTTTCGCCCGCCCGTGGCGTATCAAGGTGCGAAGTGGCTGAACCTGTTTCCGAAAGAAGCCGTTCGCGATTTGTTGCGCATCTATATTTTGGTGGTGGGCTTATTCCTGATCGCTTCGTTTTGGGAGTTTCTGAGCCCCTGGAACCTCTGAGTCGCCAATCCAACTTGGGGTAGTAGCTCAACTCGAATGCTGCTGGGAGCGCAGGCGTCTCGCCCACCGGGCATCTGGGCGGGCAAGATACCCGCGCTCCTAGCCGCGCGACCATTCGAGATTCAGCCAGTACCCCCGAATCTGTTGATATCATTCTCTTCCAGCCGGCAGCTACCGCTTAGCTGTTGAGCAAATCAAACAGGCAGAGCCCCTGGCCCCGATAACCTCTTGTCGCCCCCTCAGCGGATGGTCAGCGCAGCCTCAGCCTGCGCTCAGCCGCCAGTGCGAAACTTGAAGTGGGCAAATAGCTCACGTTACCTGTTCCGGCCACAGTACGTTAATCATTCACGCGACTATCACAACTGCGGTGGGAAGGGAAACCATCAATGATCCGGAGTACATCATGGGAGCCGAACTCCTTGTCTTGCTCTTCTTCTGGGGAGCGATAGTCATGCTGGCCGCCTGGCCAGCGCTCCTGATCGTCAATCCACACGAAGCACAGATCGCGGCGCCGGCGCTCACGATTCTCGAGCTGCGCTCCGCGTGCCGTGAGCGTACACACAGATCGCTCTGAATGGACATGCTGATTCTTGAAAGGGATGGTGTCCCAATGAACACAATCGACCCGCGGGCGACGGCTGCAACGCGTGCGCGCTACGACCGCATCGCGCGCTTCTACGATCGTATGGGGCGTTCCAGTGAGCGGCGGTTCGCTCCCTGGCGTGCTGTGCTCTGGCAGCGCGTGCGCGGCCCACGTGTGCTGGAAGTGGGCGTCGGTACTGGCAAAAGCTTCCCCTACTACCCAGCGGGAATGAGCATTACCGCAATCGACTTCTCGCCGCGGATGCTGGAACAGGCTCGGACGCATGCGGCGCACAGCCAGATTGTCGTGGATCTGCGCGAGGCCGATGTGCAGGCGCTGCCGTTCGCTGACGCCAGCTTCGACACGGCGATCGCGAGTTGCGTGTTCTGCTCGGTGCCCGACGCAGTACTCGGCCTGCGCGAGCTGCGGCGCGTACTGGTCCCAGGTGGCCAGCTCCTGCTGCTCGAACACGTCCTATCGTACTGTACCCTGATCCGACCGGCCATGAAGCTGATGAACCCGCTCGTCGTGCAGATGATGGGCGCGAACATCAACCGCGAGACCGTCGAGAACGTGCGCCGCGCCGGGTTCACCGAGGTGCAGGTCGAAGATCTGTGGCTCGACATCGTCAAGCGCATCGAGGCTCGAACACCTGCCCTGGCGGTGGCCTGATGCGCTGATGAAGCGATCACGGAAGGGTGGGCGCCATGATCTTGGACGACCAAACTGGGGACGAACGCAGCGAGCGGGTGATTAGGGTCGTGCTCGTCGATCGCCACGCGATGGTGCGTGAGGGCTTGAGCCACATCCTGACGGCGGAACCCGGCATCGCGGTGGTGGGAGCGGCCGGCGACGGCCACGAGGCCATCCTACTGACGGCCAGCCGCCAGCCGAACGTGTGCATCCTGGATGCTGATCTGCCGCAGGTCGCGGAGATCCTCCAGCGCATCGCGGCCGATGCGCCAGCTGTCGCCGTGCTTATCCTTGCGGCGGATGAGGACATTCAGCAGGGCGTCACGCTGGTGCGTGCGGGCGCACGTGGCTACCTGTGCAAGCGCGCAGATGGCCGAGACCTGCTCATGGCCATCCGTGCGCTCAGTCGGGGCGAGCTTGTCCTGAATGCGCATATCCTCCAGGCGGTCATCAATCAGTTGGCTCAGCATCAACCTGGCACGCTCAGCGCGGACGAAGTATCGCAGGAGGCTCTGAGCGCGCGCGAGCTGGAGGTGCTGGGCTTGCTCTGCCAGGGGCGCGCCGATAAGGAGATCGCCCAGACCCTCTACCTCAGCGTGCGTACGGTGAACAGCCACGTCAGTCATGTCTACGCCAAACTCGGTGTCGGCACGCGCACCGAGGCCATGCATGTTGCCTTCCAGCGGGGTCTGGTCGACGTCGCCACTACCCCTCCCACTCCGGCGCATCAGTAGGATTACTGATCGCGCAGCCGACAACCTCCGTAGGATTACCGATCGGCAATCAGCAGAATCACGCTTGGGCTGCAGGCGCGGGTGTGCTATACCTAAAGCACACCCGAGCAGGACGATTGAGCTGATGCAGAACACACCTATCGCCGTGCTGGGCACGCTGGGCCAATCGAAAGGAACACAACCATGGATCTGCAGCTCATACTCAAACTCATGAACAACCTGGAGCAAATGCGCCAGCACGAACGCTGGACGCGACCGCAGTTGCAAGCGTACCAGGCAGAGTCGCTCAGTCGCCTGCGCGAATTCGCGTATGCGCATTCGCCCTTTTACCAGCAATTCCACAACGGGCTGTTCGACCGCCCCCTGCACGAATTACCCGTGCTCACCAAAGCGACGGTGATGGAACACTTCGACGAGCTGGTGACCGACCAGACCGTGCGCCTGGAAGACGTGCGAGCGCACATGGCGACTGACCGGGAGGGGAAACGATTCTTGGACAGGTACTGGGTCACCGCCACCTCCGGCAGCACCGGTAAGCCCGGCGTTTTCCTGTTCAACCGCGACGAGTGGGTCGCCTTCCTGGCCTCTTTTGGCCGCGCGCACGAATGGGCTGGTGTGCCAATGATGCCGACACATCGTATGAAGATGGCCTCGGTCGCCGCGCTCACTTCGGGCAGTCCCTGGCACGCGTCAGCACAGATGACCGCCAGCGCCAAAAGCTGGTGGATGCGGGCGTGGATGCCGATGCTGAGTTTCGATGCCGCCCAGCCGGTGGAGCAGATCACCCGGCAGCTCAATGCCTGGCAGCCACACTTGCTGACTGGTTATCCCTCGATGATGCGCATCCTGGCCGATGAACAACTGGCCGGGCGATTGCACATCCATCCTCACATGATCATTCCCGGTTCGGAAGTGCTCACCGACGAGACGCGGCGGCGCATCGAGGCGGCGTGGGGCCATTTGCCATTCGACGGCTATGGAGCAACCGAAGCCGGCGGCTGGCTCGCGGCGGAGACCAGCGACCACACGGGCCTGTATCTCTATGAAGACAACGTGATCTTTGAGGTGGTAGACGAGCAGTACCGTCCTGTGCCACCCGGCGTGTATGGCGACAAAGTGCTGATCACGGTGCTCACCAGCCGGACACAACCGCTCATCCGCTACGAGCTGAGCGACAGCGTGCGCCTGGCGGCTGACACGGACAGTGGCAACCTGCCCTTCGCCAGGATTGATGGCATTCAAGGGCGCACAGAGGATCTCCTGCGCCTGCCCGGGGTGTCCGGCGGCGAGGTGGCCGTGCATCCGATTACATTCCATCACGTGCTGGATTCCCTGCCGGTGAGTGGATGGCAAGTGGTTCAGGAAGTGGATGGGCTGCGGGTGCTGCTGAGCGGCGGTTTGAATGGCGCGAACGACTCGACGCTGGTGGATGCGCTCACCCATGGGCTGGCGGCGCAGAACGTTGTCGTCCCACCCATCTCTGTGCAGCACGTCAACGCCATCCCGAAGAACGCGACCGGCAAAGCGCCGTTGATCAAAGCGTACCGGGCATAGAGTGAGGTTGAAGCATGAAACTGCATTTTGCTGATCAAACATTTTCAGTCGAACTGCTGCGCGCAGCAAGTTACGGGCTGTACGGGGGTTCGGAAATTGGCGAAGTGCTCGCCACGGCAAAGCAGATTCGTGAAGGCGACTTTGAAAGTTGGCATGTCGCATGGCAGCGCACAGCTGCGCGCATCGAGGCGCTTGCCGCTCAGATACGTGATCAGGGACATCCCATCAGCGCGGGACAGGCGTTCTTGCGCGCGAGCAACTACTATCGCACCGCGGAGTTTTTCCTTGCGCCTGACGATCCGCGCCGCATGCCAACGTTCGAGAAAAGCCGCACAACCTTCTGGCAGTTTCTTGAATTGTCCGGGTTGTGTGTGGAGCGAGTTCGCATCCCCTACGAAGGGACGACGCTGCCCGGTTATTTCTATCGCGTCGATGATTCTCGCGCGCCGCGGCGCACCCTGCTCTCAGTCGGCGGATTCGATTCGACCGGCGAAGAGTTGTACTTTTTTGCGGCAGCGGCAGCCTTGCCGCGCGGCTACAACGTCCTCACGTTTGAAGGACCCGGACAGGGCGAACCGCTGCGCGTGCAACGCCTGCCTGCCCGACCCGATTACGAAGTCCCCGTGCGCGCGGCGGTGGATTATTTGCTGACGCGTCCGGAGGTGGATCGCGAGCGCATCGCCTTGATGGGCACGAGTCTGGGCGGCTATTATGCGCCGCGCGCCGCAGCGTTCGAACCGCGCGTAAAAGCGTTAATCATTCACGGCGTCTTTTTCGATTGGTGGGCAACGCAGACCAGGACCAAACCGGCGCTCGGGCTTCTTGTAGGCAAATGGAAATCGCCGCGAGGGGTCCAGACCGTACTCAATGTGGCAATGCGTTTCAACAGCGAGCTGCGTTGGTCGGTCAAGAACGCCATGTGGGTGCTTGGTGTGCAGAATCCCGTCGAAGTGATCCGCGAAATACAGCGTTATTCGCTTAAAGACGCGGCGGGGCTGATCCAGCAGCCGACCCTCATTTTGCATGGCGAAAAAGATCACTTTATCCCACAGGAGCAGGTAGATATGCTTTGCGCTGGGTTGAAGGCGCCTAAGACACTGCGTGTGTTCACCGAGGAGGAAGGCGCGGAGGAGCATTGCCAGATTGGCAACATGGCATTGCTGCACCAGGTGCTATTTGATTGGCTGGACGAGACACTGTAGAGGAGGCAGGTATGAATGCATACGCTCTATCGTTTGATGCAGAAGATGCTACGCTGGCAGTAGTGGCGGCAAGCCCTGACTGTCTAATTATCACGTATGAGTGGTGGCGCGTCCGTGCTGGCTGCGGGTTTAGCCCATTGGGCCGCGTGTTGGCTGACCTGGTCACGGACAGTGCTCACTGCCTCAAGTGATAACAAGACAGTCAGGGGGCGGCAAGGGCGCAAACCTCGGCCGTATGTCTCGTGCGGGCTTCCCCGTGCCACCAGGTTTCTTTGTCACAACGGAGGCTTACCATGCCTTTGTGCAGGCCAACGACCTGCAGGCACAAATTCTCGCGCTGGCGACTGAAAAGGCGCAGACGACCGAAGCGGCCTCGGCGGCCATCCGCCTCCTCTTTGAGCAGGGCCGTGTCCCACCCGAAGTTGCCGCTGCTATTCAGTCCGCTTATGCCCAACTCATGCGCGGCAGCGCGGATGCGTCGCCAGTGGCCGTGCGCTCGTCGGCAACAGCTGAAGATCTGCCTGGCGCCAGCTTTGCTGGTCAACAGGATACGTATCTCAATGTGCGCGGTAAGTCGGCGTTGCTAGATGCAGTGCAACGCAGTTGGTCAAGTTTGTGGACGCCGCGCGCTCTGAATTATCGCGCGCGGCAAGGTATCGATCCATCAACTGTAAGCTTAGCAGTTGTTGTCCAGATGATGGTGCCCGCAGAAGTGTCAGGCATTCTGTTCACCGCGAATCCAAGGGACTTTCAAAAAATAAACGAGCCACCAACTCTGTTATACTCCAGGCACTTTGCTGCTGGAGGTAAACCAATGGAACTGACCGACTCGATCAAGACCCTGCTGATCACCACCGCCAAGGCGCTCAAGGGCAGCGCC
>WNGA01003627.1_pt1 | contig 32780 bp, 26 predicted proteins | sample 5400061 | NCBI WGS metagenome assembly WNGA01 (sample SAMN13153366, study PRJNA577476) | soil metagenome | isolation source: 100 cm soil or saprolite under grassland replicate 2 | place: USA:California | collected 2016-06-15 | reverse complement strand
AACGGGACGACGAAGCCTGCGTTGAACAGCGCATCGGACGGACCGTGATCGCCGCCCATCGACGTGAACCCATCGAGCACCACGGCGCCGCACGAATTCTTCCATTGCTGCCGCGACGCCTGGTGGCTTCCGAGCGTCACGGTCGAGGTCGAGGTCGGGCTCGTGGCGAGGCCGAGCACGTTGGTCCATTCCTTGATGGACTCACCGAAGTTCTTGTACTTGATGATGGAGTCGGCGTCGCCGTGGAAGAGCTGCACGCGCGGGCGCGGGCCTGTATACCCCGGGTACATGCCGCGCACGAGATCCCCCCACTGCTGCGCGGTCCGATTGTCGTTGCCGTCCGCGCAGGTGCCGCCCCAGTTGCTCGCCGCGCTCCAGCCCGAAGACCAGCATCCCGCGGCCACCCCGGCGAACGAGGCGCCCGCCTTGAACACGTCGGGGTAAACCGCGAGCAGGGCCTGCGTCATCATGCCGCCCGACGAGTCTCCCGTCGCGTAGACACGATCCGGATTCGCCTTGTAGGTGGTGATCGCGTACTTCACCATCTGGGCGACCGCCTGCGTGTCGCCTCCCCCGTCGTGTGTGAGCGACGCCTTCGACCCGACCTCCCAGCACTTGGCCGAGGTCGCGGCGTTGGTCGTCTGCGGAAAGATCATGATGAAGCCATACTTGTCGGCGGCGGTTACGATGCCGCTCGCCTGGCCGAACACCGCGGATGCGCTTCCGCCACAGAAGTGGGCGACCACCAGGATGGGAGGTTTCGTGGCGACCTTGTCGGGCACGTACACGTACATGCTCGTGTAGCTCGGCACGCCGCTCGCTCCCCAATTGCTGACCGGCTGCAGCGAGGCCGCCTGCGCGGGCCCCGCGAGGCCCCATCCAAGGCTGACGAACGGCAACGCGACGAGGAGGGCGAGGCGGCGGTCCATGGCGACTATTATCGTGACACCTTGATTCTTGTCACGCGATCCGTCCAAGAGCGCGAATATCGAACGCGAATATCGAGCGCAAATATCGCGTCAGGCGCTCGCGAGCGGGGGCGGGATCAGCCAGGCGTGCCCGGGCCGGGTGGGCATCCCCTCGACCCCGTCGACGAACGGAACCACGTTCGCCATCAGGTCGTGCCAGCCGGCGCCGAAGTCCTGGCGCGTGGCCGAAAAGCTCACCACCACCAGCGCGGTGTGCCCGAGCGGGCTCGACACCTCCATCTCCAGCGCGCGGGCGCCGCGTGGGCCGGTGAACGTGCCGACCGCGCGATAGGACGCGGGGCCGGTCGATTCGACCTCGCGGCTGTGGAACGCGAACAGGCTGCGCGGGCTCTTGTCGGCGCCCATCGCGCTCGCGACGCTGGTGGCGTCGATGGCCAGCTTGACCCCGACCTGATCGAGGTCGGGACCGACAGCGAGGCCGGATTCCCAGTCCGAAAAGGGACCCTGCAACATCAGGTCGCCGCCTGCGATATCGAAGTCGATGCTGCGGCGCGGAAGCTCGCGGCCAGAGGGACGGGCCTTCGAACGGGGCGCCGATTGAGGCTTGGGGGCGTTGGTATTTTTCACAACGTCTTAATAGGCACGAGACGCGCTTCGTCTAGCGCGGCAGGGCCGCGTCCACTATGATGGACGCCTGTCCATGCACGGCGCACGTCGATTCCCGGCCCGCCCCGTGGTAGCTAGGGGGCTCGAAAATGGATGAAAATGGACACGGAAACGGCCTCTCCAAGACCTGGAAGCAGACGCTCGGGGCCAAGATCCCCGACGCCTGGGGCCGCGAGATAGACATCTTCGAGACCCAGATCGAGCTGCGCAAGCGCGGGAAGATCGAAGAGAAGCTGTTCGCGGAGACGCGGCTGCGGCGCGGGGCGTACGGCCAGCGCTACGACAATGGCCAGCGCCACGACGGCGAACAGACCCAGGCGCTGGTGTTTCCGTCGAAGGACATCACCAAGGGCCCGAGCACGATGTGGGACGCCCCGGGCATGCAGCGGATCAAGATCCCGATGGGCAAGCTCAGCGCCGACCAGCTGGACGTGCTCGCCGACTGCGCCGAGGAGTACTCGGACCGCATCCTGCACGTGACCACCCGGCAGGACTTCCAACTCCACTTCGTCCACATCGAGGACACCCCCGACATGCACCGGCGGCTGGCCGCCGCCCGGATCACGACCCGCGAGGCGTGCGGCAACACCGTCCGCAACGTGACCGCGTGCCCGATGGCGGGCGTGTGCCGCGAGGAGAAGTTCGACGTCACGCCGTACGCCAACGCGCTCACGTTCTTCCTGCTCGGCCACGACGACACGCAGGACTTCGGGCGCAAGTTCAAGGTCGCGTTCTCGGGCTGCAAGGAGAACGCGTGCGGCCTGACCAACTTCCACGACATGGGCGCGATCGCGCGCACCCGCGTCGAGGGCGGCAAGCAAGGCGGTAAGACGGTCCGCGGGTTCGAGCTGGTGATCGGCGGCGGCCTGGGCTCGGTGCCCTACGCGGCGCAGGTCTACGACGAGTTCCTGCCCGAAGCTGAGCTCCTCCCGGTCGCGCAGGCGATGAGCCGCGTGTTCGCGAGGCTCGGCGAGCGCGCCAACCGCGCGCGCGCGAGGTTCAAGTTCGTGGTCAAGAAGCTCGGGATCGAGGAGACCAAGCGGCTCATCAAAGAAGAGCGCGACAAGCTGCGCGACGACCCACGCTGGACCGCGTTCCTGGCCGATCTACACGCCATCGATGAAAAGCCGCTGCGTCCGGCGGGGCCGCTGCCCGCGGGCGCGCTGCCCGATGGCTTCGCGGCGTGGCGCGAGACCAACGTGGTGCCGCAGCGCCAGCAGGGCTACGTGATGGCGCTCGTCACCCTGCCGCTCGGCGACCTCACGTCGGAGCAGGCGCGCGGGCTGGCCGACGTCGCGCGCAAGTTCACGGGCGATGCGCTGCGCACGACCGCGGACCAGAACATGCTCTTGCGCTGGGTGAGCGAGGTGGACCTGCCCGCGCTTTACACCGCGCTCCGCGACATCGGCCTCGCGCAGCCGGGCGCCGGGACGATCGCGGACATCTGCGCGTGCCCGGGCACCGACACGTGCAAGCTGGGGATCTCGTCGTCGCGCTCGCTGGCGGCGGAGCTCGGCAAGCAGATCCGGGAAGCGGGCCTCGACCGAGACCCGAACGCCAAGCACCTCCACATCAAAGCCTCGGGCTGCTTCAACTCGTGCGCGCAGCACCACGTCGCCGACCTCGGCTTTCTGGGCGTCAGCCGCAACGTGGGTGGCCGGCGGGTGCCGCACTTCCAGTTGGTCGTCGGCGGCCAGTGGGAGAACAACGGTGGGTCGTACGGGCTCGCCATCGGCGCGGTGCCGTCGAAGCGCGTGCCCGAAGTGGTCAAGCGACTGACCGAGCGGTACTCGAAGGAGCGTCAGGGCAACGAGTCGTTCGCGGACTTCGCCACCCGCATCGGCAAGAAGACAATCCGGGCACTGGTGGAAGAGCTCCAGGTGTTGCCGTCTTACGACCAGGATCGCAGCAACTACAGCGACTGGGGCGACCCGCGCGAGTACACGATCTCCGACATGGGCGAGGGCGAGTGCGCGGGCGAGGTGGTGCCCTACGTCGAGGTGGAGCTGGCAGGCGCCGAACGCGAGCTGTTCGAGGCTCAGATGCTGCTGGACGAAAAGCAGCTCCCGGGCGCGGCGTCGCGCGCGATGGCGGCGATGCTGAAGGCCGCGCGGGCGCTGGCGCGCGAGAAGAACGCCAACGTGGGCAGCGAACCGGACGAGGTCGTGGCCGAGTTCCGCAAACATTTCTACGACACGCAGCTGTTCTTCGACCCGTTCGCGGGACCGAAGTTCGCGCACTACTTCTTCCGGGCGCACGAGGACAAGGAGCGCGACAGGGCGGCCACCGGCGACGCCGTGCACCAGCTGATCGAGGAGGCGACCCTGTTCGTCGACGCCGCCCACCAGTGCTACACGCGCCTCGGCTCCTCGTTGCGAGCCCCGACGCCTCCCGTCGCGAGCGCCTGACCATGGACGCCGCCAAGCTGCAGCTCAAGATCTATGCCACGCCGGAGTCGGCGCACACGTTCGAACGCGAGCTCTGCGTGGCTGTATTCCATCGTTGGATCAAGCACAAGACGTTGCCCGAGCTGGTGATCGACGTCGCCAGCTACTCGCACGTCCCGAACGGCCCGGGGATCGCGCTCATAGGCCACGGCTCCGACTACTTCATGGACGACGGCGAAGGGCGGCTCGGCCTGCTGCACAACCGCAAACGCTCGGGCTTTGCGCCCGACGCGCGGCTCGAGGATCTGGCGCGCCGCACGCTGAACGCCGCCGCGCTGCTCGAGGGCGATCTCACCCTCACCGGCAAGCTCAAGTTCGCGGCCGGCGAGCTGCTGTTCCGGATCAACGACCGGCTCGCGGCGCCCAACACCGACGCGACGTTCGCGGCAGTCAAGCCGGAGTTGGAAGCGCTCGGCAACAGGCTCTACGGCGGCGCGTGCGCGCTCGCGCGCGTCGGCGGACCGAAGCAGCTGTTCGCGGTGCGTATCACCGGCGAATCGGCGCCGCTCGCGACCCTGCTCGACCGCGCCGGTGGCAAGCCCGCCGCCGACGCGTCACTGGTGGCCTGAGGGGGGCCCGCCCCGCGCGGCGCTGCCCGCCCGCAGCTAACTGGAGGTGTGCTCGAGCGTCGGTCCTACCCCCGAGGACACGACCACGACGCGCCTCTGGGCGTCCGCCGGGATCGTCACTCGAACGGCTTCGCTTCGACGGACGACGAGGTCCGTGAGCCGGCGCGCCAGGAACCGCGCCACAAACCCACGGGGCGACAGCGATTCGGGGTTGCCCGCCGCCACGGCAGCGTCGCCGACGCGGTCGATTCGGGAAAGCGCGCGCACGCCGAGGATCGCGAAGCCGGGACGCACCTCGAGCTGCTCGACCCAGATGACGCACGCGTCGCCCGCGAGATCGTGACGTTCAGGGGCCTCGGACGGCGAGCTCACCAACTCCACCTGGAGGTGGTCGGTCCGGACGGGCTGGCATCGGACCTCCGCCAGCCGCGTGCGCCCGTCGACCGACCGGTGATCGCGTAGGAGCAGGATGACGCCGGCGGCGGCCAGCGTGATCGTCACCAGCACGACCCATAGCGTCGAGAGAGCGACATACATTCCCAAGGGGCGTGGGACCCGGGGAATTTTCAGTAGCCGACGAAGCGCGTGCCACCCGAGCAACAGGGTTATCACCGCGCCGAGCACGGCAGCCGGCACGGCCGTCGCGAGCAACGGCCCGGGCACATGAAACCCAAGTCCGGTCATCCGCCAACGCTACCAACCTGGGGCCCCGAGCCGCCAGATCAAAGGGGGACTTCCCATCCGACCAACGAACGTTACCTTTAGGGCCTACATTCACGCCGGGGTTTCTTCGATGACTGCCGAAACGCTCGGCAACTACAAGCTCGTCGCCAAGCTGGGCAGCGGGTCGATGGGCGTCGTGTTCTTGGCGGAGCATCAGCGGATCGCGAGACGGGTGGCGATCAAGCTGCTGTCGCCCGAGCTCATCCGCGAGCCCCAGGTGCTGCAGCGCTTCTTCAACGAAGCGCGCGCCACGTCGCTGATACGCCATCCCGGAATCGTCGACATCTTCGACTGCGACGTCGATCCGAGCGGCCGGGCTTACATGGTGATGGAGTACCTCGAGGGCCAGACCCTGGGCGGACGACTGCGCGAGACCGGAAGCCTCCCGTGGCCCGCGGCGTGTGTCATCGCCGAGCAGGTGGCGGACGCGCTGGGCGCCGCTCACGGCAAGGCAATCGTTCATCGCGACCTCAAGCCGGATAACATATTCCTGGTCGGCGATCCCGAGGCCGCGACCGCACGCGCCACGGTGAAGGTGCTCGACTTCGGCGTCGCCAAGCTCCTCGCCGTCGATGCTCAGCGGCTGACGATGCGCGGAATGGTGATCGGAACCCCCGAGTACATGTCGCCCGAACAAAGCGGTGGATCGGAGGCGGTCGATCACCGCGCTGACATCTACGCGCTCGGATGCATCCTGTTCGAGATGTTGAGCGGCAAACCGCCGTTCGCCGCGTCGAGCGTGCAGGAGCTGCTGATTGCCCACAGGTTCCGCTCCGCCCCGTCGCTGGCCGCCGCCGTACCGAACGCACCGGGGTGGCTCACGAAGTTGCTGGCGCGCATGTTGGCCAAAGAACCGGCGGAGCGGCCGGCGTCGATGCACGAGGTCGCGAAGGCGCTGCGCGACCAAGAGCCGCCGCCGCCGATCGCGTCGGCGGAGGCGGTGGCCGAGGGCGCCGCGCCCGCGGCGATAGGAGCTGAGTCCGCTGTGGTCGAGCCGGCAGCCGAACCCACGGGCGCGACGAGGATCGAGCGAGGGGCGCGTGATAGGATCGCCGCCATCGTCCGGCGGGTCGAGCCGCGGCGGGGACAGATCGCGTTCGGGCTGGCCGCGGTCGTCGTCGTGGCGTGCGCAATCTGGGCCGCGCGGGGAGTTTCGTCTGGCGAACGGCGCTCGCACGCTGGCGCGGCCACGCCCGCGGTCGGCGTGGCGGCGACGGAAGCGACGTCGCCGCCGTCGTCCCAGCCGCTCGAGACGGCGGCGCAACCGATCACCAACCCGGCGGTGGCCGATCCGCTGCCGCCCGAGCCTGCGCTGGAGAAGCCGGCGCGGCCCGAGCGGCGCGCGCCGCCCGGCGCTCGACCAACCCGAAAAGTGGTGGACAGCGATGGCATCGTCGATCTCTGAACCGGCGCTGGTGGCTGCCATCGCGCTCATGCTGGTGGCGCCGGGCGCGGCGCGCGCGCAGTCCGCCGACCCCAACGAACCGGTGCGCGAGGCCGCACGCGCGAAGCTGGTCGAGGGCGTGGATGCGCTCAAACGGGGCGAGCACCAGCTCGCGCTCGACCGATTCGGCGAGGCCTATGCGTTGGTTCCCAGCCCCAAGATCCAGTACGACTTCGGTCTCGCGTATGTCGGCCTCGGCCGACGCGCCGAGGCGCTGTCGGCGTTCGAGCGCTTCCTCGCCGAAGCCCAGGATGCGCCGGCCGACAAGCGAGAAAAAGCGGAGCAGAAGCTGGCCGCGCTGCGCGCGCAGCTGGGCGCGGTCACCATCGTGGCCCGCGGCGCGCCCGACGGCACCGTGATTGCCGTCGACGGGCGTGAGGTCGGCCGAGCGCCGTTGCCGAGGGCCGTGTACGTCGACCCGGGACCGCACGAGATCGCCGTCCGACCCGCGGGCGGCAGACCAGGGCAGGTTCAGTGGATCGAAGTTCGGGCGGGCGCGACGGTCGAGGTCGTGGTGCCCGCCGGCGGTGCCGGCGCCGCGCTGGCGGGCGCCGGATCTCCGGGCGGCGGATCACAGCTTGCGCCGTCCGCGCCCTCGGCGGGGACGCCCGACGGAGAGGCGGCGGCCGCCGGTCCGCCGTTGCTGGCCGCGGAGCCCCGGGCGGACACGCGCCGGATCGCGGCGCTCTCGGTAGGCGCGGCCAGCCTCGTGCTACTCGCCGCCGGGGTGACGTTCGGCGCGCTGGCCAAGCGCGAAGGCGACAGTGTGACCCACGACTCCGAAGCGTTCAAACCGCCGGGAGAGCGGACGGTGTTCGACCGCAGCAAGGAATCGCGCGGCCTGACCTACCAGACCCTGCAAGTCGTCGGCCTCGTCGCCGGGTCGGTGGGGCTGGCCGCCGGGATCGTGCTCTATGCGACCACGCGACATCGCGTCCGCGTCGAGCCCGGCGCGGCCGGTTCGGTCGCGGGCGCGAGCTTGCAGGCCTCGTTTTGAGGGGGATCATGACACCTCTGCGGCGACGACGTTTGGACGCCCTGGCCGGAGCCGCCGCGCTCGCGCTCGCGGTCGCCGGCGTCACGGGCTGCTACTCGCCCAACATCCAGGACGGATCTCTCGCCTGCACCGACGCGGGGCAGTGCCCACGGGGGTTCGAATGCCGCGAAAAGGTCTGCTACCGTCCCAAGATCGACGCGCGGGGGGACGCGCCCGACGCCGCTCCGGCGGACAAGCCCGACGCGACGGCCGCGGACGCCACATCGGACGGCGGGCAGGCGGACAAGCCCGACGCCACCGCTGACACGCCTGACGCGCCGACGTCGGACAGGCCCGACAGCTCGTCCCCGGCGGATGCGCACGACGACATCCCCGCGGTCGATGCGCCCGATTCGGGCCCCACCATGGATGCGCGCGATACCGGGCCCGCCGTCGATGCGCCGGATGCGGGCCCGGCTACGGATGCGCACGACGCCGCGCCCGAGATCGTCGTCCGCGACAGCGGGTCCGACCCGACCGGCGGAGACGTGTCGAAGAGCAATGGCTCGCCGTGCTCGCAACCGTCCGAGTGCGCTTCGAACCAGTGTGTCGACGGCGTCTGCTGCAACGAAGCGTGCACCGACCGGTGCCGGGCCTGCGACCTCGCGACGTCGCCCGGCATGTGTACCCAGTTGACGTCCGGTCAGCCGCACGGAACCCGCTCGCCGTGCCCGGGAAGTGCACCCTGCGCCGGCGCGTGCACGTCGGCGTCGGCCACCAACTGCAGCTACCCCGGCGACCAGACGACCTGTGGAACCGCGAGCTGTTCGGGCAAGACGCTCACCGCGCGCGCCGGCTGCAACGGCGCGGGAGCTTGCAGCAGTCCAACGACATCGTCGTGCGGTGACTTCGTGTGCAACGCGGGCGGGACCGCCTGCCTCGCCGCGTGCGCGTCAGACAATCAGTGCGCGGTGGCTGCCCGACCCTACTGCGAGGGCGGCGCATGCGTCAGCGGCCGCTCGAACGGCGCCCGTTGCCAAGCTGCGCAGGAGTGCGCCAGCCAGCGCTGTGTCGATGGCGTTTGCTGCAACGACGCCTGCACGTCGTCGTGCCAGGCGTGCGACGTCGCCGGCCATGTCGGGGCGTGCTGGCCAATTCCGACCGGCGCGCCGTACGGCGGCCGCGCAGCTTGTGGCGGAACCGACGTCTGCACCGGCTATTGCAACGGATCGCCGTCCGGCCAGTGTGTCTTCCCGGGGTCGGAGACGACTTGCCCGTGCGGCCTGCTCGGCGGCACCTGCAACAGCATGGGCGCCTGCCGAACCGTCGCCGGACTCTGCATATGACCCGCTACGGCTGCTGCTGAGGCGGATAACCTTGCGGTGGCGGATAGCCCTGCGGCGGGGGGTAGCCCGCGGGCGGCGGGTAACCGGCGGGCGGCGGCGGGTAACCGGCGGGACCAGGAGCGGGAGCGGCGGGCGGCGGGTAGCCGGGAGCGGCGGGATACGCGGGGGCGCCACCAGGACCGGCAGGCTGCAGCTGATAGATGTGCGCCGGGTGGTACTTCATCACCCATCCGAGCGGAATCAGCAGCCAGAATCCCAGTAGCGGCAGGATGTCGATCTCCTCGCTGCGCGGGATGGTGACGTCGAGAGGCACGTAGCCGGGATACTCGAGCCGCACCTGCGTCGACTCCCAGATCGGCTTGGTGTCGGTCATCGAGTACGGGGTGTTCCCCACCGGCATGCCGTTGATCGATATGCGCGCGCCCGGGGGCTGGGTCTGGATCACGGTCGTGCTGGCGCAGCCCGCGAACGCGGCGGCGGTCACCGCGGCGAGCACGGGAAACGAGACGGCGGATCGTAGGCGCTCGAGGCTCATGCGCCGGGACTGTAATCGGGGCGTGCGGCGCCGTAAAGCGATCGCCGCGCACGCTAACGAACGGCGTTCGTGTGCTTGAGGGTCAGGTTGCTTTGACCGAACACGCCGGCGGCGCCCGCCAGCGATAGCTGCCCTTTGACCTCGCCGGAGCCGGCGAGCCGGATCGACCCGCGCGCCCAGAACTGTTGATCGCGCGGGCACTGGCACGCGAGGTCGAGGTGCCCACCCGCCGTCATGCGGCCTAGCATGCGGAAGCTCTGCTGCGCGGCCTCGTTGTACATCCAGCCCGCGGCGCCGCCGTCGGCGGCGATTTGGAGATAGAGCCGCCCCTTCTGCTGCTTGCCGGGATCGTTCCACGGCCCTTCCCAGTTGCCCGTGAGATCCGCGGCGGACGCGGAAGCCGCGGACGCGGAAGCCGCGGACGCGGCCGATGTCGAGGACGCGGCCGATGTCGGCGCGACGTCGGCTGCGGGCGTCGCGGTGTCGGCGGCCTTGCCCTTGCCGCCGGGCTCGGACTTCGCGGGCGCCGTGGTGCCGGACGACGGCGGCTCGGGGGACCTTCGCCCGCCCTTTTTGTCGGACGACTTCCGTGACTCGGCCTCGGCAGACGCTGTCGCCGGCGCGGGTGCCTCGGAGGGCGCGGCGCGCGCCGTGGCGGGCTCGGGCGTCGCCGGCTTGGGAGCGGCGGGTCCGGCAGCGACAGGCGTAACGGCGGCGGGCGCAGCTGCGCCGGGCGCAGCCGTTGCTGCGGGCGGGAGCGCAGCGGGCATCGCCGAGGGCGCGGACGCCGTCCCCTCGCCGCCGTGAAGAACGAACTTCCAGGCCGCGAACGCGCCACCCCCGCCAACGAGGGCGGCCACCAGCAGCCCCATCGCGACCCGCCCTCGCTTGGGCGAGCCGAAGCCGGCGGCCTCGGCGTCCGTGACCAGCTCGGCCGCGGTCTCGCCAAACGTTGTCGGGTTTTTCGTGGCTGGCGGGGCGGTGCGCGCGCCCGCCGGCCGCCCCGCCGATTCGGGAACCGTGGTCAGCCCGCCGATGAAACCCATCATGCGATCCGCGACCTGGCGCATGCCGGGCCGCTCGGCGGGATTCTTCTTGAGCAGGTCGTTGGCCAGCTCCGCGAGCGCTGCCGGCACTCCGGCGTTGACGGTGCGGGCGTCGGGCGCCGGCGTCGTCATGTGCGCGACCACGAGATCGCCGAGCGCGTCGTGCACGAACGGCGGCCGTCCCGTGAGCATCTCGAACATCACGCACCCGAGCGAATACAGATCGGTTCGGTGGTCGATGTTGGCGGAGTCGCGGCACTGCTCCGGCGACATGTAAAGTGGCGTACCCATCATCGCGCCGCTGCGTGTCTGGTGGACCTGGCCGGCGCGGAAATCTCCCGCCAGCTTGGCGATGCCGAAGTCCACCAACTTGGCCGTGTCCGGTGGCTCGGCCTGCACGAACACGTTTTCGGGCTTGAGGTCGCGGTGGACGATGCCCTTCGCGTGCGCCGCCTCGAGCGCCTCCGCCATCGACCGCGTGAGCTTCGCGACCGTGATCGCGGGGAGCGGCCCGCGCTTGGATATGACCGCCGCCAGCGTCTCGCCCTCCAGGAACTCCATCACGATGTACGGACGACCGGTCGGGTCGACCTCGCAGTCGAAGATCTGGACGATGCCGGGGTGCGCTATCGCCGACGTCGCGCGGGCTTCGAGGAAGAAGCGCTCGAGCAGGTCGGGCCGTCCGACCAGCTCCCGCGCCAGCAGCTTGACTGCCGCCTTGCGTTTGAGGTGGCGATGCTCGGCCAGGTACACCTCGCCCATGGCGCCCGCGCCCAGCTGCTTGAGAACGCTGTAACTACCTAGAGTTTGACCGACCACGCTCGGGCCCTCGCCTCCCGGGCCGCCCTCATGCTATCACGCGGATAGGGACGGATGGCTTGAGCCCCCAATCCGCCGTCGTCACCGCCACCGCCATTGCCACCGGCACCGCCAACGGCGCCCCCCAGTCAGGAACGACAACCATGAGCTCGACTGTTCGAACCCGACTCTGGACTCTCGCAGCCCTCGCAGCGCTACCCGCCCTGGTCGCGACATCCGGTCCGGCGAACGCCGCGGACCAGAAGGAAGCGATCGAGAAGATCAAGGCCCACAACCAGGCCGCCACCTCGGCCTACGGGGCCAGCGACTTCGAGGAGATGAAGACGCGGCTCATGGAGGCGCTCGCGATCGGCAACGAGAGCGGCCTCGCCAAGAGCAAGATCATCGCGCAGACGTATGTGCTGCTGGGCGTGTTGCAGGTCGACGGGTTCAAGGACGGCGAGACCGGGATGCGGTTCTTCGCCAAGGCGCTCGCGATCAGCCCGTCGGCGACCGTGCCGCAGGGGATGGCGACCAAAGGGGTCAAAGCGGCGTTCAAGAAGGCCGAGGAGGACGACACCGGCGCCGTGGAAGAGCCCGACATGTCCAAGCTCGCCAAGAAGGGCAAGGGCAAGGACAAGGACAAGGACAGGGACAAGGATGCGGACCGGGACGAAGCGCCGGCGGCCGAAGCCCCGAGCAAGGGCAAGTCGTCGGTCGAGTCGATGGCCGAAAAGCGGCGCGCGGCCGAGAAGGCCGCCGAGGAGAAGAAGCAGGCCGAGGCCGAGCGCAAGGAGCGCGAAAAGCTGGTCGAGGATCTGGCCGCCTCCAAGGTCAGTGAGAGCACGGCGGCGGCCGAGCGCGAGCGGCTGAAGCAGGAGAAGCTGGATCGGGAGAAGCAGCTCGGGGACTCGAAGGGCCGCCTGCAGCAGCTGGAGAAGGACAAGGCCGAGCGCGACAAGTGGCTCGCCGACACCAAGGCCAAGCTCGAGAAGCTGGAGCAGGAGAAGCCGGAGCTGGTCAAGCAGCTCAACGAGTCGAAGGCGCGCGCGCAACAGCTCGAGAAGGACAAAGCCGAGCGCGACAAATGGCTCGCCCAGGTCAAGGACAGCGACAACAAGGAGCGCGCCGCCAAGGAGGCCGCGCTCAAGGACAAGGCCGAGCTGCAGAAACAGCTCGCCGACGCCAAGGGAAAGATCCAGCAGCTGGAGAAGGACAAGGCCGAGCGCGACAAGTGGCTCGCGCAGGTCAAAGACAGCGAGAAGAAGGAGCGCGAGCAGCGCGAGAAGGCCGAACACGTGGTGCAGGAAGCGGCGGCGCGCGAGAAGGAACGCCGCGGCAAAGAGGAAGAGGAGCGCAAGGAGCGCCAGCGCGAGTGGGAGGGACCCGACCTCCCCGGCCACATCGGCGAGCCCATCCACTGCACGACGCCCGACGAGCTACCCGCCGGATTCGACCTCTACGTCCACTGCGTGCCGCAGCCGGGCAACGGCGCGAAGGTGGTCTCGTTCTACTACCGGACGTCGGGCGCGGTGGTCTACAACGCGCTCACGCTCGAGAAGTCCAAGAAGGGCTGGTACGCGGGGATGATTCCGGGCGGCAAGATCGCGGGCAAGTTGTTCCAGTACTACGTCGAAGCGCGCGACGGCTCGCAGAAGATCACCGCCACCAACGGCAAGGCCAACTCGCCCAACATCGCGACCATCAAGCTCGGCGGCGCCAAGAAGAAGTAGCGGAGCCGGTGAGTCCCCGCCGAAACCAGCGAGCGCGAGCGGAGGAAGGCTTCGCCGACCGTAGCGAACTCTGGGGCGCGGGGGACCAAAGCGCGCACCGCGAGCGACGTCCCCCGATCACAGACCAACCGCCGCATTGCGGGCGTTTTCGCGGTTGAGGAGGGTGGCGGGAAGATCGCCGAGCATCTCGCCGCGGTCGGCGACCCAAGTGAACATCGCGTGCGCGACCCAGGGGCCGCCGTGGGCGCGGTCGGTGTGCAGCGCGCAGGCGGTCGACCACACGGCGTCGCGCAGGCCCCCGTACCACACGGTGGCGAGCGCGGCGAGGCCGGCGGCGAGCTCGAGCTCGTCGAGCGCCGCGCGCAGCACGAGCCAACGCCGCCAGGTGTCGAGCACGGCGGGCGCGGGCGCGCGTTGGTCGCGGCCGAAGCGAGCGAGCGCGCTGTCGACGCGGCGGTGGAGACGGTCGCGGATACGTCCGCCCAGCATCGATTTCAGCTCGGACCCCTGACCGGGTTCCGAACCTCCCGTGATGCCATCGCTGGCCGGGGCCGCGCCCCACACGCCCGTGGCGTCGGCGGCGAGCTCGGTGAGCTCGTCGAGGACGTCGTCGCGGAGCGCGCGGGCGCGGCCGGCGCCGTCGCGCACGCCGAGCTCGAGCGCGCGGGCACGCAGCGCCGCGATCGGAGCGTCGTCGAACGCCGACTGCCAGCGGACGGCGAGCAGCAGCACGCGGCGGCGCTCGAGCTGCGCGCCATTCGCCGCGGCGGCGAGCAGATCGAGGTGGGCGCGCCGCGGATCTGCGGCGGGCGCGGTGCGCTCGACCGGCTCGCGCGGCGCGGGTGGCGGCGAGACGCCGGCGAGCGACACCACCGAGATCGACGATGGCGGGGAGGTTGTCGAATGCGGGTCGGCCAGCGCGGCCAGCCCGTGGACGCGCGCCAGGCGCGGGAGCCTCGCCCCCGCGGGCAGGTGCAGGAGCGCGTCGGTGATGCGCGCGACCTCCGCGGCGTCGCCGCGGCGGCGGGCGATGACCGCCATCGCCAGCGCGGTCCACGCGTCGGCGCGTAGGCTCGCGGGCCGGGCCAGCGGACGTCCCGCGGTGGCGTCGAGGAAAACCCGGATGCCGCCCAGATCGCGCGCCCGGACGAGCGGCGACAGCCAGCAGGCGAAGAGCGCCAGCCGGTGGAACCCGAGTGGCACGGCGACCCGCCACGCGAGCCACGTCGGCGCGAGCACGAACAGCCACACCGGCGCCACGACACCGATCAGGATCGTACCCACGACGGTGAGCGTCCCTCCCGCCCACACCGCGATCGACCCGCCCACGTATCGGAGCGCGAGCGCGTACAAGACGACCCAGGTCGCGACCCGCGGGATCACCATCATCGATCCCAGCCGCGAGCCCACCATTCGGCGGCAAGCCGGCGTTCGGGGTCGCGGAGGTCGGCGAGCGCCGCGCGGACCAGCTCGGGGGTCCGGGGGCGATCGCCGAGCGGCGTGGGGTAGCGATCGCTGCCGGCGACGCCCGCCGCCAGCAGCGCGAGCAGCTTCTGGCCCTCGCGCTCGACCTCGGCCGCGCCGACGGACGGCGGCAGCCCGAGTACGAGGAAGGGGTTGGCGAGGTGACGCGCCAAGAGGTTCTCCGCTATCGGACCCGTCATCGGACCCCCGAGCCGAAGCTCTGGCGTTGCATTTCGGGAGTGCTGGGCACGAGGTCCCAGACCTCGGCGAGCGCCACCCGGGCGGCGCCGGTTTCGCCCGCGCGCGCGGCGGCGCGGGCGCGGTCGAGCAGCGCCTGCGCGCGGGGAACGTCGACGGACTCGGTCACGTGCGCGGCGAGCCAATCGATCTCCGCGGGCAGCGCCTCGGGGTTGCGGCAATACGATGCCTTGCCGAGCGTTCGCAGCGTCGCGAGCTGGCGCTCGATCTCGGCGGCGTCACGATGCTTCTGCGCCGCGGTCGCGGCCGCCAGCGCCTGATCGAAGATCTGCTGCTCGGCCGCCGTCCCCCACTGTGAGACCAGTGGCGCGTAGCTCAGCACGCAGCCGCGCGCCTCGCGTTCGATCTCGGGCCACGCCAGCATGGCCTCGGCGTCGTCGAGCACGGTCGCCACCTCGAGCAACGTGCGGTGGAGCTTGAGCGCGGCGTCAGCGTCGCCGCCGCGAGCGGCGCCGAGCGCTCGCTCGGCATCGGCGACCACCGCCGCGACGCCCGACAGCGCCTCCACCGCCGCGGGCGCGCCGGCCTCGAATGCGCGGCGCTGGATGTCGTCCGCCCGCTGCGCGGTGGCGGCGAGCTCGCGCTCCGCGGTCTCGAGCGTCGCGCTCGGCACCAGCACGTGCGCCACCTCTTCGAACGTCCGGCCCAGCGCCGGGATGTCGGCGCGCGTGCGCAACCGTCCGGATCGGTCGAGCTCCAGCGTGACCTCGATCCGCGTGCCGACGGGCAGGTCGCGCTCGAGCGGGCCGCGAATCGACAGCTTGCCGACCAGCCGGTTGCGGTGGGCGCGCGCCGACTCGCCCTGCACGACCGGAATCGCGAGCATGTCGTCCAAGTCGGCGGCGCGCATCGGCTGCACCGTGTGGTGGACGAACGTCCGGCGTGCGGGCAGCGGCGTCCCCTTGGCGAAGTACCCATGCACGCCGTCATCCGCGCGCGCAACACCGATCGCGCGCGCGAGCGGCGGATCGGCGATCGACATGCCGTGCACGATCACGAACTCGGCGCCGGCAAGCTCGACCTCGGCGTCCGCGGCGTCGAACGCGCGCAGCGTGAATCGGGTCATGCGCCGGGGCTCGAGCGCGACCTGCAAGACGAAGCTGCCCTCCGGGGACAGCCGCGCGTCCGGGGTTCGGAAGTCGCCGCCCGCGCGTTCGATGCGGACGTGGCTCGGCAACGCTCGGCCCGCGGCGGGCAGGAACCGCCCCACCACCCACGGCCGGCGATCCGCGGTCACGGGCGGATGTTCGATGCGGACGGCCAGCGCCGACGGCGGTGCCGCCACCGGCGCCCGCCGCGCCGACAGGCCGGCCGTCGCCGCGAACAGCGCGGCGCCACGCGCGACGGCGGTCATGGGATCGACGCCCTCGGCGACGTCGACGTCGGCGCCGCACGCGCCGGCGACGCGCGCCCGCAGCCCCGGCAGCAACGTCGACCCGCCGACGAACACGATCCGCCCGACGTCGCCGCGCTGCCGCCCGCCGCCCGTGACCAGGCGGCGAACGACGTCGAGACAGCGTGCGATGACGGGCTCGCCCGCGGCCGCGAGCTCGTCGCGCGAGATCGGCAACTCGACGCCGCCCGGACCGGGCACCACGATCGTCGTCCGCTCCGCCCGCCCGAGCTCGATCTTCGCTTGCTCGCACGCGGGCCGCAGCCAGTTGGCCGGGCACGCGTGGTCCTGTCGGCCGAGCTCGGCCGCGGCCCAGTCCGCGAGCACGGCGTCGACGTCCTTGCCGCCGAGAAAGTTGTCGCCCGCGTGGTCGACGACGCGCAGTCGCCCGTCGCGGGTCTCGAGCAACGACACGTCGAGCGTCCCGCCCCCGAGATCGAAAACGACCCACAACCCGTCGCGCCCCCCTTCCCCGCCCCCGTCGGCGCGCCAGCCGGCGGCGATCGCGCTCGCGACCGGCTCCTGGATGAGCACCACCTCCTCGAGGCCGGCGAGCTCGCCGGCGCGGGCGGTGGCGTGGCTCTGGGGCAGCTCGAACATCGCGGGCACCGAGATCACGGCCGCGCGGGGCGCGAACCCGAGCGCGTCGCGCGCGTCCGCGAGCAGCGACGACAGCACCGCCGCGGACAGCTCCTCGGGCAGCATCGACCGACCTCCGGGGGCCGCGGCGCCGTCGCCGCCGAACGACAGCCGTTCGGCGGTGCCCATGAGCCGCTTGAACTCCCGCCGCACGCTGCCCGGATCGGCGTCGGCGAACCGCAGCGCGCGACGGCCCACCGAAACGCCGCCGTTCGGGTCGACCCGAACCACCGACGGGGTCAGGCTCTCGCCCACCGCGTTGGCGAGCACGCTCACGGTCTCGCCGTCGAACGCCGCGATGACGGAGTTGCTGGTGCCGAGGTCGATGCCCACAAACAGCGGCGGAGCGAGCGGCGCAGACGATGACATGGCCACCTCCGTGGTCGGTCTACCCTCAGGGACAATTCGCGCGGGGGCGAGGTTCCCAGGAAACGTGCATAATCGCGGGCGGTGTCCGCCCTCGCCGTCGTCGCGCTTGCGGCCGTGGTGTGGGCCGATGTCGGCGCGACGCCCGCGGCCGCCACGCCGCCGCACTCCCCTCCCCCACGCGCGCCGCTCGGAAAGCTCGAGCAGGAGTCGGTGGACGACGCGCTCGGCGGGCTCGGACTGACCCTCGACCCCGCGCCCGAAGGCAAGACCATCGGCCACATCCACGTCTCGAACCAGGAGGTGTTCTCGCGCCGCGACTGGTGGCTGCAATGGTTCAACCACTTCCATCGCACCACCCGCCCCGAGATCCTGGAGCGCGAGCTCCTGATGAAACCGGGGCAGCGCTACGACGACGCAGTCGTCCAGGAGACGATTCGCAACCTCCAGGACGCGCCATCATTGACGGTCGCTGGGCGCACGGTTCCTTCCCCCGAGCTATCGAGCGTGGTCGCGATCGTGCCGGTCGCGTCACTCCGCCCGGGCGAGGTCGACCTGCTGGCGGTTACGCGCGACGTCTGGAGCCTACGCCTCAACACCGTCTTCGAGCTCCAGCAGCGCAGCCTGGTCAAGCTCGACACATCGCTGTCGGAGAACAATCTCCTCGGTTGGCGGAAGTTCCTGACCGCGCGCTTCTCCATGGACCAGGGCCTGATGCTGATCGGCCCGACCTACGTCGACCCGAACATCATGGGTACGCGCCTCAACCTCTACGCGTCCACGTCGCTCGAGTACGCCCGCGAGACCGGCAAGTATGAGGGAAACCGCCAGGCCTTCGCGTTCGGCTACCCGCTGTACTCGCTCGGCAGCCGGTGGGGCGCCAACGTGAGCGTGGTCCACCAGACCGGAACCACGCGAGTGTTCCGCGGCAACAGCCCGGCGCTCGTGGACCTGACCGCGACGCCCGCCGCCATGGAACAGATCCCGTACGTCTTCCGGCGAAACGTCGTCGCCGTCGACGCCACGATCGTGCGCTCGTTCGGCGTCGACGTCATCCGGCGGGTCAGCGCCGGCTACGTCGTGGACAGCCGGAGGTCGGCCGTCCCCGCCGATTTCGGGTCAGACTCCACCGCCGCGCGCCTCTTCCTCGACGAGTGGGCCCCGGTGTCGGAGGACCGTTCTCAGCCCTATGTGGGGTTCCAACTGTTCACGCCGCGATACGCGATCTACCGCGACCTCAACACGTTCGACTTGCGTGAGAACCGGCGGCTTGGCCCGGCGGTGCAAGCGCTGGTGGCTTATGGCATCCCCGCGCTGGGCGCGGACTTTCCCGCGCTGGTTCTCGCGGGGGAGCTCAGCTGGGCGTTCGGGCCCGCGGGTTGGTACGGGATCGCGAGGATCACCGGCGACACACGCCGCCGGTACGGCACGTACATCGACCAGGGCGGGACCGCCAGCGTGTACGCGGCCACGCCGCTCGTGGGACGGGTGCTTCGGCTAATCGTCTCGGCGCAGCTCGCGAGCGTCCGCGCCAGCACCGCGCGCACGCGCTACGTGCTCGGCGGCGACAATGGGCTGCGTGGCTACATCATCAACGAGTTCCAGGGCACGACGTCGGCGCTCGCGCACGCCGAGTTGCGGACCGCGCCGCTGGCGCTGTTCTCGCAGCGGTTCGGCGCGCTCGTATTCTACGACGTCGGCCACGCGGCGCCGTCGATCGCGGGTCTGGTCGCGCATCATGACCTCGGCTTCGGGCTGCGCTGGCTGATCCCGCAGCTCAACTCATCGGTGTTGCGGTTCGACTGGGCGTTCGCGCTGCAGAACACCACCTACAGCCGGGCCGGCTGGCCCGGCCGCTTCATGGCCGGCTTCGAACAGGTGTTTTAGCCGCGCGGTTCATCTACGTCGGGACCCTGGGAGGGTCCCGCGCCCCCCGCGAAGAGCTCGCGCGAGCGCGGGGTCCCCACGCGTGTCCGCCCGCGTGGGGTGCAGCTCTGCTCGCGCTCCCTCACGCGTATCAGTTCTTGCTTTCGGTGGTCGGGCCGCCGCTGCCGTGCATGTGCAGCGTGGTGGCGCCGACGGCGCTGCCTGGAAGGGCGGGAGGGCCGGCGCTCTTCTCGGCTTGCTGGAGGCGCTCTTTGACGTTGGTCGTCTCCTTGAGGTCGGCTTCCAGCGCCGCGATCTCCTTGCGCCGCACGTCGAGCTGCTTCTCGAGGTCGGCGACCTGCGCGTGCTCGGCCGCGATCCTGTCCTGCGTCGCCTTTTGCTTGCGGCTGGCGTCCTCGATGATGTCAGGCAGCCGCACGTCGAGCGACCCGAGGGTCGCACGCACCACGCGCACCACCAGATCCGGGTGCTGGTCGACCGGCAGCGACCGCATCAGCTGAATCGCCTCCGCGATGCCGTAGCCCTTCTTGCCGTGCGTCGTCGCCCCGTGCGCGGGCGGCATCAAGCCACCGATGTCCCCGCCGCTCTTCTGCTCCAACTCCGACTTCTTGTTGAACATGGCCATAGGCGCCCCTCTCTTGGATGTTGAGGTCGATCAGTCTACGCCTCTCGCCGCGCGTGAGAGCGCTGTCGTCTCACTGTCGTCTAACTAGCGATGATCAGCACGTTTGGTGCTACCGTCGGCGCACGATGGCCTACATCGTCCACCGCGGATGAGCGACGACCGCTTCCCCGCCGAGCTGGCTGAACGCGAGCGCGCGCTCATCGCCGAACGACGGCGGGCGGCGGGCCGCGCGGACGCCGTCGATCACCCGGCGATCGGCCTCGCGTTTTCGGGTGGCGGCATCCGCAGCGCCACGCTGTCGGTCGGGATGCTGCAGGCGTTCGCGGAGGCGGACGCGCTCGCGGGCATCGACTACCTGTCGACCGTGTCGGGCGGCGGCTACGCGGGCGCTTTCCTGGGTGGTCTGTATCAGCCACGCGACGAAAACGGCGCGCTCGCGCCCGGCTCGGCGGCATCGGTCACGGCGACGCTCGCGGATCCGCGGTCGTTCGCGATCGGGTGGCTACGCGAGAACGGCCGCTACATCGCGCCCAACGGCGCGGCCGATCTGTGGGTCGCGATCGCGGCGGTGCTGCGCAACCTGTGGCCGTTCACGTCGTGCTCGGAGTGACCGCGCTGACCGTGCTGTTGGCCGGGCTCGTGCTGCGGCGGCTGGCGTGGCTCGGCATGTGGCAGGTCGGGCTCGGCGGGCTCGCGCGCGCAATCGCCCTCACCTGCTGGCAGGGCGCGCTTTGGTGGAGCCCGTGGTTCGCATTGCCGGCGGCGACGCTGGTGTTGTGGTGCGTGCCCGCGGGGATCGCATTCTGGCTGGTCCGTCGCGACGCGCGCGAGGACGGCGCCACCGCGAGTGGCATCCCGCCCTGGCTCACGACCGCGGCGACGCTCGCGGCCTCGCTCGGCCTGGCCGCGGGCGGTGTCGCCCCACTGCTGTTCGCGACGCTGGCGGCCGTCCTCGCGCTCGCGCTGGTGGTTTGGATGGCCGCTGCCCGGCTCGGGCGCGCCACCAGCGCCGAGGCCCGGAACCTCGCGACGGCATGGCTGCGCACCGGCCTCGTGGTCACGCTGTGCACGGCCGTGTTCGCGGCCGTCGACACCGTTGGACAGACGCTGTACGCGGCGGCCGCCGTGCGCGAGGAGCGCGCCCGCCTCTACGAATGGTTCGCGGGCGCCTTTGGCGCGGTCGTGGCGGTGGCGGCGGCGGCGCAGCGGCTGCTCGGCAAGCTGGGCCAGCTCGGAGACGCCGGCAAGCGCCACCTCGCGATCCCGGTTCATGCGATCGCCTTTTTCGCCGCGCTGGTGGTCGTGGGCGCGATGTTGTCGGGTCTGTCCGCGATCGCGCACGGCATCGCGTGGGCGGGCGCGGGACCGTTCCCCGACCAGCCTGCGCTCTTGGGCGCGCTCGCGGCGGGCGCGGTGCTGACCTGGTGTTTCGGCCAGACCTACCCATTCCTCAACCGTTCGACGCTCGCGTCGCTGTACGGCGCGCGCCTGACCCGCGCCTATCTGGGCGCCTCGAACGCGCGACGCCGCCACCCCGCCAACCAGAACATCACCCGCGTGCTGGTAGGCGACCAGATCGAGCTCGCCGACTACGCGCCCCACCGTGCGGGCGGCCCGCTGCACATCCTGAACGTCACCCTCAACGAGACCGTGAGCGGTCAGTCGCAGGTGGAGCAGCGCGACCGCCGCGGGATGAACCTCGCGCTCGGGCCCGCGGGCGTCAGCGTCGCCGCCCGCCACCACGCGCTGTGGAAGACCGACGCCCCGGGCGTGCGCGGCACGGAGCTCGCGGCGCTGCCCCGTCCGGGATCGGGCGATCGGTTCATGGTGTTCCCGCCGTCGCCGACCTCCGCGGTGGCGGCACCGGCCACGTTCGGCCCCGAGCCCCTGGACGTCGGGCAATGGGTCGCGACCTCGGGCGCGGCGGTGTCGACCGGCCTCGGCTGGCGTACCAGCGTCGGTCTGTCGGTGTTGCTGGGCCTGCTCAACCTCCGGCTCGGCCGCTGGTGGCTCTCCGGCGTCGACCCGGCGCTGCGCGGGCGTGGCAGCGGCGCGGCCAGCGCGGGCGCCGGCGGACTGCGCCGAATCGGCCGCGCGATCGCCCGCATCTGCCCCGTGCAGGCCCACTTGCTGGAAGAGCTGCTGGCGCGGTTCCACGGACCTGCGCGCCGGTTCTGGTACCTCACCGACGGCGGTCACTTCGAGAACACCGGCGGCTACGAGCTCATCCGCCGCCGCGTCCCCGTGATCCTGCTCTGCGACAACGGCGCCGACGGCGGCGGCGGCTTCACCGACGTCGCGGATCTCGTCCGCAAGGTGCGCACCGACTTCGACGCCGAGATCGTGTTCCTCGACGCGGTGGCGCGCGACGCCGCGCTGGGGGCGGTCGCGGAGGATGACCGCCTGCGGATCCTATCCCACCTCGGCGATCTCGAAGACCTCGGGTTCGGGGGCGGCGGCGCGGACGGCGGCCGGGGCGGCGATCGTTTCGCCGCGCTCGCGCGTGTCAGCTACCGCGACGGCGGCAGCAGCCTGCTCGTGGTCATCAAACCGCGGGTCACCCCGGGCCTCCCCATCGACCTGCGCGAGTACCGCAACGCGAACCCCGACTTCCCCCAGCAATCGACCGGCGACCAGTTTTTCGACGATCGCCAGTGGGAGAGCCACCGGAAGCTAGGCCAGGAGATCGGCCGCGCACTTTTCCCGCCCGGCGCCGAGTTCTGGCCCGCCCTCCTTCGCGCGCCATGAGGCCCGAGGCGCGAGCGACGATGGTGTCGCTCGCGCTCGGCTACATCGGTATCTATCTCTGCCGCAAGAACCTCGCGGTCGCCGTGCCGCTTCTGGGCGACGCCTTCCACGCCAGCCGGGCCGAGCTCGGCCGCATCGCGAGCATCGGGACCGCGGCCTACGCCGTCGGCAAGCTGACGCTGTCGCCGATCGTGGATCGGGTGGGCGGTCGGGTCGGGTTCGTCACCGCGCTGTTCCTGGTCGCGGGCCTCGGCGCCGCGACCGCCGCCGCCCCGCCCACGGCGGAGGTTGGCGCGCGGTGTTCCTGCTGCCCGCGCTCGCCCTGCTGGCGATCGCGCTCGCCTGCGCGTCCTTGGTGCGAACCGGACCCATGGCCGCGAGCGACGCCCGCGAGCGGGCCGCGAGTCAGGCGTCCGCCACGGCGCCGGCAACGGCGGCCGCGACCCCTCGCTGGCGGGCGTTGCTGTCGCAACCGCCGTTCTTGGTCGTGTGCGCGCTCAGCCTGTCACTGACCCTGATGCGCGAGGCGTTCAACACCTGGAGCGTCGACTTCCTCGCCTCGGTGCAGCCGCCCGGCGCGCGCTCGCTGGCCAGAGCCGCGCTGCAGTCCACCGGGTTCGACGTCGCAGGCGCGGCGAGCATCCTGGCCATGGGTGTGGCTTACGATCGAACCCCGGTCCGGGCGAGGCGCTTTCTGCTCGCCGGTATCCTGACGCTGCTCGCCGCACTGCTCGCGCTCCTGCCCTGGGCCGCGACGCGCGCGCCCGCCGCGGGCGCGTGGCTGGTCGGGCTCGCCGGGCTTCTCGTCTACGGACCGTACAGCCTGCTCGCGGGCGTGATGGCGGTCGAGTGTGGAGGCGCCGCCGCGGCCGCGACGGCGGCCGGCATCATCGACGCGGTCGGCTACGTGGGCGCCGTGCTCGCGGGCGAAGGATTGGGCCGCGTGCTCGACGCCGGCGGCTACCGACTGGGATTCGCCTGCCTCGCCGCCATCACCGCCGTCTCCGCGATCATCGCGCTCGCCCTCCGCCCACCCAGGTCGGACCCACCCGAACCGTCCACACGACAAAAAGCCGGCGCGGTTGCCCGCGCCGGCTTGCCCGATTGACCTCTGTCAGACGATCTACTGGCGGGTCGTGGTGGTCTCCTTTCCGTCGGTCGTCGGGGTGTCGACGCGCGCGGTGCGGATGACCGACGAGACACCCTTGAGCCGCGCCAGACTCTCTCGCGCGCGGTCGCTGTCCATCTCGGCGGCCTTGTCGTAGGCGCCGCGCGCGTCCTCGAGCCGATCGAGGTTCTCGTACGCCATGCCGAGGTTGTTCCACATGTACGCCTCGACCGGCTCGAGCTCGACCGCCTGCTCCAGCGAATCGATGGCGGCTTCGAACTGCTTGTCATAGATGAGCGCGAGGCCGAGGTTGTTGCGCGCGTACGAGTTCCTGGGGTTGAGCTCGACCGCGCTCTCGAACGACGAGATCGCGTCCTTGCGCTTGCCCATCTTCAGCTGCACCCGCCCGAGCGTGTTCCACGCCGACGAGCGCTTCGGGTGCGTGTCGACGGCGACCTTGGCGAGCGTGAGCGCCTTGTCGAGCTTTCCGCCCTCGAGCGCCTTGCGTGCCGCCGAGATGATGTCGGCGGGCTTGCTGTCGTCGCTGTCGTCGTCTTCGGTCGCTTCCGGCTCGGCCTCCGCGATCGGCTTGCTGACCGGCGGCGCGATGGACGGCGTCGTCGGTGTGGGGAGCGGCATGGGCGCCGGCGGCTCGGCGACGACGCTGCTCATCGGTGTGGGCTTCGACTTTGGTCGTGGGACGTCCTCGCACGCGGGGGCGATCGCGACGGCGACGGCCACGGCGAGGATGCGGGTGATGCTGATGGACGGTTGGAACAGGAACTTGGACGTGAACATTTGGGAATCTCCTTTCACGCCGAGGTAAGAGCAGCCGCCGTGCCAGCGGCGATCGCCGCGAACAATCCGCGCGCAGTGCGCATCCGACCGACGCGGGCGATGCGGATCGTAGAAGCGCGCTCTACGTTCTATGGCGCGAGCGGGCCGATGTACGCCCTGGCGGCGACGACGTTGTCGAACCACTTGCGCGCCTCGCCGTTCGGGTTGGACCCGATGTGGAACGAAAGGCCGAAGCGATCGATCTTGAGGCTGGCCACGTCGCGCAAGCGCAGCCCGGGGAAGTCCATCACCAGCACGCCGTCCAGCCACGCGGCGATGCGGCCGTCGCGCTGCCCGGGCGTGTTCGCCTTGAGCATGATCTCGTAGCAGTACCAGCGATCGAGCGCCTGGATCATGTCCGGGCGCGCGACGAAGCCGGGGCCGTACTGGAACGGGAGACTGGTGTTGGGTGACACGAGGCCGGTGGGAAAGAAGTGGTCGCCCCACTGGCTGCGCTGCTCGGGGTGATAGACGTAGACGTTCAGGTAGCCGGGCGACGCGGTGGCCGCTTCGCCGCGCCAGTTCTCGAGGTTGGCGAGGAACTTGTTGGTGCCGTCGGCGGGCACGCCCGGCGTCGCCTGGCCGTTGATGAAGTAGTGCGCCGAGATGCTGGAGCCGTTGTGACTCGACCCGACGACGTCGTAGGGCGGCTGGAACCTCGAGTAGTAGCGCAAGAACAGCACGTCCTGCTCGGTCGCGAGCACCTTGTCGGTCGCGTCGCTCAGCTCGGCGGTCTGCTGGGGCAGCGTGAACTGCAGCGCCTTGCTGCCGCGATACACGTTGGCGGCGGTGGTCGTGATGGCGACGTACTGGTTCTGGTAGACGGCGCTCCAGCGCTGGTTGAGATCGCCCCCCTGCGCGTAGCTCTCGAAGTCGTCGGCGAACAGCACGTCCGGATCGGTCGCGATGCCGATGTCACCCGGGTGGCGTGACGCGATGCCGGTGTTGCCCTCGGGCAGCGCGCCGGCAGACGAGCCCGCGATGCCCGTGGTGCCGGCGGCACCCGTCGTTCCTCCGCGGCCCGTCGTGCCCGCGGCGCCGGTCGTGCCGGCGGCGCCCGTCGCGCCGCCCGCGCCGGTCGTGCCCGCGGCGCCGTCGGCGCCCGAACCGCTGCCGCAGGCGGGGAGGACGACGATTGCGGACACGACCACGGCCCAGCGCACGCTCCATTGTATCTCGCGAAGTTCGCCCGTGTTACGTGCGGCGCGAAGGTCGCATGCACTTCCACCGCCTCCGCCGCACGTGGCTTTTTCCGGCAGGAGGAGCACGGAACGATGGCCGCGGGCGCCGCGCGAAGCGAAGCGAAGCGAGCGAACTGCGCGAGGGGAAGGGGCGCGCTAGCGCGTGACCAAGCTGGCCTCGCCGATGGCTTGCGCCTGCACGTGTAGGTCCTTGCCTACTTCGTTCAGGCGGTCGGCGAGCGGCGCGAGCGCGTCGGCCTCGCCCACGGCGGCGGCCGCCTGGCGCACGGCGACGGCGACCGCGGTGTCCTCGAGCATCGCCACCTGGAGCTCGAGCCGGGCGCGCACGCGCGCCGCCGACGCGGCGAGGTCGGTCGCGCGATCGTCGAGAGCGACCACGGCGCGCGCCGCGCGGAGGAGGTCGGCACGCACCGCCTCGTCTAAGGTGTCGTCCGCCGCGTCGGCGAGCGCGCCGGCGCGGCGGCGCACCGCCGGCAGATCGATGCGCTCGACTTCGCCGCGCACGCTGCGGCAACGCGACGCCAGCGCCAGCACTTGCAGCGTGACGTTCTCGGCCAGCTTGCCGAGCCAGCGGCCGTCGACGCCGCTGCGGCGGTCGAGCTCGCGGACGATGCGCCGATGCGCGATCACCGCGCGCTCGACCAGCTCGAGCTCCTGCCCGTTCAGCGACCGCCGCGCTTCTGCCAACGCGCGCTCGACCCGCCAGCCGGGCACGCGCTCGACGTGCGCCATCGCCAGCGCGGGCGACGCGACCAGCCCCGCGAGCAACCCCGAAAGCAGCGACTGCCCGGCGGCGAAGATCGCCGCGCCCGACATCAGCGCGGCCCACGTCCCACCTGCGAGCGCCGCCCCCGCCACCGCGACCGCCGCCACCAGCGCCAGGCTGCGGCGCGGGCAGAGGTGCGACTCGCGCCCGGCGAGTCCCGCGATGACCGGCCCCACCGCGGTCGCCATCCAGAACGCCGCGCCCGACAGCGGCCACGCCCACGCGAGCACGCCCATCCCGCCGCCCGCCACCATCATGAGCGCGGTGTCGCGCTGGAACCTGTCGCTCACCGACTTCTGCAGCGCCTTCTTGGCCGCGACGTCGAACCCGTCGGCGACGCCCGCCTTGGCGGCCGCCGCCTCGCGCGTGTCGAGCTCCGCCTTGCGCTTGCGGCCGAGCGCGTCGATGCGGCGGGAAATCTCCTCGCGTTTCGTCTGCCGCTTGCTGATGACGGCAGCCTGCGCTTCCTTGTCGAGGCCTCGCAGCTCGCCGGGCAGGTCGGCGGCGGGGACGTCAGCCAGCTTGACCGCGCCGCTTGCGATCGAATCGACCAGGTCGCCGCCCTTGCCGCCCACGGCGACCTTGTTGCGGGCGAGGAATTCGGCGCGCGCCGCCTTGACCGCCGCGGGCGCGGCCTTGGCCTCGGCGGCCGCCGTCGTCGCGGCCTTGCCGGCGAGCCCGTACGCGATCGTCGTGTCGGCCAGGTCGTCGTGCAGCTTGGCGAGCTCTTCGTCGTAGCGCGTGCGCTCCTCGTGCATGCCGCCGTCCTGGCGGATGGCCATGAACTGGCCGCCGCCCAGCGACGCCACCCGCCGCCACGCCGACTCGGTGTCGCCGTCGGTGCCGCACTGGATGGTGTGCACCTGGATGCCTTTGCCGTGCGCGGCGCGCGCCGCCTTCGCGGCGCTATAGCCGTCGTCATAGTCGGTGTGCGGGGGCGCGTCGCCGACCAGGTAGATGACCTTCACCACCGACGGCGACTGGCTCCAGGACATCTTGCGCACCGATTCGTCGAGCGCGCGCGCAACGTGCTCGGGCGTGTCGCCGCCGCCCTCGGCGCGAAACCCGCGCAGCCGACGGTACACGCGGTCGAGATCGCCGTCGAGATCGTAGACCTTCGTGACGTAGTCGTCACCGACGTCGCGAAACCCGACCAGCCCGATGCGCAGGTCCGGCGTCGGCTGGCCCTGCGCGACGAACGAGGCCAGGCTCCAGATCTTGCGCTTGGCCCCTTCGATGAGGCCCGACATCGAGCTCGTGGTGTCGAGCGCGAACACGAGCTCGACCTGTGGTCGCGCGGCCGCGACCTCGACCGGCGCCTCGGCCACCGGCTCGGGCGGCTCGGGCGCCCGCGGCGTCGGGATGGCGGGCGCGGCGGTGATCGGCGCGCGCGGCGGGGCGCCGCCACGGCTCTGGCGCTCCACGCACAGCACGCCGAACAACGTCAGCACCCCGCCGGTCAGGAGAGCGTACGTGAGCGCGCGGCGGGGGCGGCTGGTGCCGGGCTTGGTGGGGGCAGCGTTGTCGGTCGCGTTGTCGTTTTGTGGTTGGGCGTTCATGGCGGCTCTCCTCTAGGGTCTGCGGGGTCGGTACCCGTGCAGACGCACGCCCACCGGATTCGATCTACGGGACGAATCGGCGATCGATCCGAACCGAAATCGGCATCCGCGGAGGACGACGTGAGCTGCGAACCCACCGCCGCCTCGTCCACTTCCCTCAATCTTCCTCGCAGCTTGCCAGGAATCCGGCACCTTCAAACGGCAGCGGCATGCCCGACACCTGGGAGACCTCGCCCGGCTTCAACCCCAGCGTCGCCGACGAGCTCACCACACGTCGCAGCGGTCCGCGCGGCCGAGCGGCGTGCCCGCGTCGCAGTGGAACGCGGCCGGGAACGCTCGACGTTGGCGACGGTGCCGTTACCCGGTACCGTGCGGGCGAGTGCGGATCGGTGACGGGTGGGCGTACCTCTCGACGAGAGGCGGCGCGCTACGAGCCCGAGGGCGAGACGATCTGCAGCCCGTTGACGGGAGCGTGCATGCCGGTGCCGGGGTTGGCGGTCAGCGTGAAGCTGGCGGACCTGAGATTGCGGAAGATGACGTAGTTGCCCTCGCCGCCGGTGGCGGGTGCGAGCGTGAATCCGGAGAAGGTCGCGGACGTGGGACCGGTCTCGCCGGCGGTCAGCGTCGTCGTCGCGATCGCGAGCTCGAATGTGCGCAACCCGGTCAACGCGTTGCCGCGCGCGACGTAGACGTAGACATCGTAGCCGGCGCCGGTGAACGCGGCCGGTAGCGCGCTGACGGTGATCGTGGCGGTCCCGGTTCCCGCGTCGAGGTACCCGTTCATCATTCGAACGTTCCCCGCCATGTCGGTGTACGGGTAGGTTCCCACGCCGGGATCGTCGGACGCGCTCCAGCTGACCGACGCGGTCGTCGCGACGCCGTTCGACTGAACCAGGTTCGCTCGATGACCTTCGCGTCCCGTCGCCGCGTTCCAGTTCGGCGCGGCCTTGACCCCCGCGATCTCCGTCGCCTCCATCACCGGAGCCGGCGTGATCGTCGCACCGCCACGCCCGCCCGTCGCCGGCGTGCCACCGACGAAGTCGATGCTCGCGATGACCTGCGGCGCACCCGCCATCCCGCCCGCGCCGCCCGCGCCGCCAGGGCCACCCGCGGCGCCGCCCCGCCCGCCGGTCACGCCGCCACCGCCGCCGGCGACACCTTCGCTCGCGCCGCCGAGACCGCCTCGACCGCCGCCGCCGGTTCCCGTGACGCCCGTTCCCGCAGCACCCGTTCCCGCGGCGCCCGTTCCCGCAGCGCCCGTTCCCGCGGCGCCCGTTCCCGCAGCGCCCGTTCCCGCAGCGCCCGTTCCCGCCGCGCCCGTTCCCGCGGCGCCCGTTCCCGTGGCGCCCGCTCCCGCCGCGCCCGCGACGCCCGTTCCCGCGGCGCCCGCCGTGCCGACGCCGCTGGGTCCCGCTGCGCCCGTTCCCGCGACACCGTCGGCAACGATCGCGCCGCCCGACCCCGTGCTCCCGCCCGTGTCCGCCGCAGCGCCGCCCCGCCCACCGTCCCCGAAATCGATCCCGATACGGGCGCCCGCTCCGTCTGCGCCGGCGCCGCCGAAGCACGTCTTGCAGCGTTCGCCGCCGCCGTCACATCCCAGCACCCACAACGCGAGCACCGACAGCATCCAGACGTGACGCCCCCCGCCCCCGCCGCCCCCGCCGCGACCGCTCCGAAACGCCACACCCGATTCCACGGAGCAAACCTGTAATCATTCGCGGCGGCTGCCGCAACCGCATTCCGCGATTGCCATCGCGATAGCGCAGCGGTCAAGCCATTGACGTATCGGCGATCGGCACCATGTTCGCGCCACATGACAAGATCCCATCGACTTGGCGTAACGATTCTGACGTTTGGCTTGCTTGTCACGACCGGCGCGGCGCGCGCTGAAGTCGTCGAAGGAGGCGGCGACGTGCCGCCCGTCAGCGGCGCGCCCATGGGGAAGGTCGCCGTGCGGCGGGGCGTGCAAGGCCCCGCGGGCTTGTTCACGCTGCGGCTCAATCTGCTCGTGAACGCCCGCGCCGGCAGCTTCGGCAAGCCCACCTCGTTGGCGCCCGATCTCTACTACGCCGTCTCCGACACGGTGCAGATCGGGCTCATCCACACCGGGCCGATGGGCTGGCAGACGCTCCCCGGCGTGTCGCTGTGCCTCACGGGCACCGGCACCGGCGGCTGTCCCAAGGTCTACAACAACGTCGGCTTCGACTTCATGTACGGCCTGCTGTTCGGCGACTTCCACCTGTCGCTGCATTCGTCGCTTTTCCTGTACCGCATCTCCGATCCGACGTGGGTGATGTGGACGATCGGGCTCGCGGGCAAGTTTCATTTCAGCGACGTCGTCGCGCTGTTCTTCGATCCGCAGGTCGGGATCGCGCTCACGAACCGCGCCGACAACAAGGAACAGCTGTTCCTGCCGCTCGAGCTGCAGTTCCAGGCGACGACGGCCGTCTCGGTCAAGCTGCTCTCGGGCGTGACCGGCCGGCTCGCCGCGCTGGGCGACACCATCGAGGTCCCGGTCGGGCTCGGCATCGTCGGCAACGTCAACCGGTCCCTCGACCTCGGCCTGCGCTTCAGCTTCGACAACCTGCTCGGACACCAGACGACGGGCGTGTCACGCACCGACCGGCGATCGCTCGGGCTGCTGGTGGTGTTCCGGATCTAGCTCGCGGCAAGGCGACCGTTTGTCCGACCGTTTCGGGCAAGCGGGCTGGGTTATGATGGGCGTGATGCGCCGCGTGTTTTCCGTGGCGGTGGCGGTCGCCGTGTCGAGCGTTGCCGCGAGCAGCTCCGCGGCGGACATCTGCGCCGAGACAGTCCCCGCGAATCGGTTCATCGACGGGCTGCCAGCGTACGCGCAGTGCGCGGGGTCGATGAACGGCGACGTGTACTCGAACAACGGCGTCGAGACCAGCACGAGCTCGGGTGGTACGGGTTGGGTCCGCACCCAGCGCGGGGGCGGATACCAATGCACAGAGCTCGCCCACCGCTATCTGTACTTCCGCTGGAACGTCAACTCGGTCCCAAGCGGCAACGCGGGCGTGTGGTGCGACGCCACGCTGCCGGCCGGCCTGGCCAAGGCGACGACCCCGGTCCACGGCGACCTCATCGTCCTCGCGCCCGGGTCCTGCGGCGCCGATGCGACCACCGGTCACGTCGCGGTCGTCGATGCGGTGAACGCGGACGGATCCATGATGGCGGTGCAACAGAACGTCGCCAGTCGATCGCGTTACAACCTGAGCTGCGCCGCCTGCATCCTGCACGTCGCCGCCAACGATGGCACGCCGCCCGACGGCGGCGCGCCGGTCGTGGACGCGGGCGGCGCGGGCGGCGCCGTCGGCGCGACAGGAGCGGCAGGGACCAGCGGCGGCGCGGGCAGGGTTGGCACCGCGGGGCGCTCGGGCGCCGCGGGTAGCTCGGGCGCCGCGGGCACCACCGGCGGAGCCGGCACGGTTGGCGTGACCGGCAGCGCGGGCACCACCGGCGCCGCGGGGACCATCGGTGCCGCGGGCACGACCGGCACCGCAGGCGTCACGGGAGCCGCGGGCGGCACCGCCGGCGTGGCGGGCGCCGCGGGGACGACGGGCGTCGCTCCCGACGACCTCACCGGTGGCTGCGCGTGCCACGCGGGAGGCTCGGGCGAGCCCGCGGCGCCGCTCGGCCTGATCCTGGTCGTCGAGCTGCTCCCGCGGCGCCGGCGCCGGCGCGCGAGCTAGCGGGTTCGCGTCGACGGCCGCTCGCTTGGCCTGCGGGTCTGCGGGTCTGCGCGGGCCAACGTCTGTTTTTGAACACGTTCATTTTCAGCTTGCGCCACTCCAGCTCGAGCTGCTACATTCTTGAACAGGTTCAAAAATCATGACGACCAAGCGCGACCTGACCGGGAATCACCTGCTCGAGACCTCGCTTCGGCTTTTCCGCCGCAAGGGGTTCGAGCGGACCACGATGCGCGACATCGCCGAGGCCGCCGGCATGAGCGTCGGGGCCGCCTACTATCACTTCAGGTCGAAAGAGGATTTGGTCCTCGCCTACTACCGCTGGACCCAGAACGAGCACGAGCGCCTGCTGCGCGAGCGCCTGCCCGGCCTGACCGATCCGGTAGAGCGCGTACGGGTCGCGCTGCGCACCAAGCTGGACATGATCGCGAACAGCCGTCCGTTCCTGGGCGCGCTGTTCCGGTTCGCGGGCGATCCCAAGCACCCCCTGTCGGTGTTCGGCCCGTCGACCCGCGCGATCCGGCAGCGCGCCATCGCCACCTTCGCGCTGGCACTCGAGGGCGCAGGCCTCACCGGCCAAGCGGCCCGGCTGGCCGAGACCGGACTGTGGGCGGTGCACCTCGCGCTCATCCTGCACGCCGTCCACGACACCACGCCCGGGATGCAGAAGACGTACGCCCTCGCGGACACCGCCGCGACGATCGTCGGGCGGCTGGCGCTGCTCGCTCAGACCCCCGCGGCGGAGCCGGTGATCGGCTGGCTGGCCGGGGCCCTCGCGTTCGTCGAGAGCCCGGCCGCGAAGACGACGAAGACGACGAAGGCGACGAAGGCGACCAAGGCGACGTACGAGAGGAGTGAGCCATGAACGACAACGAATCGAACCGAGGCCGCTGGCGCTACCTGTTGGCGCTGGCGGCTGGGGTGGCGAGCGCGGTCATCATCGTGGGGTCGTGGGGGCGGTACGCGAACGGCACCACCCAGCAACTGGGCGCCGTCCTGCTTTGCG
>WNGA01001804.1_pt1 | contig 32792 bp, 31 predicted proteins | sample 5400061 | NCBI WGS metagenome assembly WNGA01 (sample SAMN13153366, study PRJNA577476) | soil metagenome | isolation source: 100 cm soil or saprolite under grassland replicate 2 | place: USA:California | collected 2016-06-15 | reverse complement strand
GACGGGATGGGACTGCGCCGAACAGGGACGGCGAACTCGCGCGGCGCGACGGCAAGTCCGTCACGGGCAATACGTCGTGATGGGCTGCTGCAGGCGGAGGATCAACGCGTGAGAGCGATGCGTCTCGACCGGGGTCGCGTGGAGCTCGTACTTCGCTGGTGACGCCACGCCGTTGATGGTGAGCGCCCCGGTCGAGTCGACGACGTACGCGGTCGGGTCGGTGCTGGTCGCGTCGCCCGACATCGTCGCGGTCAGGCCGAAGTCCTGATCGTTGGTGACGACGAGGGTCTTGTCGTCGACCAGCGACAATCCCTCTGCCTTCTCGTCCGTCCAGTCGTAGCCGCGGATATCGGCGACCAGCGACTTTCGGATTGTCGTGACCTGCGCCGCGATCTCGGCCGCCGTTCCGTACTCCAGCTCCTTGCCGGCATTGGCGCCGCCTGCGAGCGTGCGTCCCGTCAGATCGGTCGCGCCGTCGATGTCGATCGCGTAGACGAGGTTGCGTGGGGCTTTGTTCTTGTCCTTGCCCTGCTCGATGACCAGGAAGCGGTGATCATCGACCGCGACGAGATCGCCCATCTTTGCGTCGCCGCTCTTGGCGTACTGAGCGATGTCGTGCGGGTACGCGAACATGCGCGTCGCGCCAGTCGACGGATCGTACTCCACGAGCCGGAGGAACTGCGCCTTGGACTTCGTGCTGCCTGCGACGTCCAGCGTGCTCTGAACCATCGCGTATATCCTTCCGGTCGGCGCCACCGCAATGCCCTCGAAGCCGCGGTTGTTCTGCCGGCTCACCAGCACCGCGGGCAGCCCGACCCCCGGCGTCAGCTTCGCCAGGATCTCGCCCGTTCGCGGGTGGACCTTCAGCAGCGAGGGACCGTACTCCTCGCACAGCCAGATGTTTCCGCGCGCGTCGACGTCGATGCCCTCCGGATCGAGGCCCGTCGCGGAGGCGGGCAAGACACCGAGCGACTCGGTGAGACCGACCTCGGCGCTGAGGCCGACCGGAAACTGCCCGTCGACCGCGGCTCCGCCCGATCGAATCGGCATCACCGAGGTCACGATCGGACCCAAGAAGGGCAGCACGTTGACGGTCAGGATCGCTGGCGCAAAGCTCGGAACCGCGAAGGCCTTGGTTGTGTGCGAGACGCCCGCCGCATCGAGGTAGCTCGGCGCATCGGCGCTCGGTCCCCGGTCCGTCAGCCCGTAGAACGACAGTCCAGGTCCGTGGCGCCGGAACCGAAAGCCGGATCCAACGCTGAGGGGAAGGCCATCCGGGAACTCGGCTCTGGCCGCGCCCGCATACGGGACGTTGAACCTCGTGGGCACGTTGATGGTGAGATCGTCGTAGACTGCGACGACCGGATCGCCGGCCGGAACCGTCAGGGCCCCCGAGAGGTCGACGAGCTCCTCCCCGTCCGTGTTCTGGTCTCCGCAACCAGCGAGCGCGAGAACGAACGGGAGTGGCGTAACCAGATGGAACGTGAAGCGGTTTGCGGTCATGTGCGATCTCCTGTTGGTGTCGGGCTTCGATCGCGGCGCAGGTGAGCAAGCGTCGTGCCGTGTGGTGCGCGAGGGCGACGCGTGATGGGGCCGCGGGGCGCGCGCCCTTGGGCGTCGCCCTGGCCTTGCGATCACCAACAATCAAACAAGTTGTGCAGAACCTGCCTAGCGACGCCCACGTGATCCCCAACGGTCGCCGTGCCTATACTGCGCCCGTCGTGGGACTCAGCCACAGCGCCGCCGGCCCAGGATTTCAGCTGGTCGTGTATTCCGGCGACGAGGTCCGCACGCTCGATCTCCCCCCGAGGGGCACCGTCTCGATCGGCCGCGGGGAGGGCAGCGCCGTGCGCATCGACGACCTGTCGGTGTCACGCAATCACGCCGTTCTCCACCTCGGCGACAAGGTAGTGATCGAGGATCTCGGGAGCAACAACGGAACGACCATCCAGGATCGGGCGGGAGGAGGCAGCGCCGCCGAGACCTTGAACGTCCGGCAACTGCGGGCCCGCAAGGCCGAGCTCGCCGCGGGCCAGAGCATCGTGTTCGGCACCGTCCGCGTCGTCATACGGCGGGCACCGACGGTCGAAGTTCCGAGCCTGGCCGCCGCTGACCCGGGCGAAAGCGGCGGCGACGACGGGGTGCTGGTCCGGGATCCGGCGATGAAGGCGCTGTACGCGGAGGCGGCGGCCGCGGCTCGCACGCCGAGCAGCGTGCTCGTGCTCGGTGAGATGGGTGTGGGCAAGGAGCTGTTCGCGCGCGCCATTCACGCCGGCTCCCCCCGATCGAAAGGCCCGTTCGTCGCCATCAACTGCTCGGCGCTGACGGAGACGATGCTCGAGGACGAGCTGTTCGGCCACGAGAAAGGATCGTTCACCAGCGCCCAGAAAGCGCGCGAGGGACTGCTCGCGTCAGCTAACGGCGGCACCGTATTCCTCGACGAGATCGGCGACCTCGCGCCCGCCGCGCAGGCGAAGCTACTGCGCGTTCTCGAGCAGCGCGAGGTTCGGCCCGTGGGATCGGATCGCAGCCGTCCGATCGACGTGCGGTTCGTCGCCGCGACGAATCGAGATCTCGAGCACGACCAGCGCGCCGAACCTTTCCGCCAGGATCTGCTGTTTCGATTGAATACGATCACCCTCCACATTCCACCGCTGCGGTCGCGTCGGTCGGAGATCCTGCCGCTCGCGCGAATGTTCCTGGCGGCGGCTTGCCGTCAGATCGAGCGTCCCGAGCCACCGGCCCTTTCGGCAGCCGCTGTCGAGTTGCTCGAGATGCACGACTGGCCCGGCAACGTGAGGGAGCTGCGGAACGCCATGGATCGCGTCGCGGCGCTCTGCCTTCCGGACACGGTCCTGCCCGAGCACTTACCGAAGGGCCTTCGCGAACGCAAACCCCCGCCGCCACCCTCGCCGACCACTGCCCCGCCGCCACCGGGGCGGGCCGGGGAGAACCTCGCGAGTGAGCTCGGCGACATCGAGAAAGCGCGCATCATCGAGATGCTCCAGCGCTGGGGCGGCAACGTCTCGGAGGCGGCCCGTCGGCTCGGAATCTCACGTGGCACGTTGATCGCCCGGATGGAAGAGTACGGACTGCCACGCGCGCGCAAGCGTCGAGACGATCCCGACGAGTGAACATCCCCTGACTTGACGGGGGGCGGCTTCCGGCGAACGATGCCGGCGTGGGACGGGTGGGCGGCTCGCTCGACGCCGGAACGGTTCTCCAGGGAACCTACGAGATCCTTCGGCTCGTGGGTTGGGGAGGGATGGGGGACGTGTACGAAGCGAAGCACATGCGGTTGCCCGGGCGCTTCGCGATCAAGGTGCTGACCGCGCGCGTGACCGCCGCATCGCCCGAGTTCGCACGCTTTCGCCGCGAGGCCGAGATTGCTTCGTCGCTCCGCCACCCAAACATCGTTCAAGTTATCGACTTCAACCAGATGGAGGACGGAACGCCTTATCTGGTTATGGAGTTTCTCGACGGCAGAGACTTGGGCGCGGAGCTCGAGTCCTCGGGTCGCATGCCACCCGTGCGCGTCGCTGACATCGTCAGTCAGATCGCGTCCGCGCTGGCGGCCGCGCACGACAAGGGCATCGTGCACCGGGACCTCAAGCCGCAGAACGTGTTCCTCACTCCCATCGAGGGACAACCCCGCGAGCTCGCCAAGATTCTCGACTTCGGGATCTCCAAGGTACGAAGCGCGGCCAACATCACGACCGAGTCGCGCATGGTCGGGACGCCCGGCTACATGTCGCCGGAGCAGGCGCGCTGTGAGAACGACGAGGTAGACGCGCGGACCGATCAGTTCGCGCTGGCGGCGATCGCGTACGAGATGCTGAGTGGCAAGTCGGCTTTCCCCGCCGACAACGTGCCCGCAATCCTCCTCAAGGTGACCAACGTGGATCCGCCGCCGCTGTCGGGAACGGTGCCGGGCGTCTCCGCGGACGTGGACGTGGTTCTGCAGCGGGCGCTGAGCAAAGTGAAGGGGCAAAGGTTCGATAGCGTGCTCGAGCTCGCGGAGGCGTTCGAGGCCGCCGCGCACGGCCGGGGTGAGGTGTTGAGGCTCGCTACGCCCGCGCGGGAGGGACATGCCCCGGCCCTGGCGCGCGAGGACGCTATCCACTGGTCGGTCTCGCCGAACCTTCGGTTCGGAGTCGTGCTCGCCGGCCTGGCTGGGCTGCTCATCTATCTCATGAGCGGCCCGCCGTTGGACGGTGACCGAGCGATCGCTCCCCTTCGGGCACCGAGCAGCCCGCTGACCAGGCCCGTGCCGGCAATGCCTTCGACCTCGGCACCCACATTGCAAACAGCCGCGGTCAAGACTCATGGTTCCCTCGCGAAGCGGGCAGCGCCCGCCCGGTCGCCAGACGGATCGATGTCGTTGCCGGCCGCCCCTCGATCCGACGTCGGCCCGCCGGCGAGCGTCCAGCCCTCCGCGCGCGCCGATGCCGCGCCTCGCCGGGCCCAGGCTCGTTCCGGACGTGATCACTTCATCGACAACGTCTCCGGTAACGGAGGTCGGAGGGACGAGCCACCGCCTCCCACTGCCCCACCGAAGAAAGTCGTGTGGGTTGAGAAACTGTAGTCGCCTGCGCCTGGGCGCACTCCTGCTCGCGCTGTGCGGCGCCGCGGGTCGTGCCCGGGCCGTGCCGTCGGAAGACGCCAAGCCTGCGGCGAACGCCCTGCTGGCCGAGGCGCGCCAGCTATACGATCAGGGCGAATACGGCAGCGCGCTCGATCGCCTGAACAAGGCCTACGCGGCGTTCCCCAGCCCCGCGATCCACTTCAACTTCGGCCAAGTCTATCGTGCGCTGCTGCGCGACGTGGATGCCCTCGATTCGTTCGACAGGTTCATCACCGAAGGAACCGATCAAGATCCCGGGCTGCGTCACGAAGCCGAGATCTACGTGGTCGAGCTCACCCATCGTGTGGGCACCCTCGAGATCACTGCGGAGACCGCTGGCGCCAGCGTCGCCGTGGATGGAAAGGCGGCGGGGACCACGCCGCTGCGCCGGGGGCTTCGGGTGATGCCGGGCGCACACCAGATCGTGGTGCTCGGCGGCGACGGCACCATCCCGTTCGTCCGACAGGTAGACGTGGCGGCTGGGCAAACGACGCGGGTCGCGGCGACGCTGACCACGCAGACACCGGTGATCGCGTCGAACCCGCCGGCCGGCCCCCCGCCTGTCTACAAACGGTGGTGGTTGTGGGCAGGCATCGGCGTCGTCGGGGGAGCGATCGTGACCACTCTCCTCCTCACACACGATTGGGGACGGGACTGTTCCTACAATGCCGGCTGCATCACCTTTTAGCCGGCTGACCACGATGGCGGCTGCGATGATGGCCGCGGTGTTGGGCGCGAGCGCCGGCTGCTCGCGCTCGACGACGCCGACGATCCTTGTGACGGTGACGATCGAAACCGGCCCGGGCCTGAAGATCCCGGACAACATCGACCACCTGCGCGTCCGCCTCAGCACGCCCGGCACCGCGAGCAACGCCCCCGGCAATGAACGGACGCTCACCTACCAACTGCTCGGGGTCGGCGCCGTCGGACAGCCGGGTGTTTCGATTGTGCCCGGGGGCGGCGACGGTGCCCGCATCGTCCAGCTCGAAGTGGAGATCGGCGACCGGACGCCGGGGCCCATGACCGTCGAAGCCGTCGCCTTGTACGGGCAGATTCCGCTCGTGTCGAGAACGCGGCGGGTGAATCTCGGCGCGCTGGCGGACGGCACTCGGGAAGAGGTTCGCCTGGAGCTCGCGCGGAGTTGCGTCCTCATCGAGTGTGGCGTGGGACAGACCTGCGAGCCCAATCTCGGCTGCAAGCTACTGGAGCCTTCGACGGACGGGGGTGTTCCCGTGGACGCAGGAGACGCGGGCGAGCCGAATGGCCCGCCTTGCGACTGCGACGGTTTCTTCCCCTTCTGTGTCGGAGCGAGCTGGAAGTATGCCGTTTGTGGCGGCACCTCTCGTACGGGGTGCGACTCTGATCCGAAGACCTGGGTGATCGGGGACGCGTCGAGCATCGTCCACCAGGGGCAGCCCGCCCCCAAGTTCGTGTTGACCCGGTTCGCCCCGGACGGACGGACTCGGAAATTTCTCACGGTCGTGGGAGCGAGGCTGCTCTGGCTCAAGGACGAGACCTTTGATAGGGCGACTTGGATTCCCCTGCAAACGAGGTTCTTCCTCCCCGAGAAGGTTCGGCTCGATCAAGGCCTGATCGGCCAGGCCCCGCCGCTGACCTACGACGAGGTCGTTATCACACCGGGCGAAGTTTCGTCGGAGACCCGCTCGCACAGCGACACCTGGAGCGTCGTGCCCGTCGACGAGTCGCTGCGAGAGGTCATGCTGAAGCATGGGTTCCCGAGGGAGACAGGTCTTGCCGGCCTGGACGTCATCTGCCACCGCCGCGTGGATGAGGTCCCTGGAGATCCGAACAACAGCCGGAACGCCCTGTATTGCTTCGCCCGGCACATCGGCAAGATATTCGAGACGACGATCGGGGGTGTCGCAGAACAGGAGTGGCTGGTCGGGTCCGACCTCCCCAAGGCCGGCACGTGCATCTCCGTGCCGGACACGCCGCTATGAAGGCGGCCCTCGCCGCCACCGTCGCTTGCGTGTCGCTTGCAGCCGCCGGTTGCTCGCGTGAGGCGCCGGCCACAATCGTCATCACCGTCTCGATCGATACCGGCCCGGGCCTGCAGATTCCCGACGACATCAATCACCTTCGCATCAAGCTCGCGACGGGATCGACAAGCTCTTTGGCGATGCTGGCGATGATCGCTTGAATGGCGGGGCCGGTAACGACATCCTTGATGGGGGCGCCGATCACAACGCGTGCTCAGGCGGCACCGGGACGAATCAATTCCTCCGCTGCGAGTCCTTTTTCTGACGAACATTTCCATGCCCCGTTCCAAGCGACTCGCCATACTGGCGCTTGCACCGCTGTTGCTACCGTTCGCTTCGTGCAGGCGCCAAAACCTGGCGAGCTCGCCGGGAGGAGCGGGGAGTGGTGGCCGAGCGGGTACCGGATCGGTCGACAGCGCCGGTGCCGCCGGCGGAGGGCGAGGCGGCGGTGGCGGAAGCGCCGCCGCTGGCACCGGACCACCCGGTGCCTGGACCGAGGTCTCCGGGGTTTCACCGTGCTACCTCGAAGTCGCCGATCCTGCCCAGGTTCCTTTCGTGCCGCCCGTCTGGTCGACCTGCGGGCCCGGCTGCTCTGTCTCACCCAGCAAGGTTCTCGACACCGACGACACCGTCTTCAATGCAGGGGCGAGTGGCCGAGTCGAAGGTGATGATGTTCACGTTCGGCTCTCGACGATGTGGGGAGGGCACTACTACATGATCGCCCTGCGTCGACTCTCCGACGGTGCTGTGCTCGCCGGCGTCCGGGCGCCCGGGGCGACGGCCAGCGGCACCATCTGCGGCCCGATGGGATACGCACAGAGCGCTCCCCACGTGTTCCCGTTCTTCAAGAGCGATGGCGGGTCGCAGACCGGAGCGAGCATCATGGGAACGATCGTCGCCGGCCTTGCCAGCGGGAATCGGCTGGTCTGGTCGCCCGCCGTCCCTAACTCGCCCGTCCCGCAAACCAGCGTGTTCGAGAACGACCTGGGGTGGGGAATGGGCTTCGAGGGTGGCACCCTGCGCGTCATGTTCCCCGCCGAGAGCGGACCGTTCACGACCATCGACCAAGGGGCGATCTACCCCGCCCACAGCGGCGTCGGACGGCGCAATCTCGTCATCTCGAACCCCGCCATGTCGGGGAACCAGGATGAGGTCATCCGCGCCTGGGAACCCGACCGGCCGTCTCGGACGATCGTCGCACAGTCGGACACAACGATCCCAGCCGTCGCGTTGTCTGAGACCACCATGGTCTGGGTCGGCGTCCACGGCCCGCGCCGCTGGGACGGCACCTATACCGCTGCAGAGCTGTACTGGACGTCTTTCCCAGCGGGCGTCGATCCGGTACCCGTCACGGGTGGAACTCCGCTGGTCTCGGTCGCCGGCACCGTGGAGGTTCAGACCTGGGGCGATTACGCCGCGGTGATGAGCGCGGACCCCATCAAGCGGCGTCTCGTTGCGACGGTCGTGCGTCTAAGCGACGGCAAACAATGGACCATCAACCCCCGTCCCGGGGCGTCCTTCGTTCGACTGCTCGCGGTCTCGCCACGTGAGGTCGTCGTCGCCGAGAACGACGATTCGGGCGATCCGGCGCTCGTGTGGCAGATGCAGTACCTCACGCGCTACGATCTGGCACGGCTGGACGAGCTAGCGGCGGCTTGGTGAGTCGCCCGGCTCGGTGGGTCGCGGTCGCTAACGCTGCACTCTTTGCCTCCTGAATGCAGGCGTCAGTAGCGCGGACGATTCCTCCCCTCCCCGCAACTTCGATCCGCTCGCGCTTTCATTCGGCCTCGGCGGCGAAGCCTTCTGGGTCCATCGTTACGATCCCAACACGACCACAGATATCTATGAGAGGCAGGTCGGCGCTAGCTTTCGATTGGGCGCGGGGGTCGCGCTGGCCGACCAGGTCGCCGTGTTGGCCGAGGCTCATCTAGGACTTCCGATCTGGCCGCTCCCCGGTTTGATTAGTGTGGGAGCCGGGATCCGCACGGACTGGTTCCTACGTCCGCGAGGACCATGGTACTTCCGATTCGCAGCCCGACGTTCGATCGCGCGGCCCGGGTGGTTCTTCGTCGTGCCCGGATCGCATGCGCTTGAGCTCATCGTTCCAAACATCGACGTTTGGCTCTTTGAGCTGGGCGGGGGGCGAATACGGCGCGAAGACCACGTGGGCCGCGGATGGTCCTTCTCGACATTCGGAGGGCCGCTTTGGGTTTGGGAGCGGTCCGGTTGGACGGTGGGCCTGAGTGCCAGCTACGGGTGGTCGCGCCTCTGAGGTCTACGGCGTCACCGCAAGCAGGGCCATGCTGCCCCGAGAGGACGCCAGCGTGCCGGCGGGGAAGTTCGCGGGTTGTTTCAAGGCGCGCACGGACGCGCAATGGGGCCCCTGGCGCAGCGTCGCCGATTCGTGGGCGCACCCGGCGGTGCCGCTGTCGGGGCGCGCCAAAGACCTCAATCCGCGGCGAATTCGGTTGCGACGATCGATCGGATCCTGCTGTAGTCGCCGTCGTGCCGTTCTTCGACGAAGAGTCGCTGCTCGACAAGCTGCGCCGGATCGAGGCGCTGCACGGTGGGGCGACGACTGATGGCGAGCGGGATGCGGCGGCGAACGCCATTCGCCGGATCCGGGAGCGGCTGCGCTCGCTCGAAAAGGAGGATCCGCCCGTTCAATTCCGGTTCGGTATTTCCGATCCGTGGTCTCGACGTCTGTTCTTGGCGCTGGCCCGCCGCTACGGCCTGCGCCCGTACCGCTATCCACGTCAGCGTCACGCTACGGTGATGCTCCGCGTATCGCGCCGCTTCGTGGACGAAACCCTATGGCCGGAGTACCGGGAGCTCAGCGGGACGCTCAACCTCGCGCTCGCCGAGGCGACCGAGAGAGCCGTTTCCCGAATCCATGAGGATGGCGGGGAGGCGGAGGTCCGTCCGGAGCCAGCCCAGTTGTCGGCTCCGATCGATCGCGACGCGAGCTGACTGACCGCGGCTACGCCGCCCGAAGCCTCTCGACGTCGAGTGTCCGATAGGCCGGCACCTTGGGCCGCGGGTCAGAGTGCTCCTTCAACGCCTTTTCTGCGGCAGCAAAAAGCGGTCCCGCCTTGTCGCGGAGCTGCACGAATACGTGGGACCGCAGCGCGTAGGAATTGGCCCCCGTCAAGCGAGCGCCTTCCTGTTCCCACCGATTGGCTGTCGCCCGATCCACCCCGAGGTGCTCGGCAAGATCCGCTTGCGTGTACTCGAGCAGCTTGCGCAGAAACTTCACCTCGATCGGTTCGAGCTCGGCCTGGCTCAGCATGGAACCGGCGATCGCGAGAGAGACGAGCTCCAATACGTCGCCCGGAACCAGGACAGCCCCGCATGCCGGGCAAGATGGCGCTGCGAGATTGTCGACGGTGACCTCTTTCAGACCGAGCAGCGGTCCGAGGTCTCGCTTACCGGCTTTGGAGGTCAGCTTCCCCTTCCCGCAGCTCGGGCAGATGGTCCCTACCTGAGACTCTTTTTTCTTCTTCATCACTACCCTCTCCTTCCGATCAGAACACGGTCACGATGACCAGCCGCTTGCCGAGGTGGTCTACGTAGACCTCGACACCGATGGCGGTCGCGATCTCGTCGAGGCCCGGGCCCGTCACGCGCCAGCAGGTCCCCCCGAAACGGGGCACGCCATCGCGATACGCCTCGCAGTCTGTCGCTTTCTTGATGATTTGCTTCATGTCGGCGGCCGTGACGCCACGCTGCCGCTGTCGATCCCAGGCGTGGTCGACGACCCAATATCGGCCAGCTCCCAGCGCCTCCCGTGCCCACCTCAACGCCTCGACCGCAGTAGATGGCCCCGCCACGCATGTAACATGTTGCTACACGGCGCTTCCGTCCGCAAGGTGCGCGCCCTCCTCACCGTCAATCGATCGCGATCCGGGCTGTGTGCTCGAGGCGCTGCGGATCGCGCCGAAGCCACGCAACGCCCGCCGGTCGCGGACACCGTTGGTTACCCGCAGAGCAAGCTGACGAGGTGTCGCCCTAGTCGGTCTCTCCGCGTGAAGTCGAGGGAGAGGAAGAACAAGCGCCGGTTTGTCCGACAATCGACACTTCCTATTCCGCTTTCGCTTTTTCGTTCAGTCCGGAACCGGATCTGCCGACGAAGCGCTGACCCTCGGAGGCCCGACGATGAAGAAAGCCGTACTGTGCGTCTCGCTGCTCGGCAGTTTGATCGTGAATGGATGCGGAGACTCCGGCAGTGGCAGTACCCCCGGCAGCGGGGGCGGCGGCGGTCGCGGCGGTGGGACCGGTAGCGCGGGAACCACGGGTAGCGCCGGAACGACAGGCACCGCCGGAGCGACGGGCAGCGCCGGTGCCACGGGATCCGCGGGCACGGCAGGCGGCGCAGGCACGACCGGGAGTGCGGGAACCACGGGTAGCGGCGGCGGCGCAACGGGTAGTGCCGGTACCACCGGCAGCGCCGGTACCACCGGCAACGCCGGCACCACCGGCAGCGCCGGCGCGACCGGCAACGCCGGTACCACCGGCAACGCCGGCATCACCGGCAACGCCGGCACCACCGGCAACGCCGGTACCACCGGCAACGCCGGCATCACCGGCAGCGCCGGCACCACCGGCGGCGCCGGCACGGGTGGTGGTGCGGGATCCACGGGCGGCGGCGGGGCCGGCGGTTCGCTCGCGGCCTGCGGGACCGAAAACGGCTCGAACAATGGCCAAAGCTGCAACGACATCGCGCCGTCTGGCCCGTGCGTGGCTGAACAAGCGTCGGCGGACGCGGCGCCCGTGGCAGCGGGTGGAACGATCCAGGCCGGCACCTACACGCTCATCTCGTCCATCGTCTACGGGGGCCCCGCCAACCCACAGCACGCGGTCCGCAAGACGATGGTGGCGTCGAACGTCACCGCCACCTCGTTTACGCTCAACGAAGCGGAATTGTCCGGGACGAGCGCCGAGCGCTCGTCCGGAACCGTGACGGTCTCCGGCACGACCGTCACCTACGTGCGCTCTTGTCCCGGCCCCGAAGACGGAGGCGACGGAGGCGGCACGGCCATGTTCACGGCCACCTCCACCAGCTTCAGCCTGATCATGCCAAAGAACGGCGGCGGAACCCGGGTCGAGGTCTACACGCGATCCTGAACCCTGATCGACGATAATTTCGCGTACCGCATGTCTCCTCGGGGCCAACCGGCGACCGCGCGCCGAGGTGTCAGCGTCGTGTCCCTGGTCATGCTGGCGGCGGCAAGCGCGCGTGCGGCCACGCCCGCGTCCGCAAGGTGCTGGTTTCCGGGCGAGCCCGCCCCGACGCGTGAGCAGATCGAGCGGATCGATAGCTTGTCGATCGCGATCGGGTCGTTGCCCGATCACGCAGATTGCCGGCCGCTCGGCGAAAGCCTTCGGCAGTTGCTCCGCGAGCCGTGCTTCCGTGCCCTCGAGACCGTGTCCCCGCTCGCCGAATGCGGGTCTGCGCTCGCGCTCCGCGACTGGTGGACGGCGGGCGGCCTCGTCTGGGTCCGCTCGGCGGTCCTCGGCGAGTATCGATCGCCACGGGAGCTGGAGCTGCCACCTGGCATGCGGCCGGCGCTGACCGCCGACGCGAATCCCGGCCACCCGCTCGCGCCGCTGCTCTGTCGCGTCGGCGACGCGGCGTGCGGCCGCGAGACGCTGGGCTGGCTCAAACGGGCTGAAGACGTCATGGCCTACGGCGACTCCGGAGCGCGCGCCGCGGAGCGCGCCGACCCAAGCAAGACGTGTGTCGCGAAAGCCGCGGGCTCCGGGGCCGAGCGCTACCCGAAGTGGCGCGACTGTATCGAGCAGCACCGGCACCGACACGCATTACACAGCCACTTGCCGGCGAGCCGATTCCGGTCCCCCACACGTGGATGGCTCGTGATCCGCGGCCGGCGGGGTCACTACACGTTCACTGACGAGCTCGCCGCGTACGATCTCGAGACCGGCGCCGCGTTCCGTGCCCGCCGTGCCGGCGATCTGGGGATCCTTCCCGCCGAGGACGCCGCCGCGGTCGAACGGGGGAAGACCGGACGCCGGCCGGTGCTGGTCGAGCGCGGACGCGTGGCGATCGACGACCTCCGCGAGGCGGCGCTCATCCTGTTGCTGTGGCCCGAGCGCCGCCTACAGCTCGAATCGCTGACGGTCAAGCTCCCCGATCGCCTCGAGCACGCGGCGTTGCCGCCGGGGTTCAAGTTCACGGAAGGGGGGCGCATCGTGATTTCGAGCAGCGGCGATACCGCCCTCACCTGGGAATGGATCCGCGAGGGTCGCGTGATCCTGTCGGGCGAGACCGCGTACACAGGGCAGCTCGGCGGCCGGGGCTACCCGTCATGGCTGCTCGAGATTGCTGAGTCGAGCCTCGCGCCCGGCTGTCCCCCGGTCGCTTTGCCCGCCGGCATCCTGGGTCTCGGCCGTCCGATCACGGGCGTGTCACCTCTCGACGCCCGACCCGCAGAGCTGGATGCCGCCGAGATCGCGCTGGCAAGGGCGTTGACCGGGCCGGATCCCGCGTGCGCGAAGCCCAAGTGAACTTCGCTGCTGCGGCCGAGCCTGCGGTTATCATCGTTCGGTTGAGCACGGTCGTCCGATCTCGAGCCGCGAGCTCGCTCGCGGCGCTGCTGCTCGGCGCTTGCGGGCCGGGGGTGTCGGCCGATCCGGTCGATCCACGCGATCCCGCCCCCGCGGCGGGCGCCTGCGGCCTCGCTCATCCCGCGTTCTGCGACAGCTTCGACCAGGCGTCGGCGGGCGGCCGCGGCGGCGACCTCGACGAGCGCTTCTGGGGTGTCGGGCGTCTCTCCCAATTGACCAACGTGTCACAGGGCGCGAACAACCCGTTTCCGGTGGCGCAGGCGGCCGGGTGCGACGGACCGCGCGCGGTGGCGGTTGACGGGAGCGACTACTTCTTCTGCGCGCGACCGGGCGAGAGCCCGGCCCTTCGCCAAGCGTTCAATGACGGAGGCGGCATCATCCTGCACGCCTTCCACGCGCGCCGGCCGTTCGATTTCGCCGGGCGCATCGGGACCGTGGTCTTCGACGTGGATGGCTCGACGGCGCCTGGCGCGTGGTTCGAGCTGTGGATCGTCGACGAGCCGGTCCCTGCGGTCCACACCAGCTTGCCGGGCATGGACGCGCTGCCACGCACGGGCGTCGGCCTCGTCTTTCAGGAGTGCAATCCGATGTTGCCGACGCCGTCGCCAGGGAGCGGCCTAAAGAACGTGCTGTTCGTCAGCGATCACCAGCTCACGCGAACGATCGGCCTCACGGAGCTGGACGAGTCCGGCTGCTTCTCCACCGCGGCCCAAACCCTGAACCGCCTCGAAGTCCGGATCGGCGAGCGCGCCATCGAGGTGCGAGCCTCGGCGCCCGGCGATCCCGCGGGCCTGCACCGCGTGGCCTTGATCTCGGGGCTGGACCTGCCGCTCGATCGCGGCTACGTCCACTTCGAGACGCTCGGCGACAACGCGGCCAAGTTCGGGGGCTCGGCCGACCAGACGCGGGTCTGGGACAACCTCGGCTTCGACGGGCCTTTCTTGCCGCTGCCGCGTGCCCACGACCTCCCCGATCACCTCGAGCCCTGGACGGGTGCCGGCGCGACGACGATGCTGTGGAACACCGCCTACGTCCTCCTCCCAACCAATCAGCAGACGTTCCGCGTGGACGGGCTGGATCTGTTCGGCGCCGGCGAGGCCTTCGTCGATCTGAGCACTTTCGGGCTTACCGCCGGTGGCAGCTTTCGCTTGCGTTTCAACCAAGGCACCTGGCGCGAGGCCCCGTTCCCGTTTTCATCCGACACTTGGCGGGCGGTCTCGGTTCCCGTGAGCGTCGCTGATCTCGTGACGGGGACGAACACGCTCGAGCTCGCGACGGAGGCGACATCCGCGCCGGTGTTGATCGCGAACGTCGATCTCACGGTCGCGCCGCGGTAGGGCTCGCGAGCAGCTCGCGCGCCGGGCCGGGTCCGTCGAGCGTCGCGAGGAAGGCGACCAGCGCGGCCACGTCGTCGTCGGAGAGGCCGAGCGGCGACACCTCCGACGTTCCTGGGAACCCCTCGTGGTCGCCGCCCCGGTTGAAGAACTGGATCGCATCGGCGAGCGCGCGGTACTGGCCCGTGTGCATGAAGCTTGGGCGCGTGGAGACGCAGCGCAGGCTGGGGGTGCGGAACGCTCCCTCCATCGCGGGGCCGACCTCCTGAGGGAGGCGGCCGTCGTCGCCGTCGCTGAACGCGCTGCGCGTGTTGGTCGGCTCGTCGAGAACGCGGCTCAAGCCCAGGGCGGCGCCCCGGTCATCTCGGTCGATGAAGGCGACGACCACCGGCACGGGCTCGAGCCCGACGTTGTGGAATCTTTGATCGGTGAAGTGTGGCCCCGCGTGACAGCGCGAACAGCCGGCGCGCGCGAACACGGCCGCGCCGTGTCGTTCCGTCGCCGTGAGCACCGTGGCGTCGCCCCGCACCCATTGATCGAAGCGCCCCGGGCCGCAGCCAAGCCGGCGCTCGTACGCGGCGATGGCCTTGCCCATGTTGACGACGACGCGGGTGACCAGATCCTTGTCCTCCGCGGCGAGCTGGTCGAACTCGGCGTGGTCGCCCGGCTTGCCGTGGCACTCGAGCGTGCTCGTCCCCGGCAGCTCGTGACAGCCCGCCTGCGCGGCGGTGAGCCCGGGGAAGCGCCGCGCATCGTCCAGCGGCGGCAGCGGACCGAACAGCGCCTCGTAGTCCCCGCGATAACGCCGAGAGATCTCCTCGGCGACGAACAGGCGCGCGCTGTTCATCTCGAGGGGCGATTCGAGCGGCGTGAAGACCTGATTCCAAAGCGCGTCGCGGTGACCGTCCCACATCAACAACCGCGCCTGCGCGACGTCGAGCAGCGGTCGCACGCGCCGCAGACCCCACCCCGCGCCGAGCGGGATCTGGTTGCGAGGCGAGCGGTTGTCGAGGAACCCGGCCGCCGGTACGTGGCACCCGGTGCAGGCGACTTTGCCGGTCTCGCCCTTGACGCCGAGGGTCGCGCCGCCGCCGTCGTTGTCCGAGTCGATGAGCTGCCCGGAGAAACCCGGATCGAAGAAGAGCCTCTGCCCCAGCGCCGCCGCCCGCGGATCGTCGGCGAAGCGATTGCTCGCGTCGGCCGGAAGCGCCGCCGCCGGATCGAGCGCCTGCGTAGCGAGCGCCTCCCGCGCCTCCTCGTCCTCCGCCGGCGGCGGAGCCGCGCCGCCACCGCCGCCGCCGCCACCGGATCCGCCGGCGGCCGGCGGGAGGCGCGCCTCGCCGGCGCAACCCAGCGCCGCGGCGGCGCAACTCAGCGCCGTGACGACGACGGCGACGACGAGCGGGCTGCCACGACCGTTGGCCATCGCAGCGCTCAGCGGACCGTGACGTCGAAGTTGGCGCCCGCCATGTCGTTCGCGCCACCCGCCTTGATCTCGAGCAGGTTGTCGCCGCTGCGGAGCAGGGCCATGGCAACCGGGATGTGCAGCGAGCGCTGTTCCATGTTGGCCGGGAGATCGGAGACGAAGTCTTGCCACGCGCCGCCGTTGAAGCGGAACTGCAGGATCCTGCCCGCGTAGAACCCGTAGATGTTGAGGTGAAGCGACGCCGCGGTGGCGTCGGAGAGGTTCATCCCGGCGAGGGGGAAGGCGAGCGGCGCGCTGGCCGTGATTCGATAGCCGAGACTCGTCCCGAGGTCACGAAAGGGCACGAGCGCGTCCGGGACGTCGTAGCCGCGCTCGACCGGCAGGACCGGGCCGTCGAAGCCGATATTGGCCCAGTTGAACGTGTGGGTCGGGGGGATGTTGACGTGATCGTCCTTGCCGGCGTTGTAGTGGGCTTGCTGGAAATTGACGTAGCCGCGCGTGAACCCGAGGTTGATCCCGTCCTTCTTCGCGACGAGCCTGAGCGCCTTGGGATCGGCGCCCGGGTCCGTGACCCAAAGCTCGACGGTGCTGGCGCTGAGGCGCAGCTCGTAGTGGTTCATGCGCGCGTCGTTGACGGGGAAGCACGGCGGCTCGCTGAGCTTGCCGGTGCCGTCGTAGTCGGCGTGCAGATCGTTGGGGCCCCACCCGGACACGACGTAGTTGCGGATCACCTTGACGGCGCTGACGCCGTTATTGGTATAGGTCGCGCCCGCGCGGTACTCGCAGCCCGGTTGGTTGGCGAGCTCGACGCCGATGGCATCGCGCGGGAACGGGAAAATGCCGATCAGATCCTGATAGGGCGCCGGCGACGGCTCGCTGGTGATGATGATCTCCGGCCAGAAGCCATGGCCGCCCGCCTGTCGCCCACCGAGGTCGAAGGCGATCACGCCCGTGCGGCCCGTGAAATCGAAGGGCTGGCGGGGACGGAACGAAGACACGATGTTGCCGCCGCCGTCGTCGGCGGTCTGCGTGAGGTGAGGTCCATTGCTGTCGGTGCAGATCTTGTAGTCGTCCGGAGGGACGATGCCGCCGACGGTCTTCCCGCAGATGAGACCGTTGCCGAAGGGATAGCTCATCCACTGTCCCTGGCCCGGGTTGACGCCGTTGCTGATGCGCGTGACCGACCACTTCGCGTCGTCGACATCTCCGCCCCGGCCGCCCGGCGACGGCGTCGCCAGCGCGTCGCAAAAGGCGGCGGCCGGCAGCGCGCAACCCGGTGCGCCGGGGTTGCCGGGCGGCGGCGCGGTACCAGCGGCGCCGCCCTGCCCGCCACCGGCGCCGCCCCGCGCGCCACCAGCCCCCGGGGCGCCGCCGGCGCTCGCGGCGCCCGAAGCGCCGCCGGTGCTCGCGGCGCCGCCGGTGCTCGACGCGCCACCCGCGCCCGCAGTTCCCGCACTGCCATTGGTGCCCGCAGCGCCGCCCGCTGTGCCACCTGTGCCACCGGGCGGGATCGCCCCAGTCTCGGACCCAGCACACGAGACGAGCAGGACGGCCGACGCCAACAGCACGAGACGCGACGCGCTCTTCGACATGGTTCCTCCGGGGAAGCGTGGTTCTGGGGAGAAACCACCCCCGGCCGGGCATTCACCTGCAGATTTTTTTGCGCGTCACGCGCCCAGCGCGTGCGCCTGGGCCCGAAGCTTCTCGATCTTCTGGCCGAACAGCGCGAGCCGTGTCGCCACCGTGCGCAACGATACGCCCAGGATGCGCGCCACCTCTTGCTGCTCGAAGCCGTCCGCGTGATACAGCCACGCGGCGGTCTTGACCTTGGTCGGCATCCGTTCAAGCAGCCGCAGCACCACCTGTCGATCGGCGATCCGCTGGTCACCGCCGGGAGCGACCGCGGCGCGGTCGGGCAGCTCGGCGACAGGCGCGGGGCGACGCTTCCGATTGCGAAGCTCGTTTAAGCAGTAGTTGGTCGCCACCCGATAGATCCAACGCAGGGCGTCCTGTTCGTCGGCGACGCGGCGCACGTGCCGATGCACGCGCAGGAACGTCTCTTGCGTCGCGTCCTCGGCCTCGGCGTCGTCCCGCAGCAACTGCCGGCAGCGCGCGTAAATGATAGGCCCGTACCGCCGGTACAGGCTGGCAACGGTCTCTGCACTCACGTCCTCGCGTGGCGCCAGGACCGCTCCCTTCACATCATCCAGTAACCCCCGGGGGAGCGTCCACATGCAAGAAATCTCAGAAAATCAGCGGGCCGACCCAGGACGCACTTTTGTTGCACGCGGGGCGAGCCTCCGGGGTGAGGAAGGGTGATGAAGGCGCCGCTGCAGGGCATTCAAGCGAAGGAGATCGCGCTGCCCAACATCGAGTGCGACAATTGCACGCTGCAGATGCTGCAGTACCTGAATCCCGGGCCGCCCTACGCGCCCGGAAACTTCTACTACCAGTGCGCGGACATCACGCTTTCCGCCGCGGCACCGGCGCCCGGCCGGAGGTCGTCGACATGACCACACGGCACGAGATGGGGGCGCACCCGTCGACGATGGACTTCGATCGGGCCGAGATGGGGCTTCTGCCCGAGGATCGCGAGCGCGATCTGGCGGCACACCTCCGCCACTGCGCCCGTTGCGCGGAGACCCAGGAGACCCTGCGACGAACGGCGGCCCGCTTTCGCGCCGAGATCTCACCCCGCACCTTGCCGCGCGTGCTGGCGGCGGCGGACGGCCGGGGGGCTCGCCTGCGACGCTGGTGGTCGGCCGCCAACGGGGGAATGCGTTGGGCCTTGTTGGCGGCGCCTGTGGCCGCCGGGTTGGTGCTCGCGGTCGGAACGTTGGGGGAAAGGGGTCAGCGACCCACAGCCCGTCCCGCCATCCCAGACGAGGAGCCCGCGGTGTCGACGAAGGGTCGGGCCGCGCTGCGTTTGTTCGTCCGTCGGGCCGATCGTGTGTTCGCGCCGCGATCGGGCGAGGCGCTGGCGCCCGGAGACGCCGTGCGCTTCGTGGTCGAACCGCGCGGGCATCGGTACCTGTTGGTCGTCTCAGTCGACGGCGCGGGAAAGCTCAACGTGTACCACCCGTTCGAGGGCGCCGCGAGCGCGCCGCTGGGCGCCGACCCGCGCGTCGAGCTGCCGGGAAGCATCGTGCTCGATCGCGCTCCCGGGCCCGAGCGGATCTTCGCGGTCTTCTCGGACGAAGCTCTATCAACCGACGTTGTGCGCGCGTCGGTCGAGCGCGTGGCGACTGGCGACCGGGGATGGCTCCGGCGAGACGTCGAGCTACCGCTGCCGGGCACGGAGCAGGCCTCGTTCGTGTTCGAGAAAGCCGAGGCTTCCCGCTGATGCGGATGCGCATCGCATGGACCGCCGTCGCGCTGCTGCCGCTCACGTTCGTGGTGGCGGCGGCGGCGCCGGCCCGGGCCGAGACCCGGCGCCTCGCGGTGCTCGTGGGCCACAACGTCGGCGCGGGCCCTCGGCCGCCGCTGCGCTATGCCGAACGCGACGCCGAGAAGCTCGCCCGGGTCCTCGGAGAGCTCGGCGGTATCGCGCGCGACGATCTTCTTCTGATCAACGGCCAGCCGCTCGCCAGCCTCCGCGCCGCGATGGACCGGGCGCGCGCGCGGGTGGCGGAGTGGCGGCGGCAAACCGGCACGCGGGTGATTCTGTTCTTCTACTTCTCGGGCCACTCCGACGGGCAGTCGCTCGAGATCGGGCGCGAGCGGCTGTCGTTCGCGGACCTCAAACGCTGGCTCGCGGACACGCGGGCCGATGTGCGTCTCGGGATCGTCGACAGCTGCCGCAGCGGCGCGCTGCTCGCGATGAAGGGCGGTTCGCCGGGTCCGTCGTTCGACATCCACCTCATCGACAACGTCGCGACCTCCGGCGAGGCGCTCATCACCTCGAGCGCCGCCGAGGAGTCCGCCCTCGAGTCGAAGGAGCTGGGCGGCTCTTTCTTTTCACACCACCTCGTGTCCGGACTGCGTGGCGCCGCCGATTCATCGGGCGACGGGCGCGTCACGCTCGCCGAGGTCTATCAGTATGCGTTCACGCGCACCGTCAGCTCGACGGCCGACACGTTGATCGGGCCCCAGCACCCCGCCTACGACTACCGCCTCTCCGGCATGGGGGATCTCGTGCTGACCGAGATCGATGCCGGCAGCGCGCAGATTGAGGTTCCGTCGGAGATGCCGCGCGTGCTGATCATCGCGGTCGAACGCGCCCAGGTGCTGGCCGAGATCGGCCCGGGCACCGCGCGGAAGGTCGCGGTGCGCCCCGGCGAGTATGCGCTCCGCACCTGGCGCGACGGAAAGGTCCTGGGCGCGACGGTGCGGCCCCGCATGGGCGAGGTCGTGCGTGTGAGCGCCGCCAACTTCACCGAGACGAGCGGGCCACTCGTCGCCAGCAAGGGCGGCGAAACGGACGCGGACGCAAACGGCATCGGCGCGGGCGACGAGGAGACGCTCGTCGCTCCGGCCCTGCCGGCGACGACGCGCGCCTGGCCGGCGCTCTCTTTGGGACTGGGCGCGCAAAGTGGGGTTGCTCGTGCCACGCCGTGGCTGCCCGCGCTCCGGGTGGGGATCGGAACCCGCACGCGCCATCCGCGCTCGGCGACGCTCGCGATCGCGAGCCGCGCAAGCGTCGGGTTTCGCGAGACGCAGGCCCGCTTGCTCGTGGGCCAGCGCTTCGGGTTTCAGCTCGGGCGCCGCCTCAAGCTGCTCGGCGGCGGCGAGATCGGCGGAGGCCTGATCGCGCAGGATCGCGACGCCGGCGGCGCGCTCTGGAGTGCGGTGGGCACGGCCGGTCTTACCGCGGGACTGGAGCTCCTGGTCGGCGGTTCCATGTCGCTGTCGGCCGAGGTGAACGCGGGCGGACACCTCGTGCGGGGAGACACCGGAGCGCTCCGGACGCTATTTCTGCCCGCCGCCTGGGTCGGACTGGTGTTTTGAGCTCGCCAGCGCGAGCGTCGTTGCAAATGCGCCCGCGCTGAGGCGCGACTCGTTCAGGGGCCCGCCGTCCGCGTGATCCCGCCGCGTCGAAGCGGGCAGAGGCTGCCGCCTCGGGTACGTTCATTCAGCGGGGCAGGTGGGCACGACGATCGGGCGCTATTGACTACCGAATGCCGGTCCACCTTCGCAACGCTGAGAGCAGCTGCGAAACGATCGTCACCAGAGCTCGTTTCCCATGATGCGGCGCGGGCGCAGCAGGCGCGGGGCTCGCCGCGGCCGTGCGGGCCAGCGGCGCCTCGCGCATCTCCTCGGAAACCGGGAGCTGCGCTATCTCGGTGCTCGGGAAGGTGACGGCTTCGACGGGGAGAGCGAAGGGGGCCTCGACGATCGTCGTCTCTTCCAAGATCGCGGAAGCCTCCACCTCCGTCTCGACAGTGTCGAGCGCTTCGACCTCGGGTGCCTGCAGAGGCGCCATCGCGGACACGTCGTCCGCCGTCGTCGGCTGCAGGTTGTGAGCCTTGTTATTGGAAGCCGCCAGCGCCGTGGTCAGCGGTTCCATTGGCGCGCCGATCAGCGGCTGCACGACCGGCTTGCGCAGGCCCGTCGATACGTTGGCCTTTCGCGGAAGCGCACTCTTGCGCCTGACGGAGATTACATGTGCCTTGGCGCTGCTCTGTTTGCTCGAGGACCCCCGCCGCTGCTTCGATGACGATGCCATGCCGGTGATCTTCGCCAAGCAAGCTTGCACAGCAACTTTCTTGTCGCTTCGTTTGGCAGCGGCCCCGGTGAGCGGCGCATCGCGCCTTCGAATCCGGCATTCCCGCGATGACACTGCCGAGCGCGGCATCCGATGTCCGCGAGGATCTGCTGAGCTCAGCGTCAGCGATTACTGCTGATGACACCCCATGCAAGCAAACGCGGAGTTGAGCATGATGGCTCGATCCGGTGCACCCTGAGGGTCATTGAACGTCGCGACATTCTCCTGGGCCTGTGCGATACGCCGCTCGAGCACAGCGGCATACGGCCACGTCGCGTACTGACGTGAGTACTTTGCATTTGCATAGATCTTTCGGGCCGTCTGCCAATCGCCCGCCTTGACCAGCATGTCGCCCATGTTCAGGAAGAATCCTTCGAGGTTGTGCGGAGCGATCCAAGAGTTCCAGCAGACGCGCTTGGGGCCTTCCTTCGTCTCGAGCCTCATGTACTTGTCGTAGTCTGGGTTTTCGCGGTCGATGCGCTCCTGAACGCATACGTCCAGGTTGCGCCACTCCCACTCGAGTCCTTCTCTGAAGCGGGGCGAGTCCGGCGGCAAACGGCTCATTACGTAGCCCGCCGTGAACAGGTTGAACTCGGGCCACGCCTCGATGGCGTCGAGCAACACGTAGTACCCGCGCCGAACCAGGCGTTCATCCTTGTGCATCGTGCCTTCTGCCAGTATGTGACCGGCGAGGAACCCGAGGTATCGCGCGTCTGACGGATTGAGCCTGACCGCTTCGTCAAAGTATCTGCGCGCCAGCATCGTATCGTCCGTGATCGTGGCCGGAACCGACGACAATCGCGCCCGTTCCGCGATGCGCCAGTTGTGGAACCAGGCGATGTGCGCGGCTGTCACAGCATCCGTCGGCCGGTCCAGGTACGCCGCCGTCAAGGCCTCCAACACGCGCGGGATCTTGTCGTACGCGCCGTCATGGAAGTCGCGCCAGAAGAGATCATCGGCTTTGAGGGCCGCGTCGCTCCGCGTGGCCGTAGGCTGCTTGGTTGGCGCCAACAAGACGGCGATGCGGCCACGGTTCGCCCACCCAGCAGCACCGAGCGCCACAGCCAATACGAGCGCAGCAGCGATGCTGGTGATGCGTGGTCTTCTGAATATTCGGCCCAATGTTTCGAGCATGGCGTCCGTGATGATTCAGTCCGTCCGTCAGGGATCACATCGAACCTAACCACGCAGCAGCCGAGGGGGAAGGAGCTCTGCCCGAGACCTGCTACGTCGACAACACCGACTCCTATTCGACCAACGAGGTCGCCATCAACTGGAACGCGGCGCTCGCCTGGGACGCCGCGATCCTCGACGACATCGGGCACGCCGCCGCGCGCGGGTGACGGCCGAGCGTCCGAAATTCGGACACGGCCTTCCTAACCTAGGCCGCGCGAAGGTCGCGAATCCGGAGTGCGAGAGCGTGGCGAATCTTGGCGCATGACGGCGCCGGTACGCCTTCTTCCTCTGCGATCACCAGAGCCTCGAGCAGCTTCTGCGCGCGCGCGGGCGATCCATCGTAGTCCTGGACCATCTGGCCGAGCTCACGCTCCATGTCCGCCAACATCTTGCGCACGACCTCGGCATGGGGCACACCGCCCGTCGCGCGGGCTTCGGCGTCGCGCTTCGCAAGCTCGCGCGCCTCCGCGGCGCTGACCGTCCAGGGCTTCACAGGCTTTCTCCGGTCGTTCCAAGTTTGAGGATAACCCTAAGCACACGAACTGTCCCGCCGTCCACGCGATACAGAACCCGATGTTTGGCGACGCGAACCTGCCAGGTAGCGTCAGGTAGCGTTGAAAGTGGCTCTCGCAACGGCTTGCGGTTGATGGTTTCGGTCAGCGCCTGGTGTTCCAGGGCGTCGACGGCTCTACGGATTGGCGGTCTGTCGAATGCGCGCAGTTGGTCGAGCTCCGCCGCAGCACGCGGAGTCCACTCGATCCGGAACGGTGGCGACACGTCGGACGATTGTCGGTTCCATGCCCGCCGCGGTTGTCCCTGGAACGCCTACAAGCCATCAACTGGAACGCGGCCCTCGCGTGGGACGCCGCGATCGTCGACGACATCGGGCACGCCGCCGCCGATTCGCCCCGCCCCGCCGTCTCCATCGCCTTCGCCACCCACCTCCGTGCTCATCGATCCGGAGCTGAGGCTTTCTGTGCTTCAGAGCGCGACCGCCTCAGGGCGTCGCGGCGTACGTGTCTCGCACCTTGAGTAGACGGCCGGCGCCTGGATCTCCCACCCAGGCGTTCCCGAACTCATCGGCTTCCACCATTTGAGATCCCTTGGCGGTGGGGACCTTGCCGAGCAGCGTCGGCTTGCCCGCGGCGGAGATCGCGATGATCGAGAGATCGGCGCTGTCCTGTCCGGCGAGATAGGCGTGATGCAACGTCGAATTGTAGGCGGACACGTCCACGCCCATGCCGACCATCGTGATCTCGCCCAGCTGAGCGCCCGCGTGGGCGACGTCGAGCACCGCGAGCCGACCGGCCGCGCACATGACCATCAGGAACCCTCGCGCTTCGTCGAGCTCGAGGTCGACGGTCAGGCCCGCGCAACCGTTTTGCCAGGTCTCGACGACCGCGTGGGTCATGAGATCAATCGCGTATGTGTGCCCGCCGGTGCCGTTGTTGGTGTAAGCGCGGTGGCGGGTACCGTCGATGGACAGCGCCTCCGGTCCGCTGGCCGGGAACGTGATGTTCAGCGAGTGCACGGGCACGCCGCTGGCGGGCACCGTGAGGACCTCGATCTCGGGGGTGGGGACGGTGACCCCCGGGTTCTGCGGCATCGTCACCCAGAGCTCGCGCGTCGCTTCGACCCAGCGAACATAGTCAGGCGCGGCCGTCAGCATGGTCGAGGACGTGATCATCTTGGTCGTCAGATCGACGCCCCGCACGGTCTTGGTCTCGTTGTCGATCGCGAAGATCTTGCTTCCGCCGTAGTCGGCGGAGGTGGAGCCGACCCGGTGCTTGCCCAGCATGAACCCCGTCGAGGCGGAGAAGCCGGAGATGGTGGTGACTTCGTTCGACTGCGGATCGACGAGATCGAGATCGCCAGTCCGCCCGGCTGGGACCAGGAGCTTCTTCAACTCTCGTGCATATCGGAGGTCATCGAAGCCAATCCCGGGCTTGTTATTCGGCAGACTGACGGGTGTGACCAGTTGTCCTCCCCCGGCTCCAGCGCCGCCTGCCGTGCCGCCAGGTGCGGGCCCACCGCCGGCGCCGCCTCCAGCCGTGCCACCCGTGGCACCGCCGCCGTTTCCGCCCGGGTTTCCCCCGCTGCTGTTCCCCGTCGATCCGCCGCCGCCGTCCCCGCTGGCTCCGGACGCGCCCCCCGTGTTTCCGGTCGTCGACCCGCCCGTGCCCGACCCGCCCGCTGCCGACCCGACACTCCCGGCCGCACCCGTGTTGCCCCCGGAAGGAGACGATCCTCCGGTTCCGGCAGCCGCGCCGCCGCTCCCGATCTTCCCTCCCGAGCCGGTCTGCGGACCGGTGGCGGGCGACGACGAGCAGGCCAGCAGCCACAAGACAAGCGGCGGAAACCACAGCCTGGGTCCGATCGCACCCATGGGGAACCTCCGGTGGGCCAAAATGTACACCCCCCGATAGCGAGACCGGGGAAAATGGGGTGACGAAAGCATTCCCCGTTCGGCCCAAACCCAGATTGCCGGGAGGTCAGGTCATGGCGCGGTGTTTCGTGGAGTTCGCAGGGTGGGCGAGCGCGCCGGCGACGAGGAGGCGGGCGCGGACCGCCGCTGCGCTCGCTGCGCTCGCGGGCGTGGCGGCGCTCGGCTGCGCCGGCACGAAGCAGAAGCCGACCGACACGGACGCCGGCACGGGCGGCATCATCACGTTCCCGGTCGGGGGCCGCGACGGCGGCTCGGTCTTCACCGGCGCCGCGGGCACCACCGGCTCGGCCGGAGCCGGCGGCTCGCCGACCGATGGGCCGGGACGCGTGATCGGCGGCGACGCGCTCGGCGACGCCGCGTGCGCCGCGGCGACACAGCAAGCCCAGCAGGTTCCGCTCGACCTTTACATCATGATGGACAGCTCGGGGTCGATGGCGGCCGCGACCGGGAGCGGCCAGACCAAATGGGACGCGGTGCGCGCCGCGCTGACCGCGTTCCTCCGCGATGGACAGTCGGTGGGCCTCGGCGTCGGCCTGCAGTACTTCCCGCTGCTGCGCGCGGGCGCTCCCCCGATGTGCGAGACCAACAACGAATGCGGCACGTCGGGTCCGTGCGACATCTTCCGCGTCTGCAGCGGCAGTCCGACCGTCATGGAGTGCGCGAACAACGCCGACTGCCGCGGCATGGGCATGTGCGTGCGGCTAGGTGTTTGCGCCCAGTCGGGCGAGTACTGTGCGCCCGCCGGCGGCGTGTGCAGCGCCGGCGGCGGCAACTGCCTCGCCATCGCGGGCTACTGCGACACGCGCGACATCTGCGAGCCCGCACCCTACGCGACCGCCGCGGTTGAGGTCGCCACGCTGCCGGGTGCCGGCAACGCGCAGCAGACCGCGCTCATCAACTCGCTCGACCAGCACGTGGTCGACGGCCTGACGCCGACCGCGGGCGCGCTGTCGGGCGCGATCCAGCACGCGCAGGCGCTGGCGCGCGCCAACCCCACGCACAAGCTGGCGGTCGTGCTCGCGACCGACGGCCTGCCCAGCGAGTGCACGCCCCTCGACATCACCGGCGCGAACGGCATCGCCGCGATCGCCGCGGCCGCCTATGCGGGCACACCGGCGATCGCCACCTACGTCATCGGCGTGTTCACGCCCGACGAAGCGACGGCGGCGCAAGCCAACCTCGACGCGTTGGCCGCGGCGGGCGGCACCGGCAAGGCGTTCGTGATCAACACCAACCAGAACGTCACCCAGTCCTTCGTCGCCGCGCTCAACGCCGTGCGTTCCTCGGGCCTCGCCTGTCAGTACATGCTTCCCGCCGCGATGCAGGACGGCGGACGGCTCGACTACTTCAGCGTCAATGTACAGTTCACGCCCGGCACCGGGGCGCCCGTGACCGTGGGCAACGTCAAGGATCGCGCGAGCTGCAGCCCGACCAACGGCGGCTGGTACTACGACGCCGACCCCGCGGTGGGCGGCACGCCGCAGACGATCTCGGTCTGCGACACGACGTGCGCGCAGATGAAAGCCGACCCGGTGGGGCGCGTCGACGTCCTGCTCGGCTGCAAGACCATCATCCTCATCGACTGAGCCGCTCGTTTTCGGTTTGAGGGCGGGCTCGTTCGTCGCCCAGGGGATGTTACGGGCGGCGAACAACCGAGATCGTGAAAATGCGTAGCGCGAGCCGGCAGCCGGGCCACCGTTCAGATGGCTCGACCACCACGCAACATGAGATGCCGTTCGAGGCGGCGGCTTTCGCCCAGCGCCTCCGAGACCGCGTCCCATCGTTGCCGCGCCAAACCGTCGCCGAACACGCGCTCGACCTTCAGGCTCGGGAGCTCGATGAATTGCGTGTAGCCCTTGGGACGGACGCCGAAGCTCGCAACACCACGGCCAAGGAAATCATTACGCGATCCCTTCTCCTCATTGGTCGTGAAATACAGCGGTGTGACGAAGTTCGAGACTCGAACGCCATCGATCGCATATTCGTCCCCCTGCACGGGATCACAGAGCTCATATGGGAACAGCGCGGGAGCCGTGCGGGCGTTGGGATTCGGCCCCACGGTGAGCAGGTTGACCTCAGGATCCCCGAGCAACTCGAGCGCCTCGTGCGAAAGCGTCGTCGACCAGTTCTCGCCCAGCTTGGCGATGAGCTCCGCGAACACGAATCCGTAGGGAACGCCTTCGTGGTTCGCCGCGTGATAGCCGAGCGCGCCTTTGACGTCGACCTGATCGTAAAGGTAGAGGACGGCGTCGCCGCGCAGCCGGCTCGGAGCCGGTCCCCGGGTCGCGCCCGCGGGGGGCGCCTCGAGCCGCAACGTCGCCGACATTCCCCACAGCGGCGCCACGTCCTCCGCGATCTGTCTGTTGATGGCGGCCACCGCCGCCGAGACCTCGGTGTCCGACAGCTTGCCCTTGCTGAGGTTGTAGATGGTGATCCGCATGATGTCTCGCCCCCTCGGCGAGGTTGCCCCTCAGCGGCTCCAGAGGCCAGCGAGATCCAGCTCGACCGCGTCGAACGGTTCGGGCAAATGTGTCCGGGTTATTGTCGCCATCGCCGCGAGAGGGAGGTCAACGTGAACACCGAGATACCGATCCTGTGCGTGGCCGCAGCAGCGGCGGCCGCCGGGAACGTCGAAGCGGCCCCGTGTCCCATCGCGGCACAGGTCAGCACGCGACGTCCCACCGTGATGCTGGGCGAACCGATCGACCTCACGCTCGTCCTCAGGAACACCGCAGCGGGCGCCATCGAACTTCGAGCGCCCAGCGAGAAAACCGGCAACGTACGGCTTTCGATCGCTGAGAATGCCAATCCAACGGCGTTCCGCTCCTACATTGGGCCGGAGTGGGGAACCAAGGACGCCCGCCGACCACCGGTGCGGCTGAAGAAAAACGGATCGTTGCGGCTGAACCTTCACGTGCTCTCCAATGGCGTGCCCCGCGTCGCGAAAGCCGATCCGAAAGCGATCAGCACGCCGTTCGCTTTCGGCGCCGCGGGTCGGTTCGTGGCACGCGTCCGCTACGAAGACGGTTCGAGCTGCCCCGACCAGCCGGTGGATGCCAGCGTCACGATCCAGGTCGCCGCGCCCGAGGGGGAAGAGCTGGTCGTGTGGGATCGCATCAAGACTTGCGCCGCCTGCGCCGTTCTCTTGCACACGGCGGAGCTCGATCCGAACGATCGTGCGTCGCAGGACGCGATCGCTCTCTTCCGCCAGATCGTCGCGCAGCACCCGCGCACGCGTTACGCGAAATCAATTCGAACCGTTCTCGGTAAGATCGACGCCGACAATCGAGGCGACAGTGGGAACTATGGCGACGAGGATGATGGAGGCTAAACGCCACTCACGCCGCTTCCGTCGTCAGCCGGACGCCGCGACAACCTCGAGCTGAGATGACGCTACCGCGCCGAGCAGGGTGGATTTCCTCATGGGGCCGAGCCGAGACACGTTTCGTACCCCCGGTGGATCGTCGCCCGGCATCGCACGACGACGGCCGGCGTCCTTCGCGGCGACGCAATTATTGCGAGAGGGGGTGGGCGCTCGCGCAAATCGCGCGCACCCGGGTGCGCGCGGTTCGGGGCTTCGGGTGGTCTCGTTGTTGCTCTACCCTCGCGCATGGTGAACGCCGATCGTTTCCGATCCCGAAGCAACTCGCGAATCCTCGTGGTCTACGGAATGAATGACAATGGGTCTCGCGCCGAGGCTCGCGAGCTCGCGCGCAAGCTGACAGACGCGCTGGCCGCGGAAGGCCTCCGTTCCGAGACGTTCGAAGCCGAAGCGGTCGACGATCTCGACGGTTACGACGGCGTCGTGGTAGGGCAGGCGGGCGACCACACCCGCTGGCAGCGGTTTGCATATCGGTTCGCGCGACGCCACGCCAGCGAGCTCCGAAATCTTCCCAGCTGGTTTCTTCCCGCGCCGAACGCCACCGGCGCTGCGCGTGACCGAAGCCAGGTTGTTCGCTGGGCGCGGGCCATCGCGCTCGCGCTGCTCGGACCATCGTTCGGCCGGGGGACGCGCCCGCGGCAAGCCAGCTACGCTTATCTCGGCGGCATACCCCACGGCGCGCGAAACGCGAGGGGCCGGTCGGAGCGAAGGAGTCGGCGGCGACGAACGTAGGTCGCCGCCGGCGCGACCAATCCCAACTCGTATCCGAGCTTGACCCGACGGACTCGGCGATTATTCGGCCGCGGCGCGTCTACTCGTTGACCCGTTTTTCGGCCAGGCGCAACGTCAAGCGTGTTGAGCCCTGCCGATTCGACGATCTCCGCCGCCGCTGGCGCGGACGCCGTGATGGTCGCCCTTGTCCGCCGGGTGGTGGCGGGCGATCGCAAGGCGACGCGGTCCCTCCTCGGCGCGGTCGGCCCGGCGATGTTGCGGGCGATCCGAAAGGTGCTCGCCCGCAGCACGCACGAAGTCGAGGACGTGGCGCAGGAGGCGATGGAAGCCCTGATCGCGGCGCTTCCATCCTTCCGGGGCGAATGCCCGGTCTTGCATTTCGCCCGCCGGGTTGGGGTATTGACGGCGCTCGCCAACCGCCGGCGACTCGATCTGCGCGCGCAATGGGCGGCCGATATGCCGGACCTGTCCGCACCCGAGGGAGTCGCCGTCGGGCCCTCACCCGCCGAGGCGTTGTTTCTCCGGGGCCGACGCGAAGCGCTCGGAGCGCTACTGGACGAGCTGCCCGCGAATCAAGCCGAGGTCCTGGTGCTTCACGTCGCTCTCGGCTTCACGATCGACGAGATCGCCGGGGTCACTGGCCGACCGTCGGAGACGATTCGCAGCCGCCTGCGGCTTGCGAAGCAGGCCCTGCGAGATCGGATCGCGGCGAGCCCCGCGTTGAGCGAGATTCTCGAGGTGGGCCGATGAATGCGCAGCCCAATCGCTGCCGCGAGGATCTGTTTGCGCGCAGCCGGCGCGCGCCTCTTTCGGCGGTCGAGCAGCGAGCGCTCGAGGCGCACCTCGCGGTCTGCGACCTGTGTCGGGCGGCGGGCGCGTTCGCTGCCGTTTACGACGCGATCCCGGATCACGCGAGCGCGGCCGACGAGCTTCTGATCGCGCGGCTCGCGGAGCGCGTTGCCGGCGGGGCTGCGGCGGTGCGGCCGCGGCGGCGCGCGAGAATTCTCGCCAGCGCCGCCGGCCTAGCCCTACTGGTCGCGGCGGGTGGCGCCGCGGCGTGGGTGTCGGTTCGTGGCTTTCCGTTGCGATCCTTCGAAACCCGAGTCGCAGCGCGACCTGAAAGCCAAAGACCTCGCCCTGACGTCGCGCCAGTCTCCAGGCCCATCGATGAAGCGACGGAGCACGAAGCATCGAGCGGTCAGCTGCCGAACCAGGAGAGACCCGCGCCGAGCGGCAAGGCGATGACCCGGCACGGCGGCATTGGCGAGCGTGGCAAATCGCCGCGGACGTCGCTGGCCATGTCGGCTCCCACGGCAGCCGAGCTGTTCGCCGCCGCCAACGCCGCGCGCCGCGCTCTCGAGCTGCGGAAGGCCGCCGATCTTTACCTCGCGCTCGACCGCCGCTTCCCCGAATCGGCAGAGGCGCCGGTGGCGCTGGTCTCCGCCGGCGATCTGCTGTCGCGGCTCGGCGAGCCCGCCGCCGCGTTGCAGGCATTCGATCGTTGTCTCGATCGGCGGCCGGACGGCGCGCTCGCACCAGAAGCGCTGTTCGGGCGCGCCCGAACGTTCGGGCAGCTCGCGCGTCGCCAGGACGAAATCGATGCATGGCGCCGGCTGCTGCGCGCGTTCCCAGGATCGATCTACGAGGCGGCCGGCCGCCAGCGTCTGGGCGAGCTCCTGCCGTGAGCATCGGCCCCCGGCGGGCCGCGCGCGTCGCCCTCCTCCTCCTGGCGGCCGCCATCGGTCGAACCGCGACGGCAGCGCCGGCGCAGCCGATCGATCGGGTCGAGGTCACCCTGGTAGCCGGATCCCCGTCCTGCCCGCCTCTGTTACGCGATGTCGTCGCAGAGCAGCTCGCCGACCTGACGCCGGATCTCGTCTGGAGCTGCCGGGAGCGAATCGATCCGGAGGAGGCATTTCGGTCCGACGGCGCCGGAGCGGGCGCCATCCGCATCGCCATCGAGCTGCGAACGGGCACGGAGGCGCGGCTCACGCTCGGCGACACGCGCTCGGATCGGTTCGTGGTCCGCCGGTTCCCGCTTCGAAACGGGCTCGATGAGCTGGGGCGCGAGCAGATCGGCCAGATCGTCAGGTTCGCGACGCTGGCCCTCCGCGCCGGTTCGAGCCTGACGTTGAGCCGGACCGAGGCGCGCGCCGCGGTCGCCAGTTGGCCGGCGCCTGCCGGACGTGAACCACCACCGCCTGCTCTCGACCGGGCGCCGCGCCAGCCGCGGTGGGTGGTCGATCTCGGCCCGATCTGGTCGGTCTCGATGTTTTCGCGTGAAATTCCCGTGGTCCAGGAGCTCGCCATCGGCGCGGCCGTCGGGGGCCTGGCGTCTCATCTTTGGGGCTGGGTCGAGGCTGGATACCGTCTTCCGGCGAGCGACCGTGCCGATCCGATCGGCGTCGAGCTCAGCGCCGCGTCGCTGCGCTTCGGTCTCGCCGGCGGCCAGGCCCGGACGCGATCGCTGTCGTTCAGTGGCGGCGCCGGCATCGGGCTCGACCGCGTCAAGTTCGCGCCGATCGGCGCGGCGGCGTTCGTTCAGCCGGCCGCCCCGGACACCTTCTGGAGCGCCGGCGCCCGCCTGAGGGTGAGCGGCGAATGGCGAGCGACCGCGCGCCTGACGATCGGGGCCCGGCTCGCCTGCGACATCGCGGCGGCAGACATTCACTACGATCTACACGGCTCGGACGGGGGCGCTCGTCGCGTCCTCACGGCGTTCCGGATCGCGCCGGGCCTCGGCGTCAGCGTGGCCTGGCGGCTGTGAAAGATTCGGTGTCGATGACCCGTTTTGCGCGCGCGAGAAACCTAGTGAGCATGACTTGCATGCGCCGTCACCTCTCCATCGGCTCGTCGGTGTTGCTGCTCTCGGTGGCGCTCGCCGGGGGCTGTGGCGACTCTGCGCACACGCTCGGCTCCACGGGCGAGGCGGGCCGGGGCGGCGCCAGCGCTGGCGCCGGGGGAACGACATCTCGGGGCGGCGCGGGAGGCGGCGGGAGCAGCGGCTCAGGGGCCGGCCGCGGTGGGACGGGAGGCGCCATCGGCACGGGTGGCGTCGGCGCGACCGGAGGAACGGCAGGCGGCGGTGGCGGAGGCGCCGGTGCGGGTGGCGCGGGCGCGACCGCCGGGACCGCAAGCGGCGGTCGTGGCGGCAGCGCCGGTGCGGGTGGCGCGGGCGCAACCGCCGGGACCGCAAGCGGCGGTCGTGGCGGCAGCGGCGGTGCGGGTGGCGCGGGCGCGACCGCCGGGGCCGCAAGCGGCGGTCGTGGCGGCAGCGGCGGTGCGGGTGGCGCGGGCGCGACCGCCGGGGCCGCAAGCGGCGGTCGTGGCGGCAGCGGCGGCGGTACCGGCGGCGCGGCCGGCGTTACCGGAACGGGAGGCGT
>WNGA01003966.1_pt1 | contig 32811 bp, 24 predicted proteins | sample 5400061 | NCBI WGS metagenome assembly WNGA01 (sample SAMN13153366, study PRJNA577476) | soil metagenome | isolation source: 100 cm soil or saprolite under grassland replicate 2 | place: USA:California | collected 2016-06-15 | reverse complement strand
TGATTTGGATAACCGTGATCCAAAGAAGGTCGGCCAAATTATGTTCACACGACTACTCTTGCTTGTTTGATAATTACTTGTTTGTACATCATGAGGTAGATCAAAAGCCACGTAAGCGCGATCCAGAAATACCAAAAATCATGAGGAGTAAAAAATTTAAGTAAGGGAGCTCCGAAATTGACGACCAAGTAGAATGTCATCGGCAAAAGGATCGCCTCTCGCAAGCGATTATCTAAGCACCAAACCGTAGCCTGTAAAAGGGCCGGTAGAAGCACCACTTGGTCGCATGTCCATGCAAAGAAGGTTGTGGTAAGAGAGACAAGCAAAATTACCGGCATTTGACGAGTCCATTCCCAATTGGTCTTATAGGTTTTCCAGTAAAACGGAAGCCACAGTATGCCTACCAAAGAAGGGAGAAATTGGGACAGTCCACTTTCAGGCATGACAAGATTTTTTAAGGCTCTACCCAAAGTTGGGGTTTCCTGATCGAATGGAGTTGGAGGCGGTGCAGTCAAATTTAAGAGTCTGTATTCGTTAAACACTGCGGGGTCCAAGACCAGTACAACCATTGAAACCGCAAGCATGCCGAGACTCAATCCGAAGATCGCAGCCCATCGCTTCCGTTCGATTGTCCACATGAGCAAAGCGGGCCAGAGGAGGTAGATTAAATGGGGCTTAATAGCAACTAGAACCAATGAGGCTCCTGCCAAGCCATATTGTTTTCTCATCTCAAAATGAAGAAAACCTACAACACCAAGAAGAATCAATGGTCCAATTTGCCCTGTAAGAAGGACAACGATGGTTGGTGCAAACAAGAAGGTCATGATCCATGCAACTCTGCACTGAACGATCGAACCGCCGTATATCGTCCAAAGCTGCTTTGCGCAGAAAAGCAGGATTGCGCAATTGCAAACCAGCCAAAGAAACTCTGCGATTGGAAATTCCAAGAATCCAAAAGGAATTAAGAACGTAAGAGTCCAGGGAGGATTCCACATGATCAGAGGTTTGTCATTTATCCAACCCACGGATTTTTGCAATGAAGAAAGTTCAGCCACTGAATACGGATTTTTTCCCGTTAAGAGCAGGCGTGAGCTGGCCCAATATTCGACAAAATCATTTATGTGAGTTGGACGGAAAAGGGCCGGTGAACTTATTGTAAGCTTGGCCAAGAGAACCGCCACGATTGCACACGCGGCAAGTAAGGCTGTCCGTCGTGTTAGGATTTTCACACTCAGCTTAGTGCGGATGCGTAATACGGTCAGGGATAGGGTCAGTCGTGCAAATCAAAATCACGGTTTACCAGCCATTTATTGTCGCATAGTAAACTTTTTAAGGTCAAGGTATTGTTAATCTCTTGCTCATTCCAACATTCCCACGGCATAAATATCCTTTCAGGGCTTCAACGACGAACGGGCCGCATGACGCATACCATCGATTCTGAACTACGATAAGACCGACTACTCGTGCATCACATTCTCCGATCCAAGCTCCGATACTGAATCGCCTCGGCAATGTGCGAGGCTTCGATGTTCTCCGCTCCGGCCAGATCGGCGATGGTGCGACCGACTTTTAGGACGCGACTATACGCTCTCGCGCTCAACCCAAGTTTATTGATCGCGGTCTCGAGTAACTTCTCCGCGTCATCTTTCACCGAGCAGTAGCGCTTAATGTCTCTCGCGCCCATCTGGGCATTGGCATGAAGCTTTGTTTTCTGAAATCGTTGCAGCTGAATGGAGCGCGCCGCATTGACTCGCGCGCGAATCACGTCTGAACTTTCACCGGCATCTTTGCTGGCGAGTTCCTGGTAACGCAGCCCTGGCACTTCAACCTGGATATCGATGCGATCGAGCAGGGGACCGGAGACTTTTGAACGATAGCGTTGGATCTGTAGAGGAGTACAGATGCATTCCTTTTGGGGGTCTGTCAGGAAGCCACAGACACAGGGATTCATCGCGGCCACTAACATGAAACTCGCGGGGTAATTAATCGAGCCCATGGCGCGCGAGACCGTGATATTGCCGTCCTCGAGAGGCTGGCGCATGACTTCCAGAACATTACGCCTGAACTCTGGCAACTCGTCGAGAAACAGGACGCCGTTGTGGGCGAGCGAAACCTCGCCGGGCTTCGGCACGGTCCCGCCGCCCACCAGGCCTGCGTCGGAGATCGTATGATGAGGCGAACGAAATGGGCGAGTGGCGATGATCGCTTGTCCGTTGAGAGTACCGACAACGCTATGAATCTTGGTGGTCTCGAGCGCCTCGGCAAGGGTCAAATCCGGAAGGATCGTCGGCAGTCTCTTCGCCAACATTGTCTTTCCTGATCCTGGCGGGCCGACGAGAATGACATTGTGTCCGCCTGCCGCCGCGACTTCCAGAGCGCGCTTGACATGTTGTTGGCCTTTGACGTCATTGAAATCAGCATTGTACTGCGAATGTTGGTTAAAGAGGTCCTCCAGGTTGACAGAGGTCCGTTTAACGGTTTGGGCGCCGTTTAGAAATTCGACGACCTGCGGCAGGTCGTGTACGCCCAAAACTTCGATTTCGTGGACGACCGCGGCTTCGGCAGCATTCGGCTCTGGAAGAATCAGCCCCTTGAAGTTTTCCCGTTTCGCCGCGATAGCGATCGGCAAAATGCCACGTATGGATTTGACCGACCCATCGAGTGATAGCTCGCCGATCAAGAGATAGTCGTCGAGCAATTTCTTTTCAATCAGTCCTTCGGCAGCGAGAATGCCGATAGCCATCGGAAGATCATAGGCCGAGCCTTCCTTCTTAATGTCTGCGGGCGCGAGATTGATCGTGATGCGCTTGGCCGGAAAGGTATAGCCGCAGTTCTTCACCGCGGCCCGAATACGGTCTTTGCTCTCTTTCACCGCGCCTTCCGGCAGACCGACGGTGGCGAGTTGAGGCAAACCCGAAGCGAGATCGATCTCCACCTCGACGCGCAAAGCATCGATGCCGTACAGAGCCGCACTGTTCACTTTGGCGAGCATAAAAAGATGAAAGGCGCCCGTACGCTACCAAAGCCGTTGGCGATTGACAACCGCCGATTGGAATGAGCGGGTGATCGACGGTAATTGGACTGCTGGGCGAACAGTCGTTCGCCTGTACAGTTAAAATTTGTCTTTCTTGAAAGACTTGAGCGACGAGGGGCGGGCGCGCAGGGCATCATCCTTGGTAACTCGGTCAAAGACGTGCACGCCGCGATTGTGCAGCAGCGTCGGCTGCGAAATAATTCGTTGGGCTTGAGCCGGGCAAAGCCCGCAGCGTTTTAACGGCCTATCGGTGACTTTCTGAATCGCTTCGAATCGGTGTCCGTTGGCGCACTGATATTCATAGAGCGGCATGATCGGTATTCGTTGCTATCACAATGATCGTGTCGTCTCAAACGTGGACCGTTATTGCTGGCTCAAACATTTTCTGGTATAAAATTTTATGTTTGCATTGAATCAAGCAGGAGCACGCAAAACCCAGGCGTAGGTCTGGGTTTTTTTTTAGCTAGGTTCGGAGGTGAACGATGCTGGAACAGGAAGTCTTACCCGTCGGCTTGACCTTCGATGATGTTTTGCTGATCCCGGCGGAGTCGTCCGTATTACCGCGAGACATCGACGTTTCGACCCGATTGACGGAGCGGATCAAGTTGAACATACCGCTCGTCAGCGCCGCTATGGATACGGTGACCGAGTCGAAAACCGCCATCGCGATGGCCCAAGAAGGCGGCCTTGGCATTATCCATCGAAATCTTTCGGTAGGGGTACAAACAGGCGAGGTCGAAAAGGTCAAGAAATTTGAGAGCGGGATGATCTCCGACCCGATCACGGTCGCGCCGGATCAAAAAATTTCTGATGCCAAAGAAGTCATGAAAAAGTACGGCATCTCCGGGCTGCCCGTGACCCAGAATGGCCGATTGCTCGGTATCCTCACCAATCGCGACTTGCGGTTCGAAAAGAGGCTTGATCGTGCGGTTTCCGAGGTCATGACCAAAAATAACCTGGTGACGGTAAAACCCAGCGTCGACCTCGACGAGGCCAAGGAACTCTTGCATCAGCATCGCATTGAAAAACTTCTAGTTGTCGACGATGAGTTTCGCCTCAGGGGTTTGATCACAGTTAAGGACATCGAAAAGAAAATCCAAAACCCCAACGCCAGCAAAGACGCGCGCGGCCGCTTGCGAGTCGGCGCGGCGGTGGGCGTCGGGGAGGATTGGGAAGAGCGAGTGGATAGCTTGGTACGGGCGGGTGCGGACCTGATCGCCGTCGACACCGCCCATGGCCACTCGAAAAACGTTCTCGACGTGATCGGACAGATTCGTCGGCGTTATCCCGATCTCGACCTGGCGGGGGGCAACGTGGCTACGGCGGAAGGCACGACGGCGTTGATCGAAGCCGGTGTGAATGTCATCAAAGTGGGTGTCGGACCAGGCTCCATCTGTACGACGCGAATCGTTTCCGGCGTCGGCGTCCCGCAAGTTACCGCCATTGGCAGCTGCGCTAAGGCCGCGGCGCGTCACAATGTGCCGATCATCGCCGATGGCGGCATCAAATATTCCGGCGATATCACCAAGGCGTTGGCCGCCGGTGCCCATTCCGTGATGATCGGAAGTCTGTTCGCCGGCACGGAAGAAAGTCCGGGCGAGATGATTTTGTATCAGGGACGAACTTACAAAGCCTATCGTGGCATGGGATCGCTCGGCGCCATGGGGCATGGCAGCCGAGACCGCTATGGTCAAGCCGATGTGGCCGACAGCAACAAACTAGTCCCTGAAGGGATCGAAGGCCAGGTGCCTTACAAAGGGTCGATGTCGTTCAACATTCATCAACTGGTCGGCGGTCTGCGCGCCGGCATGGGATATCTTGGCTGCAAGGACATCGCCACGCTTCGCGCCAAGGCCAAGTTCATGCAGATTACCGCGGCGGCCCTTAAAGAAGGCCACGTGCACGACGTTTTCATCACCAAGGAAGCGCCCAATTACAGAGCAGAATGATACTCGTACTCGATTTCGGTTCCCAGTACACACAGCTCATTGCGCGTCGTATCCGAGAGTCCAAAGTCTACTGCGAGATCCATCCCTTCAACCTCGCCCTGGCAAAAATCAAAGCGCTTAACCCCGAGGGAATCGTTCTTTCCGGTGGGCCGGCGAGCGTTTACCAAAAGAACGCGCCCAAAGTCGATGCTGGCGTCTTCAATTTGCCCGTGCCTTTTTTCGGCATCTGTTACGGCATGGGCATCGTCAACTTGGCCTTTGGCGGCGAGGCCGGCCGCGCTGATCATCGCGAATACGGCCCTGCCGATTTGACCGTCGATGTCGACACCGATCTCTTTTGCGGTTTTTCCAAAAATGAATTGACCTCGGTCTGGATGAGTCACGGTGACAAGATGATCGCTTTTCCGAAGGGCTGGAACGTGCTCGCGCACAGCAGCAATTCGCCCATCGCTGCCTTCGCCGATCCGACGCGCCGCTTCTTCGGCGTGCAGTTTCATCCCGAGGTCGCGCACACGCCGCGCGGACGGGAGATCTTGGACAATTTCGTTTTTCGCATCTGCCGCTGTGAGCCCACTTGGACGATGGAACATTTTGTCGAGACCGCGGTGCAGAAAATCCGCGCCGAGGTGGGCGCGGGCCGGGTTCTCTGCGCGCTCAGCGGCGGTGTGGATTCGGCGGTGGCGGCGACCTTGATTCACCGCGCGATCCAAGAACGGCTGGTCTGCGTTTTCGTCAATAACGGACTCTTGCGCAAGAATGAAGCCGAACAAGTGTGCGGCCTATTCGTCGAGCGGTTTGGCCACAGTTTTCACTACGTCGATGCCAGCGAGCAATTTCTTAGCGCATTGAAGGGCCTCGAAGATCCCGAAATCAAACGCAAACGCATCGGCCATACGTTCATCGAAGTGTTTGAAGACCAAGCACGCAAGCTGGGTGAGATCGAATTTTTGGCGCAGGGAACACTTTATCCCGACGTGATCGAGTCGGTCTCGGTTCTGGGACCTTCGGCGACTATCAAGTCACACCACAACGTCGGCGGCTTGCCCATCGACATGAAGTTCAAATTGATCGAGCCGCTGCGCGAGCTTTTCAAGGATGAAGTAAGAATCTTGGGTAAAGAGCTCGGTTTGCCCCCTGAAATGATCCAGCGCCAGCCGTTTCCCGGTCCGGGCCTGGCGATCCGTGTGTTGGGCGAAGTGACCGAGGAGCGGTTGCAAGTATTGCGTGAAGCGGACGTGGTCGTGCTCGATGAAATCAAAGCGGCGGGCTTCTACGACAAGGTTTGGCAATCGTTCGCGGTTTTATTGCCGGTCAAAACCGTCGGCGTCGTCGGTGACGAGCGCAGCTATGAGAACGTCATCGCGCTGCGCGTGGTCGAGAGCCAGGACGGCATGACGGCTAACTGGGTGCCATTGCCCTATGAGTTGCTCGGCAGAATTTCTAACCGCATTCTGAATGAAGTGCGCGGTGTGAACCGCGTGGTTTACGATATCTCCTCCAAGCCGCCAGCCACCATTGAGTGGGAATAAGATATTCCGTTTCCGTCGCTCGGTGTCGTCATTGAACAGACCGATCAGATGGGTGATGATATTCTCTCCATGACGACACAAGATAACGAAATCATTGCCATCGACGGAGGGGGATCGACGCCCGGTGCTCCCGAAGTCGTGCGCTTTCTCGAAGGACCGCAAAAACGCGCGCACGAGCTGCCCCGGGGGTTTCGGCACTCTGGATGAGATTTTTGAAACCGCCCTGCTAATCCAAATGGGCAAGATTCGCGAGTTTCCGTTGGTGTTAATGGGCAAAGAATTCTGGCGCCCGCTAATCGACTTTATGTCCGAACGTCTGGTCAAGGAAAAGAAGATCGATCAAATGGATCGCGACCGACTGATCGTCACGGATTCGGCTCGGGAGGCGGTAGAGGCGATCACCGAAGTTGCCAAGCGCCGCTTCGGCCTCACCTATGGCGCGCGCATGAAACGCCGTTGGATATTCGGCGAGAAAAAGGTGGCTTAGGAGTTCCATGAGGCATATCGCGCACGTGCTCTTGTTTGACCGCAACCAGAAATTGCTGATCTATCTGCGCGACGACAAGCCGGATATTCCGTTTCCAAATCACTGGGATTTCTTCGGCGGTCATGTCGAGGAAGGCGAGACGCCGGAACAGGCTCTGACGCGGGAAATCAAAGAAGAGTTGGGTCTCGACTTATGGGCTTGGCAGTTCTTTCGTCGCTATGAGTGCACGGAGGGCGACGCATATCCCAATATTAAATACATCTTTCGCGCGAATATCGATAAGCGGCCGGCGGAGCTCGTTCTTTATGAGGGGCAAAGATTGACCAGTATTGCTATGGAGCAGCGGTTTACCTTCTCATTCGCCAATATCCTTGGCCGCGTCTTGGAAGACTTCATCGCCGCCGGTTGGTGGCCGCAAGCTGTGGATAACTCTTCGAGTAAAATTACCGCGAAATAATTGTCGAGCCATTCGCTTTGTGCTAATTGATTAATACCTGCGATGGAACATTCTCGTTTCGTTCATCTTCACTGTCACACCGAATATAGTCTGCTGGATGGCGCGAACAAAGTCGATAAATTGTTCGAGCGCATCAAAGCGCTTAAGCAGCCGGCCGTCGCCATGACCGACCACGGCAACATGTTCGGCGCCGTGGAGTTTTACCGTGAGGCGATCAGTCACGGTGTCAAGCCGATCATCGGCTGCGAAATCTACGTCGCACCCGCCAGCCGCTTCGAAAGGAAAGGCGTCGACAAAGGCCCCAGGGAATATAACAACCACTTGATTCTTCTGGCGATGAACAAGCAAGGTTACCGCAATCTTTGCAAATTGGTGACCCTCGGTTACATGGAAGGGTTTTACTACAAGCCGCGAATCGATAAAGAGTTGCTGCAGGAATTTAACGCCGGCCTGATCGCTTTGAGCGCCTGTTTGCAGGGCGAGGTGTCGCAGGCGCTGTCCGCGGGTTATTTTGAGAAGGCGAAGCTCGCGGCGGAAACCTACGCCTCCATTTTCGGCGATCGTTATTACATCGAGATCCAGGACAACAAACTCGCCGAACAAGAGAAGGTCAACCGTTTGCTGGTGGAACTGGCCAAGGAAACTTCGATTCCGGTCGTGGCGACCAACGATTGCCATTACGGCGAGCGCGACGACTTTCACGCGCACGATGTGCTGCTCTGCGTTCAGACCGGCAAGACCATCGACGATGACAACCGGCTCAAGATGGAAACCGACGAGCTCTATCTCAAGTCCGCCGAGGAAATGATCAAAGGATTCGACTACTGTCCCGGCGCGGTCGAGCGGACGCTGGAAATCGCCGACCGCTGTAATGTCGAAATTGAATTCGGCAAGTATCATTTTCCCACCTTCACTCCGCCCAGGGAGATCAGCCTCGATGACTACCTCGATGAGCTGGCGCACCAGGGTCTCGAAGAACGTCTCGAAGGCGTTACCGACCCGGAGGTCAGGAAGGGCTATGCCGAGCGGCTTGAATACGAGCTGGATGTCATCAAGCGCATGCAGTTTCCCGGCTACTTCCTAGTGGTTGCCGACTTTATCAATTACGCGAAGCGCAGTGGTATTCCGGTCGGGCCGGGGCGCGGTTCGTCGGCGGGAAGTTTAGTCGCCTACGCGCTGCGTATCACCGATCTCGATCCGATCCGCCACGTGCTTCTGTTCGAACGGTTTCTCAATCCCGAACGACGATCGATGCCCGATATCGACGTCGACTTCTGCATCCGCGGCCGTGCCCAAGTCATCCAGTACGTCAAAGATAAGTACGGCGCCGACCGGGTCGCCCAGATCGCGACCTTCGGCACCCTCAAAGCCAAGGCGGCGATCAGAGACGTCGGTCGAGCGCTCGGATTTTCCTTTGCCGAGACCGACACGATCGCCAAGATGATTCCGGCGCCAAAGCAGGGTTTCGATTACCCGTTGGCTGAGTCGCTGAAAATGGAGCCGCGCCTGCCTGAGCTGATCAAGAACGATCCGCGGGTAAAGACTTTGATGGACCATGCGCTGCGCTTGGAAGGACTCGTGCGGCACGCCTCGACCCACGCCGCCGGCGTGGTATTGTCGAACTTGCCGCTGGTTGATCATCTGCCGCTGTTTGTCGATAAAGAAGGCGGTATCGTCACGCAATTTGACATGAGCTGCGTGGAGAAGATCGGGCTGGTCAAGTTCGATTTCCTCGGCCTAAAGACGCTCACGCTGATTCATGATTGCTTGAAGCTTATCGACGCGACTCTCGGCGAAAAGATCGATGTCAACCGCCTACCTCTCGATGACAAGAAAACTTATAAAACTCTTTGCAACGGCAACACCACCGGCGTGTTCCAACTGGAAAGCGGCGGCATCCGTGAAATGACGGTAAAAATCCGGCCGAATTGCTTCGAGGACCTGGTCGCGATTCTGGCGCTCTATCGGCCCGGTCCCCTCGACAGCGGCATGGCCGAAGAATACATCAAGCGCAAACACGGCAAAGAAAAGATCAGGTATTTGCATCCGCTGCTCGAGACGATCCTGAAAGACACGTACGGGGTCATTGTCTACCAGGAACAGGTCATGCAAATCGCTCAGGTGCTCGGCGGTTATACCATGGGCGATGCCGATATGTTGCGGCGGGCCATGGGCAAGAAGGATCCCGAGGAGATGGCGGCGCAGCGCGAGCGTTTCGTCGAAGGAGCGCGCGGCAAGAAGATCGATGACAAGATCGCCGCGGAAATTTTCGACCAAATGGAGACCTTCGCGCGCTACGGGTTCAATAAATCGCACTCCGCGGCGTACGCATTAGTGTCCTATCAAACCGCGTATCTGAAGACGCACTATCCGGTGGAGTTTATCGCCACGTTGATGACTTCCGAAATGGGCGACACCGACAAGGTCATAAAAAATCTCGCCGAATGCCGCGGCAAAGACATCGAAGTATTGGCGCCCGACATCAACGAAAGCCGCGCCGACTTCACGCCGGTGGGAACCAAGATTCGCTTCGGCTTGGCGGCGGTTAAAAATGTCGGCGAAAAGGCCGTCGAAGTGATTCTCGAAACCCGCGCGAAAGATGGGCCCTTCGAATCGCTCTTCGACTTTTGCCGGCGCGTCGATACGACGGCGGTCAATCGGCGTGTCATCGAGAGCTTGATCAAGTGCGGCGCGTTCGATTCGACGCAGGTTTCGCGCGCGCGCATGTTCGGCGCGCTGGATGATGCGATCAAGGCCGGCCAGGCGCATCAACGGGATCAGTCGAGCAATCAAATCGATATCTTCGGCATGCTCGGCACGGCGACCCGAGGAGGCAAAAAAGCCGGCGATATTTATCCCCAGGTCAGTGAATGGTCGACTCAGGAGGCGCTGGCGTTCGAAAAGGAAGCGCTCGGTTTCTACATCACCGGTCATCCCTTGGATAAATTCGATCGAGTGCTTAAAAAAATTGCCGGCGGAACGATTGCCACGTTAAAAGAAAGAGCGCAGCCAGGGGATGTTAAGATTGGCGGCGTGGTCTCGGCGTTGCGACTGCGCAACACCAAGAAGGGCGACCGCTACGGTAGTTTCAATCTCGAGGACAAGACCGGTTTCATCGAGGTGCTCGCATGGCCGGACACCTACAAAAAATGTGCGGGCTTACTCGGTGCTGATGATCCGATCTTTGTGAAGGGGCGGCTTGAAGTGGGCGAGGAACGCATTCAGGTGATCGCCAACGACATCGAGGCGTTGAGCGAAGCCGCCAAGAATCAAAAATACGGGACCGTCAATGGTAACGGCGAAAAGATCCATCTCTACGTCCGTGAAGCGGAGGTTTCCGCCGAAGAATTGGTCATCTTGCGCGATACCCTGCTCGATTTTCCCGGTCGGTCAACGGTTTATCTCCACCTGCTGCAATCCGTAAACGGCGAAACCGTGATCGAGCTTCCCGATCAAGTGCGCATCGCCTCGACGCCGGAGCTCGTCGGCACCGTAGAGCGGCTCTTTGGGGCGCGGATCAGTTTCCATTCGTTGGTATCTTGAAACAAGTGATTTCCACGCAACGGTCGAAGGAAAAGGCCTTGTTGGTCGGCGTCGAGCTGCCGTCAGGAGATCACAAGGTCCCGCTGCAGTATAGCTTGGATGAGCTCGAGCGCCTGGCGAAAACCGCGGGCGCGTCGGTTCTCGGCAAACACAGCCAGCAGATAAAAAACGTCACCCCGGCGACCCTGATCGGCAGGGGCAAAGTCGATGAAATTCAAAAAAGCTTACAACAAACTCATGCAGATCTCGTTATCATCGACGAGGATCTTACGCCGGCCCAGCAGCGCAACTTGGAAAGCGCCTTCAAAATCCGCGTTATTGACCGCAGCCAATTGATTCTTGATATTTTTGCCCAGCGCGCGCGCAGCAGCGAAGGCAAGGTCCAAGTGGAGTTGGCCCAGCTGGAATACCTGTTGCCGCGCCTGACGCGTCAGTGGACGCACTTGTCGCGGCTCGGCGGCGGTATCGGCACGAGGGGACCGGGCGAAACCCAGCTTGAAGTGGACCGCCGACGAATTCGCGAGCGCATCGGCCATCTCAAGCGGCGGCTCAAAACCGTCGAGCGCACGCGCACGTTACAACGCAAGGAACGCGACGCCGTGCCCTTCGCAACGGTCGCGTTGGTCGGCTATACCAACGCGGGAAAGTCGACGTTGATGAACACGCTCACGCGCGCCGGCGTGTTTGTCGAAGATAAGCTCTTTGCCACGCTCGATCCGACGACGCGCGCGATGCGCTTGCCGAACGGCGACAAAGTGATGATCGTCGATACCGTCGGCTTCATCAATAAGATCCCCCACTCATTGATCGAAGCGTTCAAGAGCACGCTGGAAGAGGTCAGTCGCGCCGATCTGCTGCTTCATTTGGTCGATATGGCCAATCCGCTCTACGACGAACACGTCGACGTGATCGAAAAAGTGCTCGACGAAATCGGCGCCGGCGAAATTCCGACCGTGCTGGTGCCAAACAAAGTCGATCTCGCCTCATCGGCCGGGGCGAGGCAATTTAAATCGGCAAAGGACTGCGATGTTTGTCCCATATCGGCATTGACCGGAGCCGGCGTTACGCAGTTAATGGAGACCGCAGGCAAGATTCTCGACCGAAAAAAAGAACGGTTTCACGCCTGCTTTACACCGGCGCAAGGCGGACTGGTTGCACTATTGCGCGAGCGTGGCCGCATCGTCAAAGAAAAATACGACGGCGATTTGCTCCGCGTCACCGCCATGGTTACGCCAAAGTTGGCGGGGCAAATGCGCAAGCTCTTGAATGCTAATGGAGTTCAGGCCGAATGGATATCGTAAATCGCGATGTTGAATCTACCGAATTGTTTAACGCTCGTTCGCATTCTGATGATCCCGATCTTTCTGGAATTTCTCGCCTATCATCTTTACGGGGAAGCGCTGGCGGTTTTCATCCTTGGGGGATTCACCGATTTCTTGGACGGCTTGATCGCCCGCAAGATGAAGCAGCAAACCGCTCTCGGCGCCTATCTGGATCCGGTTGCCGATAAACTACTGGTGATCACTTCTTTCGTTGTGCTCGGCGCCATCGAGGGTATTCCCATGTGGCTCGCCGTTGTCGTCATCATCAGGGATATCCTGATCATTATCGGCTACGCTATCATCTACGTGCTGGTTGAAGAACCCCTGCAAGTGAAACCGAGCCGGCTCGGGAAGTGGAGCACAACGCTGCAATTGGTGACCGTGGGCGTGGCGCTGGCGTTACTCTATGACCCCACAGTATTTAGCGCGCCATTTCTGGATTCATTTGTCTGGGCGACCGCTATCACCACCGTGGTGTCGGGTTGCCAATATCTTTATCGAGGACTGCTCTGGCTGCAAAATCGAGCCGCCAGTATCAACCGTCCCGGTTGACACGCTGGGGAAAAATTGGTAATAAAATCGATCTCTTGCACTGTTTAAATCTATCGTTGTTCGGTCCCGGTGAAGCGCCCATGTAATGTGTTCAGGACTCGCTAAGTCGACTCGTTCGGACCACTCCTGTTCGGTCTTGCAGGCACGTAGCTCAGTGGGAGAGCGCTTCCTTGACACGGAAGAGGTCGGCAGTTCAATCCTGCCCGTGCCTACCATTTTTTAACCCGACAGCATGGAACCTATCCACGTCACATTACCTGACGGAAAAGCGGTCGACGTTCGTCCTGGAAGCAGGATCGCCGAAGTCGTCGCTTCGGCGGGCCTGAAGAAGGACATCATCGCGGCTAAGGTCAACGGCCGTCCGGTGGATTTGCAGCATGCTTTGGAGAGCGACTGTGCGGTGGAGTTGGTGTCGCCGAATAGCGCCGAGGGCCTCGATATCTTACGGCACTCCACCGCCCACTTGATGGCCCAGGCGGTGCAGAATCTCTTCCCCGGCACCCAAGTGACCATCGGCCCGACCATCGAGGATGGGTTTTACTATGACTTCAAGCGGGACAAGGCTTTCTCGCCGGAAGAGCTGGAACAAATCGAAAAGCGGATGCAAGAGCTGGCCAGAGCCAATTTGACGATCACCCGTGAAGAGATGCCGCGCGCTCAGGCGATCGATCTATTTCGGAAGATGGGCGAGGATTACAAAGTCGAGATTATCGAAGGAATCCCGGATGAAAGAGTCTCGCTCTATCGCCAGGGCGACTGGATCGATCTTTGCCGCGGACCTCATGTGCCGAGCACGTCTGCGATCAAGGCATTTAAACTGACCAGCCTCGCCGGAGCGTATTGGCGCGGCGATTCTCGCAATGAACAGCTCCAACGAATCTATGGTACCGCGTGGGCCAATCGAAAGGACCTGGATGCCTACCTCAAGCGCATCGAAGAAGCCAAACAGCGCGATCATCGCCGTCTAGGCCCGGCCTTAGACTTGTTCTCGCTTCATCCGATCGCGCCGGGCTCACCGTTTTTCCATCCCAAAGGCACGATCATCTACAACATACTGATTCAGTTTATCCGCTCCCTTTACGATCGGTACGGTTACACCGAAGTCGTCACGCCGCTCATTTACAAGACCGATCTGTGGAAAACTTCGGGACACTACGAGGCCTTCAAAGACGACATGTTTCTGATGGATGTGCACGATGGCGAGTACGGCGTGAAGCCGATGAACTGTCCGGGGCATTGTTATCTTTTCACGACGCGAAAGTACTCCTATCGCGATCTGCCCATTCGTTATGCCGACTTTAGCCGCCTGCACCGCTTCGAACAGTCGGGCGTTCTTTCGGGTTTGACTCGGGTACGTTCGTTCGCCCAGGACGATGCGCATATTTACTGTACGCCGGAACAGCTCGACAGCGAGCTCGAGCAATTTGTCGCGATGACCAAGGAGGTCTATAAGGTCTTTGGCTTCGACCGCATCGAAGTCACTCTCCAAACCCGTCCCGAAAAGTTTCTCGGTCGCATCGAATTGTGGGACTCGGCCGAAGCCGCGCTCCGCCGCTGTCTTGAACAGTCGGGATTTTCAGTGAAAATTCTTCCGGGGGAGGGAGCCTTTTACGGACCCAAGATCGGCTTTGATTTTCGCGATGTGCTGGAACGGTCGTGGACGCTTGCGACCGTGCAGATCGACTGTGCCATGCCTGAGCGGTTCGACCTCAAGTACGTGACTTCGGAAGGAACCGAGGCGACTCCGGTCATGCTACACCGGGCCGTCTTGGGGTCCATTGAACGCTTTATCGCAATCCTTCTAGAGCATTGTGCTGGCGCTTTTCCGCTATGGCTCGCGCCGGTTCAGCTCAAGATATTGACAGTGACTGATAATCAGATGGAATATGCTAAAAGGGTATTCGATCAGCTGCGCGCTGCGGGTTGGCGGGTTGAGTTGGATGGCCGAAACGAGAAACTCGGTTACAAGATCCGCGAAGCCCAACTGGCGAAAATCCCTTATGCCGTTGTCATCGGCGATAAGGAAGCTGAGGCGCAAATCGTCGCGCCACGCCGCCGGGGCGGCGAAAACCTAACGCCCCTGCCGCTTGGCGAATTTATCGAGCGGCTGCGCGGTGAGGTTGCAACAGAAATGGGAGAAGCATAGAGGTATAACACAATCGAACCACGGATGGAGGTGGCTTATCGCAAGAGAAGCGAGGATCAATCATCAAATTCGCGCCCGTGAAGTCCGAGTGATCGGACCGAAGGGCGAGCAGTTCGGAGTGCTGGCGTTGCATGAAGCGCTCAAGCAAGTGGAAGCGCTGGAGATGGATTTAGTCGAAGTCGCGCCGGACGCCCAACCGCCGGTCTGCCGCATGATGGATTACGGCAAGTTTCGCTACGAGCAGAAAAAGAAAACTCACGGCGCAAAAAAACACTCGGTCGTCGAAATCAAGGAAGTCAAAATGGGTTCTCGCACAGACGCTCATGACGTCGAGCATAAGGTCCGGAATATTCGCCAGTTCATCGAGAAAGGCCAAAGAGTCAAAGTATCGGTCTTCTTTCGCGGGCGGGAAATCACTCATCCCGAGCTCGGCAGGCAGATGCTCAGCGGCGTGGTCACTCAGGTGCAGGACATCGCCAAAGTAGATATCGAACCGCGCTTGGAAGGGCGAAATATGGCGATGTTATTGACGCCCAAAGCATGATGACGGTGACGTTGAGCAGGATCAAAATCTGAGGAGTAACAGGTGCCAAAAATCAAAACCAACAAGTCGGCAGCGAAAAGATTTCGCGTGACGGGGAGCGGAAGAATTAAACGCAACAAAGGATACAAACAACACATCCTTTCGTCCAAGAACAAGAAGCGCAAACGCCATCTACGCCAGTCGACGATGGTATCGGCGGTGGAGACTAAGAACATCCGCAAACTAATACCTTATAAATAAGTAACGAGGAGCTGAGGACTGAGAGTTGAAGTAGCCGAGAGTGTTTTACTCAGTCCGCAGCACTCATTACGCAGCACTCAAGGGAGGAGTTTCTAAAGTGCCTAGAGCCAAAGGTGGAAGTAAATCGAGACAGAGACGTAAAAAAATCATGAAGCTGGCCAAAGGCTACGTCGGTGGCCGGGGCCGGCTCTATCGTTCCGCTCGGGAGACCGTCGAGCGCGCGCTGGCGTTTGCTTACCGTGACCGAAGGATCAAGAAGAGAACGTTTCGCGGATTATGGATTACCCGCATTGGCGCGGCGGCGAAGATCAACGGTCTCTCTTATAATCAGTTAATCCGGGGCCTCAAGCAGGCTGGCGTCGAGTTAGACCGCAAAGTTCTCGCGGAAATCGCCGTCGTCGATATGCCAGCTTTCGGCCAATTAGCCCAGACCGCAAAATCTCACCTAGGTGCTTGAGCGCCTGAGTATTTCAGTCGAATGAACGATTCACTGGAAGCTCTCCGAGGAGAGGTTCTGGCCCGAATCCAGCAATCTAACTCCGCGGAGGAGCTCGAACAGATACGGGTCGAGGTTCTCGGCCGCAGCGGTCGCGTGACGCTCATGCTGCGCGCGCTCAAAGATCTGCCGGCGGAGCAGCGGCCGACCGCCGGCGAGCGACTCAACCAGCTGCGCCGCGACCTCGAACAGGGTTTGGCGGGGCGCCTGAGCGCGGTTACGCACCACGCCAAAGCGCATGCGCTAAAAGAAGAACGGATCGATGTGACTCTCCCCGGAAGTCGCTGGGCGAGGGGGAGCACTCATCCGCTGACGCTGGTGATCGATGAAATCATCGACATTTTCTGGGGCATGGGCTTTGAAATCGCCCGCGGGCCGGATATCGAGGACGATTATCATAACTTCGAAGCGCTCAATATTCCCAAAGACCATCCGGCGCGGGACATGCAGGATACCTTCTTCGTATCCAGCGGCCGTTTGCTGAGAACGCATACGTCGCCGGTACAGATCCGTACGATGGAAAACCGCAAGCCGCCGCTGCAAGTGATCGTGCCGGGAGCGGTCTATCGCCACGATGACGACGCCACGCACTCGCCGATGTTTCATCAGGTCGAGGGTTTCATGGTCGATCACAGGATTGCCTTCTCTGATCTCAAAGGCGTGCTGACCCACTTTTTAGGGGAGATATTTAACCGAGATGCGGGCGTGAGATTTCGTCCAAGTTTCTTCCCGTTCACCGAGCCGAGCGCGGAGATCGATATTCAGTGTGTGATCTGCGGCGGTAGCGGAGCGCATAAGTCGGGCCAGGCCTGCCAGGTATGTAAGTCCAGCGGCTGGCTGGAAATCCTTGGCGCGGGAATGATCGATCCAGCGGTTTTCAAGTTTGTCGGCTATGATCCAAAAAAATTCTCCGGATTTGCTTTTGGCATGGGTGTGGAGCGGATCGCCATGCTGAAATACGGTATCGATGACATTCGCTTGTTCTTCCAAAATGACCTGAGGTTCTTGAGGCAATTTAGCTGAGAGGAAGGGAATGGCTTGTTGGAATAATGGAATAATGGAATGCGGGGTTGTTAAAACGAGTCTTCCAATATTCCGATATGGCAATTTTCCAGCATTCCATTATTCCAGTACCCCTGTTCCATGAAGTTCACGTTCAACTGGCTGAAAGAGTTCGTCAAGGTCACGGCCGGGCCTCAAGAGCTTGCCAAGCTGCTCACCATGGCGGGTCTTGAAGTCGAGTCCCTCGCGCCTCAGCGCGAAGCGGAGACGAACGCCGAAGACTGGCTGTTCGAGATCGCGGTCACGCCCAACCGTGGCGATTGTTTGGGCATCGCGGGCATCGCCCGCGAAGTCGCAGCTCTGACGGGTGGTAAACTGCTGTCGATGCCATCGAGCCCGGCCAAAAAAGATTCAACGATCAGCAAACGGATTAGTCTGATCATCGAAGACCCGCGGCTGTGTCCCCGGTATTCGGCGCGGATCGTCGACGAAGTTGCGATTTCCGCCGCGCCCGCGTGGTTGCGTTACCGAATCGAGTCCTGTGGGATTCGCGCGATTAACAACGTGGTCGATATCACCAACTACGTGATGCTCGAAACCGGCCAGCCGCTCCACGCCTTTGACCTCGACCGTTTGCCGGCGAAAGAGATCGTCGTGAAACCTGCCGGAGAGGTGAAGAAATTTACTACGCTCGACGGCGTGGAGAGAGAGCTAACGGCGGAGGATCTGCTGATCTGCGCCGGCGAGACACCTGTCGCCCTCGCCGGAGTGATGGGCGGCATGGATTCCGAAGTGACAGACTCCACACGCTCACTCTTGCTCGAAAGCGCCAATTTTGCCCCGACCTCGATCCGCCGCACCGCCAAACGGCTCGCGCTCCACAGCGAAGCCTCACATCGTTTCGAGCGCGGCGTCGATCCTGAAGGAACGATTGCGGCCCTCGATCGAGCGGTCTATTTGCTGATCGAGCATGCCGGCGCCAAAGCGATGGCAGGGGTGGCCGATCGCTATCCCGGCAGAGCGAAAGCGCCGACGATTTTGCTGCGCGAAGAGCGCATCGAGAAACTGCTTGGTTTAGAGATAGGTCGTAAACAGGTCGAAAAGCTGCTTCGTTCCCTCGGCATGAAGACCGAGCAGCAAGGGCGAAGCGATAGCCTGAAAGTCATTCCGCCGACGAGTCGTCCGGATATTTGGCGCGAGGCGGACGTGATCGAGGAACTCGCGCGTGTGCACGGCTACGATCGCATTCCCACCACCCTGCCATGGGCCAGATGCTCAGGCGGAAAGCACGATTCGCGCCTGGGATGGGAGAGAAAGCTCCGCTCTCTCTTGGCCGGCGAAGGAATGACCGAGGTTATTAATCTGCCGTTTACCAGCGAGGCACTCAATCGAACTTTCGTCGGACCCTGGGAAAGTGCTCCCGCGACCGTCGCTGTGCTTAATCCACTGGCAAAAGAAAACGCCGAGATGCGCGGCAGTCTGTTGCCCGGCCTGCTCGACAATTTACGGCTTAATCTGGCATACCAAGCGCAGAGTTTTTGGGTGTACCATCTGGGCAAAGTCTTTCGTTCGATCGCAGGCGGAGAGAGTACGGAGCGGCAGTGTGTCGCTGGTCTGCTGTACGGCCCCCGGCCGCGCTATGGCCTGCGGTTTAGCGAAGAGTCACCGGTGGGATTTCTCGATTGCAAAGGGTTGGTGGAAGCGGTTCTGGAGCTATCCCGCGTGCGCGAGCTGGTGAGTTGGAGCGCCACGGCACCTGGAGTTTTACACCCCGGAAGATCGGCGAGCCTGCGCTATGGCGGGACCGAGCTGGGCTATTTGGGCCAGCTCCACCCCGACGTCTGCGATCAACTGGCCGTGCCGCCGGTGTTGCTGTTCGAACTTGACTTCGAGAAACTGCTTCAGTATGCTCCGCGGCGAATAACGACAAGGGCGCTTCCGCGTTTTCCGGCCGTCGAGCGAGATGTTGCGATAGTGGTGGATCGCGACTTTGCCTCGCAACAAATCGTCAGTTGGATCCAGAATCTCGGCGAAGCTTTGATCGAACATGTTGAAGTTTTCGACCAGTACGTTGGCGCTCCGATTCCGGAAACGAAGAAAAGCTTGGCCTATAAAATTTCTTATCGCGCCGAGGACAGAACCCTAACAGACAGTGAGATCAATGAGCTGCATCAGAGCCTGGTGGACCGGCTTGGCAAGACTTTTGGTGCCGAGCGGCGCAGCTGACACCGCCCATGTTTGAGCTGAGAGAAGAGGTACGAAAATGACGAAAGCAGAAATCATCACGCGAATCTACGAGAAAGTCGGCTTCTCAAAAAAGGATGCTACCGATGTGGTCGAGGCCACGTTCGACATTATCAAAGGCTGCCTGGAGCGCGGTGAGAAGGTAAAAATCTCCGGCTTCGGCAACTTTGTCGTCAATGCGAAGCGGCCGCGCAAGGGCAGAAATCCGCAAACCGGCGATGAGATCATCATTGTCGGCCGGAAGGTGTTGACCTTTAAGGCCAGCCAAATCATGAAGAAGAGCTTGAACAGCATGGGAACAGCTGCGCCATCATCGTCGCCGACCTCCGCCGCATCCGAATAAGCATTGGCGATGCCTGCCCGTCTGCCGGAAAAAATTTACTTCAAGATCGGCGAGGTCAGTGAAATCGTCGGCGTCGAACCCTACGTTTTGCGCTATTGGGAAACCGAGTTCGACTTGCTCAAGCCGTCGAAGGCGCCATCGAAACACCGGCTCTACAAAAAACGCGACGTCGAGTTGTTGCTCGATATCAAGCGGCTGCTTTACACGGAAGGCTTTACCATCGAAGGCGCGCGCAAGAAACTGAAAGAAACCAAGAAGGAAGAAAAGGACCAACTCAAGCTGCCGCTGGCTGAACAGAAATACAAAAGCGCGCTGGTAAAGCTCAGAAAAGATTTGGAGTCGCTTCGCAAATTGCTCTCCTAGTTTCTTGTTCTCAACTCTTCGTCCGCGCGCCGCGCAAGCTCGGCGCGCGCATCAGCAACCAACGAAATTGCTTTAACCTCGACGGAATGGTAAATAGCCTGCAGCCAACTGTGTCGGGGCGTAGCGCAGCCTGGTAGCGCACACGCTTGGGGTGCGTGTGGTCAGCGGTTCAAATCCGCTCGCCCCGACCATCTTTATCCCGCTCTGCTAAATTCGAAGCACGAAACCTGTCCTGAGCGATGTCGAAGGATTCGGCTGCAAGCTTGCCGCTATCGGCCGCGTTGCCGGATAATAGCCTCCATACGACAAGACCTTCGAGCAAACCGCACGCTCCAACTCTGCGATCGATCTAGATCAAAGTTTCGCGGAAAGAAACCCTTGGGGTCAGCCATGATATCCAGGGGCTTTGTATCACGCGATCAGCCGAGGGAATCAACGACAAAAGATTTTTAAAGATGATCGGGATCGAACGAAGTACTTGGAGCTGCTCTCTCGCCTAAAGGAACTCCATTCGTTTCGCATACACGCTTACGTTCTGATGCCAAACCATGTGCACTTGCTCGTGCGAAGCGGCCAGGTTCCGCTGTCCCGGATCATGCAGAGGTTGGGCAGCGGCTACACCCAGTACTTCAATCGCAGGCACGGACTTGTCGGGCATCTATTTCGGGGCGCTACAAGGCTATTTTGTGCGACAAGGATAGTTATCTATTGGAGCTCAGTCGATATCTGCACCTAAATCCGGTCAGGATCAAAGCGACCAAAGACCCCATAGACTATATTTGGAGCAGCTATCGGGGGTATGTGCGGGGAACCGAGCGGCAAAAATGGTTAGACACCGCCGACGTGCTCAGACAGTTCAGTCGAAATCCGGGCCAAGCGAGGAAGCTCTATCGTAGGTTCGTATTGGCGGCCATCGGCCAGGGGCACAAACGAGAGTATTACGAGGTGGTGGACGGTCGGTTTCTGGGCGATAGGAAATTTGCTGAGGACATTAAGGCGAAGGCAAAGACTCGGGGTTATGTGCGGGTCAAGATCAAGCCGCATCTGTTTCTCAAGCTCGCATGCTCTGTGCTGGGAAAGAAGAGAGAAGAGGTGACCGGCGCTGGCAAGGCGCGGGAGCGAGTGCGAGCGCGCGAAGCGATAAGCTACGTCGGGCGCAATTTTACGGAGCTTTCGGTTGGCACGCTGGCGCAGGCACTCAGTGTGGACCCGACGTGCGTTAGTCGAAGCGTTGCGCGAGTGGAGGACCGAATGGCGAATGATAAAGGGCTGAAGAAAGTCGTTGTTAAAATCGTTGCTGCCATAGAGAACAGCAAATAGCAGGCTTGACGCTTATTGATCGCCGCTTCATCGTCCCTTCCATGATGTGATATCGAGCGATCCAAAACGGAGGAAGCAATCGCGATTAGCTCGCGCAAATCCTTGCGGCGAGTCATCTCTTGTTTCGAATAGCGACAAGGTCGCCGAGAGACATTTGTTCTTTGATGAGGAGCAACCAGCCGAACAAAGTGACGGGAATGTATTGAGACAAGTGTTGCAGCAGCGAAAACCCGAACGCCCGGTTTTAAAAAAGCGCCAGCGCGGCGACCGTGAAGAACTGATAGGTGCCGACGAATCCCGGCGCCGAGGGAAGCGACACACCGATGCCGACGAAAGCGAGAACGACCCAGCTCGCCGCAAAGGGAACATCAATCCGGCAGGCATGCAGGGCGGCATAGACTGCCAACGCGTAAGCGCACCAGATCGGAACGGAGAGCAGCATCGCGAGAAGCAGGCTCTTCTTACTTTTCATAGCCGCCAGCCCCTCGAAAAACGATTCCAATACGCCTGCCATCCGCTGCGCGTGCGCACGCGGTAGCAATCGGCAGAACCAGCCGCTCACCAGCGCCGCTTGGTTGTTCATTAATAGCAGTCCTAACCAAAACAGAACCGCGAGGGTAAGCATCACCAGGAAACCGCTGTTAATCCAGCGTGGAAATGATATTTGGAAAAAGAGCACGCTCAGCATTGCCAGGATGGCAAAGACGTCGAGCAGCCGCTCAATGATGACGGTCGCGAGCATCGCCGTCACGGTGACGTGTTCCTTCTTGGCAGCGATGTATGCGCGGGCTAGATCGCCGACTCGCAGGGGAAGCACATTATTGCCCATGAAACCGATCATGGTGGCGGTGAAGAGATTTGCGGTTTTCATCGACTCGGAGCGGGGAATTAGATATCGCCAGCGATAGGCCCGCAGCCAAATTGCCAAAATGGACAGTGCCGCTGCTAGAGCGAGATAACAAAAGCAGCGTGCTAATGGCTAAACCGACAATCGTCTGACGAAACAAGTCCCGACCTGCTCATTCAGAAAACGTCGAGCGTGCCGCCCTCGAAGCTGCCGCGCGGAACGGAATTCTCAGGCGTAAACCCGCCAACGTGAAATACCAAGCGAAGCATCGCAACTTAAACACGAAGGCCAAGAGCGCCGGCTGCGCGATGCTCCTGGCCTTGGGAAATTTTGGATTATTACTGTGATTACTTTACGTGTCTGCTGACCAGCTTGGTCATCTCGAACATGGTGACGGTTTTCTTGCCGCCGAACACCGCTTTGAGTTTGTCATCGGCGTTGATATTGGTTCTCTTTTTCTTGTCCTGGAGCCCATTCTTTTTGATGTAGGCCCAGAGTTTCTTGGTCACCTCGGTGCGCGGTATCGCCTTGGTGCCGACCACTTCGCTAAGAGCGGCATCCGGCTGTACCGGTTTCATAAATGCCGCGTTCGGTTTGCGTTTCTTTTTTACTGCCATGTTTCCCCCTCCTTCAAAGGTAAAAAATTATTTAGCTACGTGTATAGCAGAGGAGCACAGCCATTGCCAACGATTTTTTCAGTTTTTTCCTCGGAGAATCCGGGTTTCCGCCTCGTCTAGCTGGGGTTCGGCGTCGTTCCAATGGACCGCGACACCGTAGTCGGTGCGCGCCCGCACGATCGAGACATAGCCCTGACGGACGTCTTCTAGAACCTTTTCCGCCGGCCGCTGCAGTGGGTTGCCTAGCCCGCCGCCGCCCGGTCGCTGCACCGTTACGACGTCGTTCGTCCGCAAGCGATGATCACCAAAGCGCGACGGGAGTCGCTGCTCGTCCTCGGTATCCGGATTGACGATGCAAGCGCCTTTGCCTCCCGGCAGTCCTCGATCGCTGCCGAAGGGCTCGACGGCATGCTTATCTGTGCGCATGGAAAAACGCACGTCGTCGGCCAGAATGCGATAATCGCGCACGAAACCCAGTCCGCCGCGCCATTCGCCCGCGCCACCGGAATCAGCGATCATTTCGAAGCGCTCGACGCGGGTGGGAAATTCCGATTCGATGATCTCGATCGGGGCAGTTTTACAGTTACTGAGATGAAACGCCGTCGCTGAAACGCCGTCTTTACCGGAGCGGGCTCCGGTCCCGCCGCTGAAAATTTCGTAATGCACGAAGGCGCGGTCGCTTTGGGCAACGCGTCCACCGAGTACCAGCGCCGCGCTGCCCGATCCGCCAGCGATGCGTTTATCGGGGACAAATCGCGCGAGCGCTCTTAAAACGGCTTCCGCCACGGCCAGCGCCGTGGGCATATAGGTATTCACCGCGGCAGGGAAGCGCGGATCGACCACACTGCCCGCTCGAAAAGTGGCTTCGATCACGCGGGCTAATCCTTGATTGATCGGCAAGAAGCGGTCGACCAACGAGACCAGACAGTACGCGCAGGTTGCCCGTACCAGCGGCGGGCGAATATTCGCCGGTCCCTGGGTTTGATCGCTGCTGGCGGTAAAGTCGAAGTGCAGCTGGTCACCAAGCTTTTTGACTTTGACGTGAATGCGAATCTGCTGGGTGAGGTCGATGCCATCGTGGTCAACGAAGCTTTCGCCTGCCGATTCGCCGTCGGGCCACGAGGCGATTGTCTGGCGCACTCGGTTTTCAGTATAGGCGGATAAAAGTTCCGTGGATTTGAGCACAGTAGCTTTGCTGTAGCGGTCCATCAGCTCGACCATTCGGCGTTCACCCAATCGCGCGGCACCGACCTGGCCGCGCAGATCGCCGATCACTAGTGCCGGGGTGCGACTGTTGGCCGTGATCAGAGCATCGATCTCTTTGACAGGTTGGAGGCGGGACACGAATTTGATCGGAGGTAAGTGGAGCCCTTCCTGATAGATTTCTCGAGCGTTGCCTGAACCGCTGCCCGGCACAGTGCCGCCGATATCGCTTTTGTGCGCCATGTTTGCGGCGAAGCCGACCCATTCGTCCTGGTAAAAGATTGGCGTTAACACGCCCATGTCTGGCGCGTGGGGACTGCCGCCAAGATAGGGATGGTTGATAATGAAGGCGTCGCCGTCGTGCACTTCACTCGATGGAAAGGCTCGCAATATCGCCTGGGCGCAAGCCGGGAAGGCGCCCATGTGGAGCGGCAAGACGACATGCTGCGCCACTACCTCGCCCTTGGTATTTAAAATAGCGCAACTGGCGTCTTGCGACTCGCGAATGATGGTCGAGTAGCCGGTACGGAAGAGAGAATTCTGCATCTCCTGGACGATACCGGCGAGACGGGCCTGGATGACCTGTAACGTTATGGGGTCAACTGCGGTCATAAAGGATCAATGTCGGTACATCAGCTCCGAGGATCGAAGATTGAGGATGGAGGAGGGCGATCCTCGATCTTCTATTCTCTATCTTCGGCCTCGCGCCGCAGCGCGCGCGTCTCGGTCTCATTCAGCACGAAATCGCCGTCCATGGCATCGATGGCAACGCGATAAATGTCGCGGGCTTTTTTCTGGCTCACGTAGCCGTTGCGCACGTCGTGAAGAACTCGTTGCGGGTCACGATCTAGCGCGTTTCCCAAGCCGCCGCCGCCGGGAGTTTCCAAACTAAAAACGTCGCCTGGATGAAGCAGGTGATCGGAATAGCGTGACGGGATGACTCGTTCATCGGGCTTACCGGGGTTTAACGTGCAGAGGCCGGTTTTGCCATCGCTGCCGCCGTCGATGCCTTTGGGCGCGACCGTATGTTTGGTCGAGCGCAACGAAAAGCGCGCGTCGTTGTCCAAGACTTCGTACTCGCGCACGAAACCCAGTCCACCGCGGAATTGGCCGGGACCGCCGGAGTCGGGGATCAATTCAAATCGTTTGACCCGGGTCGAAAACTCCGCCTCGATGATTTCGATGGGTGCGATCCTGGCGTTGGACTGATTGACGTTGGTGCCGGACACGCCGTCTTTGCCGGTTCGCCCGCCGGAGCCGCCGCCGAAGATCTCATATTGCACGTAACCCTTGCCGGTTTTGTTGCTGCGCCCGCCGATGATGATCGAGCGGCTGCTGCAGCCGTCGCCCACTTTCTTGTGCGGCGTGATCTGGCTCGACGCTTCGAGCAATGATTCCACCAGCGCATGGACGGTCGGATTGTACGTGTTGACGGGGGCCGGAAAGCGCGGATTGACCACACTGCCCTCGCGCACTTTGATGTCGACGCACTTGGCCAGCCCATAATTGATCGCCAGGGCGGGATCGACGAGACAAGTGAGCAGATAACAACACGCCGCGCGTACGATCGTCGGGCGAATATTCGCCGGTCCCTTAGTCTGATCCGCCGAACCGGTGAAGTCGAAGAGGAGGTGATCGCCTTTCTTGTCGATTTTCACGTGCAAGCGCACCGGCTTGTCGAGCTCGACGCCGTCGCTATCAACAAATCGTTCACCCTCGCCGGTGCCGTCGGGCCATGAAGCGATTTCGGCGCGCACCTTGGCTTCGGTTAAGGCAAAGAGCTGGTCGAAAGAGCTTAGGATTGTCTGCTTGCCGTAGCGGTTCATGATTTCCTGAAAGCGTCTTTCGCCCAGGCGCGCCGCGCCCACTTGGCCGCGCAGGTCGCCAACGACAAGCTCGGGCGTGCGGCTGTTGCAGCCGAGCAGCGCTTCGATGTCTCTGCTGGTTTGATAGGCGTGGACGTACTTGATCGGCGGCACATGCAGACCTTCCTGATAAATTTCGCGGGCCTGGCTCCAGCAGCTACCGGGCACGGGACCGCCAATGTCACTTTTGTGCGCCAGGGTGGCAGCGAAGCCGACCCACTCGTCTTGATAAAAGATCGGTGAAAGCACGGCCATGTCCGGCGCGTGGGGGCTGCCGCCGAGGTAAGGGTGATTGGTAATGAATGCGTCGCCCTCACGCACTTCCTCGGCGGAATAATTTTTAAGAATGCCGGCAGCGCAAGCCGGAAAAGCGCCCATGTGGAGCGGCAAGACGACATGCTGAGCGACGACTTCGCCCTGGCGATTTAGAATCGCGCAGCTGGCGTCCTGGGACTCGCGGATAATCGTCGAATAGCCGGTGCGGAACAGCGAGTTCTGCATCTCCTGGACGATGCCGGCGAGACGGGCTTGAATCACTTGCAGGGTTACGGGATCGATCGTCATACGCTAGGCAATAGGCAAAGAGACAATTGGAGTGATGGAGTGATGGAGAGTTGGAGTTATGCTCAGAACAGCGGCACTCCAGTACTCCAATACTCCATTACTCCGAAGCGATATTGTTCTCACGCCTTTTTCTCCCTTATGATGATATTCCGATACTCGTCCACCATCGCTTCTTGCTCGGGCTGAATGACCGTCGTGGTGTCCAATTGCTCGACGATCGCCGGGCCGGCGATCCGGTGACCTTGTTCGAGCAGGTCGCGATGGTAAATCTCGGCGGCGAGAACGCCGTGCTCTTTGCCGAAGAAAACCTTGCGCGCGCCGCTCTTCGCTTGCTCGACTTTGCGTCCCGTCACTTTGCCCGGTGATAATTTCGCTTGTTGAACCAGGCCGAGAGAAATGAGTCGCAGGCTCACCAGTTCGACCGGCTCGGTTTCTGCTTTGTGACCGGAGTTCTGCTCATGCAACGTGTCGAATCGTTCGCGCATGATGATCAAGTCCGGCTTCGTCAGCGGCGGCATGGAACAGGGAACCGTGAGCTCGTACCCTTGTCCGGCGTAGCGCAGATCGAGATAGGGCTCGATCTTGATCTCGTCGCCGTGAAAGCCCTCGTCATAGAGATCGGCCTTGGCCTGCTCGATCAACTGGCTAAACAGATGATTGATCTCAGCGAGATCGAGATCGTCCAGACCGACCAGCTTGGAGCGCACGTAGTCATGCTTCACGTCCGACATGAGCAGGCCGAGGGCGGAATGCACCCCCGGCGTCAGCGGTACGAGCACGGTCGGAATTCCCAAATCTAGCGCCATGCGCCCGGCGTGCATCGGGCCGCCGCCGCCGAAAGCGACTAACGTAAAGTCACGGATGTCGTAGCCGCGCGCCGAGGACACCGCCTTGATCGCTTCTTCCATTTTGGCGTCGATGATTTTGAGCACGCCGTCAGCGGCTTCGAGCAAATCGAGTTTTAACGGCTTGGCGATCTTTTCCTCGAGGAGCGTTTCCGCCTTGTGCTTGTTGAGTTTCATCCTGCCGCCGAGAAAATGATCGGGATCCAAAACACCGGTCACGATATTAGCGTCGGTGATCGTGATGTTTTCTCCGCCGCGGTCGTAACTAACCGGACCGGGGTCGGCGCCGGCGCTGTCCGGGCCGACTTGCAGTCCGCCGACAGCGTCGATGCGCGCGATGGTGCCGCCGCCGGCGCTGACGGTGTGAATGTCGAGCATCGGCAGGCTGATCGGGCGCATGTTGATTTTTCCTTGAGTGGTGATGACTGGATTGCCCTGATGAATTAGCGCGACATCGCAGCTGGTGCCGCCCATATCGAAAGTGATGATGTTGTTGATGCCGACGCGCTCGCAGGTACCCATCGAAGCAATGACACCGCCGGCGGGGCCGGAGAGCACGGTGGCCACGGGTTTCGCTGCCGAACCTTTAAAGGTCGACACGCCGCCGTTGGATTGCATGATATAAAGCTTCGGCGTGGCAACGCCCATGTCGCGCATGCGGCTTTCCAGGCGGCTCACATAGCTTGCCATCACCGGTTGGATGTAGGCATTGATAACCGTGGTGCTCAGTCGATAGAACTCACGGATTTGCGGCAGCACTTCATAGGAAAGCGACAGACGCGCTTCGGGAAATTCCTGCGCAAAGATTTCTTTGATCGTAAGTTCATGGGCCGGATTGAGAAATGAAAAGAGAAAGCAGACGGCCACCGACTGCACGCCTTTCTTCTTGAGCCGCCTGACCGCTTCGCGTGACGCTTCGACGTCGATGGCTTTCAACACGTTGCCGCGAAAGTCGACCCGTTCGGGAATCTCTTCAGTGTAAAAGGGCGGCGCGAGCAGTCTTGGTTTCTCGAAAAACAGATCGTAAGTGGCGGGACCGTAACCACGGGTCTGTTCCATGACCTCGTAAATACCGCGAAATCCTTGGGTGACGAGGAGGCCAGTCTTGGCGCCTTTTTCTTCCAAAAGCGCGTTGGTGCCGACGGTGGTGCCATGACAAAAAAATGATACGTCTCCGGCTGCGACGCCCTGATCGAGCAATTCTTTAACGCCGTTCAAGACGGCTTGAAAGGGTTCTTTCGGAGTCGACGGAACTTTGGTAATCGCAATCTCGCCGCTATCTTCGTTGAAAAAGACAAAATCAGAAAATGTTCCTCCGGTATCGACGGTGACGCGGTACTTGGACATGGGTTTTTCGTGTATCACCAAATATTTATGCCTTCAATTCACGGCGGCGAATCATCTTGCAACCGCCAGTGAACTGGATCGAAGTAGGCGAAGAGCCGGCGGCGAAAACGCAGGGCCGCCCGAGATCAAGCAAGGCGGAATGCGGATGTAGGGGCAGGTCTCAAACCTGCCCCTACCGGAGTCCGCTTTCGCGGTAATGACGATAGGGACACAGCGACCTATTCATTAACCCTACTGAGACAAGACCAACGAAGTGTCTAACTTTCGCTCGGTATCCGGATTATCACGCCGCAACAAGGTTTCGATAATGGCCCGCCTTGGAGATCGGCGGCAAGCCACTGATGATTTTCTTCCAGTGCTCGCCGAGATCTTCGCTAGAGAACACTTCGCCTGAAGTGGTTGCGGCAAAGATTGAGCATGACCCTCCTGCTTCCTCGAGGCAAAAGGCCTCGATGCTCGCCTGCAAGCGGTCAGGCAAACCGTTGCGTAAGATCTGCCACGTGCGCCCGCCGTCCGTGCTGCGCGAGATGCGCGCGCCGGCGAAGTGGGTCGTGCGCCAGGTGCCGGGAGCGTCGTGCGCCGCGGTCATGAACATCACTTTCGGGTCGGATGGACGGAACACAAACCCATCGGGGTATCCGCCGACTTCATCTTCTCTCTTCGTCCATTGATCCCAGCGCGTGCCCGAGTCAGGACCGACGTAGAGTCCTCGACCGGTGACGGCGTACAAAAATTTCGGATCGGAAGGATGAATCATCAGTCGGTGGACGTCTTCATATAGGCTCGGGAACTCTTCCCAGTGTTCTCCGCCATCCGTACTGCGGAGCAGACCGCCGACCTCAATCGACGCATAGATCGTGGCCGGGTTTTCGGGATCGAAATTGATATGCTTCACATGCCCGATGTGAGGCGGAGCAGGGAAATTCCACTTCGGCACGCTCGGCACGGACCGAAGAGCCGGCAGTTCCGTCCAGTGAAGACCGAGATCGTCGCTGACGAACAGGTGCGCCGGTTCCGTTCCGACGAATAAACGGACACGACCGTTCACCCGTTGCGCAGCCAACGAATAGACATTGCTTTGGCTAAGTCCATTGTCGCGTGGCTCCCACGTCTTGGCATCGTCAGCGCTCGCATGCACCGAACCGTGAAACGCGCCGGCGAACATCAAGCCGCTTTCCGGCTCCCTGATGATCGCGCTGATATGTTTGTCGGTGATGGCTCGGTTGGCGACGCGCCACTCCGAGTCGGAGGTCTGACGCGCAATCGTAACGACGCCTTCGCGGGTTCCAACTAAAACTTCCTTTGATGGCATAGGAGACGAGTAAATTGTGGCTCCACCGTGGGATAGTGCGATCGCCATATAGGTTTCCTCCTGATTTGTCGGGTCGATTACAGCGATAATCACTCTGCGTCGAGCAGTTCAGCGCTGACTCTGCAACTAAGATTTCATTTCAATTACTTGCTGTCAAGGCAATTAAAACTGACGGGATAAGCGTGGAGAATGAGACTCCAAGCACTGTGGCCGTGCCCGGGGACCATTCTCATATTCCCGACGTGCGATGGTGCCAACAGGGTTCCGTTTGACAGAGGTAAGGGTTTGATAGAAGCTCACGAATGAAGAGAGGTTATGATCGATGAATGGCCAGAGCATGTACCACGCCGGTAAAGAGAGCCTGAAAAATTTCACCAAGGAAGAAAACGACTGGCTAACCAAGGTCGGTCCAGGTACGCTCATGGGAAATTTGTTCCGGCAATACTGGATTCCGGTTACGCCGGCCGCAGATCTTGTCGAACCAGGCGGCAGACCGATACGCGTCAAATTGCTCGGTGAAGATCTGGTGTTGTTTCGCACGGGCGCTGGCCAGCTTGGCTTGATCGGCGCCTACTGTCCGCACCGGCTCGCGCCGTTGTTCTTTGGCCGCGCCGAAGAAGACGGACTCCGCTGTCCTTATCACGGCTGGAAGTTCGATAGGATCGGAAACTGCATCGCGATGCCGAATATCCCGGCTGAGCAGCAATTTATATACGAGATTCATCATCCCGGATATCCTTGCACCGAGCACGGCGGAATTATCTGGGCTTACATGGGCCCCGCGAAACAATTACCGCAGCTGCCGGATCTGGAATGCTTACGTGTGCCGGAAGGCGATCGCAATTATCGACTGTTCTATCAGGAGTGTAATTACCTTCAGGTTCTGGAAGGCGGCATCGACCCGACGCACGTCATGTGGCTGCATTCACCTTACGATCTCTCGGACGAGCAGCTAACCGCGGAGCAACAACCGGCGCAACATCTGGTCGCTAACCGATCTGGCTCGAGAACGCCGATGGATATCGAGATCGCGGATAACGCCGGCGGTTTCACCTATGGCGCGAAGCGGGCCGTGGGAGAAGGCAAGTCTTTATGGCGGGTCAATCAGTTCATCTTGCCTTTTTACACGATGCCACCCGGCGGCGATCAAAAGCAAGCTCGGGCATACATCCCAGTCGACGACGAGAGTTGCGTGAAGTGGCAGATCAAGTGGTATCCGAGCCAAACCGTCAAAGAGTCTTCCAAAGAATCGGTGCGCGCGCCGTTTGCCGAAGAGGTCTACGATCCCGCGACCAACTCGGTAGCATTCGGACACGTTCGCACGAAAGCCAAGAGGTCCAACGATTACCTCATGAACTGGCACGTTCATCAGACGCGCCGCTTCGGTATCGCCGGAGTCAATCTGCAGGATGTTTGTGTTACAGAAAACGAGGGACCCACGCCGATTCTCGATCGTACCAAAGAAAATCTTTGCTTGGGTGACCTCAGCGTGATCAAAGCGCGCTGGATGTTGCTCGACGCAGCACATGCGCTGCGCCAAAATGGCACGATTCCAATCGGCGCTCGCGATCCGAGCGTTTACCGTGTGCGCGGCACTTCTACCGTTGTTGCCGACAACGTCGATTGGTTGCAGGGCGTGCGCGAGTCGATTACCGTGCCGCCGCTTGCGCGCTGATTGACGACTCTTGGTTCCTCTGAGGGCTCATTAACTTAGCGAAGCGTGCGGCCAAGCGGATCGGACTTTGCATAGACGCCGATTTCCTTGAGCACGTCATCGACGAAGCGCGTTTCGGCCCATTCTCCGACTTCTATTTTGGGGACTTTTTCCAACGTGCCGGTTTGGTAAAAGAAGTCCGCGCTTTTTTTGTACGCATCGAGATTCATCAGCCCGTTTACCGCCCAGGCGGTTTTAAAGCCGGCCCATAGATTTGCCGAATCCTTGCGGTCGACATCGGGACGCCGCTTGCCGAGGGCTTCTAGCCAGGCGTCCTGGTTGTCGATGAAGTGACGGCTGGCTTTTAGGATCGCTGCAGTAAACCTGCGCAAATGCTCCGGCTTCTCTTCCATCACCTTGGTGGTGACGGCGTTTACTTTCTCAACTACGGTGGCGTTTTCGTAAAACGTGTTCTGATCCAAAAGAATCCTGACGCCGGGCTCCTTTTGAATCGTGATCCAGGTGGCGATTGAAACCGTCGTGGCATCGACGCGCGCGGCAGTGAGCGCTTGGGCACGAGTGGTCGGTACTCCCATGGCGACGAAAGTGAGACTGGCCGGGTTTACTCCTAAAGATTTTAGCGCGACCGTCGACAGCGAATGATCGACACTACCAATGCGCGATACCGCGAAAGTTTTTCCCTGAAGAGCGGGTAGGGATTTGATCTCGTCCCGGCCCGCAATAAGGAAATAAAGCCGGGCGTCAGGGGAGTGAATCGCGCGCATCGGCTGTCCTTTAGTCGCTACTAATCTGATCACATCGGAAGTCGAAACGTTGCCCACGTCGATGTCACCGGCGATCATGGCGGCGATCACGAGCGGGGTGCCTTTGAATTCGTTCAGTTCAACGTCGAGGCCTTCACGCTGGTAAAAGCCCAAGTCCTTGGCGAGCCAAAGTACCGAATTTGGTAAGGCTGGAGCCGGAGC
>WNGA01005321.1_pt1 | contig 32827 bp, 26 predicted proteins | sample 5400061 | NCBI WGS metagenome assembly WNGA01 (sample SAMN13153366, study PRJNA577476) | soil metagenome | isolation source: 100 cm soil or saprolite under grassland replicate 2 | place: USA:California | collected 2016-06-15 | reverse complement strand
GATCGAGCCCGCCCCCGCGACCTGACGTCCGTCAGGTCTGCCTAGTAACACGACCACTTCAGGCCGAAGTGCGCCTAAGCGCCCGGCGCTACACGGGAAGCGTGTGCCTGGCGGTGGGGTGCCCGGTCAAACTCGGGTCGGGGTGGCGGTTCGTTATCTGGGACCAGGTCGTGCTGTTTGCGGTCACGATCCCGGGCTGCGCGCCCGAGTCGGAGAAGCTCCTGAGCACTACGGGAAAATGACTACCGGACTCTCCGTCGAGCCGAGAAATCAACAACCTTGCCGCCACGGTCCCCTCGCGGCGGGAGGGGGGGCGGAAAAACTGGGCCAGCGACCCTCTCAAGTACCTCGAACTTCCACCCGAGAGCGCTCGCGATCTGCTGCGGCGTCACTCCTTCCTCCGTTTGAAGGAAGTTGAGCGCGTTCGCGACGAGTTCGGGCTCCTCCATCTCAGGCTCAAACGGCTCGGTCTTCGCCCAGCCTTTGTAGTGGAGGTACTTGTACGCCTTTCGGTACGTGATCGCGTCGATGCGCCCGAGGTCGTAGGCACGTCGAACGATGGCAGCCGCCGAGACCTTCCATCGACGCTTGATGGCAAATACGGTGTCCCAGGACAGCCGCGCCATCGGCTTGAACTCCCGCAAGAACCCGGCTCTCGGCAGCAGGAACGCCCCCGCGAACCTATGCGCCTCGTCCTCCTGCTGGGGATCGCCAGCTGCAACTCCAAGGTGCAGCACGAGATGTCCGAGCTCGTGCGCCATATCCCAGCGCGTTCGGCTCGCGCTTCCCTTCTCGGCGTTGAGCACCACCACGCACCGCGCACCCGCTCGCGAGAACGCATCGATCTTCTGCGTCTGCCCCTCGAACCGCGTTACGACTACACCCGCGTTCTCTAGGACACGCGCCACGTGCGTGATGGGAGCGTCGAGCCCGAGTCCCCACGTCATCCGGCTCTTCTCGGCCGCTCGCTCAATCTCCTCGGCAGACCCAGCCTTCAGGTGAGGGATGTTCCGATCCGGAAGGCTTACTGCTCCATCGACGTACTGCACGAGCGAGTTGAACAGGGTTCCATGCGCGAGGACGCGGCTCTTCACGGAAACGGGCGTCGTCTTGCGCTTCCGGAAATGGCAGTCCTCGTCTCGGAACTCATCGTTCAGCGGCTGCGCAAAGAACTCTGGCTCGAACCCCAGAGCCTCGCACAGAGCCGGGAGGACGGTCTCCGTCGGACGACGCTCACCGGTCTCGAGGTGGTGGATAAGTACGTGCGAGACGCTCACCCGGTCCCCGAGTTCCTGTTGCGTGAGACCTTGGAAGGTCCTCGCGAGTCGAAGCTTTGAGGCGTTGAACACGGGCGCTACTCCTCAACGTTCTTGTTCGCCCCGTCCTTCTTCTTGAAGGGCACGACCACGCCATTGCCGTCCGCCTTCGCGAGGTCGCTGTCGTGGGCGTCACGCTTCTTCTTCCCGACGGGAGCGGAGGGGATCTCCTTGCCAGGGCGAACGATCGGAGTCACGGGGCTGACCTCGGTGACGCTGCCGTCGCTCAGGGGAACCTCGAACGCATTCCTCACATCCCGCGTCACGGCATGCGCCTGGAACACCACCACGCGTACAACGAGGCCGTTCACGTCGGTCTCAATCGCCATGCGCCAGAACCAGCCCGAAGCCTCCGTTCGGTCCGCCGCATCCTCTGCGAAGAGCGGCATCTGCATGGCCATCAGTTCGGCCACATAGCTCTTCAGGCTGCGCTCGGGAGGACGACGCGCATCCCCACGATACATGCGCATCGAGGTTCCGCCGATGGAGAAGATGAATCGGCGAGACGGGTCCATCACGCCAAGCCAGGAGTGCTCACCGGAGGCGACGAGGTCCCGGATGCGCTGGCATGACCGTGCGTATGCGACGGTGCCGTGGACCTGAGCGTCGTCGCCCTTCTCCTCATCGTGGATCTCGAGTGCGTCGTGGCGCACTTCGCGGAGGTTCTCAGCAAGGAGTTGAAGCCGCTCCAGCTTCAACTCGGGGCACACTTCCCAGGGGAGTTGGTCTCGCATGGGACTGTAGGCTACGCCGGGCATATAGAATCTGGCAAGACTTTTTTAACGCTCCATGCGCCGCTTAACATCGGCCCGGGATTTTAGCCATCTGCGAGGGCCTCGCGCTCGGCGCTACGTCCCCATGTCGGGCAAATGCACGCGGTTGTGCTCTTGCCGAACGATCTCGCCTCTTCGGTCAGCCGGCGGGGAAAGAGCGCACGCGAGGGAGAAGCGGGCTGGTCGGGCACACCCTCAAACGTCGCACTGATGACGTAAGCTGCGTCAGTGGAAGGACCTCCGACGATCCTCGACAAGTCCGCGTTCCAAGCCCTCTCGTACACGGAGCTCGCGGAGTTTCGGAAGTACTTCCTTGAGAACGTCACGCCCGTGCTCATCCTCGAGATTCTCGGGGACCTGAAGAAGCAGTACCGCGACGGCACTGTTCCAGAAGAGAAGGTGACGGAACTCGCAGGCAAATTCGGATTCGGTGAGTGGTTGAACGAGGATCGGCGATTCATCTGCGAGCAGACGCTCCTTGGCACCGCGATTCCGCTGGTCGGCAAGGTCGTTCCGGCATACGCGACAGTCGTCGACGGCGAGGAGGGCTCAGCCGCGCTCATCGAGGACGGCCCGCTTAATCACCTGATCCGTCGACTGGCCAGCCGGAAGGCGACCGAAGCGGATCGGCAACTGGCCGCGCGGTGGAGGAGCGCCTCGCAGAGTCTCAGCCTGACGGGCTTGAACGAGTTCGTGAACCACCACCAGATCCTCGTTCCGCGCGTCCGCACTCCGGCCGAAGCAGTGCAAGCTGCTCGAGGGCTGGTGGACACGGGAGCCCTTCAGAAGATTTGGCTTGCGTGGCTCCTCGATCATCTAGGGGTCAATGCGCGCACCGGATCGGAGATCGTCGTTCGGTGGCGAGCTCGGGGCGGCCTTCTTCGCTCGTTCGCGCCGTATGCGCACTACTGCTTGCACGCGCAGCTATCGTTGTTCGTCGCCTGGCGAAGCAACGTGGTGGGCTGGAAGCCCACGAATATCCTCGATCTTGAGTACGTGTACTACCTGCCGTTTTGCTCGGTGTTCGTATCGGACGACAAGCTTCACCGCGTGCTCGTGCCGTCGTTGCTTCGTCCGGACCAGGTCTTCGTGCGGATGCAGGACTTCAAGGCTGGCCTCAGGCAAACCCGCAAGCACTTCGAAGACCTGCCAGAAGGGGAGCGCATCGAGCTGCGGAAGAAGCTCTACGACTGGCCGCCCGAAGGCTCCATCATTCGCGACTTGTGGATCAAGAACGAGCGATGGGTTGGACCGCCACCGCCGCCGTGAGGGCTCAAGTCACGCCCTGTTGTGCCTGGGTGCTGTACCAAGACATCGCTGACGGGAACCACTGTCCGCAGTTGCCTGCGCCCATCGCCCGATTCCGTGGAGGCGGGGTGTGGAGGCGGCCGCCGCTCCGCTAACGATCGCTGGCGTCCGGATCGTAGCGTCCCGTCCGGACCTTCTTGCTGGCGAGCCAGAACGCGAAGTCGCTCGACTGGGCACTTTCGTCCCCAAGCTTGTCGTAGCGGGCGGCGAGACCTGCCACGACTTCGCGGAGTTCGCCGTCCGATGTATCGATGAACACCGCGCGCGCACGCCGAGCCTCGTTCTCGATCGTCTTGTAGGCGGTTCCACCTTTGAAGTGCTTCACTCGAGTCTCGGAGAGATTCCAGAAGGATAGGACGCTTCCGGCGATGCCCGCAATGAGGGACGCGACGCTAGCCACCAGCGCGGCCGTTGGCTGATCGGCAACCAGCTTCATGCCGGACCAAGTCCCGAGTGCGCCCAGGGCGATAGGAACGACGCCGGCGACGGCGTGAACCCGACCTGCAAGCGTCGACGCGGTGAAGTGCGCCGCCGCGTTCCACTTCGCGTACTCCTCGAGCCTTTCACACTCGGCCAGAAGCGCCGCTCGAGGCTCGCGGTCCTGGTGCGATTCACCGGTACTCGGGAGCGCCCGCTGAAGCTCGGTCATGGCCTACTCCCATAACTCGCCGGGAATGCGTCCTTGAAGAATTCCCGCCAAGCGACGAGCGCCTCGGCATCCGCCGACTCGAGATTCTGGCGCGCCGCATCGGCTCGGTTGCGTACATACGCTGCAGCGCGATCGAGTAGCCCTGGCTCGATGCCGGACACCACTGGGGGCGAGAAGCTTCCGGGGAGCGCTGCGGCGTTCGTCATCGCGTTCGGAAGCAGCTGCAGTAGGGCACCGAATGCCTCGGGGTAGTCCCACGTCAGGCCGCGAGCCTCCCAGGATTCGAGGATGCGCGGCAGGAGCGTCGCAGCGAGCACCTCGATGTGGAACGACTTCCACTCTAGCTGCATGGTGCGGAAGAACATCTTCGCAAGCTTGATCATCGGCACGAGAGTCCCCTGAACGGCGGGGCTTCGGTTGAGACCCGTGATCACCGCGGCGTCGTAGTCGTAGTCGGCGGGGATCCACTGACCGTTCGCGCCAGCGATGATGTAGCAGGGGGGGCCCCCTGGCCGCGGGTACTTGCCCGTCAGCTCCACGAAAGCCGGCACGAGTTCGATCGTGAACCCATCACGATCCTCATACTCCAGCATGACCGTTGGGGCGTCCTTCACCGGGCGCATTACCCGGTAGATCTTGGACGCGGTGAGCGCGCGAAACACCCGGTCCTGCGCTGCGACCGGAGTAGTGCCCGTGCCGTCTGACGAGTAGGTCCTCGCCTCGCCAAGCACGACCAGCGCGTCGACATCGAGACCGTCTCCGAGACTCCGAGGCCGGATCTTCGTCTTTCGCTGAAAGGAGCCGATCTGGCGCACCTTGAGATCGGGCGAAGCGGCTTCGATCGCGGTCTTGACGGCGTTGTACCTTTCGGACGCGAGTTGCGCGCGAGCGGGGTTCAGCTCGATCCTCGAAAAGTAGGCCGCAAACGCTGCCGCCACTTCACGGCTCACGCGCGCCCCCCGCGTCGGACGGGACCTTGCCCGCCGAGCGCCGCTGCTTGTAGACGACGTAGCCGATCGCACCCGCGACAAGAGCCACCAGCCCGCCGATCAGGAACGCTGACCGCCGCGCCTGTCGCGCACAGAATTCTGGGAAGGTCATGCTGACAGTGTACCGCCCCCGTCAGACATTCCGCGTGCGCGCGCCCGGGACCGGCAGACATGATCGGCCTGGCCGATCCTGGGGTTAGGCCCCGCCGCCCGTGCGCCAGGCGGCTGGTTCGGCTGGACGTCGAGGCGAGCGGCAGCCGCGGCGGCCGGCGCCGGTCGCGCCAGCCGCTCGTCTCAGGTCCCTGCGATGTCGCCCGCCGCGGGTTGGGAGCCCGGCGATGTCAGCGTGTGGCGGCGGCGATCTCGCGAAGCCCTGCGAGCTGGTCCTCGGCGGCAGCGACGAGCACGTCGCGGACCCAGGCGAGAAGTGCTCGCCAGCGGATCGCCCGGCCGTTCTCGGTTCGCGCCGCCGCTCTGAAGAGCGCGAGCACCGTGTACACGATGCGGCGGAGGAGGAGAACGGCGAGCATTCCGTGCGGGTCCGCCTCGATCCACGGCCGGTCGTCCTCGGCGAAGGCAGTGTCGAGCGTGTGGTGGCTGCTCTCGATGCCCCAGTGACAGCGAACGAGGAGCAGCCACTGCGCTGGCGTGAGCCGCGAAGGATCGTAGCTCGAGACGAAGATCCGCTCGTCCCGCTCGACGATCGCGCCGCGGTGAACCTTCACGTACTCGACCGCGAGGAACGCCTTGGCGTGCGGCCAGACCGACTGCTCCGGCGTCTTGCCGTCGCCGTACGACCAGCTCGGGTCGGCGCGGAGCAGCCGGAGCGAGCGGACGACTGTCGTGTTGTTGTCGAGCACGTCCTCGGTGCGGGCGAGGACGTTCTCCACGGCGAGCAGCTCGACGGCGAGCCGGCACATCGTCCGGTGCTCGTCCTTGAGCGCGAAGAGGTAGTGCTTTCCCGCAGCCACCACAGCGTCGGCGTTGGCGCGGGAGAAGCCGCCGGCGTCGTAGGTGACGACGTCGAAGAGGCTGCCGTACGTCTCGACGACGCTCTTGAATGCCGTTTGGAACCAGGCGACTCGTTCGTGCCGGCGGGGATCGGGATCGCGTCGATGCACGGCCGCCCCGCCGCCGACACGAGCGAGCAGGTCACCGTCCGGACGAGGCCGAACGGCACCACCTGCCCGTCGATGTGGTTCTGCACGAGCGGGTGATTGAGCGTCGGCAGCGCCGTCGACTTGCCGTCGAGCGCGACGACGCTCATCGGCAGGCCCACCGGCTCGAGCGCCTTCCGCCGCCACGCCGCGCACACTGCCCGGTGCAGCACAGCGCGCAGACCGTCGAGCGGGACGCGGCAGAGCGCGTCCCGCGCCGTCGTGTCCGCGAGCCGGCGCAGCAGCCCCAGCCGCCGGCGCATCGCCGGCGCGAGCGTCTCCGTCAGCGCCTCCGTCTCGGAGAGGCTCCGGCACCCCGCCATGAGCCCGAGCAGCGTCGCCCGGAGGATCTGCGCCAGCGACCAGCGGCCCTCCCGTGCCCGCGCATCGGGCACCCCCTCCAGGTCCAGCTCCGGCAGCCGCGCTCGGAGCAGCCCGGCCATCCTCCTCACCGCCCTTTCCCTCATCGATCTCCTCGCGTACGATCTCGGGGTTGTTTGCAGTGCCGGGCTCCCAAGCCAGCAGCACCCGCGGCGGCGATCGGTCAGGATCGCCGCCGCACCCGTTTCGTACCCTGAGTCGAGATCGGGCTGCGAATTTGTGCTCGGCCGCGCCCTGCGGGCGCGCCGCGCACATCTCCGCGGAACCGCTGGGGCCGACGGACGGACGGCCTACCGCCGCCAATCAGGTGTGCCGGGACCGGCGGCCGGTCAGCATCGTGCTCCTCACGTGTGAGCGCGCATCTCATCGCGCGCTGTGCGGAGGCGCGCGAGGTATTTCAACGCATCGTCTGCCAGATCGGCTCCTGCCGCGAGCATCTCCGCCTCTTCTAGAGCGTAGTCCACCGTGTCAGGCCACCCGGAGAGCCACAGCTCGCGCAGGTGCGCCGATGGATTGCCCTTGAACCGCAAGCGCGTCATGAGACGCGCTGCTGCGAACTCGATTGTCGGTCCCGAAGTCGTGAACGGCAGGGACCACTCGTTCGAGACTCCGTTGCCGCTCTCGACGAAGTACTCGAACACGTCACCGGGCGGCCCACGCCTGAGCGCTGCTTCGATGTCCGAGTGATCCAGGCTCGGGTCGACCGCGGCGTACCGCAGCTCGCCGCCTGGCGTGAGGAGAAGCGCACCGACGGTATGCAGCTCGCCATCGTCTCCTAGCCTCGCTCGCCACGAGGTCGTGAACTCCTGCCGCTGAGGCGCCGCACGGTCCGGCTCGTCCGGAGCGCGTTGGAGCTCCTGGAAGAACTCACGGAGCTGCGGCTTCACCCAATCGTGCGGAATCTCGCGCCAACGCTCGAGCGCGGAGTTGTGCTCTCCACTCCACGCGATGCCGATGGTGAGCCGCACGTGGCGATTCGCGGAAACCAAGACGACATCGTCCTCGTCATCTCCCTCCCACAGCACCCGGCGGATGACTTGCCCGTGGGGTCTACCGCCGCCCACGCCGATGTAAGCGAAAGCGCGCTCGGTCGCGAGCGCCTCCGCAACGATGGTCTCAACGGCGCCACCATCGATGAGCGCGCCGTCCGCGCCGAGCCATTCGACCTTGACGGTGAGGCCGCCGTCTCGTTCGATGAGTTGCCGGACGTGTTCGCTGAGCCCCACGGGTTTCGCTACTCCAGATTCTCGATGTCCACGTCTCCCGCGAGCTGCGCCATCACCAGCGCTGCGTTCTCGACCAACAGGCGCGGAGCCTTCCGCGAGAGATCGAGGACCACCGCGTCACCGGTGTCGCCCTCCTGCACGCGCGCCGCTGTTACGACAGCAAGGCGGGCCGTACCGCCGCCCGTGAGCTGCGCCTTTAGCGCGGCGTTGAGGCGAATGTTGGTGTCCTGAGTCGGACCCGGGTTGCGATAGTTCGTGGCGCGGCGTCGGAGGTCGTCTGTCTCTCCAATGTAGATTCGACCACGTTCCTGACCCGGTGCATCTGAGAGGGTCACCCGGTAAATGCCAGGTATGGGCGGCAGCAGAGGGAACAGCACGTCTCCATCGGCATCGAGCGCGATGAGGCCTGCCTCACGCCACTCAGCATCGACGCGCACCCCCATCCTGCCGACCACCGGAAGTGAGCGGGCGTCGATCACCAACCGACCTCGCGGATTCGGTGCAGACCTCGCCGGGACCCTGGTCGCGTCATCTTGTGGCGCCGAGACGGGGGGCTCCGGGCTGCGCCCGCGCGGAGCGCCGTCCCTCTCGAACCGCACGGTCCCGGCCGTCTGATTCACCATCGCAACGAGCCAACCAGCCTCTCTCCAGGCCCAGGCATGCGGTTGTGAGCTATTCGACCACCACTCACGGTACTTCCGCGCCGAGTCGGGCAGTCCTCCAGTGAGCCGGTCGATCTCGTCGAACCCGAGCTGAATGGAGTCGTCTCCTCCCCGAGCCGCCGCTGCGAGGTGACGGTGGAGCGGATCGTACTTGCCTGCCATGAGTCCCCTCCCCCCTACAAAGGCGAGTCCTGCGGGCGCATCACGCCCCGTTCCATGGATCGGGCATCGGACATGCTCGGCCATCTGACTTGACGTATTCGAGCAGGGACTCGAGGCGATCGCATGTCTCCGTCACGAGCCATCCTGACCGGCCGCAGCAAGTGGCGCGAGGAACATGCGCGTCCCTGCCACGTCGAGCAGATAGTGCCCCACCATCTCCACCGCGAACGCGTCCGGCAGCGCGTCTTGAAACTTGCTGAGACGGTACGCCGGAAGACGACCAAGGATCGCCGACCTGGTCTCCGGCTTGTCCCAGAACGCAGCCGAAGACACCTCGCCGATTGCCTCGCGGACGGCGCCGTCCGACACTCCCGCCCCCGAGATCCGCAGTTCGAAGTTGTCGGCCTTCACCGACCAGTCCTGGCTCCATTCGAACGCGTACTTCAGCGTCTGGTTGATCTTCCCGCCGGCGAACGTCCACCATCGCACCGCACCGTCGTCCGTATGCATCGCGATCGGGCGCCGCAGCGTGTCTCCGAGCTCCTTGCGCCGCTCGTCGATCGCGCGCATCGCAGACGGGTCCGCGTACGCGATGGGCGCCGAGTCGGTCAGAACGCGCTTCATCCGCTGGCACACCTCGAACCCGAGCAGCGACGGCGCGAACCCGCCCCAGCTCGGCTTCTGGCCGCGCGGCGCCTCCCGGACGCGGACCATGCGGTCCTCGTGGTGCACGTGCTCGACGAGCCACGCGCGACCAGCGAGAAGGAACGCGCTCATCTCCTCGACGAGCTGGTCCACGAAGTTCTGCTCGAGGGAGCCGAGCGCCCGGCCTGCGGCAGTCTCGACCTGGTACAGCACCGGGCTCGAGAACACCGCATACAGCTCGAGGAAGTTCCGCTTCCCGTAGACCCGCTCGGCCTTCTGGCCCAACGAGAGGAGGCCGCCGGACTCGAAAAGGTACTCGTGGCGCTTCATGTGGTCGAGCACGCGCTCGAACTCGTCGCGGCGGATGTCGGCGAAGTCCGGCACGACGTGGAGGTGCTCCCAGCAGCGCTCCGGGCTCACCGCTCCATACTGCAGCGCCAGCGCGAAGATCTGGTGCGCGAACACCGGCCAGCACCGGCGTGCGACCGGCACCCGCTCCACCCAGCCCTCGCGCGCGAGCTCAACGAGCGCGATCGCCTGGAGCGCTGCCTCCTCATCCTCGCAGAGGAAGGCCGTGTTCGCGGTCTGCCCGACGCGCCGGCCCGTCCGGCCCATGCGCTGGAGGAATGACGACACGGTGCTCGGGGCGTTCGCCTGCATGACGAGGTCGAGATCGCCTACGTCGATCCCGAGCTCGAGGGTCGACGTGCAAACGACGCAGGCGTCCGTGCCGTGGTTGAACTGCGCCTCCGCGTCGTGGCGCTCCTCGCGAGACACCGAACCGTGATGAACGAATACCTCCGTTCCCTGCCCGCGCATTCGCTCGGCGACGGACTCGGTCAACGCGCGGCTCTGACAGAAGAACAGGCTCTTGGTCCCCGCCGCGCGCCGGGCTGCGTCACGAGCGATGTCGACGACGCTCTCGTGGAGCGACACACGAAGCTCGCGCCGGGCGGGGACCTTCGGAGGATCGACGACAACGGCGGCCCGGTGAGACGTCCCCTGCAGCCACCCGAGGATCTCTTCCGGATTCCCGACGGTCGCGCTGAGGCCGACCCTCTGGACGTCGTTCTTCGTGTTCTTGATGAGCCGCTCGACGACGCTCATGAGGTGCGCACCGCGCTCGGTTCCAGCAAACGCGTGCACCTCGTCGACTATTACGATGCGCAGCTCCGGGAAGACCTTCGCCGTCGGGAAGCGCGGAGAGAGCAGCATCACCTCGAGCGACTCGGGCGTGGTCATCAGCAACTCGGCGGGCTCCCGCACGAACTCGCGTTTGTCCCGGTCCGGCACCTCCCCGTGCCACACGAACCGGCGGAGACCGACCATCTCCGTATACGTGCCGAGCCGCTCCTCTTGGTTGTTGAGGAGCGCTTTGATGGGCGCGACGTAGACCACGCCGACGCCTTCGCACCCGTTCTCGACGAGGTTCGCGAGCGCCGGGAAGATGGACGCCTCCGTCTTGCCGCCGGCGGTCGGCGCGAGCACGACCGCGTTCTTACCGTCGAGGATCACCTCGCCCGCGAGCTCCTGCACCACACGCAGCGCCGTCCACCCGAGGCGCGAGACGATCGCCTGCTGCAGCCGGGCGGGGAACCGTGAGAATGCGCTCACGCTCAGAACTCCACGGACGTCGTCGGGTATCCCTTGTCATCACCGGGCTCGGGGTCGTACGGAGGCTTCCCCTCGAGCTTGCGCGCCTCGTAGTCACTCGTGCCCTGCGGCTCGAACTTGAACTGCTTCTCCGGGTGGTACTCGGGGAACTCGACCGTGAGGTCGAACACGTTCACGAGCTGCCGCAGGAACTGCCGAGGCACGATGCCGACGTCGCCGCCGAAGCCCTTCGTCACCTCGCGCACGAGCCGCTCGATGAACTCCGGCGTGACACGCGCCTCCAGCCCGGGCGGGTCGCTCGCGGGGAAGATCTCGCGGAGCTTCAGCGCCACCTCCTTCAGCCGACCGGCGTCGAACGGCTTCAGCTCGAGCTGCGCCTGCCTGAGGCTCACGTAGCCCGGCTGCGAGAGGAACTGGATCCGATCGTGGAGCGGCTGGAGCCCGGCGACGCCTCGCTTCGTGTCGAAGAAGTCGGGGGTGCCCGTGAAGACCCAGAGGAGCCCGTGGTACCGGTCGGCCGCGTCGCAGATCTGGCGGATGCCGTTCAGCGACTTTCCGCGCACGTCCTGCCGCATCCGCAGGATCGTCTCCGCCTCGTCGATGACGATGACGAGCCCTTTGTACCCGGCCGCCTTCACGATCTCGAGCAGCCCGTGGAGGTAGTCGAGGGCCTCGCCGCTGGTGATGTCGCCCTTGATGCCGGCAGACTTCTTCTGCGCGGCGGCGACGTTGCCGCTCCCGGACAGCCAGGACAGGAGGGCCCCCGCGTCCGCGCCCTTCCCCGCCTGCTTGAGCGCGAAGATCTCGCGCAGCACGCGGGCGAAGTCCTCGGGCGCCTTGCCGCCGGTCAGCGACGTGATCTCCTCGCCGATCCGCTTCTGCACCTGCGCGTCGAACCCGGGCGCTGCCTCGTCCGCGCCGGCCGCGACTAGGGCGTTCTCGACCTTCGCGATCCAGCGGTCCACGACGTCGGCGAGCGCACCGCGCGGGCACGAGCTCGTCCCGAGCTCCTGGACGATCTTGCGGTACAGCTCGTCGAAGCGGTGGAAGTGGAGGTCGTTGTCGGAGACCACGACGAAGCTCGTGGCGAACCCCCGCGCCTGCGCGTCGAGGACGGCGAGACGAGACATGAACGTCTTGCCGCAGCCATAGCCACCGCGGAGGAACTTGAAGACGCCCTCCCCAGCCTGTGCCAGATCGAGCACGCGGCCGAGCTCCCCGCGTTGCCGCTCGATGCCGACCGCGAAGGCGTCGAGGCCACGTTCCGGCACGACGCCCGACCGCAGTCGCTCGAAGATGTGGTTCACGTCTCGCCGCGTGAGTCCCATCGGCTAGCTCTCCCTGTCCTTCACGTACCGCTTCCCGTCGCCGGTCGCCTCGACGCGTACTCGAAACGGTGCGTGCCGTGCATGCTCCTCGAGGTCGAGCGCGAACCGCCGATACGCGCGCGGCGAGCCGAGGAACGACGTCGCCTCCGGCTCCGTCACGGAGCCGTGCACGTCAAGGTGCAGGAACACGCGCCGGACGCCGTCGTCCGCCAACGCCTCGGCCCAGGCGGGCACCGATCCCGTCGCAGGCGGCGGCGAACGAACCGCGGGCGACGGAGCGAGCTCGGCGGCGGGAGCGGGCGGTCGGGGCGCGGCCTGCGACCGCGCCGCCGACCCCGCGGCGACGATCTCCGCCAGCGTCTCGTAGAGCGCGTGCGCCCGCGCGTTGGTGCCGAGGTGGCTCTGGTACGTCCCCGCGACCTTCAGCCTGCGGCGGGTGACCGCGTTCAGCAGCCGATGCACGAAGCGGCACGCGTACATCTTGTAGTCCATCGCGGAGACGGGCTGGTTCGGCGACCGGTCGTAGTGGCCGAGCGGCATGTACGACCGGATGGCGGCGTCGAAGGCGTGCCGGTCCAGCGGCGATGTGAGCCCGTCCCTCGGGCCCGTCGCGACGAGAATGACGTCTCGCGCGATGCGGAGGAGGTCCTCGTGCTGCTCGGGTCCGACAGGCGCACGCAGCGGCGGATCGGTGTCGGCGCCCGGGCCGCCGTTGGGCAGCTCTCCGAAGACGGTGAACGGGGCGAAGACGGTCATCTATCTCTCCCCTTCCTTCACGTACCGCTTGCCGTCGATTCCCGGCTCGGTGCGGATTCGGTACGGCACCTTCCGGACGTGCTCGTCGAAGTCGAGCGAGAACCGACGGAACGCGCGCGGCGACCCGAGCATGCGCGTCACCTCGCTCTCGGTGATCGCCCCGTGCACCGCGAGGTGCTCGAACACCGCGCGAACGCCGCCGGCGGGCAACGCGTCCGACCAGTCCAGCACCCGCTCCGGCTGCGGAGCGATCGGCTCCGCGGAGCCGCGCCGCCAGTCCACGTCGAACCAGCCGTCGAGCGGCTTCGGCGCGACCTTCTCCACCGCGTCCGGGTGGTAGACCTCGAGCCGCACGGCCACCGACGACGGGCCCTCGAGCGCGAAGAAGAGCTCGGTCCAATCGGCGTCCATCGCGAGCCGGAGCGTACCCTCCTCGACTGCCCCTGGGCCAGAGACGCCCTTCAGGATCGCGCGCACCTCCGGGTGCCCCGGCGCGCGCATCGCGACGCTCACCGCAGGCGCCGCGACAAAGCCGAGCTGGCCAGCGTCGTCGTGGGCGGCGCGGAGCCGGACGCGGACGCGGCGGAGGCCCATCGCGTCTGGCAGCCGCTCGGCGTCCACCCGGTACGCCATCAGCGTCCGCCCCACCGGCCGTTCGCGCCGAACGGTCAGGACCGGGATGATGCGCTCCTGCGGGCTGTTGCCGCCGTGAACGAACGTCGCTCCGGCGTTTCCCGTGGCGAACACCGCGGTGTCCTCGCGGAAGAGCAGGTACCCCGCGAGCCCGTCGTAGCCGAGCGCCGACAGCGAGACGTTCACCATGCCCTGCTCGGCGCGCGGGTGCTCGTCGAGGACGTAGCGCTGGCCGGGGTCCCGCTTCGAGCCATACGGCACCTTCTGCGTCGTCTCGTCGAGCAGGAGGAACCCGTGGTCGGCGGTGAACACGAACGACTTAACGCCCGCCTTCTGCAGCTGCGCGAAGGCCGTCCGGAGCTGCCGCAGGAAGACCTCGAACGTGGCCGGGCCGACGTTCGCCTCGCCGGCGTCGTCGATCTCCGTCCCATGGACGACCACGATGCGCGCGCTCGCGATCTTCCGCTTCAGCTTCTCCGGCTCGAGCTCGCAGACCTCGCCGAGTTGGAGGAGGACGCTCTGCTTCGCCCCCGTCCGCAATCCGATCGCGCGCGCTCGGTCGTCGGGCGTCCGGACGGTGAACTCGCCGGTGCGGAACCCGCCGAAGGTACCTGCAACCTGGAGACGCCCGCCCTGGGTCCCGGGCGCCTTCAGCTCGTCGAGCAGCTCCGTCGCCATCTCGTAGCGGAAGGCGTCGAGGAGGAACAGCGCGACGCGCTCGTCCGCCGCGAGCGGCTGGACTACCTGCTCGAAGACCGCGCGCTGCTGGAGGGCGGCATCCGGGAGGAACCCCGCCTCCCGGCACGCGGCGGCGAAGTCGCGCGCGAGCCGGTCGGCCCAGGCCCGGTACGCGCTCCGGAGCACGCGGACGATCTCCTTCAGGTCGCCGAAGTGCGGCAGCTGGGAGTCGAGGAGCGTGGCCTGGCGCTGCTCGAAGCGCCGGTGCGCCCGGTCCACCTCGTACGCGGTGGCGGCGTAGCGCTCGACCGCCGCGTCGAGCGTGCGCGCGCCCTCGAGCGGCCGCGGCCGCGCCGTGAGCATGCTCCCGAGCGCCGCGGCTTCCCGAGCGAGCTCCCACGCCCGCCTCCGCGCAGGGTCGCGGCGGAGCCAGTACGACCGCTCCTCGTTCCGCGCCTCCGCCCAGCCGCGGACCTTCTCCCACTCGCCGGCCCGGAGCGCGTCCACCGCGCCCTGGAGGACGCGCTGCTCCTCCTTCCGGAACGTGTCGATCTTGCCGAGGTCCTCCGGCCGGATCGCGGGGAGCTCCTCGTGCAGGTGGAGTTCCACCTCGTCGGCGAGCGACGCGTACGCGTCCGCGTGCTTCCCTCTCAGGTGCTCGACGAGCGCGAGGCACACCTTCACGAGCGGCGCCGAGAGGTCCCGCAGGCGCACGAGGGCGGCGACGAATGGCGCACGCTGGAGGTCGTGGACGTACTCAACGGAGAGGAGCCAGCCGACGAGCGCGCCCGCGACGCTCGCGAGCGGGGTCGCCTTCGGGTCGCTCCCGTAGAACCGGAGCCAGGCGGCGTCCATCCCGGCCTGGCGCGCGAGCCAGGCCTCCAGCACTTCCTGCTCGGCGTCGGTGCCGACCCGCTGGAACAGGAAGCTCTCCCGCCGCTCGATCACGTCGATGAGCGCGTCCAGAACGAGCGTCGGTCCGAGCTGATCGAGGAGCGCCGCGAGCCCTTCTCGCGTGTGCGTGAGCTGGCTCGACAGCCAGGCGTCGGCGGCCGCGAGGTCCACGGTGCCGGCGCCCGCGAGGTACTGTTCGAGCGCGTCGGGCGCCACTCGGCCGCGCGCGACCTCGCGCACGAGCGTCTTGGGGTCCTTGCGGAACCGGAACCCGGGCTCGTACAGCTCGAGCACCGGCGTGGCCCGGATGCTCTCCTCCGTGAACCCCGGCATGTGGATGAGGAGCGGCGCGTTGTCGAGGCCGCTGCCGTACGGCTCTAGTGCGAGCACGACCTCGAGGAAGCTGCCGCGAAAGGCGACGACGGGGAACGGGAAGTCACCTTGCTTCGCGCGGGCGGAGAGCCCGTCCACGAAGGGGGTGTACGTGCCGTGCGCGTCGAGCCAGACAACGACGCCGCGGCGGCGCAGCTCGCAGAGGAGCTCCTGCTCGAGCGCCGAAGCGATGAGTCCGCCGGTCACTCGACCTCCTCGGCTTCCGCCTCGGCCTCGGACGGCTCGAGCGAGAGCGACAGGTTGGCCTCTGCGTCACCCTTCCGCGACTTTCGCTCGCGCCGCTCCTGCTCCTTGAGCCGGACCGCCTTGGCCTCCTCCGCGTGCAGTTTCAAGAACGCAGCGCGCGCCTTCTCGGACCCTGGCTCGGAGATGGTGAACTCCGGCCCGATCTCGTCCTGGAGCCGCAGCTCCCAGGCGTACGCTTTCGCGGGATGGAGGCGCCACAAGCAGCCGTGCGCGACGGCGAGCGAGGGGTCCTCGACGGACTTCTTCTCGACGCGCTCGGGGAAGTAGCGCTTCGCGAGGTGGGCCCAGTCGTAGTCCTTGCGCCCGCTCGCGGTGGCGAGCTCCTTCCACCATTTCTTCGGGTCCTTCCATTGCGGCTCGAGGAGCGGCCAGAGCGCGGCGCTGTTCACCATGACGCCATCGTCGAGGTCCATCTCGTACCGTGCGTCGCGCTCGCGTCGCGGCTCGTCGGGTGAAGCCGGCCGCGGGCCGCGCTCCGCGCACTCTCTCACGAGATCGATAAAGGCGGTCAGCTCCTCGAGGAGCTTCGAGACCTCCGCAAAGCGCTTCTCGGCCTTCCCCTTCCCGCCCTTCTCCCCCTTCGCTCGCGCGTGCCGGAGGTCCTCGAGCTCGCCCTCGAGCCGGCGCTTCTCGGGGTGGAGGTGCTCCGCGAGCAAGTGCGAGAGCGTCTGCGCGTTCCAGCGGTGGATGCTCACCCAGGCGACGAAGCTCTTCTTGGCAGAGGAGAGCGGGAAGTAGATGGGCCGGTTCTCGTACACCGTCTTGTGGTGTTTGAAGAAGCCGGTGCGGAGCCACGTACGAAGGTCATCGCCATCCCCGACGGCCTGGCCATGCTCGGCCCAGGCGGCGTGGAGCTGCAAGCAGGCGAGATGCCCGAGAGAGTCGTGCTCGGCTCCAGCCGAAAGGAACAGGATCCCGTGCGGGAGTGCAGCCGCAGGGACTCCTTCAAGAACGCCTTCCGCATTTGCACCACATCGACCCACGGCAATTGCCACAGCAAAGGACACAAACTCAACAGGTGTGACAGCCTCTTCTTCTGGTTCGTAGGGCGGAAGCGGGGCTCCCGCCGGACGATCGACAGCCAGCTGCGCCCATCTTTGGGCGTACCCCCAGCGCGATCTCTGTGGGCGCCGGAACTCCCACGCCGACTCGCGCCCAGCTTCATGCTGCAGGAACGCTTGTTCGAGGGCTTCAACGATGCGCTCCGCCTCGGGGACAAGCACAATCGGGAGGCGATTCACGTCGCCGACCTGAAAATGCATGCTCGGATTGAGCGAACCGAGGATTGATCGCGCCTGCGATGTATTCATAGCGCACAGCGCGGCGGCACAAGATTCATGAAATACGGAAGCACCCATCACATCACAAATGCTTGGGACCCAGTGCGCGCGCGCCGAGAAATCGGCCCCAATCGTCATAAAGGCAACGCCTTTTTTGAAGTAGAACGCCTCATTCTTGATGTATTGACCTGGCGAGCGAAGACGATAGAGCTCGATCCAGAGCTTTAGCTCAAGGCCCTTTTCTGCCCAATTCAGGACATCTGAAAGAGGTTCTATCCATTTCCGTCCGTCGGCCCCCTTTATGAAAGGAGCCCACCTTCGACACGCCGCGGGGCTGCCTGGCACAATTACCGAATCCCTCGCGACCTCCCAAGGCCGTCGCAGGAACCTCGAATTATTTGCTGTTGCGAGCCCTTGTCTCACCGGGGCGCGATCGCCAAACTTCGGCGTGTCCACATACAGACGCAGCAGTTCGGGTTCCCACCAATACACGACAGGCTCGCCCGGAATCTGCTGAAACGCGCGCACACTGAAAACATGGCGGCCGCATCCAGCCAGAAGCGCTGCGCGTTTTCTCGCCGTCCGCTCCCGGTCGTACGACCTATCCCCAAGCGGCGTAGGCTGCATGGCAACGCTGCCGAGTTCGACCGCCGGAGCTCGCCGGATAACGGACATCGCTGCGGCAAGGAGCTCGTTCGGAACATCCTCAAAAGCGCCGCGATCCACGTCGCCGATGGTTCGCAGATCATACTGACGCAGCAGTTCGCGCCTAAGGTCGGCGAACTGCATCAGAAACATCCAACCTCGCATGGTCAGTAAAGCGGTAAGCCCATAATCGCGCGCAAGCTCTAAAGACCGCAACATGAAGGCGGCATAGAGGTCCGGCTTCGCACTCGGATAAGCCGAGCCGACGTATCCACCATGCGTCATGCGAGCTGTTGCTTGGTATGGCGGGTTCCCCACGACCAAGTCGTAGGTTCGCCCCTTAACCATCCGAACGAATCGCACCCCGGCTGCCAGCTGTTCGCCGTCTAGCCGCAACCCGAGGTCCTCCTCTCCTGCATGGTGCGCGAGGAACCGCTCCAACTCTTCGAGCAGCGCCGCCCGCACCCGCTCCGCGCTCCGGTCCCGCTGCGTCAACGCTGCACTGCGGCCCAACTCGAGCTGGGCTCCCGGCGCGAGTACTCGCTCGTGGTCCGCGAGCGCCTTGTCGAGCGCTGCGTCGACCTTCAGCAGCGACCCGAGGTGATCCACCCCCGCGAGCGCCGTCACGATCTGATTCGTCAGCTCCTCGGGGATCCCGGTCTCGCCCTTCACCTCGCGCCGCAGCCGCACCAGCGCCGGGTCGTCGTCCGGCAGATTCCCGAGCCGCAGCACCGGCGCGACGAGGTTCACCCGCTTCGGCCGCGCGTCCCTCGCGAGGCGCTTCGCCTTCAGCACCACCGCAGCCGCCGCGATCTGGACCGCCCGCGGGTCGATGTCGATGCCGTGGAGGTTGTTCGCGAGGATCGCCTCCGCGATCTCCCGATCGCTCCAGACCTCGCCCCGGTGCCGGGCCTCCTCGCGATACATCGCCGCGATCAGGTCGAAGGCGATCACGAGGAAGTGGCCCGACCCGCAGGCGGGGTCGAGCAGCTTGAGCGTCCGGATGGACTCCGGCGCGTTCGCCACCGCGTCGTCCGGGATGGGCTGGGGCACGTAGTACTTCCAGTGCTCCTCGATCTCGCCCTCGATCGGCATGAGTGCGTCGAACGGGACCTCACCGGCCTCGCGCTTCTTTCGCCACTCCGCACGGCGGGCGTCGAGCACCGGGAGCACCGCCTCGGCGTCCGCGGTCCAGCCGTGCTTCTTGCAGATGCAGAGCCAGGTCAGGCCGAGGCTGTTGTGAAGCAGCCACTCGACCATGTAGCGCTCGGTGAACATCTGCGTCTTCGACGCGATCTCGTGCGGCTCGATCTTGCCGCCGCCGTTCAGCTTCGCGTCGAGTGCCTCGCGCTCCGGGTCGTTCCAGTACTGGTACACCCAGCCGAGCGTCGTGTCGTCCGTCCAGGCCGACTCGAGCCCCGGGTCGTCGAGCCGCTCGACCACCTCGCGCAGCGTTGCGGGCGGGACGGCGAACAGCCGAGTGAGGCCCACGTCTCCGAACAGACCCGGCAGCTCGAGCGCGAGCTCGTCGAACACGAGCCGCAGCAGCGCCGCGTATCCCTCTGTCTCGTCGCCGAGCAACGCAGGCGCGAACTCGCGCAGCTCGCGGTAGCCCTTCGAGTTCCAGCCGCCCGTCACGATCGCGGGCTTCTGGAGTCCGAGTGCCTCCAGGTGCCGGAGGAGCACGACGCGGTTGAGCAGGGTCGCCGCGGCCTCCTTCACCGCGTCGCCGAGGAACCGCGCGCGCGCGGCCTCCGTCTCCTTTTTGTTCTTCGGATTCGCGGTCCGGGCGCGCTCGTCGATCCAGGCGTCGAGCCGCTCGCGCCTTCGGCGCAGGTCCTCCGGCAACTTCGCCTTCTCCGGTGGGATGGAGAGCCGGTACCGCCGCTCGGCCTCGTCGTGCAGGTCGCGCAGCAGCCGCGCCCGCAGTTCGCGAACGGTGCGGGAGAGGAGCTGCTTCGCGTCGGGGGTCAGCGTGGGCATCGAAGTCCATTCACGGCAATCACACGAGGCGGATGCGGCGGCCCTTGTCGATCTCGGAACCGATCCGCTCCTCGAGCTCGCGGAGCACCGTCTTCAGCTCGTCTCGGCTCTTGATCTCCCGCCCCCTCAGACCGGCCTCGAGCTTCACGACCTGCGACTCGGTGAGCTTCGCGATCGCGTCGTCGAGCCGCTCCTGGGCGAGCTCCTCGGCCGAGGCGAGCCGCTGGGGGAAGCGCGCTTGCAGGTCGGCGAGCGCGGGCGCGACCGCGTCCGCGGCGGTGTCGAACAGCGCCTCCGCGACGGGCCGCAGCACGTGGTGCGCCTGGTCGGCGGAGAGCTTCTCGAACCCCGAGCGCGCCTTGACCCGGCCGCGCGCCGCCTCCGCGTCCGCGTTCTGCCGGTTGAGGAGCGCCCTCCGCACCTCGACGTACCGCTCGTGGATCCGCGCGGCCGCGGGCGCTGCGTCGGCGATGCCGCGCCAGGGCCGCTCGCCCGAGAGGTGCTCCACGAGCGCCTTCGCGTCTTCCTCGACGCCGCCAAGCGCCTCCACCTGCCGGAGCTGCTCCAGCTCGACGTCCCGGACCTGCGCGGCGCGCGCGAGCGCGTGGAGCGCCTCGTCCGTCAGTTCGGACTGGACGATCGCGAGCTGCTCGATGCCGTCGCGGAGCGCATCAAGGTTCCGCTTGAGCGCGAGGACCGTCTCCTCTACCTGGCGCGAGCGGCGGCAGTCCTCGAGCGCCTTGCCGAGCCGCTCGAGGGCGGCCGGGAGCGCCGGCCGGCCGGGAAGCCGATCGTAGAGAGCCTCCACCTCGCGGAGCCGCTCCCGTCGCCCGGGGAATTGCTGGTACACGGCGTCCGCGAAGGCATCGTTCTCGCGCTCGAGATCGAGCTCGAGGTGCGTCGTGAAGAAGGTCGCGATCGCCACCTTGTCCCGGGCGGTGATCGCTCCCTCCCGCGCCGGGAACACGTCGGCGCGGCGCAGGTCGCGGTCGCGCCGGAACAGGTCGCGGGTGCCCGGGTCGTTCACCGACGTGATCTCCGGCTCCCCGTCCGGCCGGATGCGGATCTTCCCGGCACGGAGCAGGCCGGCGAGGCAGGCGCGGACCACGTCAACTGGGTAGCCGTACGGCGGACCGCCGAAGTGGGAGATGATCGTCGCGCCGGACGCACCGTTCGCGTTCTCGACGTACTGCAGGATGCGCGCGGGCTCGGCGCCGGCGCAGGTCGCGACGTAGCGCCCGGCGTCGAGCGACAAGATCCCGAGCCGGCCCTCCATGAACTTGTTCGAGGGTCCGTTCAGGTGCCGTTCGAGGAGCTGGTTCAGCTCCGCGTCGGAGATCGCGACGTCCACGAAGTGGGGGTAGAGGTCGGGCAGGATACGCGTCGCGGCGGCGCTCAGCGCCGTCGCGAAGGCGCTTCCGAGGGTCCGCGGCTCGAGCGGCCGCCCCCGGAAGAACATAGTGCCGTCGAGGAACGCGTCGGCGACGGCGGCCTTCACCTTCTTCTCGAGCTCCTCGTAGCGGGACTCCTCCTCGAGGAGGAGTCGCCCCTTCTCCTTCGTTAGCGACTCGCGCCGGACCCCGTACCGCTTCACCATGTGGTCGGAGCGGGCGTACTCGCGGGCGATGCTTTCGATGGGTCCGGGATCGCCGACCACCCAGAGCAGGCGGTCCGTGAGCGGCTCCTTGTCGCTCCGCTGAATCCAGGTCGTCGAGGTGCGATCGTCCTTCACGCGCAGGAACCGGAAGTCCACCGTCACGGCGGCATTCGCGTTCGTGCCCTGCACGCGCTCGTCGGCGAGCTGCCGGCCGTCGCTGTAGAGCGCCCCCCACGGGAAGGAGCAGCCCTTGTACCGGGGCAGCTCCGGCATCGCGAGCAGCTCCTTCAGCTTCGTCCGGACGACCTCGGAGACCTGCTCTCCCGTTACCGGGATGTCCTCCCGCTCGTGCTCCCACTCCTGGCCAGCGGAGCTCTGGATCTTGAACCCGAGCTTCTCCGAGTAGGCGACGAGGTTCGACTGCCGGAGGCGCTCCAGCGCCTGCCCCACCGCCTGCACCTGGCTGCCGTCCCCGAGCCTCCGGTAGAGGCACCTCGCGACCAGCTCGGGCGTGGTGGGCTCCTGCTCCTGGATGAGCTCGAGCAGCGCGACCGCGCGGGCGGCGCGCTGGGCGAGCGCGTCTTCGCGGACGTCGGGGTGGTCGAAGATGCGGGCGAGCGTCGTCTGGACGTCGGCCTCGAGCGCGGAGTGCTGGACCTCGAAGATCGCATCGAGGGTCACGAGCTCGCCGACCTCGTGCTCACCGAGCTTCTGCTCGCGGAACAGCTCGCCGAGGAGCTGGAGCAGGCCGCGAATGGCGTGGTCGTCGCCCTGGACGCGCGTCGATCGGGTGCGCAAGCTCGACGTGATCTTCATGAGCAGGTCCACCTGCCCGGGGAGCATCGGGTAGACCTCGAGGAAGTCCTCCTCGGTGATCTCCTCGCACCCGTACGCGTTCAGCTTGAGGTCGCTCCGGTGCTTCTGGAACAGCTCGCGGAGCAGCACCTCGCGGTCCTTCCCCTTCGCGAGCAACCGCTTGTGGACGACGTCGCGGATGTTGCTCGGGTGGAGGTGGACCCGGAGCGGAAGCGGGAACCGGTCCTTCAGCTTGCCGATGTTGTCGGCCTGGCTGGTGTCCTCGAGCTTCTGCTGGCCGGTCGCGAACAGCCACACCGCACCCTTCAGCCGCTGCCCCAGCTCCGAGACGAACGACTGGAGCTTCAGCATCCTGTTGTCGTCCTGGTGGACGTACTGGCTCACCTCGTCGACGACGATGAAGAGCGCCTTCCCGGGCGCGCGGATGCTCAGCATCGCCTCGATGGAGTCGACGACCTCCTTCACGGCGGTCCCGGCCCCCGTCTTCGAGCCGGCGCGCGAGTCGATCCAGCTCATCGGGTCGCGGTAGCGGTCGGGGTACAGCACGGAGAGCACGTGCGAGAAGTGATCGTCCGCCTGCTGCTCCTCTTTGGCCTTCGACCACGGCCTCCCGAGCGTCTTCTCGGCCGCGGCGACGAAGCGATCCCACTCGCCGTCCCGCTCGAGCATGAGCTCGTGTGCCGCGACGAGATGGCTTTTCGAGCAGTAGCCGAGCCGCACCTGGATCTGCCGGAGCGCTGCGACGTGGATGTGCTCGTCGTCGCGTGCGACCCCGCCGATGTCGAACACGACCGCGATCGGGTTGAGCGTCGCCCGCAGCGCCTTCCACGCCTCCAGGAACTCCTGCCGGAGCGGAGACTCGTCGCGCGCGATCAGCGCGTCCACGAGGGGCTTCCCGCCGGGCAGCCTCGCGTCGTTGAGAGCGAGCCCGAGCAACTTCGCGAAGCTCGACTTTCCGGAGCCGTAGAACCCAGAGATCCAGGACGCCGGCAGCTCGGGGCCGTTCTGCTTCGCCTGCTCGCTCACGATCGCCCGGAGCAGGTGAACGAATTGCTCGTGGATGCCGGCCTTGAGCCGGCGCGCCCGCGGATCCCCGTCGCGGTAGCCGCCCGTGATGATGTACTCGGCGACCTCCGCCTGGAGCTTCTCGGGGCTCTGCTCGTGGAAGTAGACGACCGGCGGGATGTCCCGCGTGACGTCGGCGACGAAGAGGTCCTGGATCTTCATCGATCCCTCTCTCGCTACGGATAGATGCGGGGGCGGTAATCGCGGTCCGGCTTCAGCTCGCCCATGAAGGAGAGTTCCGTCGTGCCTCGCCGCTCGCCTGGGTAGAGCAGGACGACCGGGATGTTCCGGGTCTTGCCGTCGATGTGCTTGAGCAGCGCGGACGTGCGGAAGAAGGGGTAGAGCGCGCCGCTCCGACCGACGAGCACGAGCGTCCGGTCCGCGTCGGGGTTCGCCGCGGCGAACCCGTCGATGAGCCGCGCGACGTCGGCGGCGATCCCGTTCTGCCCCTCGATCAGCGGCGCGATCTTCTGTCGGAGGTGCTCGAGCGCCCGCTCTGGGTCACGACCGTGCAGCGACTTCTCTCGCGCGATCAGGGCCTCGACATTCGAAGCTCCCGTCGCGCGGATGCGGTCGAGCAGCAGCTTCTGCAGCGAGATGGCGAGGACGCCCCACCCCTCGCCCTTCAGGTCGTCCGCGAGGCGGCGCATGAGCTTGCGGAGCTTGAACTCCTCGGCGGGCTTGTACGGGAGGATGGCGAACCGGTAGTTGCGCATCGTGCTGATGCGCGGCCCGCCGTCCGCGAGGAGGTCGCGGCGAAGGGCCTGCACCGCGTCGTCGAGTGTCGACTGCTGGAAGAGCGGCTCCGTCACAGCGATGCCTCCGCCCAGGCGGTCAGGGTCGGGTGCGCCCAGTCGACCTCGACGAGGGCGCCCATGCGGCGGAGCGTGACCGCCGGGATCGTCCTGAGGCGCTGGTCGAGGAAGCCGTCCGCGAGACCGACCGACGCGACGTACGGGTTCTCCGTCAGCGACCCTGCGTGGCGCACGCCGCGGAGCAAGTGTAGGAGGTAGACGATCGCGTCGTCCGGCACCTTCGGAAAGAGCAGGGAGCGGGGATCGCGCTTCGGCGACACGAGCCCGGCCTCGGACGCCGCGGAGAGCAGCTTCGACGCGAACTGGACGATCGTGGTCTCAGTCCAGCGGCCGGGGAAGGCCTGGCGCACCCAGCGCGCAATTCCGGGGCGATCCACCTTCGGGTCCGGGAGCGTGCGCCGCTCGACGAGGAACTCGCCGGTGAAGCGCCGATAGAGGGGGTCGCTGAGCTGGACGTGCCAGTGGCAGATCACCTGGCGCGCAGCCGGCTCCATGTGTCGCCACCGGCGGAGCACGTCGAGCGCCTCGGGGAAGGCGTCGTACCGAGCGGCGAGGTAGGGCAGGAGCGTCTTCACGCGCGGGAGCGTCTTCGCGCCGAACCAGCGCTGATCGAACGCCTGGGGCGCGCGCGCGCCGGGCGGAACGGCGGGATCGACATGCGCCCAATACGCGCGGGCCTCGTCGATGCCGAGCGCGAGGCGGAGGATGCGGGTGTGAACCTCTGTCTCCTCGGACGGAGCCGTGACGCTCGAGGCGACGGGCTTCCGCACCTCACCGAGCTCGATCACGGCTTCACCCGGTAGAACGGCGTCGGGTAGCGCTCCGCCAGCGGGAGCAGCGCGGCGGCGAGGTTCTGGACGAGCAGCTCGGGTGCGGCTGGCGCCGCGCCCTTGATTTGCCGGCCGCCGGGCACCACGTCGTAGGCCGGCGCACGCCCAGCGCCGAGCGTCAGAGCTTCCGTGAGCTTCTCGCTCGAGAACGGGGCGTCGAGTGCGACGGGGAAAGGGAGGGCTGATGCGGGCGGCTGCCCACCGCGCTTCAGCTCCGCGAGCCGTTCCGCGAGCCGCTCGTCGAGGTCGAAGCCGAGGAAGTACAGCGTCCGAACCTGATCCGGATCCGCCATCCCGCGCCGGGCCGCCTCGTCGGCGCGGCGGGCCGCTTCACGCACCGCTTCGAGGGAGGCCCACGCGTGCGTTCGAGGGAGCAGGCGTGCCAGGAAGTCGCCGCCTCCCGTGGAGTCGATGAGGTCGGTGTGCCACCAGCCGAGGCGTTTCGTCGTCTCTCGCGACTCGCCAGCCCAGGCGACCGTGAGCTGGACGGCGAGGATGGAATCGACGGTCGAGACGGTGACGGGGGCCGACACGCGAACCTCGCAAGACAACGGCGCTTTTCACGGAGGTCGGGCGCCCGAGCTGTACGCCCGGGACTCAGCCCCCACGCGTTGCATCCTACAACGGGGAGGGACACGAGCGAACCGGTCTCTGCCGCGAAAGCACTACGCGTCGGTGATGTTTGATCTGCGAGTCGTGGGTGTTCGATCAGGCGGCGCCGTGGCATCTCTGCACGACGGCTGGCGGAGTGCCGTTCGTCCGTCAGACGATCACGACCCGCGGAGATGCCGCGTGCGCCTGCCCACCGCTTCACACCGCCCCACGCTCGCGGGACATAGTGACGCGGCCCGGCGACCGCGTCGTGTCCGGACCATCGGATACGCTACGCGCATGAGCCTCGACTACTCGATCGCGAGCATCATGACCCGCCTCACGGACTGGTCGGGGTTCCCGAAATACCAGCTCGAGCGACGGGTGGACATCTTCCTCACGCCGTTCCTGGAGAGCTTCGTCACCGACCAGCTGAAGCGGCCCGCAGTCCTCGTCGCCCCCGAGTTTCCGCTCCTGAGCGACCTCCGGGAGAAGGGCGCTCGCGCTAGCAGGCAGGAACTCTCGGGCCGGACGGTGAACGCCGACTACCTGTTGCATCTGCCGGGCGACGCGCCTCGATGGCTCTTCCTCGAGCTGAAGACCGACGCCGGGTCGTTCGACGCCGAACAAGCCGACCTCTACGCGATCGCGAAAAACCGCGGCATGCGCGAGCTGATTGAAGACCTCGGGCTCGTCTTCGAGCGGACCGAGAAGCGCCACAAGCCGAAGTACCAGAAGCTCCGCAGCGCGATGGCGGCGCTTGCGGGAAGCGACGAGGAGCCCATCCTGGTCGCGTATCTCGCGCCCTCGGTGCTGCGAAACGAGGCCGAAAAGGCAGTCGACCACTTCTTCTCGCTTGAGTCCTTCGCAGAACAGGACTTCGCGCGAATCCCGCCCGAGCACCGGGGGCTCTGGCCGTACGTGCGCGACCTCTTGCGGTCAATCCGAACTCCATAGTCGACCGCGTTCGTGTCCGCCCACTAGACAGCGTTACGTCAATGACCGCACCTCCCCACAACATCTCCAAGTCTCGCTTCTGCGTCGGCCTTCAGTGCCTGCGGAGGCTCTGGTTGGAGATCCACGAGGCCGACGCGCCGGAGCTCCGGCCCGACCATCGGCTCCAGGCCGTGTTCGACCGCGGCCACCGTGTCGGCGAGCTCGCGCGGGAGCGCTTCGTGGGCGGGACGCTCATCGACCGACTTCGAGCCGTGGAAGGTCGGCGAGCGCGTCGACGCGACCGCCGCGGCGCTCCGCGCGGGCGCGAACGTCGTTTTCGAGGCGAGCTTCGCGGCGGGCGGGGTGTTCGCCGCGCTCGACGTCCTTGAGAAGCAGAAGAGCGGATGGGGGCTCGTCGAGGTGAAGGCCACGCTCGACGTGAAGGAGCAGTTCCTGCCCGACGTCGCGGTCCAGCTCTACGCCGCCCGCGCCGCCGGCGTGGACGTTCGCGGTGCAGAGCTGATGCACTTGAACCGGGACTGCACCTACCCCGACCTGGACGACCTCTTCGTCCGCGACGACGTCACGGACGAGGTGGAGGCGCTCCTCCCAGCGATCCCGACGCAGATCCGGAAGATGCGCGCCGCGCTCGAGGGGAAGCTCCCAGAGATCGAGCCGGGGGATCAGTGCACTTCACCTTACGACTGCCCGTTCGTGGCGCGCTGTCACCCCGAGCTGCCCGAGCACCACGTCTCGACGCTCTACAGGCTTCACCCGAAGCGCCGCGCCGAGTTCGACGAGGCCGGCTTCGAGACACTCCACGACATCCCCGACGACGTCCGCCTGTCGGACGTCGCGGCGCGGCAGGTTCGCGCCGTGAAGGCCGGTGAACTCGTCGTCGAGGGCGGCCTTCGCGAAGCCCTCGCCGCGATCGAGTACCCGGCTGCATTCCTGGACTTCGAGTCGATCAATCCCGCTGTGCCGGTCTGGGACGGCTGCCGTCCGTACCAGCACGTGCCGGTCCAGATGAGCTGCCATGTCGTCGGCGCACGGGGACGGACCGACCACCACGAGCACCTCGCAGAGGGCGACGGCGATCCACGGGGAGCGCTCGCCGAAGCGGTCGTGCGCGCCTGCGAAGGCGCCCGGACCGTGGTCGCGTACAACGCCGGGTTCGAGGCGAGGTGCCTCGACCACCTTGCGGAGGCGGTCCCGAAGCTCCGGAAGCCGCTCCGCGCGATCAGGGGCCGGGCCGTGGATCTTCTCCCGATCGTGCGGGATCACGTCTATCACCCCGTGTTCGGCGGCGGATTCGGACTGAAGGCCGTGCTGCCCGCGCTCGTACCCGCGCTCGCCTACGACGATCTCGACATCGCAGCCGGCGACACGGCATCGACTGCGCTCGAGGCGCTTCTCCTCGCATCCGAGTCGATGGGCGCAACGGAGCGCAGGACGCTCCGGAAGCAGCTGCTGGCGTACTGCGAGCGGGACACGCTCGCGCTCGTGAAGCTCACGGCGCGGCTCGCGCAAGTCGCCGCGTGACTCTCACGTTACGCGCCGATCGCGAACCCTGCTTCGGGCGTCAGAGCACCTTCCTCACCGCCCTCAGCTGCTTTCGTCGTCCCCCGCCCCGTGCCACTCGCAACGGTACTCGCAGCATGGCGCGCCGGCCGCACGGCAGGACGTTTCCGTGACGAGCACGGCATCGGCGCCGGAAAGCTCGAGCCCGCGCTGCAGCCATCCCATGACGGTCCAGCAGTCGTCGGCCGCTGCGAGCTCCATATCGAACGTGCGGACGCTCCCCACGTTCTCGGCGAGGGGTTGGTACTCGCGTCGCCCGACGGTGTGATGGGCGCTGTAAAGACGCGGCACGGCTTCCAAGAAGACCTGCGGCGCGCCGTGCTTGATGAACTGGCGATAGCTCCGATCGAGTATCGCGTCGGCGGATGCGCGGCCCATCTCGATGAGAACGTCCGCGCGGTCGCCGGGCAACACAAGGGAAACGATCGCCTCGTCGACGCAAAGATGAAGCTGCCGCGGGTACCACGAAACTGGCAGAATCGGCCGGCGCAGCACTTCTGCATCGGCCGGCTCTAGCCGTGCGAGAACGCGCTCGAGCAGCGCTGATCCCCCATGGTGGCGAAGGTACTCGAGACGGGCCAGCAGAAGCCCGCCAACGACCTGCGGTTCGGAATCGATGTTGAGCACGCGCGGCCCCCCTGCCGTTGCGGCTAGTGATAGTACCAATACTATTTGTGCGACCCCAAATGGGTAGGGAGCGACCTAGGGACAACGCCGTCGTGGCCAAACCGCCGGGTAACGGCCTTTCGAATGCACAACGCCGCGCCCCGGTAGGCGAATAGCGCCACCGCGTCGCGCTGCGGCTCCTTCCCCAACGCGACGCCCATGGTGCAGCGCAAACCCAGCACTGGACTACGCTGTTTCGGGCGGCGAGCGCGGGGTACCGGGCTCCGATGCTGGAGCTCACTCAGGCCGAGATCCTCGCCTACGTCGGCGCGAACGTACGCCGGCGGCGCGCCAGCAAGTTCACTCAGCAGGAACTCGAAGCGCTGACGGGGTTCAGCGTCCAGTACATCCGGAAGATCGAACGCGGCCGGGTGAACGTCAACCTAGACACGCTACGACGGCTCGCGAACGCGCTCGACGTGGCGCCAGGTGTTCTGCTCAGGAAAGCGAAGCTCCCGCCGGCGAAGCCGGGGCGCCCCCGGAAACGGCGGCCGCGGCGGAGGACGTAGGGCGGCGATCGCCGCAGCCGGTTCCGCGCTTGACTGCTCGCGCTCGCGGCGCAAGCAGCGAACCGCAGCCTCTTACGTGCGACGTCCGCGCTTCCGCGGACGCGAGGCGCCCTCGGCGTTTTCCTGCATCAGGTACAGCGGGCTCACCTTCAGCGCCTTCGCCATGGTCTCGAGCGTCTCGAGCGGCGGAGTCCGCTCGCCACGTTCGAGCATCGATACGTAGCTGACGCTGACGCGGGCTCGGCTGGCGAGAACGTGCTGGGGGAGCCCCGTGGCGATGCGCACGGCACGGAGGTTCCGGGCGACGATTTCCGCAAGACTCATGGGGACATGCACGCTAGCCCGGGTCGGCCCAATAGTGAATGTAGGTAGGTGTATTGCAAGGTGGGACCTAACGGTAGTACCTTGCGAACACGCGCGGGCGGGCGGTCCTTCGTCGAGCTGCCTCGCGAGGGAGGCGGTGCGATATGCGGGCGATCATCGAAGTGCTGCGCTCCATCGGTCTCTGGCTCGCCACCGGCGGCGTGGGCGTGCGGCCGTTCGTCATCACGCTGCCGCGCGCGGATGTGGATCTCCTTCCGGAACGCAGAATGAGGCGGCGTGCTGTCAGCCCCGACCGGCGGGTAGCTGGCCGGCTGTAACGACCGTACCGCCCTCGCCGCTGGTGTTGCCGCCTTTGGCGTGCGGTCCACCGGTTTGGCCGACCCGGTGGAGCCGAGGCGAAGTCATTCGACCGGGGTATCGTGCGCGCCGAGGCTCAGGCGGCGACCCGCTGATGCTCGGGCACGTTCGGCGCCGGCGGCGAGTCGCTGAACGCGCAGCGTCGAGAAGGGTCGAACGCCCTCGACGTCGAGCCGGCACGACCGCTCGGCCCGGATACGCCCTGCTTCCGGCCGTCATGGGCCCGGAAACGAACGCCGCGGCCAGGAACTCAGCCCCTTGAGTGACCAGTATTCAGGCAGCTTGTGCTAGACATCTAGCCACTCAAGTGGCCGCCATCTGATCGTCATCCGACCGCCAACCCGGCGTCGGAGGACATGCGGTTTGGACTCACCTTCGAGCACGTCGAGATGCCACCAGACTTGATTCTGTCGCATGCCCATCGCGTGTGAATGCTATCCGTCTCTAGATTAAACGCCAGAAGGATGCTAAATGCCTGCTAAGGTCAGAAGCACCGAAGGACGCCGCACTGGAGAGACCACGCCGCGCACGGGGGAGAAGGCCGTGCTGAGCGTTCGGATGCCGATGGAACTCGCGACGTTCATCCAGGAGGAGGCACGCGCGCGTGCGCTGGCCACGGGGGTCTCCGAGAAGGAGCTCCCGGAGCCCGGCGAGAGGGCGCTCAACGTGACGAGGATGGTGAACACCATCCTCGACTCCTTCCGCACCTACTTCAGCCTGCCGGTCGTCCTCGTGGAGCGGCTCGAGGCCGACCGCAAGGCGCTGAAGCTGAGCCGCCTCGAGTACCTCCAGCACATCGTCTACATGCGCAGCGAAGCCGTCATGAAGAACGGACCGGGATTCGACAAGAGCGGAGCGGCCGCTCCGAAGTCGGGGGGCGGCCGGAGCTAGCAGCTCCGAGGGGGCAACCTGGACTGGAAGAGGCGCACATGGCCTGAGCTCACGTCGAGAGAGCGGCTTCGCCTGCTACCTCTCCCCGTGCGCCTCTTCCTCGCAGTTCTCCTCGTCGCTGTTGCGTACCCGGGATTCGCGGCGGTCTACGGCGCGCTTCATGGCGCCGGCGTCGGCGGCATCCTGGCGTGGTCCTCCCATCATCTTCCGCTTGTCTGGGCGGGATCGGCGGCGACCGTCGTCGTCGCCCTCCTCGTCGTCGAGCGGCCGCGAAGCGTGTCCGCTCGGGCGTACATAGCCCAGCTGCGGGATCGCTTTCGCGCCGTTCACGTCGAGTTCGAGCGCGCCGTCGAGGCCGCGCTGCCCGATCGGAAGCTCAGGGAGGCCGACATGCCGGGACCCGACCTCCCGGGTGCCGCACCAGCGAGACTCGACGGCCGGGAAGCCGTCGATCACACGAGGAGGTAGCCCCATGCAGAAGAACGTCAGTCTCTCCGCTCGTCTCCGGCTTTCGATGGCGCGCGTCGCCGTCGGTGCGCTCGCCGCGATCACCGTGTTCGCCCTCGTCGCGCCAGCCTTCGCGCTCGCGTACCCCGGCCAGTCGCTGCTCGAGTACGGCCGGAACTTCGTCATCGCGCCCCTCGGCCTCTTCGCGATCGTGGTCGGCGTCGGCGGCGCGATGTTCAAGCCGGACCTCGTGAAGAGCGCGATCTGGACGGCCGTCATCTGCGCCTTCCTGTTCGCGATCATCAGCGGGGCGCCGGCGATCATGAACGCGCTCCAGAACAGCTGACCGGCGTCCGTGCGCGCGCCGGTGTACCGGAGCCTCGAGGCCAAGAACACGGTTCTTGGCCTCGCGTTCCCCACCGAGTTCACGGTGGTGCTCTCTGCGTGGTGGGCCGGGATGATCTCAGCAGGCGCCTTCATCGGGAGCGGGATCGCCGTGGCCGCGTATGTGCTCATCCGGGTCGCCAACTACGGACGCGCGGAGGGGTTCGTGCAGCATTTCCTTCAGTTCAAGGTGCGCGGGCTCGTGAGCGGCCGCCGCCTCAGCGCCGCGGCGCGGGTCGGCCCGTCGCGCGCGCCGACATTTCCACACGGTGAGTGCGGGTATGAGGGGCAGGACCTCGCCGCGCGGCTCTTCGACATCGTGCGATCGCGCACCGGAGGGCGGCAGTGATGCGCGAGACGCCGCTCGCGGACCTCGTTCCGCTGTGGAGGACGCTGCGCGAGGACGGCGTCACCGTCCTCGTCACGCCGGCGCTCGACTACGTAGGCGCGCTGGAGCTCGGGACACTCGACGTCCGGTTCAGCGCCGACGAGCAGGCGTTCAACATCGGCGAGGGCCTGCGAAGCCTCGTCGGGTCCCTGGAAGACGAGACCACCCTCCATTTCGTCTACAGGGTCGAGACGAACATCGAGCACGTCATCCGCGAGTACGAAGCGACGTGTCGGAGCGACGAACCGGCACTGCGCGCGTACGTCGATGGCCGCGCGCGGTGGCTCCGGGCCCAGAGCGTACGACGCACCCGCGTGTACCTCTTCTTCTCGGAAGCATCGCCGACAGGTAGCGGGCTCGCGCGCGGACAGCTCGGCCTCCAGCTCCTCTACTCCCGCTCGCCGGCGAAGCTAAAGGAGGCGCAGCACCGGGCGCGAGTGAAGAAGCTCGGACAGCTGCGCGACCGGCTCACTGGACGGTCCGCGCAGATCGGCATCTCGAGCCGCGAGCTCGACCTCGCCGACGTGCGCCGCATCCACTACGAGTTCCTGAATCCGGGCCGCGCCCGCGCTGGCGGCGCTCCGCCGAACGTGACGGTTCGAGAGCAGACGTGGAGCCCGGAGACAATCCGCCGGCACGGACGTCACCTCCTCGAGCTCACGGAAGCCGAGCAGCTCTGCTTCGAGGACGTGGAGGACGGGCGCGGAGCGTTTCGACACGGACCGATCGTCCGGCGCGCGTGCACGCTCAAGATGCTTCCCGAAGCGGGCACCTCCTACTTCTCCGCGGATCCGCTCCTGCACATCGCGACGCGCGATTCGGGCGGTGAGCGGGCCCCGTTCCCGTACACGCTCGCCGTGACGGTCCACGTGAAGCACCAGGGCAAGACGCGCTTCGCGCTCGACCGCTCGC
>WNGA01001946.1_pt1 | contig 32841 bp, 28 predicted proteins | sample 5400061 | NCBI WGS metagenome assembly WNGA01 (sample SAMN13153366, study PRJNA577476) | soil metagenome | isolation source: 100 cm soil or saprolite under grassland replicate 2 | place: USA:California | collected 2016-06-15 | reverse complement strand
GCCACACCCGTCCCGCTGGTCGTGGGATTTGGCATCTCCCAGCCCCGCCACGTCGAGCGCGTGGCCGATCTGGGAGCGTCCGGGGTGATCGTCGCCAGCGCCCTGGCCGACTTGATCGAGCGCTCCGACGACCCAGTTGCAGCGGCACGGGAGTACCTGACCGAGCTCAAAAGCGCGACGCGGGTACCCGCTTCGCGGCGCTGACCGCACGCTTCTGGGAGCACCAGCACGTGGCCATCCAGCTCCAGCTGCACCTCGAAACCTTCGACGGCCCGCTCGAGCTGCTGCTGCTGCTCATCGAACAGCGGCGGGTGCCGATTACCCAGATCAGCCTCGCGCAGGTCGCCGACCAGTACCTCGCCCAGGTCCACGCACTCCCCGAGCTCAATCCCGAGCTGCTGACCGAGTTCTTGCTGATTGGCGGCAAGCTGCTGCTCTTGAAATCGCGGGCTCTGCTGCTGACGGACGAGCCCGACCCCGAGGCCGAGGAGATCGCTTCCGACCTGGCCGAGCGGCTGGCGACGTATCGCGTGTTCCGCGCGGCGGCCGAGATGCTGCGCGAGCTCGAGCAGCGCAACGAGCGACTCTTCACCACCGCCCGCGAGCCACTCGTCTCGACCGTGCCCGCTCCGCTGCTGCCGGTCACGCCGGATGCGCTCCTGCAAGTCTGGCGGCGCTTGGAGCAACAGCCGCGTCCCACCACGATCGATCTGCCGACCGCGCTGCGGGTGAGCGTCGATGCGCGGCGCGCCATGATCCTCGATGCTCTGCGCTCCGGAGCAGGTTCGATTAACTTCCGCGACATCGCCGGCTCGACCGTCGACGAGGTGATCGCGACATTTCTGGCGCTGCTCGAGCTGTTTCGTCGAGCGCTGATCGCGGTCGACCAGCCCGAGCCGTTCGGCGATCTGCTGATCACTGAACCGCTAAGGTGAACTGTCCAGCCCGAGCCGGTGCGCAGGTCCAGCCCGCTAAAGTAAGCCGTTCAGCCCGAGCCGGTGCGCAGGTCCAGCCCGCTAAGGTAAGCCGTCCAGCCCGAGCCGGTGCGCGGGTCCAGGCCGCTAAGGTGAGCCGTCCAGCCGCCGGCCCCGGTGATCAAGTTGGTTGAACGCCCATCGGGCTGTTGGTAGGATCGCCCCGGATCGCGGTGGCAACGGGGAACGCATCCGAGATCTGACCAGGGAGAGATCCACATACTGATGCCCTACAGTGCACCTGCGCTGGGGCAGGGGCTACGGCTCCGCGAAAGGCGAGAGCGCTCGGACAGGTCGTGAAGAGCCAGGACATCGATCGCGTCGAGCTGCGCGTGCGGCTGACGCAAGGTCTCGCCGGCTATCGGCTGGCGGAAGCCCAGATCGAACGAGTCGAGCCACCGCCGACGCTCCGACCGACGCATGAGGCCCTCAGCACCGTCCGGAGCCCCTTCCGCCGAGCTTAGCCGAGGATCGCCGCCAATTCCTCGGGCGTGCTGGCGAGGTGCACCCGCCCCGGGTGTGCGGCGCCGACCTCTTCCGCCGACACCCCATCGATCGTCTCGCGACCGTCGAAGCCGAACGCGCTGCGCGGCAACACCACGTCCTCGATCTCGCGTGGCAATTCGTGCAGCGCGCGCACGAGGTCGTGGCCGCTCAGCAACCCCGAGACCGTGACCTGCTCGCCGAAGAACTCGTTGTCCACGACCACGACGAGCGGCAGCCAGTTGTCGAAAAGACGCTGCCATTCCGCGGCCATGCGCTCCAGCGCCGGCGCCGCGAGCCGCCCGCTGAGCCACGCCACCCGCCGCGCCGGTGGCGGCGGCCCGGGCGACCTGCGTCTGCCCGCCAGCAGCCGCTGCCACGCATCGAACATGCTGCGCAGCATCCCCACCCCATTCGACAGCACCGGAAAGCCGTCGTACGCGGCCGCCTCCGGAACATCGGTGCGCCCCGCGAGCAGGTACAGCTCATCGCTCGGATACACGAACCCCACGCCCAACCGTGGACGCAATTCGCTCTGCCAGCGCTCACACGCTCGAACGGCCGCGTCAGCCTGCGCGGCGTCGGGGCGACGAATGTTCCTGGTGCGTGAATAGCGCGTGAGCCCGACCGGTACGACCGACAGGCTCTGCACCGTCGGATGCAAGCGCGCGAGCTCGGCGATGGTCTGCTCCAGGCAGGCGCCATCGTTGATGCCCGCGCACAGCACCACTTGCGCGTTGACGCGGACACCCAGGACCGCCAGTCGCTCGAGGAGCGGCAGGATCGGCGGAGCATGCCGATTGTTGAGCAGCCGCCGGCGCACTGCGGGATCGGTCGCGTGCACTGAGACGTTCAGCGGCGACAGGCGCTGGTACCCGATGCGCGCCCAATCGGCCTCGGACAGATTCGTCAGGGTCAGAAAGTTGCCCCACAGGAACGAGTAGCGATAGTCGTCGTCGAAGACATACAGCGTTGAACGGAGCCCCGCGGGCAGCCCGCGAATGAAGCAGAACTCGCAGTGGTTGTTGCACTCGCGGATCCCGCCCGGCACGGGCTCGACCAGGGCGAGCGCGCCAGGCTCGGCAACGCCATCTGGGACGTCGAGCTCCAGCCGATCACCGGTTGGCCGTTGGATCAGCAGTCGGCGCGCGCCCGGCAGCTCCAGCTGCAGGTCGATGACATCGCGCGGCGCCAGCCCATCGATGGCCAGGATGGTGTCGTCCGCGCGCAGCCCGAGCTGGGCTAGCCCGGAGCCGGGCGTGACCGAGCCGACCCTGAGTCCAAGCTGCATCGCAACGTCGAATTCGGCAAGGGGCATCATCGTGGATCGCCGGATTATGCGCGGTCCGAGACGTGCTCGACCGGGCGCAGCCCCCGCTCACGGGCCAGCTCGACGATGCGCGCGATCACCTGCTCCGGCCCCACGCGATCGGTCTCGACGTCGACAGCGTCCGCCGCGCGCGCCATCGGCGCCACCTCGCGCGAGGCATCCAGGTGATCGCGGCGACGCATCCCGTGTAGCACCTCGTCGTAGTCCTCGCCCGTTTGCTCCGCGCGACGTCGCGCGCGCTCTTCGGCGCTGGCGTTGAGCCAGATCTTGAGCGGCGCCTCGGGCACGATGACGGTGCCGATGTCGCGGCCGGCCATGACCAGACCAGGCGGTCGAACGAGCGAGCGCTGTAGTGGCACGAGCTCGCGCCGCACGCTCAGGTGCGCCGCGACCGTCGAAACCGACAGATCGACCTCGGGTCGATGCAGCAGCGGCGTGATGTCGCGGTGCGCGCGCCACACCTGTCCGAGCGCATCCACCTCGACGTCCAGCTCACCGATTAGCCGAACCAGCGCATCGGCGTTGGCCAGGTCCTGCTCGTGTTGCAAGGCTAGCCAGGTCAGCGCCCGATACAGCAGGCCAGTGTCGAAATAGCGCAGGCCTGATGCGTGAGCGACGCCGAGCCCAACCGTGCTCTTGCCGGACGCGGCCGGCCCATCCAGGGCGATCACAAACGGCGTCGTGCTCATCACGTTTCCAGAACGAACATAAACGGCGTCGTGCTCATCAGGCGTCTAGGGCGAACACAAACGGCTTCGTGCTCATCACGCGTCCAGGGCGATCACAAACGGCGCCGTGCCCATCACGCTTCCAGGCCGACCAACCCGCGCAGCGCCGAGACCTCGCGCGCGTGCAGCCGACGAAACTGTCCCAGCGCCAGGTCACCCAGCAGCAGCGAGCCGATCCGCACTCGGCGCAGACGTTCGACCACGCAGCCGACCGCGTCCAGCATGCGTCGAACCTGGCGTTGGCGACCCTCGGTGAGCACGATGCGAACCCACGTTCCCTCGGGCGCGTTGCGGGCGACACTCGCGCGCACCGCCCGCGCCAACCCGTCTTCGAGCAGCACGCCGTGCCGCAGACGCTGCAGTTGCTGCTCCCCGAACTCGGCACAGCGCACGAGCGCGAGGTACTCCTTCTCGACGCCGAAGCGGGCGTGTGTCAGACGGAACGTCAGCTCACCGTCGTCGCTGAGCAGGACCAGTCCCTCCGAGTCGATGTCGAGTCGACCCACCGGGTAGAGCCGTTGAGCCGCGCCGACCAGCTCGACTACGGTGGGCCGACCCTCGGGATCGTGCGCGGTGCTGACCACGCCAACAGGCTTGTACAGCGCGACGTAGTGGTGGGCTGTCTCGCTGCGCGGCAGCGGACGGCCATCGACCTCGATGCGGTCGTGCTCCGGATCGACCTGTGTCCCGAGCTCGATGACCACGCTGCCGTTGACCCGAACACGGTGCTCGCGGATCATGCGCTCGGCCGCTCGGCGCGAGGCCAGGCCAGCATGCGCGAGCACTTTGTGCAGCCGCTCCCTCACGGGGGGAAGATGTCGCGGATGTGCTCGCAGCGCACGACGCTGCCCGCGTCGGTTTCCACCGCCATGAGGTCGATGCGCCAGTGTTCTTCGAGCAGATCCGCTTCGGCGGCGTAGGTGGTGAGCGCCAGGACGATGCGGCGGAGTTTCCACCACCGGATCGCCTCCTCGGGCGACTCCGGATCCGAAATGTCACGTGTCTTGACCTCGACCGCGACTAAGTCGCCCTCATGCAACACGATGAGGTCGGCCTCGGCGCCGTCGACCGAGTAGTTCCGCGCCAGCACCGACGCACCGAGCTCGATCAGCCGCTGCTCCGCCAGCGCCTCGCCAAACTTGCCGAGTGCCGTGTGATCGGACGTCACCGATGCGTACTGTTCGACGCTCAGCGGCGCCTCCGGGTTCATGCCGGGACTGGCAAGGACGCCGCCCGGTGGAACTGCGCGGCATCGACCGGTTCGTCGCCCGGGAGGGAGTCGTCGAGCTCGGCCTCGTCGAGCTGGGCCTCGTCGAGCTGCGTGATCAGATCATCGAGGGTGGTCGGCTGCAGCAGGACGTTGCGCACGGTGATGTAGCCCAGGCGGTGGAACGGCGTGATGCCGTGCTCCCGCAAGCCCAGCCGATGGACGAGCGTGGCGTACCCGACGTTGTGCTCCCAGCCGTACCCGGGGTAGCGCTCCGCGAGCTTGTGCATCAGCCGATCGCGGGTCACCTTGGCCACGATCGAGGCGCACGCGATCGCATACGACAGCGCGTCGCCGTCGACGATGGCCGTGTGCGGCCCGAGGTCGAGCTCGCGAATCTCAAGCCCGTCGATCAGCGCGTGGTCGAGCGGCTGCACCCGCCGCAACGCCCGCTGCATCGCCAGATGCGAGGCGCGCAGGATATTCAGCTCGTTGATCTCGCGCACCGATGCCGCCCCCACGCCCACCGCGGCCGCCTTGGCCAGGATCTGCCCGTACAGCCGCTCGCGCTGCTGCAGCGACAGCATCTTCGAGTCGCGCACGCCCTCGATCTTGCGGCAGTACGGCCGCACCACGAGCGCGGCCGCGACGACCGGCCCGGCCAGGCACGCCATGCCGACCTCGTCCACGCCCGCCACGCGCTGCGCGCCGCTGCGCCACAGCGCCCACTCGCGCGACAGGGTGGGCACGATGATCGTCGTCTGGCGCGGCTTCTTCCGCCTCTGACCCCGCGCACCCTTGCCGCGCGCCGCGGCCGCGGAGCCGCGACCTGAGGACGCGGTACCGAGAGTCGAGGAGGACGAGGGCAAAGAGGACGAGGATCCACCTGCCGACCGCGTGCTTGCACCTCCCGATTGGGCCACGTCAGTCACCTCTCGATCACGGCTCGGGCCCGTTCGGCTCGCGCCGCTGCGCTCACGCGGAGGCGTGCTCCAGTCGGCTCACGTGCCCGTGCGGGCCTCGCGTCCACCCACGCGCCGCTCCTTGATCCGAGCGGCTTTGCCGGTCAGGCCACGCAGGTAGTACAGCTTGGCGCGGCGGACCGCCCCACGCCGCGTCACCTCGACCTTTTCGACGCGCGGTGACTGAAACATGAAGGTGCGCTCCACGCCCACGCCGTGGGTCACGCGGCGAACGCGGAAGGCGCCGTCATACAGGTTGGGCTTCTTGACCTCGAGCACCACCCCTTCGAACATCTGGGGTCGCTCGCGGTTGCCCTCGACAACGCGCACGTGGACGCGCACGGTATCGCCCGGGCGGATCGCAGGCAGGTCGCTGCGGCGCTGCAGCTGCAGCAGATCGGCAAGTTCAGGCATAGCTCGTCGGGTACCTTCGCCGAGTATAACGGACGCCGTCGCCGCGCCTGGCGGTCCGCGATCGGACGCGGCCGGCGCTGGCCGCGGATCGGAAGGAGCAATCGCATACCCACAGTCTGAGAGGGGAACCGTCACGCGAAGCGTCACAGCGAGCCCGCGAAGCGTCACGCGAACCGTCAGGTGAGTGTCACAAAATGGGGAACTTGGGGAGTTGTACCGTCAGCGCAGCGTCACTGACGGTACAAGTTGGCGTTTTTCGGGGAGGTGTCGGGGCGTTTCAGCGTGCGCGGGCGCGGCGCGGGCCGCACACGATCGGGGTCGGGCGTTAGAGCGCGCTGGCGCGGCGGCCGCTGCCCCCGCCGCGGCTGGTCCGCGGTCCGCGGCCTCTACGCACTTTGCGACTCGTTGGCGATGGCGCGTTACCGCGCAGCTCACCCGCCAACGCCTCGGCCGCGGTCCGCAGCTCGCGCAGCCGCTCGGGTGGAAATTGCCGCTCCAGGCGCTCGACCAGGCTGAGCGCGCCCTCGAGCTCCGCCAGCCGCTCGGGTCGCGCGTGCTGAAACGCCAACAGGCTGACCAGCAGAAACTCGAGCACCTGCTCATCGACCAGGCCCGGGTAGGTGCGCCGCGGCTCGGAGCCGAGCCTGAGCGCGGCGTCGACGCGCGGCAGGTGGCCCGACTCGCGCAGCGCCGCCGCCAGCTCCAGCGCATCGGCGGCGGTGACTTCCGCGGCGGTCGGGCCCAGTCGACGGCGCACGAACGGCTTCACCGTGTCTTCGGCGAGCGCGGCGTCCAACTCCGCCTCGGTCCGCGCTTCCACCACCACGCTGGGCCGCACGGTGATCGCTCCGAAGCGCTCGGACCAGCCGCTCAGCCGCTCCTCGATGCGCTCGGGCAGCGGCCCCTGCGTGAGCCGCCCCAGCAGCCGGCGACACTCGCCGATCGACCCGCCGCTGCCCAGCGCAGCCGCGACGTGCTGCTGCAGTAGTCGATAGCGCGACAATCGACCGCGCTCTTCGAGCACCAGATAGCGCTCGGCGTCGAGCAAGGTGCCCAGCTCAGCCCGGGCGGGCGCGATCAGCTCGGCGATGCCCTCCCACTGACACGGCTCGGCCAGCGGCAACCGCTGCGCCGCGCGGCGGGCGAAGCGCGTGCCGTCGACGCTGCTGGCGACTCGGCCGAGCCAGTACAGCGGCCCCAGTACGATCAGCCGCAGCAGCGGAAGCTCGATCGAAGCCCACGGGCGCGACTCGAGCAGGAGCCGGCCGCGCGCGTCGAGTTGTTCGCGCACCAGATCGGGCGCTGTCTCGCGCAGCCACTCCGAAAATGCGTCCAGACCGATCCAACTGCCCTCGGGCAGTCGCTCGACCGCTTCGACCACGGCGGCGCGCACCAGGCTGGCGTCCGCGAGGTCTTCCGGGTGCTCGATCCCGATCTCGGCCAGCTCGGACCAACCGCGCAGCTCGGCATAGTTGCGCCACAGGCGCTCCGCGAGGCGCGGCGGATCGTTGAGCAGTCGCGGCAGGCCAGACCCGAGCGTGAGGCCAGCGTGTCCCCGACTCGCAGCGTCGAGCGCCGCGTGACCGTGGGCGACCAGCAAGCCGCTGGCGACGCCGAGCTGTCGGAAGAACGTCCAGCGCGCGGACCAGTCCCAGCCAGCGGGCTCCTCGGACCAGCCCTTAACTTCCGCCTCGAAGTCGGCGCCATTGCGCTGCAGTGTGCTCGCGAGCGCGAACAGGCTGAATGCGGGATCGGTCGTGCGGCGCTTGGCGGCGGCGGGGGCGGCGCCGGACTCGGTCGGCGGTGGCGCTTCGTCTAGCGGCGCTGGCAGCAGCTCGAACAGCTCCTCGGGCAGCGCGAAGACCTCGCCGCGGCGTGGACCAGCGGCAGCGAAGGTGCGAAACAACAGGCCGCGCTCGACCAGCGCGGCGGCGGCGCCGGGCTGATCGCGGTCGAGCAGAAAGCCGCGCACTTCGCCACCACTCGCTCGCGCGGCCATGAGCGCCGCTTGTTCATCTGGCGCGAGCGACGAGATCAGCTCACGCAGGTAGGCGGTATCGCCCAGCCGCTCCACGAGCCGCTCGATGAGCTCGGCGCGGGTGGGCGCATCGTCAACTGGCAGATCGTGCGCAGCGGCAATGCGGCGCAACGCCCCCGCTGCCAGCTCCTCGAGGGCGTCGCGCACGCGCACCGCGGCAGCGTATCAGCGCGCCGATCTGGTCTACGAGGCAGACGCGTCGGTCGTCACAACCGCGACTGATTCACCCACCGCTCGCTCCGCCCGCGGCCGTTTCAATGTGTATTGCCAGACCGTTCCGTCTGCGCCTTCGGTTTCACCCAGAGTGAGCACCGAGACGAGGTCCCAGCCCTCACCGCCCATGAGGTTCAGCAACTGGTTTGGACCCATCGGCTCGCGCTCGTAATCCCACATGTGGCCGCCAAGATGCACGACCGCGAGCTCGAGTGCTCCGCGGATGGGAACCGTCGCCGCCATCATCGTGAGATATTCCCAGCGCGTCACGCTCACCATGCTTGCCGCTGCGCGCTTCTGATGCCTTCAGCAATGTCGCGCTGCGCCCGCGAGTCCTCCAGATCCCGTCTTACAACGTCGCCCACCCCACTAACCAGTCCGAGCAGCCCGAAACCGACCGCTCGTTCCACCGTTGCCCCGACTCCCGGCCCGTCGCCTTTGGCCGCCGCAAGCGCTGCCTGTTGGCGCTGGTTTTCGAACGCCTGCCAGTGTCGAGCGAGCCGCACCGAAAGCTCATTGTCCGGCTGCCGATCGGGCAGGTAGAACCCGCACGTTTGGCAGTACACGTCGAACCGACTTGCCTGGTGATCCCCACCGGGGCACGACAGTAGCGTTGTTTCGACGGCGTGCATGGTCCCGTAAGAGTCAGTTCGGGCCAGCTCGATCCGTGCCGCCAGCAACACCACTTTGGAGTCCAACAAGCCCCGCTTGACTTCGTACATGAGGTCGCCAGCATCGAGCAGGCTTTGCGCGTCAACAGGATGAGTTGGCGTCCATCCGTCAGCCTCTGCCGCCGCCACCTGCGCCCTCAGTTTCGAGTTCACCTGCTCGCACACGACTGAGTTCATCTTCGGAACGGCCGCGCCGCTCCCCGACGCGAACTCGATACCCACTGGTATGTCCACTGTGCGACGACTTGAATCCACCAGGTCAGCCAACCCCAACCCCCCGCAAGCGTTCGAGAGTGCGCGCTACTGTACACCTCCACGCATGCGACATCAGCTTCTGTTATTGGCGGACCAGGCTGCCCACCTCGCGGTGGGCAGCTACCTCAGCGGCCGATGAACAGTGGCGCCATCACCAGGGTGATCGTGCTCAACAACTTGATGAGGACGTGCAGCGATGGACCGGCGGTGTCCTTGAACGGATCGCCGACCGTGTCGCCAACGACCGCGGCGGCGTGGGCATCCGTACCCTTGCCCAGCACAAGGTCGCCGTCGCCTTTCAGATGGCCGAGCTCGATGAACTTCTTGGCGTTGTCCCAGGTACCACCCGAGTTGTTCAGCACCGTGGCCAGGAGAATGCCGCCCATCGTGCCGACCATCAGCAGCGCCGCGGCTGCCTCGGCCCTGAGCACCAGGCCAACGACGATCGGGAACAGCACCGCCAGAAGTCCCGGCACGACCATCTCCCGCAGACCCGCTCGCGCGGTGATGTCGACAGCACGTGCGTAGTCGGGCCGCTCGGTTCCCAGCATGATGCCGGGATGCTCGCGGAACTGGCGGCGGACCTCTTCGATGATGGTTCCCGCGGCGGTGCCAACGGCTCGAATCGCTAGCGAGCTGAAGAAGAAGATCAGCATCAGGCCCAGGAAGCCGCCCAGGAACACCTCAACCTTCGATAGGTCGACCGGAAAGCTCTGCACGCCAGTGGCCTTCTTGATCTCATCGAGATACGCCGAAAACAGCAGGAAGGCCGCGAGCGCCGCCGAGCCGACCGCGTAGCCCTTGGTCAACGCCTTGGTGGTGTTGCCAACGCCATCGAGGACGTCGGTGATGTGCCGCACCTCGGCGGGCGCCTGCGCGAACTGGGCGATGCCACCGGCGTTGTCGGTAATCGGACCGAACGTGTCCATCGACAGGATGTAGGCGACCGTGGTCAACATGCCCATCGTGGCCACGGCGGTGCCGAACAGGCCAGGATTGACGCCACCAGCAGTCAGCGCGGGCGTGAGCGAACCAGCCTGGGTCCCGAACCAGTAGGACAGACCCAGCGCGATGGAAATGATGATCGCGGTAATGCCGGTGCTTTCGAGACCCACCGCGACACCCGAGATGATGTTCGTGGCGGGTCCGGTGCGCGAGGCCCTGGCTAGCTCTTGGACGGGTCGCCAGGCACCAGCGGTGTAGTACTGCGTGATGTACACGAACGCGACGCTGGTCAACAGACCCACCAGGCCCGACAACGCGAACCAGTAGTTGCCCTGGAGCATCACCCACACGGTGCCGACGATGCCGATCGCGGCCACGACGGTCATGGCCCAGTAGCCCTGATCCAGCTTGCGCTGCGGATCGCTCACTTCGCCGATTGCGACCGCCATGATGCCGACGATCGAGGCGACGATGCCGATCGAGCGCACGACCAGCGGGAAGAACACCCACGAGGTATTGCCGGTCGCGACATACAGGGCCACGCCGAGGATCATCGCGCCGATGTTTTCGGCAGCGGTCGACTCGAACAGGTCGGCGCCGCGGCCCGCGCAGTCACCGACGTTATCGCCCACCAGGTCGGCGATTACCGCCGCATTGCGCGGATCATCCTCGGGAATACCTGCTTCGATCTTGCCGACGAGATCGGCGCCCACGTCGGCGGCCTTGGTGTAGATGCCTCCACCGAGCTGGGCGAACAGCGCCACGAACGATGCGCCGAAGCCGAAGCCCACGATCTGGAACGGGACGTTGGCGACGCCGTCCCTCAGGCGATCGGCGGCCGAAGCCGCCGCTGGCGCGGCGTTGAAGCCGCCGAAGGCGGCGTAGATGCCCAGCACGCCGAGCAGGCTCAGCGCGACAACGAGGAAGCCCGACACGGCTCCGCCGCGCAGCGCGACGTTGATCGCATCCCTGACGCTGCGCTGGGCCGCGGCCGTGGTGCGCAGGTTGGCCTGTACGGCGATGTACATGCCGATGAAGCCCGCCAGGCCCGAGCAGAACGCGCCGACCAGGAAAGCAACAGACGTCTTGATGCCCTGTTCAGGGCTATTGGCAAGCACGCCGATGAGCACACCAATGATGATGGCGGCAACGATCGCGAGCGCGGCGATGGTGCGGTACTGGCGGTTGAGGAACGCCATCGCACCTTCGAAGATCAGGCTGGCGACCTCCTGCATTGCCTTGGTGCCGCGGTCGCGGGACAGCACATCGTTGGCGAGGTAGATGGCGAAGGCAATCGCCAGGAACCCTGCCAGCAGGACGACTGGCCAGAACTGCATAAAAGCCCTGTTCCTCCTACATTCCCGCCAGCCGCACCTTTGCGGCCGACGGCGGTCTGAGTGTCAGGGATGGCCGCCACCGTGCGGAGCGAGGCTCTTGTAGGAAGACCACGCACGGCGACGCTTCACACGCTGCGACCGAATTTTACATCAGGGGATGATTCAGGCAGTGTCCGCGGCCAGTTTGGGGGCACGGGATTGGGGCGGCGGGCGCAGGGCCAGGCGGAGGAGCAGTGGCGTCACCAGGGCGGTGACGAGCACGATGATGATGAGCGTTGAGAACAGCACATCGGTGATCAGCCCCGCCCCCAGGGCGATGCTGGCGACAACCAGCGAAACTTCCCCGCGCGAAACCATGCCCGCGCCGACGACGGCGCTCTGGCGCGTGGTCAAGCCACACAATCGGGCGCCCGCGCCACAGCCGACGATCTTCGCGACGGCCGCGGTCAGACCGGCCGCGAGCACGAAGCCGAGCATCGGACCGATCTGCTCGAGTCGCACGTCGGAACCCGTTTTGACCAGAAAGATGGGCACGAACAGACCGTAGGCCAGGGTGCGCATGCCGTCGGTGAGCTGCGGATACTTGTTGTGGCGGTTGATCAGCAGCCCAGCGATGTAGGCGCCCGTGATCGGCGCCAGGCCAGCATTCTGCGCCGCCACGCCGTAGACCAGTGCGATAGCCAGCGCGACCGCGAGCGTGACCTCGGCGCCGCGCATCGTGTGGGTCTTGTTCAGGAACCAGGTCAGCAGGCGTGGCGCCAGCGTGGCAGAGAACAGGAAGAACACGACCAGCGCGAGCAGCAGCAGCGGCACATTCGCGGTGCTGCTGCCAGTGGCCACGATGAGCGCCGAGAAGGCAACGAGGCCGATGACGTCGTCGACCACCGCCGCGCCGAGCACCGTCGTGCCTTCGAGCGTCTGCAGGCTCTCGAGCTCGATCAATGTCTGGGCGGTGATGGTGACTGAAGTGGCCATCAGGATCACGCCCGCGAATACGGACTCCAGCCATGACAGCCCGAAGAGCAGCCCGATGGCGACGCCGCTGACAAGCGAGATGACGGCGCCGCCACTGGCCGCGCTCACCGCTGCGCGGCGGCTGGCATGCAGCTGCTCCCAGTTTGTTTCGAGCCCGACCAGGAACATCAGCAGGACGACGCCGAGATCGGACATCTCTTTGAGCAGCGGCTGCGTGGACTGCAGCGCCGGTAGTGGTCCGAGCGCGGTGAAGACGGTACCGAGCACCAGCCCGGCAAGGAGTTGGCCCACCACTGGTGGGATCCCCCAGCGCATCACGACATCGCCGGCCAGCTTGGCAGCGATCAGGATGACGGCGATCTCGAACAGGAACATCCGCGGTGGCTGAAGTCGAGGGTAGCGACCCTCTTGAACCTACGCTAAGTGCTCAGGTGACACCTGAATATGGCGAGCCGCTGGCCGGCGGCAACATGTCGGGCGAAGTCTGGCGCATCGGGGACACGGTGCGGCGGCGTGCTGGGCCGTGGACGCCCGCGGTGCACGCGCTGCTGCTGCACCTCGAACAGCGTGGCTTCGCAGCCGCCTGGCTCAAGCAGCTCACGTAACGAGATCGGCGCGAAGCCACGGCGCATTAGCATGTAGGACAACGGGAGAGATCGTGCGATGACCTCCAGCTCAGCGGCAGCGGGAGCCTTCGGCTCGGCCCGCGCAACGCTAGATACGGCCGCCGGGACGGTTACCTACTACCGGCTCGGCAGCCTGATTGAAGGCGGCAACCGGCAGGTCGAACGGTTGCCGATGACCGTGAAGGTCCTGCTCGAGAACCTGCTCCGCAATGTCGGCAACGGCGTGGTGCGTGACAGCGAAGTCGAGGATCTGGCGAACTGGTCGCCCACGTCTACCGAGCTGCGCGAGTTTCCCTTCTATCCAGCGCGGGTGCTGCTGCAAGACTTCACGGGCGTGCCCGCGGCGGTGGACCTGGCGGCGATGCGGTCGGCGATGGCCCGTCTCGGCGGCGATCCCAAACGGATCAACCCACTCGTGCCCGCCGATCTCGTGATCGACCACTCGGTGCAGGTCGACTACTTCGGCAGCGCCGACGCCTTCGGGCTGAACGTCGAGCGCGAGTACGAGCGTAACCAGGAGCGCTACGCCCTGCTGCGGTGGACGCAGCAGGCGTTCGAGAACTTCCGCGTCGTGCCCCCGGGCCGAGGCATCGTGCACCAGGTCAATCTGGAGTACCTGGCCAGCGTCGTTCACCGTAACACCCGCGGCAATGAGACAGCGGTCTACCCCGACAGCCTGGTCGGCACCGACTCGCACACCACCATGGTCAACGGCCTGGGTGTGCTGGGCTGGGGCGTCGGCGGCATCGAAGCGGAAGCGGTTCTGCTCGGGCAGCCGCTCTACCTGCTCACGCCGGAAGTCGTGGGCTTCCGCTTCACCGGCCAGCTCCCCGAGGGCGCTACCGCCACCGATCTCGTCCTCACCGTGACGCAGATCCTGCGCAAGCGCGGCGTCGTCGGCAGGTTTGTCGAGTTCACCGGCGCGGGCCTGAGCCAGCTCGGCCTGGCTGACCGCGCCACCATCAGCAACATGTGCCCCGAGTACGGCGCCACTGCGGCACTGTTCCCGGTCGACGACGAAACCCTGCGCTATCTCAGACTCACCGGCCGCGACGCGGCTCAGATCGACCTGGTCGAGCGCTACGCCAAGGAGCAGGGGCTGTTTCGCACCGACGACGGCGCAGAGCCACAGTTCAACGATCTGCTGGAGCTCGATCTGGGGACGGTCGAGCCAAGCATGGCGGGGCCGCGGCGGCCGCAGGATCGCGTGACCCTGGCGCAGGTCGCGAACAGCATTCGGACCGCGTTCCCAGATCAGTTCGCACCGCACGCAAATGGTGATGGGGCTTCGATCAAGCTGATCGACAAGGACGCCGGCACCGTGACCCAGGTGCCAGTCAACACCCAGGCGCCAGGCGTCGACATCGAGATCGGTGGCCACAAGGCGCACCTGCAGCACGGCTCGGTGACGATCGCGGCCATCACGAGCTGCACCAACACGTCCAATCCGCTGGTCATGCTCGGCGCGGGGCTGCTGGCCAAGAAGGCGGTCGAGAAGGGCCTGAGCGTCAACCCCGCGGTCAAGACCAGCCTGGCGCCTGGCTCGCGCGTGGTCACTGACTACCTCAAGCGGGCGGGGCTGATGCCGTACCTCGAAGCGCTGCAGTTCCACGTGGTCGGCTACGGCTGCACCACGTGCATCGGCAACAGTGGTCCGTTGCCCGATGCGGTCGCCGAGGCCGTGCAAGATAACGGTCTGGTCGTCGCGGCGGTGCTGAGCGGGAATCGAAACTTCGAAGCACGCATCCACCCCCAGGTGCGCGCTTCGTACCTGACCTCACCGCCACTGGTGGTGGCCTTCGCGTTGGCCGGCACCGTCGACACCGATCTCACGCACGATCCGATCGGGCTCGATCGCAACGGCAGCCCGGTCTATCTCAAGGACCTGTGGCCAACCCAAGAGGAGGTGCGCGAGACGCTGCAGCAAGCGCTCGGGCCCGACCTGTTCCTGCAGGAGTACGCCGAGGTCTTCGACGGCGACGAGCATTGGCAGGCGCTGCCGCTGCCCGAGCAGGGCGAGCTGTATTACTGGGATCCTGCCTCGACCTACGTGCAGGAGCCGCCGTACTTCAAGGGCCTCACGACGATGCCCGGTCCGCTGTCAGACATCGAGGCGGCGCGGGTGCTGGTCATGCTCAGCGACTCGATCACCACCGACCACATCTCCCCGGCAGGCTCGATCCCGAAGGACAGCCCGGCGGGACGGTATCTGATCGCGCACGACGTACAACTGCGTGATTTCAATAGCTACGGCGCCCGACGCGGCAATCACGAGGTGATGATGCGCGGCACCTTCGGCAACGTGCGGCTGCGCAATGAGCTGGTGCCTGGTCGGGAGGGCGACTGGACGTTGAAGCTGCCCGCCGACTGGACGATCGACCCGCAGGGCGAGGCGCAGCGCATCTACGACGCCTCCATGGAGTACCAGGCCGAGGGTGTGCCGCTGGTGGCGATCGCGGGCAAGGAATATGGCAGCGGCTCGTCGCGCGACTGGGCCGCCAAGGGCAGCGTCCTGCTGGGCATCCGCGCGGTGGTCGCGGAGAGCTTCGAGCGCATCCATCGCAGCAACCTGGTCGGGATGGGAGTGCTGCCGCTGCAGTTCATGCCTGGCGAATCGCGGCAATCTCTCGGGCTCACTGGTCGTGAGATGTTCTCGGTCTCGGGCATCGCCGAAGGGCTGGTGCCAGGCAAGGTGCTCACGGTACGCGGCAAGCGCGGTGACGGCACTGAGTTCTGGTTCGAGGCGCGGTGTCGGATCGATACGCCGATCGAGATCGAGTACTACCGCCACGGCGGCATCCTGCCGTATGTGCTGCGGCTGTTGTTGGGCTAGGCGCGGGCAGTGACTTGCTGAGCTCGCCCTCACCCTAGCCCTCTCCCAGAGGGAGAGGGGACACAGTACAGAACGGGCCTCCCTAGTACGCATAACGTTAGTATCTCGGCCATGGGTGGCACGACTGACCTTGGGTACTTCCGCTTCCCTTCGCTGCACGATGACGACCTCGTCTTCGCCTGCGAGGACGATCTCTGGCACGTCAGCGCGAGCGGTGGCCGTGCCTATCGCTTGACGGCAGGCGTAGGCGAGGCCAGTCGTCCCCGTTTCTCGCCAGATGGCTCGCGCATCGCCTTTGTCGGCCGCGAAGAGGGCCCGGCCGAGGTGTACATGCTCCGCGCGAACGGCGGACCAGCCCGTCGACTCACCTTTGAAGGCAGCGGACCGGCGTGCGCCGTCGCCGCCTGGACCACCGACAGCCAACGCGTCGTCTACTCGACGTCGGCGGGTCGACCGTTCAGCCGCGAGTACTGGCTCAGGGAAGTCAACGTCGCCGCGGGGCCTGGCCAGTTGTCGAAGCAAGTGCCCTGGGGACCCGCTAGCGCGCTCAGCTTCGGGCCGGACGGCGCGCTCGTGCTTGGTCGCAACACCGTGCGCGACCCCGCGCACTGGAAGCGCTATCGCGGCGGCACCGCTGGGACTCTGTGGATTTCAGAACAGAGCAACCCTAACCCCTTGATAAAGCCTCTCCCAGAGGGAGAGGGAGCCATTTTCCGCCCGCTCATCAAGCTCGACGGCAACCTCTCCAGTCCCAACTGGGTCAATAACCGGGTCTACTTCCTGTCGGACCACGAGGGCTACGGCAACGTGTATTCGTGCACGCCGTCAGGCGAGGACCTGCAGCGCCACACGGATCACGCTGAGTACTACGCCCGCAATCTCAGCACTGATGGCCAGCGACTCGTCTACCACGCGGGCGCGGACATCTACCTGTTGGACCCAGCCAGTGACAGTCCGGCCAGGCTCGACATTTCCCTGGGTAGCTCGCGCACCCAGCGCCAGCGACGTTTCGTGCCCGCGCCGCGGTTCTTGCAGAGCGCAACGCTCAGCCCGGACGGCAGTGGATTAGCCATCTCTGCGCGAGGAAAACCGTTCACCTTCCACAACTGGGAAGGGGCGGTCTCGCAACACGGCGCCCCCGATGGCGTGCGCTATCGCATGGTCACCTGGCTCAACGACCACAAGCGACTGATCTCAGCCGCATCCGACGGCGACTCGCCTCGCGAAGTGCTGACGATCCTGACGGTCGATGGCTCCGCGCCGCCCCGCGCGCTGGACGACCTCGATGTGGGGCGCATCGTCGACCTCGACGTGACGCCGACAATCGACGCGGTCGCAGTCGCCAATCACCGCAACGAGTTGCTGTACATCGACCTCGGTGGCGACAAGCCAACGCTGAAGCAGCTCGACCACAGCCCGTTCGGGCGCATCGAGGGCATGGCGTGGTCGTTCGACGGTCGGTGGCTGGCATACGGCTTCTGTGATACCGCGCAGACCTCGGCCATCAAACTGATCGAGATCGAGACCGGCCAGACTGCCTTCGCTACGCGGCCGACCCTGCGGGATTCGCGGCCAGCTTTCGATCCCGAGGGCAAGTACCTGTACTTCATCGGCCAACGGGACTTCGACCCGGTCTACGACGAGCTGCACTTCGACCTGGGCTTTCCCAAAGGCTCGCGACCGTACGCGATCACGCTGAAGAAGGACCTGCTCAACCCGTTCGTTGCGCGCGCAAAACCGCCCGAGAGCGCGGAAGCAGCCGCGAAGAAGAAGGCTGAGGAGGAAGAGGCGCCCGCGGCGGCACCGCGGATCGAGATCGACCTTGACGGCATCACCGATCGCGTGCTGGCTTTCCCGGTGCCCGAGGACCGCTACGGCCGCATCATGGGCATCAAGGGCAAAGCGCTGTTTTCGAGCTACCCCATTGAGGGCGCGCGCGGCCATCGCTACGAGGATGGCCCGAGCGCCCGCGGCGTGCTCCAGGTCTACGACTTCGACTCGCAGAAGCAGGATCGCATTGCCGACGGCATCACCGACTTCTGGGTCGGCCGCGACGGCAAGACCATGCTGTGCCAGGCGAGCGATCGTCTGCGCGTGCTCAAGGCTGGCGAGAAGGCGCCCGACAAGAAGGACGCCGACAAGCCAGGGCGCGAAAGCGGCTGGGTCGACCTGGGTCGGGTGAAAGTCTCCATTCAGCCCGCGGCCGAGTTCCGCCAGATGTTCCAGGAGGCGTGGCGCCTGCAGCGCGAGCAGTTCTGGACCGAGGATCTGTCGGGCATCGACTGGGACGCCGTCCATCGCCGCTACCTGCCGCTGGTGGACCGCGTGACCACTCGCTCCGAGTTTTCGGACCTGCTGTGGGAGGTGCAAGGCGAGCTGGAGACATCGCACGCCTATGAAATGGGCGGCGAGTATCGCAAGGGCCCCGACTATCGCCAGGGTTTCCTCGGCGTCGACTGGGAATTCGATTCGGGCAGCGGCGCGTATCGGGTCGCGCACATTGCGAAGGGCGACGTGTGGGATTCTGATGCCACGTCGCCGCTGACCGCGCCAGGGGTCAATCTGCCGGTTGGAAGCCTGGTGCTGGCAATCAACGGCCAGCCGCTCGGTGCGAACGTCACGCCCGGCGAGCGCCTGGTCAATCTGGCTGGCAGTGAGGTCGTGCTCACGGTGCGTGGACCGGACGACAAGGAGCCGCGCACGGTGACCGTCAAGGCGCTGGCCGATGAGCGACCGGCGCGCTACCGCGACTGGGTCGAAGCCAACCGCGAGAAGGTGCACGAGGCGACGGCGGGACGGATCGGCTACATCCACGTGCCCGACATGGGCGCCGAAGGCTACGCCGAGTTCCATCGCGCGTACCTGGTCGAGTACGACCGCGATGCGCTGGTGATCGACGTGCGCGTCAACGGCGGTGGTCACGTCTCGGGCTTGCTGCTCGAGAAGCTGGCGCGCAAGCGCGTCGGCTATGACTTCCCGCGCTGGGCGTCGCCCAAACCGTATCCAGACGAGTCGCCGGCTGGACCGATGGTCGCCCTGACCAACGAGCTCGCGGGCTCGGACGGCGACATCTTCTCGCACACGTTCAAGATGCTGAAGCTCGGCCCGCTGGTCGGTAAGCGCACCTGGGGCGGCGTGATCGGCATCTGGCCGCGCCACCGGCTCGTGGATGGCACCGTGACGACACAGCCCGAGTTCTCCTTCTTCTTCGACGACGTGGGCTGGCGAGTCGAGAACTACGGCACCGATCCGGACATCGAGGTCGACAATGCTCCGCACGACTACGCGCGCGGCGCCGACCCGCAGCTCGATCGCGCCATTGCGGTCGCGCTAGAGGTGTTGGCGAAGCAGCCGCCGCATCGTCCTCGACCGACCGACCGGCCGCGGCGCAAACCACCGGTGCTCGCTCCGCGAGCAGGGGTCCCGGTGGGCGCGGCGCCGAACGGAGCGGTGAGCCGTGAGCCCGCAAGCGCGCCGACACGTGACCTGTCATCCTGAGCGGAGCGAAGGATCTCGGTTGCTCACCGTGAGATCCTTCGGCTCGCAGGCTCGCCTCAGGATGACATTCCCGGGCTGATGCTCCGCGACCCGTGGCTGCGCGCGCTGGCCATCCTTGGCTGTGCGATTGCCGGCTTCTACCTGATCGGCCTGCTATGGCAGGTCGTCCAGGAGCTCGCGGACATCATCATGCTGTTCTTCCTGGCATGGCTGATCGCCTTTGTTCTCGAGCCCCTGGTGGGGACGCTCGAAACGCGGGTGCCACGCCTGGTGGGCATTGGCATCACGTACGTCACGCTGCTCGTCCTGCTGTCACTTGGCGTCCTGCTGCTGGTGCCGGCGCTGGCGCTGCAGACCGTCGAGGTCGTGCGCAGCATGCCGGGCTACGTCGAGCAAGGCGGGCAGGTGCTCACCGACCTGCAGAACTCGACCAACAACTGGCTGCTCGACCATCGCAGCCCGATCCTGATCGATCTCAAGTCGGCGCTGAATCCACAAGAGCTGAGTCGCCGAGCCGACGCCCTCGGGCCGCAGGTCCTGGGCAATGTCGTGGGCTTCGCCACCGGCGCGGCCACGCTGCTCGTCGAAGTGCTGGCGCTGATCATCCTGTCGTTCTATTTCATGGCCGACGGCGCTCGACTGGCCGATTCCTTCATCTACGCACTGCCCCTGCGCGCACAGGATGATGCCCGCTACCTGGTCGCGAACATCCATCGCGCGTTCGCCGGCTTTCTTCGCGGGCAACTCATTCAGTGTCTGGTCGGAGGAATTGGCACGGGCGTGATCATGTCCGCGTTGAACGTGGACTACGCGCTGCTGGCGAGCGTGATCGCCGGGCTGGTGCTGTTCATCCCGTTCATCGGTCCGCCGGTGGCGGTGGTGCTGCCGGTCACGATCGGCCTGCTCACGCATCCCGAGGTCACGATCTACCTGTTCCTGGCCCTGCTGGCGTTGCAGCAGGTGATTTTCAACGTGCTAGCGCCCCGCCTGCTGAGCCACCACGTGGGCTTGCATCCGTTGCTGGTGTTCTTCGCGGTGCTGACCGGCGCGCGAGTTGCAGGTATCTGGGGTGCGATCTTCGGCGTGCCGATCGTCGCGGTTCTTGCGGCAATGACCTCGTTCTACCGCGCGGGTCATGAGGAGCGTGTGGCGCGACTGCAGGAGGAGCTGCCCGGGCAGGAGCTGGTCTAGGTCGATCTAACTCCAGTCGAAGCGCCCGACGCCGAGCTGATCACCAGCGGGAAGGGAGTACGCACTACGTGAAACGGGTAAGAAAAGCCGTAATCCCGGCCGCCGGTCTCGGTACTCGCTTCTTGCCGGCCTCCAAAGCCGTGCCCAAGGAGATGCTGCCGATCGTCGACAAGCCCGTGATCCAGTACATCGTCGAGGGCGCCGTCGCCTCTGGCATCGAGGAAGTGGTGCTGATCACGGCTTCGACCAAACGCGCCATCGAAGATCATTTCGACCGCTTCTTCGAGCTGGAATACCGTCTCGAAGCCGCTGGCAAACACGATCTGCTCGAGGAGGCGCGACGGCCGGCAGAGATGGCCAAGTTCATCTTCGTGCGCCAGGGCTCGCCGCTCGGCAACGGACACGCCGTGCTGCTGGCCAAGGAAGTGGTCGGCGACGAGCCGTTCGCGATGCTGTGGGGCGACGACATGGTCCTTGGCGATCCACCGTTCGTGCGGCAGCTCGTGGATGCCCATCACCGCACTGGCGGCTCAGTCGTGGGAGTCATGTCGGTGCCACCTGAGGACGCGATCAAGTACGGGGTGATCGAAGTCGCCGAGCGCCTCGACTCACGTCTGGTACGGGCATCACGGATTGTCGAGAAGCCGCCGCGCGATCAGGTGCCGTCGAACCTCGCCGCGGTGGCGGGCTACGTCCTTACCCCGGACATCTTCGAATACCTGGAGCAGACTTCGGCGGGCCAGGGTGGCGAGATCTGGCTCGCCGACGGCGTACAGAAGATCGCCGCCGAGGGCAATCTGTACGCGCTCGAGTTCGAGGGCCGACGCTACGACGCCGGCAACAAGCAGGAATTCCTGCAGGCCACCGTCGATCTCGCGCTTGCGCGCAGTGACCTGGGGCCCGCGTTTCGCGCTTACCTCGAGGAGAAGTTAGGGGCTAAAGTAGCCCGCTAGGTGGGCAACACAGGCCGCGCGGTCGTCTTTGTTGGCGGCGGAAAACCGTTCGAGATCCGCGAGTACCCCGTGCCCGAGCCGGTGCCCGGCGCGGCCCTGGTCAAGATCAGCCTGGCCAATGTGTGTGGCTCCGATCTGCACGTGTGGCGGGGTGAGCTCGATCCCGAAAAACGCGGCCGAGCGCTGCCAGTCCACCAGGGTCACGAAGGGACGGGTCGCATCGCCGCGCTCGGCGAGGGTGTCACCACCGACTCACGCGGTGAGCCGCTCGAAGTCGGCGATCGCGTCGTCTTCGCCTATTTCTTCCCGTGTGGGCGCTGCCGCAACTGCCTCAAGGGCAAAACCATGGCGTGTCCCAACCGCATGCATCCGCGGGCGACATCGTGCGAGCACTGGCCGCACTTCAAAGGGACCTTCGGCGACTACTTCTACCTGTACCCCAACCACATCGTGTTCAAGGTGCCTGACGACCTGTCTGATGAGCTGGTCGTGGGCGTCAATTGCGCGATGGCCCAGGTCACGTGCGGCTGGGACGTGGCGCAGCTGGCGGTAGGCGAGAGCGTGGTGATCCAGGGCGCTGGCGGCCTCGGGCTGTACGCCATCGCGGTGGCGCGCGAGCGCGGCGCGGGCCGCATCGTCGTGGTCGACGGAGTGCCCGAGCGACTCGAAGTCGCCTCGATGTTTGGCGCCGATGACTTCGTCGATCTGCGTGAGCTCCCGTCGGCCTCGGCTCGCATTCAGCGTGTGCGGGAGCTGACTCGCGGCGGCGCGGATGTCGTGATGGAGGTCGGCGGCTTCCCGGCGATCACCGAAGAAGGCGTGCAGATGGTCGCGCCCGGGGGGCGCTACGTCGAGATCGGCAACATCAGCCCAGGGCTGACGTATTCAGCGGACCCGAGCTACTGGGTGGTGCAGAACATCAGCATCCTGGGCGTGAACCACTACGAGCGGCGTCACCTGCTAGAAGCGCTTTCGATCCTGTCTCGAACGCGGCAGAAATATCCGTTCGACAAGGTCGTGTCGCACAAGTTCCCGCTGGAGCAGGTCAACGAGGCCTTTGCCGCGCAAGCGACCGGCCAGGTGACCCGCTCCAGTCTCGTGCCCTGAGCGCTACACGCCGTGCGGCATGCGCTTGTCGCGCACCGGCGCTGGAATCGCTTTCTGGACACCGTTGCCGCGGCGCGGTGGGCGGCTCACCGTGGTGCCGTCGAGGTGGTCGGACGGCAGCATCGGCACGAACGTCGGCAGATTCTGCGCTCGAGTCTGGGTGAACGCTTCGTAGCCTGAGGCCAGCCTGATCAAGGTCGGCTCGCTGAAGGCCGTGCCGAGGAAGCTGATCCCGAGCGGCACACCACCAGGGCAGCAAGAAGAAGCTTGCGCATCTGCCAAGTTTCCCGCCCAAGAGGGCTGGCACCGTGAGGGCCTCCGGGCCGCGCGCGCCATTCTAGGCGGCTTCTCCGCGGTCGGGACTCTAACGCCGGCTTACGGCTCGATCTGCTTCGTGCTGCCGCCTTTGGCCTGAACGGTGATATGCGACATCGCAGTCGCGCCCGGTGCGCCGTGCCAGTGGTGTTCGCCCGCGGGGATCAGCACCACGTCGCCCTGCGAGATCGTGCGCTCCTCATGATCATTGGCGACCACGCCCGTGCCTTCGGTCACGATCAGGATCTGATCGCTGGTGTGCACGTGCATCTTGTTGCGCGAGCCAGCGCTGAACGCGACCACACTGAAGTTGAAACTCTCCGATTCTTCGGGCTTCACAATCAACTGCCGGTACACCTGCGAGCCTTCGAAGAGCGGGTTTGCCTCCACGGGCTCCTTGGGCAGCGAGCTGAGCTTGACAACTTTCATGCAGCTACCTTCTCCAGGCCAAAAGTTTCAGCGGCGGTATCGGCAATCATGCGCCCGATCGCGAGTGACGACGTCGCGCCCGGCGACGGCGCATTGCGCACATGGACGATGCGATTGCCCTGTGTATTGAAGACGAAATCGTCGACCAGCGCTCCGTCAGGTCCGAGCGCCTGCGCACGCACACCTGATGGGCCGGGCAACAGGTCAGCCATGGTCAGTTCTGGGATATAGACCTGGCACGACTTCAAGAAGGCTTCCTTCGAGAAGTCGCGCACCATCTCGCCCATGCCCGTTTGCCAGAACTTGCCCGCGAGTCTCTGAAAGCCCGAGTAGGAGACCGCGTCGAACAGATCGCGCGGCCGGAAGTCGAGCCGCCCGTAGCCCTCGCGGGCAAAAGCCAGCACCGCGTTCGGGCCCAGCCACACCGAGCCATCCTCGATGCGCCGCGTGGTGTGGACCCCCAGGAACGGAAACGATGGATCGGGCACGGGATAGATCAGGTTGCGCGCCAGGTAGGTACGGTCGGGTCGCAAGATCCAGTAGTCGCCGCGGAACGGGACGATGCGCGGATCGCGCGGCGCTCCCGTGAGGCGGGCGACGCGATCGGCGTGCAAGCCCGCGCACGCGACGACGTGCTTCGCCTGCACCTCGCCAGCGCTGGTGTGCAGTACGACCTCGGATGGCCGGTCTTCGAAGCGTTCCACGCCATAGCCGGGCAGGACGTCGCCGCCGCTTTGAGCAATGTCGTCGGCGTACGCGCGGGCAACGCGACTGTAGTCGACGATGCCCGTATTAGGCGACCACAGCGCTTTGATCCCGGCACAGTGCGGCTCGATCTCTTTTAGCAATTCGGGGCCGATCATCTCCAGCCCCTGGACGCCGTTGGCCTGGCCGCGCTGCATCAGGTTCTCGAGGCGCGGGATCTCCGACTCATTGGTGGCAACGATGACCTTGCCGCAGCGATCGGTAGCGATGCCCTTCTGCTCGCAGTAGGTGTAGAGCTCGCGCTGCCCCTGCACGCACAGCTTCGCTTTGAGCGAGCCCGGGGCGTAGTAGATGCCCGAATGCAGGACACCGCTGTTATGGCCGGTCTGGTGGCGACCGATGCTCGGCTCCTTGTCGAGGATGCCGAGGCGCAGCTTCGGATAGCGGGTCAGTAGCTCGCGGGCGACCGCCAGTCCGACGATGCCAGCGCCCACGACCACGACGTCATAGCTCCGCACCAGGTAACGGTAGCAGGGCTCGATGTCATCCCGAGCTTGCGAGGGATCTCGGCCGCTGACCTGAGATCCCGCGGCTCGCAGGCTCGCCTCGGGATGACAGGCAATCCGTAGAATGCAGCGTGGCTCATCTGACCCCAACGGCGGCACGGCTCGCAGCCTGGCTCAGCGGTGACAAGAAGTCGGCTTTCGAACGAACCGTGGCAAATCCGGCCGCGATGGGCATGGGCCAGGACCTGATTGGCTTTGGCGGTGGCCAGCCCGCCACCGAGCTGTACCCGTTGGAAGCCCTGCAGCGGGCGTTCTCGAAAGCCATTCTTGAGGACGGCCCCGACGTCCTGCCGTACGGCCCAAGCGAGGGCCTCCTCGCCTTGCGTCAGATCATCGCTCGGCGACTGGCCAAACGCGGAATCATCATAGGTCCCGATAACGTTCTGATCACCACCGGGTCACTCCAGGGACTGCACCTGGTCGGTCGCATGCTGCTCGACCACGGCGACACCATCGTCACCGAGGCGCCCACGTTCATGGGCGCGCTGACCACCTGGGAGAACCAGCAGCCGCGCTATCTGACGGTGCCCGTGGATGACCACGGTATGCGCGTCGACGAGCTCGAGGCGGCGCTGCGCAAGAGCGCCCAGAAACCCAAGTTCATCTATCTGCTGCCGACCTTCCAGAACCCATCGGGCGTGTCGCTCAACCTCGAGCGCCGCCAGCGGCTCCTGGAGCTGGCCGAAGAGCACAACCTGTTCATCATCGAAGACGATCCGTACGGCGAGTTCTGGTTCGATGACGGGGTCGAGCCCACGCCACCGCTGCGGTCACTGCCAGGCTCCGAGGAGCGGGTGATCTACCTCGGCACGTTCTCGAAGATCCTGGCGCCGGGCATTCGGCTCGCCTACGCGGTCGCCAAAGCGGACACGATCCGGCTGCTGGTGCGCGCCAAGCGCGGCGTCGATTTTCACACCGACTCGCTCGGCCAGCAGGGGGTAGTGCGACTCATCGGCGATCCCGAGTTCGATCTCGAAGCGCACGTCGAGCTGGGCCGTCGTACGTACAAGGCCCGCCGCGACGCGATGCTCGACTCCCTCGAAACCACGTTTGCTGCCGACTCCACGTGGACCCGTCCGAACGGCGGCTACTTCCTGTGGCTCGATCTGCCTGATGGCGTCTCAGGTGACGCGGTCGCCAGCCGCGGCTTGCAAGAGGGTGTGGCTGTGTTCCCCGGCGAGGTCTTCTTCCCGAATGCCGATGGCGGGCACCACAGCGTGCGGCTGAGTTTTTCCAACGCCACTCCCGAGCGCATCGCCGAGGGGATTCGTCGTCTGCACAGGAGCGTCGAAGCCGTAGGAAAATGATTCCCGCGCACCGCGTAACCTCTGGTAGGAAGCGGCAAGCGGGATGAAAGCGTTGCTGCTCAGCAACGAGTACCCGCCCAGCGTCTACGGTGGCGCTGGTGTACACGTCGAGTTCCTGAGCCGCGAGCTAGCCAGGTTGATGGACGTCGAGGTGCGCTGCTTCGGCGACCAGCGCATCGACCAACCGCATCTGCGGGTGCGCGGCTATCCCGAGCCCGAGCTTGCCACAGCGCCTGGGCATTTGCGGCCGGTTTTCGGCGCGATGGCGCGGAATGTCGCGTGGGCCAGCGACAAGGTCGACGCGGACCTCGTGCACTGCCACACCTGGTATGCGCACATGGGCGGCGTGCTGATCAAGGAGGGGTATGGCATCCCGCTGGTGATCACCGTCCACTCGCTGGAGCCACTGCGGCCGTGGAAGCGCGAGCAATTGCAGGGCGGCTACGACCTGTCGTGTTGGATCGAGCAAAGCGCGACCGGGCTGGCCGACGCGGTGGTCGCGGTCTCCAACGGCACCCGCGATGACATCCTCCGGCTGACGCCTGCCAAACCGGAGCGCGTGCACGTGATCTACAACGGCATCGATACCTCGATCTACCGTCGGGTGTCCGCGAGCGATGCCCTGGAGCGCTACGGCATCGACCCGAATCGTCCGTACGTGCTGTTCGTGGGCCGCATCACCCGCCAGAAAGGCATCGTGCACCTGGCGCGTGCGATTCCGCGCATCGACCCGGCAGCGCAAGTGGTGCTGTGCGCAGGCGCGCCCGATACACCCGAGATCGCGCGCGAGATGGAACAGGCCGTCGCCGAGGCGGAGCGTGCCCGCGGCGGGGTGATCTGGATTCGGGAGATGGTGCCGCGCGAAGTCACGATCCAGCTGTACAGCCACGCCGCGGTGTTCTGCTGCCCGTCGATCTACGAGCCCTTCGGGATCATCAACCTCGAAGCGATGGCATGCGGCATCCCCGTGGTGGCCAGCGCTGTCGGCGGCATCCCCGAGGTCGTGGTCGAAGGCGAGACCGGTGTGCTGGTAGCGGTCGAGCTGCAGCCTGGTCTGGCGTTCGAGCCCGTCGATCCGCACGGCTTCAGCTCCGACCTGGCCAATGCGCTCAATCGCCTGCTCGCGGACCCTGCCGAGCGCGAGCGAATGGGCCAGGCTGGTCGGGCACGCGTCGAGCGCGAGTTTGCCTGGGATGCGATCGCGCGCCAGACCCAGGAGTTGTATCGCTCGCTGGTCTCAGTATGACTTTGGCAGGCCCAGCACCCGCTCCGACAGGTAGTTGAGCACCATCTCCTGACTGATCGGCGCGATGCCGAATAGTCGGATCTCGCGCCACAGTCGCTCGACGTGGAACTCACGCGAGTAGCCGAATCCACCCAGCGTCTGCAGCGCGCGATCGCACGCGCGGAACCCGGCGTCGGCGCCGAGCAGCTTCGCCGCGTTGGCTTCCGCACCGCACGGCCGCTGGTGATCGAACAGCCACGCCGCCTTGTAGGCGAGCAATTCGGCCGCTTCGAGCTCCGCCCACAACTGCGCCAACGGATGGGCGATGGCCTGATTCTGGCCGATCGGTCGGTCGAAGACGCGCCGTTCGCGGGCGTAGTTGGCGGCGTACTCGAGCGCCCACTGGCCAATGCCGATAGCCTCGAGCGCATTGACGACGCGCTCGGGGTTGAGCCCGTCCAGCAGGTGGTAGAAGCCGCGGCCAACCTCCCCGACAACTTCCTCGTCGGCAACCTCCAGACCATCAATGAACACTTCGTTGGAATCGACGGCTGCCCGCCCCAGCTTGTCGATCTTCCTGATAGTGCACGCCCTCCGATCCAGCGGTGCGAAGAACAGGGTGAGCCCATCGAGCGGCCGCGCGTCGTTTCGCGGTGCGGTGCGGGCCAGCAGCAGGATGCGTTCGGCGTGCTGGGCGTTCGTGGTCCACACCTTCTGGCCGTGGACGATCCAGCGGTCGCCCTGCCGTTCGGCGCGGGTGGTGATCCGCGACGTGTCGGTGCCGGCGGTCGGCTCGGTGACACCGAAGGCGCACAGCAGGTCGCCCGTCGCGGCTTTCGGCAAGTAGGTCTGCTTCAGATACTCGGAGCCGTGGCGCACGATCGGCGTGATTGGGAAAATGTAGAAGTGGATCGCCGAGGCGCCGCTGGTGCCCGCGCCCGAGCGACCCACCGCGTGGAGCAGCAGCCCGGCCTCGATGAGGCCTAGCCCAGCCCCGCCGTACTGCTCGGGAATCACCACGCCCAGCCAGCCGGCCGCGGCGTACGCCCGCACGAACTCCCACGGATAGGCCGCCTCGCGGTCGTGTTCGCGCCAGTAGTCGAGCCCGAAGCTGGTGGCGATGGTGAGGGTCTCGCGGCGAACCGACTCCTGCAGCTCGGTCAGCCCAAAGTCCACAATCCCCCAAAGGTACCAATCTGTCGGCTGGGTCATGGCCGTGTGCGCCGTCGCTGCCGTTAATCGACATACATGCGACACACACTTCTTGCCATCATCACCACGGCCGCCCTGCTCGGCGGAGCCACCGTCGCCGCCGCCGCGGCCGAGACCACTTCGACAACCCCCGCCACCACCGCCACCACGACTACGACTACGGCCACGGCTGTCGTCGCGGAGGACGCCATGCCGGCGGCCTGCCAGCCCGACGCCGACGCTGCCTCGAACGAGGATCAAGACGCAGACGCGGACAGCATGAACCACGGTCAGCACATGCGTGCGTGCATCGAGGCGCTGCACGAGCAGGGCGAGCACGGCATCGGCGCCAGCGTGTCCCAGGCCGCGCACGACTGGAACAACGATCGCCGCGAAGGCCGCGACGACGACGACTCCGTTCAGCCCACGCCGACCGCGACCGCTACGGCAACCACGAGCACCGCGACCGCGGCAGCGCAGACCACCGCGGGCAGCACCATCTCAGCGCCGAGCGCTGCCGATGACGACGCCGAAGACAGTCAGGGTCAGGGCCACGGCCACGAGCAGGAGCACAAGAGCGGCAACGGCCACGGCCGAGGCCACTAGAGGGAGCTAGACGGCAACCCTCTCCGTCAGGCCCAGCGCCTCGCGCAGCGCCCGGCGCACCGTCCCAATCGGGCGGTTGCCGTCGATCCGTTGCAACAGGCCCTGGGCCACGTAGCGTTCCACGACGGGCAGCGTGTCCCGCAGGTACACGTTCACCCGATTCTCGACAACCTCGCGCTTGTCGTCTGAACGCTGATGCAGCTCAGCGCCACAGTGGTCGCAGCAGCCCGCCGTTCGCGGCGGGTTGAGCGCACTGTGAAAGCTCGACTGGCACTCGCGGCAGATCCAGCGGCCCGCCAAGCGCTCGATCAGCACCCGCGTTGGCACCTCGACATAGATCGCTCGGCGCACCCGTCCACCGCGTTCCGCCAGTCGCTTCTCGAGCGCTTTCGCCTGCGCCACCGTTCGAGGGAAGCCGTCGAGCAGCGCGCCCCGCAGCGCATCGGCGCGATCCAGTCGGTCCGCGATCATGTCGACCACGAGGTCGTCGGGTACCAGCTCGCCGTGATCCATGAACGCTTGCGCCGCCTGGCCGAGGTCGGTCCCGCGTTGGCGATGCTCGCGCAGCAGGTCGCCACTCGCCACGTGGGGCACGCCCAGCAGGTCGGCCAGCAGTCGAGCCTGCGTGCCTTTGCCGGCGCCGGGCGCGCCAAGCAACAAAACCACCTCGTCGTGTCTTTGCAACTCCATCGTTGCGTAGCCCCTCCGCTGACGCAATTGTGGGTGGACTTTGCCGTGGGTGTCTACGGCAGAGCGTTGTTCGAGGGTTTAGCCGGCGTTGCGTACGCGCTCAACCTGAAATTGTCGAGTGTGACCCCCCGTACGCCTCGTCCAGCAGCTCGACGATGTGCTTCACCTCGCCGCGTATGCCTGCCCGTTGAAGTCCGCGCTGCAATTGCATCATGCACCCGGGGTTGGCAGTGACTACGGTCGTGGCGCCGGTACTCGCAACATCGCGCATCTTGTCGTCGAGCAGTCGGCTCGCCATGGCCGGCTGAGTCAGCATATACAGGCCGGCACTGCCGCAGCACAGCTCTGGCCGCGCCATGTCGCTGAGCGTGAGGCCCGGCAACATGGCCAGCAATTTGCGCGGCGCTTCGCGGATACGCTGCGCGTGCACCAGGTGGCAGCTCTCCTGCAGCGTCACCGTTCTTGGAACCGCGCCCAAGAGAGGCTTTAGCTCGATCGAGGCCAGGAACTCGGTCACATCCTGGGTCAGCCTGGCGAAAGCCTCCGCATCGGGACCGCCGACGAGCTCGTCGTACTCCTTCATGGTCGAGCCGCAGCCGGCCGAGTTGACCACGATCGCGTCCAGCCCGCGCCCCAGAAACGCGCGCATGTTCTGTCGAGCCAGCTCCGCGCTGACTGCGCGTTCGCCACCGTGGACGTTGAGCGCTCCGCAGCACACCTGCTGTTTCGGCACGTGCACTTCGCAGCCGTTGTGGAGCAGCACGCGCAGCGTGGCCTCGTGCACCGGGCCATAGACCAACGGCATCACGCAGCCCGTGAACAGCCCCACCCGATGCTTGACCTTGCCGCGCGGCGAGAACACTTCGAACCGCGGGTTGAACGGCCGCGGGAGCTTCGGCAGCAACGCCTCCAGATCCTGGAGCTGTTGTGGCAGCAGCGCCCTCGCCAGGCGCCGCAGTCCGCTGCGCTGGTAGATCAGCAGGAGCCCGAACAGCACCCGCAGGCGCCCCTGATGCGGCAGTAGCTCCGTAAACGCGAGCCGCCGCAACGCCCGCTCGTGCCACGCCAGCTGCGTCTCCCGATACAGCTGCGCGCGACCAGCCTCCATGATCCGCCCGAACGGCACCCCGCTCGGGCAGACGCTCTCGCAGTTGCGGCACACCAGGCACAGCTCGAGGTGCTGGCGATAAGCCTCGTTCGGCTCGATGCGTCCTTCGTTCAGCGATTGGATCAGGTGAATGCGACCGCGCGGCGACTCGGCCTCGTAGCCGGTGACCAGATAGGTCGGGCAGTTGGGCAGGCACAGCCCGCAGTGGACGCACTGGCTCAGATCCGCCGGATCAGGCCCTGGAGCCGTCTCCCTCTGGGAGGGGGTTGGGTGAGGGCTGCTCAAATCCACATGCCCTCGGCCGCGAGCGCCTGCATGCCCGGCCGCTTGGCCGTAGCGTCCACCCCATCGGCCAGAGGCAACACTTTGTCCGGGTTGAAGTTGCCCGTCGGATCGACCGCGCTGCGCACCCGCGCCATCACGTCCAGATCGGCCTCGGAAAAGATGAGCGGCATGAACGCCTGCTTCTCGAGGCCGACGCCGTGCTCGCCCGTGATCGTGCCGCCGGCGTCGATGCACGCGGTGAGGATGTCGTAGCCGGCTGCCATGACCCGCTCGAGGATGCCGGGCTGTCGGGCATCGAACAGGATCATCGGGTGCAGGTTGCCGTCACCGGCGTGGAAGAGGTTCGCGATGGGCAGGTCGTAGCGCTCGGCAATCCGCACCACCGTCGCCAGGATGCTCGGCAAGCGCGTGCGCGGAACGACCGCGTCGTGCAGGTAGTAGTTGGGCGCTATGCGGCCCATCGCGCTCGCCGCGCCCTTGCGCGCCGCCCACAGTTTTGCCCGCGCCTCAGCCGTCGCCGCGAGGCGGATTTCGAGGGCGCCCGCTTCGCGACACACCGCGTCCACGACCTCGGCTTGCTTCTCGACCTGCTCCAGCAGCCCATCGACCTCGACCAACAGCACCGCGCCGGCCTCGGGCGGGTAGCCCGCGTGAAACGCCGCCTCGATCGCCGACAGCGCAAGCTTGTCCATCATCTCCAGCGCCGAAGGCACCACCCCGCGGCCGATCAGCGCCGACACCGCCTCGCTTGCGGCCTCGACCGATGCGAACAGCGCCAGCGTGGTGCGCACCGCCTCGGCGAGCGGCAGCAGCCGCACCGTCGCCTCGGTGACGATGCCGAGCGTGCCTTCCGACCCGACCAGCAGGCCGACCAGATCGAGCCCGGGCGTGTCCGGCGACTTGCCGCCGAGGCAGACCACGCTCCCGTCGTGCAGCACGACCCGCAGGCCGATGATGTGGTTGGTCGTGACGCCCAGCGACAGGCAGTGCGGCCCGCCCGCGTTGTTGGCGATGTTGCCCCCGATCGTGCTGGCCTTCTGACTCGAGGGATCGGGCGCGAAGAACAGCCCGTACGGCTCCGCGTCTTTCGAGAGGTCCAGGTTGATGACGCCCGGCTCCACGACGGCACACCGATTGGCGGCATCGATCTCGAGCACGCGGTGCATCCGCGCCGTCGAGACGATCAGCCCGCCGCGACTCGGCACGGCCCCGCCCGAGATGCCCGTGCCCGCCCCGCGGGCAACGATCGGCACTTTCTCCGCCTGCGCCAGGCGTACGGCCGTTTGCACCTCGGCGGTCGAGCGCGGCAGCGCCACGAGGTCAGGCATGCGGCGGTCCAGCCCGTAGTCGTACTCGTACATGATCACGTCTTCGGCCTGGTTGAAGACCGAGTCGGGCCCGAGCGCGTCCCGCAGCCGGTCGGCGAGCCGCTGCATTGCCGCGGGCGTCATGTCGCGGCGGGGACTCGCACGTAAGGCGCGATGGCCTCGCTGGCGCGGTCGATGTGCTCGGGCGTGTTCCACACATGGGTCGAGAGCCGCACGCTCGTCGCCCGCACGGCGGCCTTGATGCCGCGCTGCGCGAGGTGTGCCCGCACCGCCTCGGCATCCTCAACGGGCACGCTGACCACGGACGACAGCGGCACCTCCAGCCCCAGCTGCCCTGCCAGGCGCC
>WNGA01002858.1_pt1 | contig 32853 bp, 33 predicted proteins | sample 5400061 | NCBI WGS metagenome assembly WNGA01 (sample SAMN13153366, study PRJNA577476) | soil metagenome | isolation source: 100 cm soil or saprolite under grassland replicate 2 | place: USA:California | collected 2016-06-15 | reverse complement strand
CTTGAAGTGGATGCATCGCTCCCACGACGCCGCGCGCATCGGCGACGCGGTGCGCGTGCTGCGGACCGCGGGGATCGAGAACGTCTCTCTCGACTTGATCTTCGCGCTCCCGGCGGAGCTGCACCGGGATTGGGTCCGGGACCTGGACCTGGCCTGCTCCCTCGAGCCCACTCACCTCTCGCTTTATGGGCTGACCGTGGAAGAGCGGACGCCCCTCGCGCGCTGGATCTCGCGCGGCGCGGCGTCCGCGCCGGACGACGATCGGTATGCCGAAGAGTATTTACTTGCACACGTGCGACTTGCGACGTGCGGTTATCAGTTTTACGAAGTCTCGAACGCCGCGCGCGCCGGCCACCGCTCGCGCCACAACTCCGCCTATTGGTCGGGCCGCGCCTACCTGGGGCTCGGACCCGCCGCGCACTCGTTCGACGGCCGCGCGCGGCGCTGGAACCTCCCGGCGTGGGAATCGTACCGCCGCACCGTCGCCACCGGCCGCTCCCCAGTCGAGTCGGAGGAGGTGCTGACCGACGCCCAACGGGAGCTGGAGCGCCTGTATCTGTCATTGCGCACCGACGCCGGGCTTCCCCTTACCGCCCTCTACCGCCCTTTACCGCCCTCTACCGCCCAATGGGTGGAGCGGGGTTGGGCGGAGTTCAGGGATCAGCGGCTGGTCTGCACGCCCGAAGGGTGGCTCCGCCTCGACTCCCTCGTGCGCGACTTGACCGGAGCCGCCCACACGGGCTAAATTGTTAGCCGCTAACAGGTTGGACGACATGGTAGCCTCCCTTACCGAGCGCGAACGGCAGGTCCTCGAGGCGGTCATCGAGACCTACGTGCAGACCGCCGAGCCGGCGGGGAGCCGGACTGTCTCCCGGCGGCTCGGCCTGGCGCTCTCGGCCGCCACGATCCGCAACACGATGAGCGACCTCGAGGCGAAGGGGTACCTTTACCACCCGCACACCTCGGCGGGCCGCATCCCCACCGACCTGGCCTACCGGGTCTACGTGGACTCGCTGATGCACCTGCCGCAGGTGACCCCGTCGGAGGCGCACCGCATCCGCAGGGAGCTCGGGAGCGAGCGCAACGCCGTGGACCAGATCCTCGAGCGGGCGGCGCAGGTGCTGGGTGTGCTCACCAAGGAGTTAGGCGTGGCGGTGAGCCCGTCGCTCGACGCGGCGGTGCTCGAGCGGCTCGAGCTGCTCCAGGTCTCCTCTGACCGGCTGCTGTTGGTGCTGACGCTCAAGAGCGGCGTGGTGCGCACCATCTTCGTCGAGGTCCCATCGCAGATGGCGGCGGGGGCGGTGGTGCAGGTCGCGGTGGTGCTGAACGAGCGGCTCGCCGGGCTGACCCTGCGCGAGATCCGCGGCACCCTGTCCGACCGGCTGCGCGACGCCGTGCCGCAGCCGGGAGGGGGGGCGAGCGAGCTGCTCAACATCTTCATCCAGGAAGCGGACGAGCTGTTCGACCTCCCGGCTGCCGCCGCCGGGGGAGGGGGAGGGGGAGGGGGGGGCGTGTTGCTCGGCAGCGCGCAACTGCTCGCCGGGCAGCCGGAGTTCGCCACCAAGGAGCGCCTCCAGGGGCTGATGGAGGTGACCGAGCGGCGCGACCTGTTGCGTGAGGCGCTCGCCACCCGGCTCGGCCAGGGGCTCACGATCACGATCGGCAGCGAGCATCAGGATCCGAAGCTCGCGCCGTTCACGCTCGTCACCGCCTCCTATCGGCTCGGGCCCCTCGCGGGGGTCATCGGCGTGATGGGGCCGACCCGGATGCCGTACGACAAGATCGTGGCGCTCGTGGACCACACGAGCCGCCTGGTGGGTGAGCTGTTCGAATGAACACCGACTATTACGGCCTGCTGGGCGTGTCGCGGGACGCGGACGAAGGCCAGATCAAGAAGGCCTATCGCCGCCTCGCGATGCAGTATCATCCTGACCGCGTCGACGGAGGGTCCGCCGAGAAACACGCGGCGGAGGAGAAGTTCAAGGAGATCACCGAGGCGTACGAGGTCCTGCGGGACCCCGAGAAGCGCGCCGCCTACGATCGCTACGGCGCGGCCGGGCTGCGGCGTGGCGCCGGCGGCGGCACCGCCGACTTCGGCTTCGCGCACTTCGACCTCTCCGAAGCCCTGAACATCTTCATGCGGGATTTCGGCGGGCTGGGCGGGTTCGACGCCTTCTTCGGCGGCGGCGAGCGGGCGCGCCGCGAGCGGCACCGCGGCGAGGACCTGAAGGTCACCCTCAAGCTCACGCTCGCCGAGGTGGCGAGCGGAACGACCAAGACCGTCAAGGTTCGCACGCTCGACCGCTGTCCGGCGTGCGGCGGGGCGGGTGCCGCACCGGGCTCCCAGCCCACGACCTGCGGCACGTGCGCCGGCTCGGGCGAGGTGCGCCGCGCCGCGCGGTCGATGTTCGGGCAGTTCGTTTCCGTGTCGCCGTGCCCGACGTGCGCCGGGGAAGGCACCGTCATCCGGGAGCCGTGCCCCAAGTGCCAGGGCGACGGCCGCGTGCGCGCCGAGAAGACGATCGAGATCAACGTCCCCGCAGGGGTCGCGGACCACCACTACCTGACGATGCGCGGTCAGGGCGTCCCCGGCCCGCGCAACGGCCCGGCCGGCGACCTGATCGCCGTGCTCGACATCGCCCCCGACCCGCGGTTCGAGCGGCACGGCGACGACCTGGTGTTCGACCTCCCGGTGTCCTTCAGCCAGGCGGCGCTCGGCGCGGACGTGGCCGTCCCCACGCCGTACGGCGACGCGATGCTGAGGATCCCGCCCGGCACGCAGACCGGCGCCGTCTACCGCCTGCGCGGCAAGGGCCTGCCGCGCGTGGGCGAGGGCGGCCGGGGCGACCTGCACGTCCGCGTGCACGTGTGGACGCCCACGAAGCTCACGGCGGAGCAGCGGGCGCTGCTCGAGCAGCTCGCCAAGGTCGAGGGCGCGCCGCCCGCGGGCGAGAGCGCGGGGAAGAAGCTCTGGGAGCAGCTGCGGCAGGCGTTCGGGAGCTAGCGCTGGGTGGACCAACCCCGGGGCCATGCCCCGGGGTTCACGGGGACGGGAGGGTTGATGGCCGGTTGCGTGTTTTGCCGGATCGCCGCCGGGGAGATCCCGGCCTCGATCGTGAAGCGCAGCGACGGCATGCTGGCGTTCAAGGATCAGAACCCGCAGGCGCCCACGCACCTGCTGCTCATCCCGACGGATCATGTGGCGTCGCTCAACGAGACCAAAGATGCCCAGCTGCTCGGGCGGCTGCTCGGCTTCGCGCGCGACCTGGCGCGCGAGCTGGGGATCGCGGAGCGCGGCTATCGCGTGGTGGTGAACACCAACCCCGACGGCGGGCAGACGGTGTTTCACCTCCATCTGCACTTGTTGGGTGGGCGCCCGATGACGTGGCCGCCGGGATAACGGGGTTGCACCTCGTCCCGGCCGGGGCTAAGTTTTTGCGTTCATCACAGTTACCGAGATCGCATGCCGGAAGTCATCATTCATGATGACGAGAGCTTCGAGCGTGCCCTGAAGCGCTTCAAGAAGAAGTGCGAGAAGGCGGGGATCCTGTCCGACCTGCGGAAGCACCGTCATTACGAGAAGCCCAGCGAGCGGCGCAAGCGTAAAATGAACGCGGCGCGCCGCAAAAGCCGGCGCACGCGTCCGGCCTGACGTGGCGAGCTTGCCCGAGCGGCTGCGTGCCGCGATGAACGAGGCCCGGAAACACCGCGATCAGGCGCGCACGCTCCTCCTCTCCACGATCCTCGCAGACCTCAAGAACCGCGAATTCGAGCTCCAGCACCTCCTCTCCGACGACGAGGCGGCCGAGGTCCTGCGGCGCGGGATCAAGCGGCGGCGCGAGGCGGCGGAGCAGTATGCCGCCGCCGGCCGTCCGGACCGCGCCGCCGCGGAGCTCGCGGAAGTGAAGATGCTCGAAGAATTCCTCCCCGCGGCCGTGGACCCCGAGGAGATCCGCCGCGCGGTGCGCGACGCGATCGCCGGGGGCGCCAGGGATCTCGGGAAAGTCATGGGACAGGTGATGCCGCAATTCAAAGGACGGGCGGACGGCAAGGTCGTGAACCAGATCGCCCGCGAGGAGCTGGCGGCGGCCGTATGAGCCTCGAGGGAGGGGTCGCCCCCTCCGTGCTGGAGACACTGGAGTTTCCTGCCGCGCTGGAGCGGGTGGCGGCGCACGCCGCCGGTCCGCTCGGCGCCGCCCGGGTTCGCAGCCGTACTCCCGCCACCGCCGTCGAGCCGATCCGCGCCGCGCTCGCCCAGGTCGCCGAGCTGGCGGCGCTGCTGCTCACCGACGACACGATCCGCGCCGAGCCGGTGCCCGACATCGGCCCGGCGCTCGCGCTGCTCGCCGTGCCGGGGAGCGCGCTCGAAGGCCCCGCGCTCGCCGAGCTGGGCCGGGCGCTCGCCGCCGCGCGCGTCGTCGCGGGGGACCTCGCCCGGCTCGCGGCCGCCGCGCCGCGCACCGCCGCGCTGCGGGTCGAGCCGCCGCCCAAGGAGCTCGAGAAGCGGCTGGCCGCGTCCCTCGACCCGGAGGGCCGCGTGCTCGATGCGGCGTCGCGCGCCCTCGCCCGCGCGCGCCAGGGGGTCCGCGAGGCGCGCCAGCGGCTGGTCGCGAAGCTCGAGACGATCCTCGGCGCCCTCGACCCCGCGGAGCGCGCGCCCGACGCGAGCGTCACCGTGCGGGGCGGCCGCTACGTGATCCCCGTGCGCAGCACCGCCCGCGCCCGCGTCGGCGGCATCGTGCACGACGAATCGGCGACGCGCGCCACGGTGTTCGTCGAGCCCCCCGAGGTGATCGAGCTCGGCAACGCGCTGCGCGCCCACGAAGCGGACGAGCAGCGCGAGGTGCTGCGCGTGCTGCGCGAGCTGACCGATCTGCTGCGCCCGCACCGCGACACCGTGGCGGCGGCGTGGGAGATGTGCATCGCGTTCGACGACCTGTGCGCCCGCGCCCGCTACGCCGTCGAGGTGAACGGATTCGCGCCGGCGCTCGGGACCGGACCGCTCGCGATCCACGGCGGCCGGCATCCGCTGCTGGTCGCGGGCGACCATCCCGTCGTGCCGTTCGACCTGGAGCTCGCCCCCGACGAGCGCACCGTCCTCGTCTCCGGGCCCAACACCGGCGGGAAGACGGTGATGATCAAGGCGGTCGGGCTGCTGTGCCTCATGACGCAGAGCGGGATCATCCCGCCGCTCGGGCCGCAGTCCACGCTGCCGGTGTTCGACGCCGTGTTCGCGGACATCGGGGACCGCCAGTCCATCGCCGCGAGCCTCTCGACCTTCTCGGCGCACGTCGCGGTGCTGCGCGACATCCTGGAGAAAGACGGGGCCGGCGCGGGATCGCTCGTACTGCTCGACGAGATCGGGAGCGGCACCGATCCGGCCGAGGGCGGTGCGCTCGCGGCGGCGGTCCTGAAGACGCTCACCCGCCGCCGCGCCGTCACCCTGGCGACGACCCACCTGGGCGCGCTGAAGAAGCTCGCCGCCGAGACGGTCGGGATCGTGAACGCCTCGCTCCAGTTCGACGCCGAGACGCTCACGCCCACGTATCGGCTGCTCAAGGGCGTCCCCGGGCGCTCGTACGGCCTCGCCATCGCGCGCCGGCTCGGCGTCGCGCTGGAGGTGCTGGACGAGGCGGAGCGCGCCATGCCCGACGCCGAGCGGGCGCTGGATGCGCTGCTCGCCACCGTCGAGGCGCGGGCGCGGGACCTCGAGGCGAAGGAGCGGGAGCTCGCCGCCCGCGACGCGGCGCTGCGGGAGGACGCCGCGAAAGTCGGCGCGCGACCAGGCGCGCGCGTACCTGCTCGAGGCCCGCAAGAAAGTCGAGGAGGCGCTCGGGCGCGCGCGGGCGGCGGTAGACGAGGCGACGGCACGCGAAGCGAGACGGCTCGTCGAGAAGGCGATAGAAGAGACTACGGGGGAAGAGGGAAGCGGGAAGAGGGAAGGGTGGATGTCGCTGGACGAGCTGAAGCGTGCACGCAAGGCGCCGCCCTCGACCGCCCTCTACCGCCCTCTACCGCCCTCTACCCCCCACGCACCGCCCGCCAGCGCGTCCACCGAGATCTCGCTCCGTGGCCTCCGAGTCGCCGAAGCCGAGCCGTTGCTCCTGAAGGCCCTCGACGACGCCGTGCTGGCGGCCCTCGACGACGCCGTGCTGGCGGATCTGCCGTATCTCCGGGTCATCCACGGCAAAGGCACGGGGGCGGTGCGCGAGCGCGTGCACGAGATTCTCGCCGGGGACGGTCGCGTCAAGCGCTTCGGCTTCGCGCCCCCGAACCAGGGCGGCCACGGGGTGACGATCGTGGAGTTCACGGCGTGAGCCTCATCCCCGACGACGTGATCGAGCAGGTGCGCGAAGCCGCGGACCTGGTCGGCATCATCGGGGAGCACGTCGAGCTCAAGCGCACCGGGTCGGACTTCCGCGGGCCGTGCCCGTTCCACGGCGGGACCCACCGCAACTTCGCCGTGATCCCGAAGAAGGGGATGTTCTACTGCTTCGTGTGTCACGAAGCCGGCGACGTCTACACGTTCTTCATGAAGAAGCTCGGCATGGACTACCCCACCGCGGTGCGCGAGGTCGCGCGCCGCGTGGGGATCACGATCCCCGAGCGGGGCCCCACCGGTCCGGACCCGCGCGAGCCGCTCTACGGCGCCGTCGCCGCGGCGGCCGACTGGTTTGCGCGCCAGCTGCGGGAGAGCCCGGAGGCGGAGACGGCACGGCAGTACGTCGCGTCCCGCCATCTCGCGCTCGACATCGTGCTCCCACTCGGCCTCGGCTACGCGCCGAAAGGGAAGGGCTTCCTCGACGCAATGAAAGGGTTGGGGGTGCGTGAGGACGTGTTGCTCGAGGCGGGTCTGGCGGTTAAACGGGAGGACGGCACGTTGGCGCCGCGGTTCCGCGGCAGGCTGCTGTTCCCGATCCACGATTTGCGGGCCCGTGTGGTGGGGTTCGGCGGTCGCATCCTCGGCGAAGGAGAGCCCAAGTATCTCAATTCCCCCGACACCCCGATCTTCCACAAGGGGAAGCTGCTCTACAACCTGCACGTCGCGAAGCACGCCATGCGCAAGGCGGAACGCGCGATCCTCGTCGAGGGCTACTTCGACGTGCTCCGCCTCTCGCTCGCCGGGCTCGAGGAAGTCGTGGCGCCGCTCGGCACGGGCCTGACGCCCGACCAGGCGCAGCTGGTGAAGCGGCACGCTCCCCAGGTGGTCCTGCTGTACGACTCCGACGACGCCGGCCTGCGCGCCACGTTCCGCGCCGGCGACGAGCTGCTGCGCGAGGGGCTGCGCGTGAGCGTCGCCACCCTCCCGCCGGGCGAGGATCCCGACACACTGGTCCAGCGCCACGGCGCCGCGGGGCTCGCCCCCATCCTCGCCGACGCGGTGGACGTGCTGGAGCGCAAGATCCAGATCCTCGAGCGGAAGGGGTTCTTCGGCTCGCTGCCGGGCCGGCGGCGGGCGCTCGATCGGCTGCTCCCCACGATCAGGGCGGCGGCGGACCCTGTCACACGAGAGCTATACCTCGCACGGGTGGCAGAGGCGGCCGGCGTACGCAAAGAGACCCTCGACAATGAACTGGCCGAGCTGTCCACAAGACGGCTGCCAGTGAGTTCGTCGTCCGCGACCACAGCTCCGTTGGAGTTCCCTTCCAGTGCTGAGAAGGCCCTGCTCTTGCTCATGCTGGAGAGCGACGAGTGGAAATCGCGTGTAATGGCGGTAGCCGACACAGAGAACTTCACGTTTCCGCCTTATCGCGCGGTTTTCGAAGCCCTCGCTGATGGACGGCCTGATGCACTCGACGGAGTGTCCGCGACAGCGCTAGAGCGGCTGCACGCTGAAGGCCTGGGCGAGCGCTCGCCCGACGAGACGTTTGAGAAGGCCATTGACTGGATCGAGGGCGACCGGAAGACCAGAGAAATCACCCGAATTAAGCGTGAAATGACCGTCGCGCCGGAGGAGGAAAAGCCGCGCCTGCTCCGTGAGATCAAGATGCTGGCGGCGGAACGGAATGCCGTACGGCCCACTTGGGGAGTCGTCGAAATTGCGAGGAGGAGAGGTGCACCCGGAACTTGAAGCGTTGTTGGCACTGCAGGAAAAGGACCAGGCGGTCACGGCGGCCGACGAAGCGATCGTGGCCCTCGAGCCCGAGCTGAACGTGCTGGACGAGGCACAGGCCAGGGCCGAGCGCGCGCTGGCCGCCGCGCAGGCGGCGATCCAGGCCGCCATCGACCGGCGGGACGAGCTCGAGGGCAAGATCGCCAGCTACCGCACCATGCAGGAACAGCGGCGCCAGCGGCTCGAATGGGTGCGGGGCGCGAAGGAGGCCTCGACCCTCATGGCCGAGCTCGACCTCGCGCGATCGGTGCTCGCGAAAGAGGAAGCCGAGTTCATGCGCTCCGGGGACGCGGTCACCGAGACGGAACGCAAGGCGGCGGAGGCGGAAAAGGCGCTGGAGGACCTGCGGGAGCAGCAGGCGCCGCTGCGCGAAGCGCTCGCCGGCCGGCGGGAGCAGATCGCGGCGGAGCGCGAGCGCGCCGTCGCCGAGCGCGACCGGGCGGCCGCGCAGGTGGGCGCCGCCTTCCTCGCCCGGTACGAGCGCATCCGCCGGGGCAAGGCACCGCTCGCCCTCTACCCGCTGCACGGCGACGCCTGCGGCCACTGCTTCACGGCGGTGCCGACGCAACGCCGCGCGCTGATCCAGCGCGGGGCGTCGATCGAAGGTTGCGAGGCGTGCGGCGTGCTCCTCTACGCCAGGGAATGATTCCCGCCCGCTGGGCCGTCACGGCGCCCGCCGATCCGCGCCTCACGGCCGATCTCGCGGCCGATCTGCACATCCCCGAGCCGCTCGCCGCCATCCTGGTGCAACGCGGGTTCACCGCGCCGGAGCGCGCTAGGGCGTTCCTTCGGCCCGATCTCGAGCGCCTGACCGATCCGCTCGGGTGGGCCGACATGCCCCGGGCGGTCGAGCTGGTGACGCGCGCCGTGCGGGCGGGCACGCCGATCCTCGTGCACGGGGACTACGACGTCGACGGCCAGTGCGCCGCCGCGATGCTCACCCGGGTGCTGCGGAGCGTGGGCGGCGACGTTCACGCCTTCGTGCCGCATCGCATCCGGGACGGATATGACTTTGGAGCGGCGGGCCTCGGGGAGGCCCTGCGCTTACGCGCAGGGCTCATCATCACGTGTGACTGCGGCATCACGGCGGTAGATGCCGTGCGCGCCGCGCGCGAAGCCGGGGTGGAGGTCGTCGTCACCGACCATCACCTTCCCGGGGACGCCCTGCCGCCCGCCTCCGCGGTGCTCGACCCGCGGCGGGCGGACTGCCCCTCGGAGGACAAGGACCTGTGCGGCACGGGGGTCGCGTTCAAGCTCGCGCAGGCGCTCGTCCCCGCCCTCGGCATCTCCCCCAATCTCCCGCTGCACTTCCTCGACTTCGTGGCGCTCGCGACGGTGGCGGACGTGGTGCCGCTGACCGGCGAGAACCGTATCCTGGTGCGTCACGGGCTGAAGCTGCTCGCCGACTCGCACTGGACGGGCGTGCGGGCGCTGGTGGAGGCGGCGGGGCTCGCGGGCCGGCCGATCAAGTCGGGCCACGTGGGGTTCATCCTGGCGCCCCGGCTCAACGCCGCGGGCCGGATCGGCGACGCGAACGACGGCCTGCGGCTGCTCCTCACCGACGATCCCGGAGAGGCCGCCGGCGTGGCGCGCGAGCTCGAGACCCTCAACGCGCGGCGCCAGGCGCTCGACCAGCGCATCCTGGACGAGGCGGTGGAGCGCGCCGAAGCGGTGCTGCAGCCGGAGGACCGGGCGCTGGTGCTCGCGGCCGACGGCTGGCACCCCGGCGTGATCGGGATCGTGGCCTCGCGGCTGGTGGAGCGCTACGGGCGGCCCACGTTCCTCGTCGGTTGGGACGAGGGCGGGGAGACGGGGCGGGGATCGGGGCGGAGTATCGCAGGGTTCGATCTCCACGCGGCGCTCCACCGCGTGGGGCAGCACCTGGAGAAGTACGGCGGCCACACCATGGCGGCGGGGCTGACGATCCGGCGGGAGCATTACGAGGCGTTCCGTGTTGCGTTTCTCGCCGTCGCGGGCGAGCTTCTTGCCCCCGACGACCTGGTGCCCGCGCAGCGGGTGGACCTGGAGCTGCCCCTGAGCCTCGTCAGCGACGATCTGGAGAAACTGATCCGCCACCTGGAGCCGTGCGGCCCGGGCAACCCCGCGCCGGTGTTCGGGGTGCGTGGGGCGCGGGCCGTCGGCGCCCGCCGCGTGGGGTCGAACCACCTGCGCTTTCTCCTGGACGACGCGTCGGGCGTGCTCCCGGCGATCGCGTTCCAGTGGGCGGACGCGGTGCCCGACCACTGGCTCAGCGAGCGGCTCGACGTGGCGTTCCGCCTGGAGCGGGACGAGTGGCAGGGGAGAACGACGCTGCAGGCCCGGGTCGCGGCGCTGGCGCCGAGCGCCTGACGGCAATTGCGGATTGCGGATTGTGGATTGCGGATTTGCAATGGAACGTCGAACGCGGAATCCGCAGTCCGAAATCCGCAATCCGCAATGGGAAGGGGGTAGGGTAGGGTTGGGTTTCGTTCGCGTGATCGCCGGCGAATTCAGAGGACGCAGGCTCAAGACGCCCGTCGGCGATCGCACCCGCCCCACCGCCGACCGCGTGCGCGAGGCGTGGTTCTCGATCCTCCAGCGGGCGGTCCGGGGAGCGCGCGTGCTCGACCTGTTCGCGGGCTCGGGGGCGCTGGGCCTCGAAGCGCTGTCGCGCGGCGCCGCGACCGCGGACTTCGTCGAGGTCCATCGGCTCGCGCTCGCGTCCCTGAAGGCCAACGTCAAGACGCTCAAGCTGGAGGACCGCACGACCATTCACCGCGCCGACGCGCTCGAGTTCGCGGAGCGGCTCCATCCGGGACAATACGACGTGGCGTTCGCCGATCCGCCGTACGCGGGCGAGCAGGCGGCCCGGCTCGTCGCCCTGTTCCGGGTCAACCCGTTCGCGCGCACCTTCTCGATCGAGCATCCGGCAGACCAGCCGATCCCCGGCGACGACACCCGGCGCTACGGCGATACCGCCGTGACGTTCATCTACGCCCCGTGAGCTCCGCCCGCATCGCCGTGTACCCCGGCTCGTTCGACCCGATCACGAAGGGTCACGAGGACCTGATCCGGCGCGCCTTCACCTTCGCCGACCAGGTCATCGTCGCCGTCGCGGTGAACGTCGCGAAGCAGCCGCTGTTCACGCTCGAGGAGCGCGTGGCGCTGATCCGGCAGGCGGTCACCGATCCCAAGGTGGAGGTCCGCTCGTTCGACGGGCTGCTCGCCGCCTTCGCCCGCAGCGTCGGTGCGTCCGTGATCGTGCGCGGGCTGCGGGCGGTGAGCGATTTCGAGTACGAGTTCCAGATGGCGCTCATGAACCGCAACCTGGCGCCGGGGATCGAAACGGTGTTCCTCGTCCCCGCGTTCGATCTCACGTACCTGAGCTCCAGCCTGGTGCGCGAGGTCGCGCGCTTCGGCGGCGACGTATCCCAGCTCGTCCACCCCGCGGTGCAGAAGGCGCTCAGGAAAAAGTTCGGCAAGTGACATTCCGCGACTCGGTGTACGAGCGGGCGCGCCGGGCCGGTCGCCGCATCGTGCTGCCCGAGGGGACCGACGACCGCGTGCGCGCCGCGGCGGCGCGTATCGAGCGAATGAAACTGGGGGAGGTGCAGCTGCTGGACCGTACTGCTCCCGGCTCCCTGCTCCCTGAGATGGTTCGTCTGCTGCGCGCCCGGCATCCCGACAGATTCCCGACGGACGCCGCTGCCCTCGCGGCCCTCGAGCACCCCCTCACCGTCGGCGCCTGTCTCGTGGCCCTGGGGGAGGCGGACGTGATGGTGGGCGGCGCGACCTTCCCGAGCGGCGACACGATCCGCGCCGCGCTCTGGGCGGTGGGCCCCGCCCCCGGCATCGCGACGGTGAGCGGCGCGTTCTACATGGTGCGCCCCACCGACGGCGCGGTGCTCACGTTCACCGACTGCGCCGTGGTGCCGGAGCCGACTCCGGAGCAGCTGGCCGACGCCGCCCTCGCCGCGGCGCGCGATCGCCGCCGCATCGTGGGCGACGAGCCGGTCGTGGCGCTCCTCTCCTACAGCACGAAGGGCAGCGCGGCGGGGCCGCGCGTCGAGCGGGTCCGGCAGGCGCTCGCGCTCCTCGGCGCGCGCCGGCCCGCCCCCGACTTCGCGTTCGACGGCGAGCTGCAGACCGACGCCGCCCTCGCGGCCGACGTCGCGGCCCGCAAGGCGCCCGGCTCGCCCGCGGCGGGGCGCGCCAACGTGCTGGTCTTCCCCGACCTTGACAGCGGCAACATCGGGTACAAACTGGTGCAGCGCCTGGGCGGCTGGGAGGCGATCGGCCCCATCCTGCAGGGCCTGGCGCGGCCCATCGCCGACTTGTCGCGGGGCGCGACGGCCGATGATATTGTGGACACGGCGGCGGTCGCCGTCCTTCAAGCGGGAGAGCGGACATGAGTTTCAGTCTGACCAAGGACAAGCGTGGTACGGTCGTCGTGGGCGTGGACGGGCAGCTGATCGTCGGCAACCGCCAGGAACTGAAACAGAAAGTGCTGGATGCGCTGGAAGCCGGCGGCAAGAAGTTCGTCATCGACTTCACGAAGACCGGCTACATCGACTCCTCCGGGCTGGGCGTCCTCGTGTCCCTCTCGAAGAAGATCCGCGAGCAGGGCGGGGACCTGCGGCTCGCGGGGCTCAACGAGGACCTCCAGACGCTCTTCGAGCTCACCAAGCTGGACACGCTCTTCTCCATCGCGAAGACCCCCGAGGAGGCGCTCGCCGCCTTCTAGCCAGTGAGCGCGCCGCTGCACCTCGACGTCCGCCGGCGGGCGACGGGAGGGGAGACCGAGATGTCGCTCGACGTGCCGAGCGATCTCGCGTACGTCGGCCCGGCGGTCGAGCTCATCGCGGACCAGTTTCGGGGCGGTCGGCTCACCCTCTCCACGCGACGCGTCCGCTTCAACCTCCGCACCGCCCTCGCCGAAGCCCTCGCCAACGCCATCGCCTACGGCAACCGCCACGATCCGCACCGGCTGGTGCGGGTGCGCGTGGAGGTGACGCGCCTCGCGGTGCGCGTGGAGGTGACCGACGAGGGCGGCGGCTTCGACCCCGCCGCGGTGCCGGATCCCACGCTCCCCGATCGGCTCGAGCGCGAGGACGGCCGAGGCCTGTTCGTGCTGCGGCGCCTGGTCGATCACGTGGTCTTCAACGCGAAGGGGAATTCGGTGTGCCTGACGCTCCGGCTGCAGTGACCGGGGGAACGGGGACGGGGAGCCGGCTCGACCGGCTCCTGGCGGTGCTCGAACGGCTTGCCGGGGCGCGGCTGCGTCTGCGGCGGAGCCCGGACGGGTCGGCCAGGCTGGAACCGGTTCCCGACACCGACGGGGTGTGGCTCGAGATCGGCGACGCCGGAAGCGGAACGCGGGAAGCGGCCGCGCCGTCCCCCGCCGAGCTCGCGGCGATCGTCGGCGCCGTGCTCGCCGCCGAGCGCGATGCCGCCCAGGTCGCGGCCGAGCTGTCGGAGCGCTACGAGGAGATCGACCTGATCTACACGATCAGCGAGATCCTCGGCCACACGATCCGGCTGGACGAGGCGGCGCAGCGTATCCTGACCGAGGTCTCGACGGTGGTGCGGGCGGGGCGGGCCACCCTGCTGGTGCACGATCCCGAGCAGCACGTGCTCCGCATGGTGGCCGCGCGCGGCATGGACCCGAAGGACGTGGAGCCGGTCGAAGTGGACGATCTCTGCTCCGTCGCCGCGCGCGTGTTCCGCGAGCGGCGCATCGTGAGCTACGACCCGACCGACCCCAAAGCGGTGAGCCCCGGCTGCCCCGAAGGCCGGAACTACCGCGGGCGGGCGTTCCTCTCGGTCCCCGTGCTCTACGCGGCTCCCGGCACGCGCGGCAAGCCGATCGGCGTCATCAACCTGACCGACCGGCTGGGCGAGGACGCGTTCACCGCGGGGGACCGCAAGCTCGTGGCGGCAATCGCGAACCAGATCGGCGCGGCGGTCGAGAACGCGCGCCTCGTCGCGCAGGACCTGAGCCAGCAACAGGTGCGGCGCGAGCTGGAGCTGGCGCACGACCTGCAGCTCAAGCTGCTGCCCTCCCCGCTCGTCGTCGCGGCGCGGGCGGACGTCGCGGCCCGGTGCCGCCAGGCGGACTCCGTCGGCGGGGACTTCTACAACCTGCTCCCCCTGCGCGGCGACCGCCTCGGCGTGATGATCGGAGACGTCACGAGCCACGGCTTCTCGGCCGCGCTGATCATGGCGCTCGTGATGGCGGCCGCGGGCATCCACGCCGAGTCCGCGGACACGCCTACCGACGTGCTGCTGCGCATCGAAGGCTCGCTGACCGACGAGCTCGCGAGCACGGAGATGTTCCTCACGGTCTTCTACGCCGTGATCGACCCGGCGGTGCAGCGCATCACCTACGCCAACGCCGGGCACCCGCACGCGTTCCTCGTGTCCGCGCGGACCGGCGTCGCGACGCGGCTCGAGGCCACGCGTCCCCCCCTCGGGCTCGCCACCGCGCCGGGCGAGGACGTGGCCCGGCCGTGGGTGCGGCGCGACGCGTTGCTCTGCCTCTTCACCGACGGGGTCGCCGAAGCGGCCGGCACCCACGGCGACCGGTTCGGCGAGGAGCGGGTGCTGGGCCACGTCGCGCGGCTCAAGGACCGCCCGGCGCGCGACATCCTCGAGGCCGTGTACGCCGACCTCGCCGGGTTCACCGGCGGCGCGCCGCCCTCCGACGACCGCACCGTCGTGATCCTCAAGGTGTGATCCCGGACAAACGGCTCGGCCAGCACTTCCTCACCGACCCGAACATTCTCGAGAGGATCGTCGCCGCGCTCGACCCCGCGCCCGGCGACGTCGTGCTCGAGATCGGGGCGGGGAAGGGGAGCCTGACGGTGGCGCTCGCGCCCCGGGTCGCCAAGGTGGTCGCGGTAGAGAAGGACCGACGGCTCGCCATAGATTGCCGATTGCGGATTGCGGATTGCGGATTCGGCAACGTGCTCCTCGTGGAGGGAGACGCGCTGAAGGTGGATTGGCACGAGCTCCTCGAGGCTGGCCGTGCCAATCCGCAATCCGCAATCCGCAATCCGCAATTCAAAGTGGTCGGCAACATCCCCTACGCGATCACCTCGCCGCTGATCGAGAAAGCCCTCACGCCGCCCCTGCCGGAACGGATCGTGTTCCTCGTGCAGGCCGAAGTGGCGGATCGGCTCGCGGCCGCTCCCGGATCGAAGACGTACGGCGCGCTCTCCGTGGGCGTGCAGGCGGTGTGCCGGGTGGAGAAGCTGTTCCCGGTGCGCGCCGGGGCGTTCCGGCCGCGCCCCAAGGTGGACAGCGCGCTGCTGCGCCTCACCCCGCTCGCCGAGCCGCTCGTCGCACCCGCGCAGTTCGCGGCGTTCCGCGCCTTCGTCACGGCGTGCTTCAGCCGGCGCCGCAAGCAGCTCAGGAACGCAGTGATGGCGGCGACGGGACGGCCCGCGAGGGCGGTGCTCGAGGGGCTCGAGGCGCTGGGGCTCGACCCGGCCGCCCGCCCCGAGACGCTGGCGCCCGCGGCGTTCGTCCGGCTCTTGCGTTGGAGCGGCTGATTGTGAAATAATTCACAATATGCGGAAGATCTCGGAGAGCACTGTGCGACGGCTCTCGCTCTATCTGCGGTTCCTCGAGCAGTTCGATGCCCAGGGCCAAGCCACGATCTCCTCCGCCGAGCTCGCCCGCCGCGGCGGCACCACCTCGGCGCAGGTCCGCAAAGACCTCTCCTTCTTCGGCTCCTTCGGCAAGCGCGGCCTCGGCTACTCCGTCCCGGAGCTCTCCGCCAAGATCCGCGACATCCTGGGGCTGCGGCGCACGTATCACGTCGTCCTCGTCGGGGCGGGCCGCATCGGCAGCGCCCTCGTCCAGTACCCCGGCTTCCGCCAGCGCGGCTTCCACGTCACCGCGATCTACGACAAAGACCCGAAGAAGGTCGGCTCGCGCTGGAACGGCCTCGTGGTGCGCGACGTGCGCCACATCGAGACCGATCTCGCGCAGGAGCCGACCGACATCGCGATCGTCGTCACCCCGGCCGAAGCGGCGCAGGAGGTGGTGGACCGGCTGGTGCACGCGGGCGTGAAGGCGATCCTCAACTTCGCGCCGGTGCAGCTCGCGGTGCCCGCCGACGTGGTGGTGAAGTCCGTGAACATGGCGCTGGAGCTCGAAACTTTGAGTTTCGCTCTGGCCAACCGCTAGAAGTTCCACGTTCCGCATTCCGCGTTAGATTCCCGCCCATGGCGCGCGTGCACGTGACGTCCGAAATCGGCCCGCTGCGGGCCGTGCTGGTCCATACGCCCGGCCGCGAGCTGGTCGCGGTCACCCCCGGCAACCGCGAAGACTACCTCTACGACGACATCATCGACCTGGACCTCGCCCAGCGCGAGCACCGGCGGTTCGTGGCCGTGCTCGAGCGGTTCGCGCAGGTGTACGAGGTGCGCACCCTGCTCACCGAGCTCGTGGGCCGCGCCGACGTGCGGGAGTTCCTGGTGACACGCGCGCTCGAGGTCGTGCCCTCCGACGCGCTCGCGAAGCAGCTCGCCGCGCTTCCGCCCGACGACCTGGTCGGCCTGATGATCGAGGGCGCGCTCGAGGACGCGGGCCCGATCGCCCACGCCCTGAACGAGACCGGCTACGCCCTGCCGCCGCTCCCCAACCTGTTCTTCACCCGCGACGTCGGGATCGTGATCGGCGAGCACTCGATCATCGGCTCGATGCGCTACGGCGTGCGGTGGACGGAGGAGCTGCTCATCAAGGCGCTGTTCCGCTATCACCCCTGCCTCGAGAACGCCGGGATCCTGTACGACGGCTCGGAGGAGAAACGCAACAACTACACCCTCGAGGGCGGGGACGTGCATCCCGTCCGGCCCGACCTGCTGCTGCTCGGGTTCAGCGAGCGGTCGAGCCCCGCGGCGCTCGACCACCTCTGCGACCTCGTGTTCGAGCACTGCGGCGTGAAGGACGTGATCGTCGTCGTCCTGCCGAGCGAGCGCACGGCGATCCACCTCGACATGATCTTCACGCAGCTCGACCGCGAGCTGTGCTGCGTCTACCCGCCGCACTTCGTGGGGCCCGAGCGGCTCGCCGTGCTGCACCGGCGCAAGAAATCCAAGGGCGTGAAGGAAATGCCGAACTTCTTCGCGGCGATGCAGGCCGTGGACCAGCCGCTCGAGCCGGTGTTCTGTGGCGGCAACGACCGCTCGCTGCAGGAGCGCGAGCAGTGGTCTTCGGCCTGCAACTTCTTCGCCGTGCGGCCCGGCGTCGCCGTGACGTACGCGCGCAACGAGGTCACGCTGCGCGAGCTCGAGCACGCGGGCTTCCGGGTCGTCTCTGCTGTGAATCTGCTCACGGGGGAGGATGGCCTGACGGAGGACGACCGCGCCGTGATCACGATCGAGGGGAGCGAGCTGGTGCGGGGCGGCGGCGGCCCCCGCTGCATGACGCTCCCCCTGCGGCGCGATGACCTGTAACGTCCCCCTCGATCTCTGCCGCTTTGCCGTCGTGGACGTGGAGACGACGGGCACCCGGCCAGAACGCGGCGGCCGGGTTCTCGAAGTGGCCGTGGCGGTCCTCGAGCGGGGCACGATCCATCTCGCCTACGAGGCCCTCGTCGACCCGGGCGCCCCGGTGCCCCCTTGGGTGGCGGGGCTCACCGGGATCACCGACGGCCTGGTCGCCGGGGGCCCGCCGTTCGCGGCTGTCGCGCCCGCGCTGGCGCGTGCGTGGGAAGACGGCGTGTTCGTCGCCCACAACGCGCGGTTCGACTGGCACTTCCTCGCGGCGGAGTTCGCCGCCGCGGGCGTTCCCGGTCTCCCCCCCGGCCCGCTCCTCTGCACGATCCGCCTCACCCGCCGCCTCGTCCCCGAGTTGCGCCACCGCGGGCTCGACGACGTCGCGACGTTCTTCGGCGTCGAGAACCCCGCGCGCCACCGCGCCTTCGGGGACGCGCTCGCGACCGCCTACATCCTGCGATCGCTGATCGGGCGCGCCCGCGAGCGGGGGGTGGAGACGCTGGAGCAGCTGGTGGAGGTGCACGACAGGCCACGGCACAAATTGCGGATTGCGGATTTCGGATTGCGGATTGGACGCCCACCTTTCGAGTCCGCAATCCGCAATCCGCAATCCGAAATTCCCTCCTGATGCACACCACCTTCCAGGTGGGCCGCCTCACCTGCCACGCCCTCGAGGGCGGCGCGCAGCACCTCGACGGCGGCGCGATGTTCGGCGTCGTCCCGAAGCCGCTCTGGGAGCGGCGCATCCCGGCCGACGAGCGGAACCGCATCCCGTTGGCGCTGCGCTGTCTCCTGATCGAGCACGACGCCGGTCTCGTGCTCGTGGACACGGGCCTCGGCAACAAGGAAGGGGCCAAGTTCAAGGACATCTATGGGGTCGTGAACGAGGGGCGGGACGATCGCACCCAGCTCGAGGATGCGCTGGCGGAGCTCGGTCACCGGCCCGACGACGTCACCTGGGTGATCAACACCCATCTCCATTTCGATCATGCGGGCGGCAACACCTACCGGGACGCCGCGGGCGGCGTCGCGCTGACCTTTCCCCGGGCGCGCTACGTGGTGCAGAAGCGCGAGCTCGACTTCGCCCGCCACACGAACGAGCGCACGGCGGCGAGCTACCTGCCGCCCAACTTCGAGACGGTGCCGTTCACGCTGCTCGAGGGCGAGGCGGAGGTGCTCCCCGGGATCCGCTGCCTCCCGACGCCGGGCCACGTGCCCTACCACCAGTCGGTGCTGGTCGAGAGCGCGGGGGAGCGGGCCTGTTTCCTCGCCGACCTCGTGCCGACGAGCGCCCACCTCCCGCTCCCCTGGATCATGGGCTACGATCTCGAGCCGCTCGTCACGCTCGAGTCGCGGCGGCGGCTGTACGCGCGGGCGGAGGCCGAGGGGTGGCTGCTGGTGTTCGAACACGACCCGGTGGTGGCGGCGGGCCGGCTGGGGCGTCCGGGCGGCAAGGAGAAGGGGTTCGGTCTTGTGGACGAGTTGAGGGCGGGCTAACTTAGGCGCGACAATTTGCTAAGCGGGCGCCATGCGCGCCTCACCCGCTGCCTCTCCGCAAGTCGGGGAGTGCTCTAGGGTTCCGAGGCCTCACCTTCGTGCCCCCTCTCCGCAACGCGGAGAGGGGGTCAGGGGGTGAGGACGAGCGGACTCCGGGGCAGTCTGGAGTCCGCTTTTTCTTTTGAGGAGGAGACCAGCACCTGGCGATCGAAAGCACCAACAACAAGGCGCCCCGCATTCGGGTGAACAAGCAGATCCGGATCAGTCCCCTCCGGGTGATCGCCCCCGACGGAGCGCAGCTGGGCGTGATGACGGTCGAGGAAGCGCTGGCGGCGGCGCAGGAACGGGGACTCGACCTGGTCGAGGTGGCGCCGCTCGCGCGACCGCCCGTCGTGAAGATCATGGATTACGGGAAGTTCAAGTTCGAGCAGGCGAAGGCGGCGCGGGCGGCGAAAAAGAAGCAGCACGTCATCCACCTGAAGGAAGTGAAGTACCGTCCCGGGATCGACGACCACGACTTCGAGTTCAAGACGCGGCACGCGCGCGAGTTCCTGCAGGACGGCAACAAGGTCAAGGTGACGATGATGTACCGGGGCCGGCAGATGGCCCACATCGACCTGGGACGCGAGGTGCTCGACCGGGTCGCCAACGAGCTGAAGGACGTGGCCAAGATCGAGCAGGATCCGAAGCTCGAGGGCCGCAACATGTCGATGGTGCTTGCACCGAAGTAACAACGTCATCCGTCATCCGTCATCCGTAGGACCGGACGACGGACAACGGATGACGGACGACGACTAAGAGGATTCCCATGCCCAAGCAGAAATCCAAACGCGCGCTCCGGAAACGCGTCAGGCTGACGGCGAGCGGCCGGCTGCGCCGGCACCGCGCCTACAAGAGCCACATCCTGACCAAGAAGCACCCCAAGCGGAAGCGTCACCTGCGGAAACCGGCGCTGGTGTCGCACGCCGACGAACGACGCCTCAAGCGTTTGCTGATGGCGTAAGGAGCGACTGCCCCATGCCTCGCGTCAAGAGCAACGTCGCGCGCCTGAAGCGCAAGAACAAGATCATGAAGCTCGCCAAGGGCTACTTCGGCGGGCGCTCGAAGCTGTGGAAGGCGGCGAAGGAATCGGTCGAGCGGGCGCAGAAGTACGCCTACCGCGACCGCCGCCGCAAAAAGGGCGACTTCCGGCGGCTCTGGATCACGCGCATCAACGCCGCCGCCCGGTTGCATCAGCTGTCCTACAGCCGCCTCATGAACGGGCTCCGCAAGGCCGGCGTCGAGATCAACCGCAAGGTGCTCGCCGACCTCGCCGTGCGCGATCCCGCGGCGTTCGAGCAGCTGGCGGAGGTCGCGAAGCAGGCGCTCTGACCATGCGCGACCTCCTGGCAGCGATCGCCGAGCTGCGGGAGCGTCTCCAGGAGATTCCGCAGGCGGACGAGCGCCGGCTCCAGGATCTCAAGACCGAGATCCTCGGGCGCAAAGCCGGCCTCCTCACCACCATCCTCGCGCGCTTGCCCAAGCTCGCGCCTGCCTCCCGCAAGGAGGTGGGTGCGGCGGCCAACGCGCTGAAGCGCGAGTTCGAGGCCGCGTTCGCGGCCCGCGAGCGCGACCTGAAGGGGGGGCGCGCCGCCGGCGCCGCGGCGGGCGTGGACCTCACCATGCCCGGCCGCGCCGGCTGGCAGGGCGGCCTGCACCTCGTCACCCAGGTGGTGGACGAGATCTGCGAGATCTTCCGCGAGCTGGGCTTTACCCGCGCCGTCGGGCCCGAGGCGGAGACCGAGCGCTACAACTTCTTCGCGCTGAATTTCCCCAAGGATCACCCCGCCCTGGACGCCCAGGACTCGTTCTACCTGGGCGGGGACGTCCTGCTGCGCACCCACACGTCGCCCGTCCAGATCCGCACGCTCGAGCGCTACCCGCCGCCCATCCGCGTCGTCATCCCGGGCCAGGTGTACCGGCGCGACCCCTTCGACGCGTCGCACTCGCCGGTGTTCGAGCAGATCGAGGGCCTGGCGGTGGACGAGGGGATCAGCTTCGTCGACTTCAAAGCCACCCTCGCGACCTTCGCCCGGAAGTTCTTCACGGCGGACACGCGGGTGCGCTTCCGGCCGTCCTTCTTCCCCTTCACGGAGCCGTCGGCCGAAATGGACGTGCAGTGCCAGATCTGCCGGGGCACGGGGGGGGGCTGCCCCACCTGCAAGCAGACCGGCTGGATGGAGATCCTCGGCTCCGGCATGGTGCACCCCGCGGTGCTCGAGAACTGCGGCGTGGACAGCGAGAAGTACACCGGGTTCGCGTGGGGCATGGGGCCCGCGCGCATCGCAATGACGCGGCACGGGATTCCCGACATCCGCCTGTTGTACGAGAGCGACGTGCGGTTCCTCGCGCAGTTCGCGCTGGACGTGGGCGCGCGATGATCGTCTCGCGCCGCTGGCTCGAAGCGCTGCTCGGCCGGCCGCTCGACGCCCACGAGGTCGCCGAACAGCTCACCGAGCACGCCGCGGCGGTCGACGCCGTGCTGCCGCTGCATCAGGACCTCGGCGACGTCCTGGTCGGGCGGGTGCTCGAGGTGAAGCCGCACCCGAACGCCGACCGCCTCTCGCTCTGTCTCGTGGATGCGGGTGACGGGCGACCCGTCGAAGTCGTGTGCGGCGCGCCCAACGTGCAGGCGGGGAAGACCTACCCCTACGCCCCCGTCGGCGCCGTGCTCCCGGGAGGCCTGAAGCTCGAGCGCAAGAAGATCCGCGGCGTCGAGTCCAACGGGATGCTCTGCTCAGCCAAGGAGCTCGGGCTCGGCGAGGACCACGCCGGCATCCTGGAGCTCGACGCCGACGCCCCGCCGGGGACCCGCTTCGTGGACGCAGTTCCCGTCGCCGATCATCAGATCGTCATCGACGTGCCGGCCAGCCGCCCCGACCTGCTGTGTCACAAAGGCGTTGCGCGCGAGCTGGGAGCGTCGCTCGGCGCGGTGGTGAAGCTGCCGGAGATGCCGGGGGGAAGGTTGGAAGGTGGGAAGGTGACTTCCCGTCCAACCGTCCAACCTTCCAACCGGGGCGTGGTGGACGGTGTCGAGGTTCGCCTCGAAGACCCCGAAGGCGCCCCGCGTTACATGATCGCCGTGATCCGCGGCGTGCGGGTGGGGAAAAGCCCCGCCTGGCTCGCCGGCCGGCTCGCCGCCGTCGGCCAACGGCCGATCAACAACGTCGTGGACGCGACGAACTACATCCTGTTCGAGCTGAACCAGCCGCTGCACGCCTTCGACCTGGCGAAATTGCGCGGGCCGGCGGTGGTGGTGCGGCGGGCCGCGCCCGGCGAAAAGATCGTGACGCTCGACGGCGTGACGCGCACGCTGACGCCCGACATGACGGCGATCTGCGACGCGGAGCGGCCGACGATCGTCGCGGGCGTCATGGGGAGCGCCGAGTCCGAGGTGGGCGCCGCGACCACCGACCTGGTGCTCGAGTGCGCCTATTTCCAGCCCACCCGCATCCGCCGCACGCGCCGTGCGCTCGAGCTGTCGAGCGAGTCGAGCTACCGCTTCGAGCGCGGGATCGACATGCTCGGCATGCCGGACGCCCTGCGCCGCGCCGTCGAGCTGATCGTCGCGGTGGCGGGGGGCGAGCTGCGGGAGCCGCCGCTCGATCTGTGGCCGCAGCCGATCCAGGAGCGGACCATCTTTCTGCGGCCCGAGCGCGTCTCCCATCTGCTCGGCGTGCCCATCGAGCGCGCCGAGATCGAGCGCCATCTCACGTCGGTCGGCTTCTTCGTGGCGCCGAAGGACGGCCGCCTCGCGGTGCAGGTGCCCGGGTGGCGGCCCGACGTGACGCGCGAGGTGGACCTGATCGAAGAGGTCGCCCGGCTCAAGGGCTACGACGCCTTTCCCGACGAGCTGCGGCCGTACCGCCCCGGCACCGTCCCCGACGCGCCGGAGGAGCAGGCCCGGGCGCGGGCGCGCGACCGGCTCGCGCGCGCCGGGTTATACGAAGCCCGCACCATCCCGCTGGGCCCCGCCGACGGCCCCGACGCCGTGGCGATCCTGAACCCGATGTCCGCCGATGAGGCGCACCTGCGCCGCCGCCTGCTCCCGGGCCTGGTGCGGCGGGTGGAGCACAACTGGGCGAATAGGAACCGGGATATCCGGCTCTTCGAAGTGGGAACGGTCTTCCGGAGAGGGACGGGGGAGGGGGGACGGGGGACGGGTGCGCCCGAAGAGTGGACGTCCGTTGCTGGTGTCCTCACCGGCGCCCGGCGGCCGCCGCACTGGTCGGACGGTGCGAAAGTACCTGATATGGACATATGGGACCTGAAGTACCACTTTGAGTTAGCAGTGAACGTCGCCGCGCTGACGTGCAACGTGGAACCTGCAACCGGCGGGGCGGTGGGCTGGGTGGCGGTGCAACGGGGTGGGGAGGTAGTGGGGTGGTCGGGCCTGCTCGAAGCGGACGCGCCGGTGTGGGCCGCTCCGCTCTACGGGTTCGAGGTGCGGCTCGTCGTAGCGGCTCGGCCGTCGGCTGTCTATCGCCCGCTGCCGGCACAGCCGCCGGTGGAGCGCGACCTCGCGCTAGTCCTCCCGGCTGGGGTGACGGCGGCGGCGGTGGCCGCTGTGCTGCGGCGGGCGGTGGGGCCGCTACTCGAGCGGCTCGAGGTGTTCGACGAGTATCGGGGGCCGGGGGGCGGGGCGGGGGGGGCGGGGGGGATCCCGGCGGGGCAGCGCAGCGTGGCGTGGCACTGCACCTTCCGCGACCCCGAGCGCACGCTGCGCGAGCGCGAGGTGGACGAGTTGCTGGCGCGCGGTCTGAAGGCCCTGGAGGACGAGCTTGGCGTACGACGGCGAGAGGCCTGATGGGGGAGCGCAGGTGCTCGACCAGCTCGAGACGATCCTCCGCCACGTGGCGGACGAGCTGGCCGGGTGGCGCGCGCGCGCGCTCAAGGCCGAAGCCGAGCTGAAGGAGAGCGGCGGTCGGGGGGGAACCGGCGGTGCCGCGCGCCCCGATCCGGAGATCCGCAACCGCGTCGCTGATCTCGAGCAGGAGAACAAGGTGTTGCGCCAGCGGGTCGAGGCGGCGCGCGTGCGGGTGCATGATCTCCTGAGCCGCCTCACGTTCCTCGAGGAGCAGGCGCGTCAAAGCGGGGACGGGGGTGGTGCCACGGCCGGGGCCAGGGGTGCCGGGCCGACAGGGGCGGCAGGGGCGGCAGGGGCGGCAACGTGAGCACCAAGAAGCACGCGGTCAAGGTGATGATCGGCGGCGAGGAGTACACGGTGCGCTCTGACCTGCCGCCCGAATACACGCGTGAGGTGGCGGCGTACGTGGACCAGGCGTTGAAGAAGGTGCTGTCGCAGGGCCCGATCGTGGAAACGCACAAGGCCGCGATCCTGGCCGCGCTCGACATCACGAACGAGCTGTTCCAGGCGAAGAAGGGCGAGCGGGAGGTCTCCGCGCGGCTGGCGGCGCTGGCGGACGACCTGACCAAGCTGTTGCCGCCCGGCAAGCGCAAGGCGGTCATCGGGCAGGTGTGAAGATTGTCGCTCCGCCCCCCCGGGGGGGGCGCGGAGCGGTGCTGGAGATAGATCCTATGACGGACGGGCTGGCCATCGTCTCAGCCGTCCTCGGTGGTGCACTCGCCGCCGGGGCCGTCTTCTATATCTTCGGCCGCCGCGTGGAGCGCCGGGCGGCGGAGGGCGCGGCGCGTGCGGTGGCCGCGGAGGGCGAGCGGCTCCTGGAGGAAGCGCGCCAGCGGATGGTGCTGGCGGCGAAAGAGGAGCTGATGGGCGCGCGCGAGGCCTGGGAGGAGGAGGCCGCGCGTCGGCGGCACGAGCTCGAGCGACGCGAGCAGACGCTGGAGCAGCGGGTCGGGGCGCTGGAGGAACGCGAGCGCGGCCTGGAGCGCCGGGCCCGCACCCTCGACGAGCGGGGCCAGTCGCTCGCCGCCCGCGAGCTCGAGGCGCGCGCGCGGCTCGAGCAGATCGCGGGGCTCACCGCCGAGGAGGCGAAGCAGGAGCTGCTGCGCCGGCTCGAGGACGAGGCGCGCGGCGAGGCGGCGGCGCTGGCGCGGGATCTGAAGGAGCAGGCGAAGAAGAACGCCGACAAAGAAGCGCAGAAGATCCTGGCGCTCGCGATTCAGCGCCTCGCCCCCGAGCATACCGCCGAGTCCACCGTGTCCGCCGTCGCCCTGCCATCCGACGAGATGAAGGGCCGCATCATCGGGCGCGAAGGCCGGAACATCCGGGCGTTCGAGGCGGCGACGGGCGTGGACGTCATCATCGACGACACGCCCGACACGGTGGTCGTGTCCTGCTTCGATCCGGTGCGGCGCGAGGTCGGCCGGCTCGCCCTCGAGCGGCTGATCGCCGACGGGCGGATCCACCCGGGGCGGATCGAGGAGGTGGTGGACAAGGCGCGCGCCGAGGTCGAGGCGTCGCTCGTCGAGGCCGGCGAGCAGGCGATCTACGAGACGGGCATCAAGGGCATGCACGCGGAGCTGGTCAAGCTCGTGGGTCGCATGAAGTACCGGACGTCGTACGGGCAGAACATCCTCGAGCATTCGAAGGAAGTGGCCTGGCTCGCCGGCATCATGGCGGCGGAGCTGAAGCTCGACGCGCAGCTCGCCAAGCGCGGCGCGCTGCTGCACGACATCGGGAAGGTGCTGACGCACGAGCACGACGGCACGCACGTGCAGCTGGGGGTGGAAGTGGCGACGAAGTACGGCGAGCATCCCGTGGTGATCAACTGCATCGCGGCCCACCACGACGACGTGGCGCACGAATCGCCTGTCAGCGTGATCGTGCAGGCGGCGGACGCCGTCTCGGGCTCGCGTCCGGGCGCTCGGCGCGAGGCGTTCGAGACGTACGTGAAGCGGCTCACCCAGCTCGAGCAGCTCGCGGGCGAGTTCCCGGGCGTCGAGAAGGTGTTCGCGATCCAGGCGGGCCGGGAGGTGCGCGTGGTCGTGACCCCCAACGCCATCGACGACCGCAAGGCGAGCCAGCTCTCCGAGCAGATCGCCCGCAAGATCGAGCGCGAGCTCCAGTATCCCGGCCAGATCAAGGTCGTGGTGATCCGCGAGACCCGCGCGGTGGACTTTGCCCGCTAGGCTCATCGAGGGGACCGCCGTGGGCGAGGCGATGCGCGCCGAGCTCCGGGGCGAGATCCGCGCGCTCAAGGCGCGCGGGGTGACGCCGGGGCTCGCGGCGGTGCTGGTGGGGGACGACCCGGCGTCCGGCACGTACGTGCGGATGAAGGGCAAGGCGTGCGACGAAGCCGGCCTCTACCACGAGACCATCAGACTCCCGGCCGAAACCACCGAGGCCGAGCTGCTCGCGCTCGTCGAGCGGCTCAACGCGGACCACAAGGTCCACGGCATTCTCGTCCAGCTGCCGCTCCCCAAGCAGATCAACACGCAGCGCGTGCTGCACCGCGTCTCCCCGGAGAAGGACGTGGACGGTTTCCACCCCGAGAACGTGGGCAAGGTCTCGATCGGCGACCCGACGGGGTTCCGGCCCGCCACCCCGTACGGCGTGCAGCAGCTGCTGCTGCGGAGCGACGTGGAAACGACCGGCAGGCACGCGGTGATCGTGGGCCGCTCGACCATCGTGGGGCGGCCCATGGCGGCGCTCCTGCTCCAGGACGGGCGCGGCGGCAACGCCACCGTCACCACGTGCCATTCGCGCACCCGCGACATCAAGAGCGTGACCCGCCTCGCCGACATCCTGATCGTCGCGATCGGCAAGCCCGAGTTCGTCACGGGCGACATGATCCGGCCCGGGGCGGTGGTGATCGACGTGGGCGTGAACCGGGTCGACGACCCGAGCCTGAAGAAAGGCTATCGGCTCGTGGGCGACGTGAAGTTCGAGGAGGCGAAGAAGGTGGCGGGCGCGATCACCCCCGTGCCGGGCGGCGTCGGCCCCATGACCATCACGATGCTGCTCTACAACACCGTCCAGGCGGCCCGCCAGTGGGCGCCGGCCTAGATCTCTTCTCGGCCCTCGCTCCCGAGGGCGCGTGGAGCGTCAGCGAGGTGACGCGCCGCGCGCGCGCGGTCGTCGAAGCCGGGCTGCCGCCGCTGTGGGTGCGCGGCGAGATCTCCGGGTTCAAGGCGTGGCAGAGTGGCCACTGGTACTTCGCGCTGCGCGACCGCAACGCACAGATCCGCTGCGTGATGTTCCAGAAGGAGAACCGCCGGCTTCCCGCCGCGCCGCAGGACGGGATGCAGGTGTTCATCTTCGCGCGGCCCACGCTGTGGGAGGAAAAGGGCGAGTTCCGGCTGACGGTGGTGGAGCTGCTCTCCACCGAAGCCGGGGGCCTGTGGCAGCTCGCGTTCGAGAAGGCCAAGGCCGCGCTCGCGAAAGACGGCCTGCTCGATCCGGCGCGCAAGCGGCCGCTGCCACCCTATCCCCGCCGCATCGCGGTGGTGACGAGCCCCGACGGCGCCGCGCTGCGCGACATCATCGCCGTGACCGGGCGCCGCTGGCCCTGCGCCGAGCTGCTCGTGATCCCGACGCGCGTCCAGGGTGAGGGCGCGGAGGATGCGCTCTGCGCGGCGCTCGCGCTGCTCGGCCGGATCGAGGGGCTCGACGTCGCGATCATCGGACGCGGCGGCGGCTCGCGCGAGGACCTGTGGACGTTCAACCACGAGCGCGTGGCGCGCGCGGTCGCCGCCGCGGCGGTGCCCGTGATCTCCGCCGTCGGGCACGAGACGGACGTCACGCTGTGCGACCTGGTGGCGGACCTGCGCGCCGCGACGCCGTCCGCGGCGGCGGAGGCCGCGACCCCCGACCGGAGCGAAGTCGCGGCGGATCTCGATCACCTGGGCGCGCGACTGGCGCGCGGGCTCGCCGGTCGCGCGGGCCGCGTCGCCGAGCGGCTCGACCGCACGCTCGATCGCCTGGCGGGGGCGGTGGAGCGGCGGCTCGAGCGCCACCGCCACCAGCTCGCCGCCTCCGGCGGCCGGCTCGACGCCCTGTCCCCCCTCAAGATCCTCGAGCGCGGCTACGCCCTCGCGCGGGACGCGCAGGGGCGGGTGCTGAAGCGCGTCGCGCAGCTCTCGCCCGGCGTCGCGTTCCGGCTGCGCGTCACGGACGGCGAGATCGCGGCGCAGGTGGCCGAGGCCGAATCGTGACGGCCGAGCCCCTGAGCTTCACCAAGCAGCTCGAGCGCCTCGAGGAGATCGTGCGCCGCCTCGAGGGTCAGGAGCTGGACCTGGACGAGGCGCTGAAGCTGTTCGAGGAAGGGGTCGAGCGGTTGCGCGAGGCGCGCGAGCGGCTGACCGCCGCCGAGGCGAAGGTCAAGCAGGTCTTGGCGGACAACGCCGGCAAGCTGCGGGTTGAAGATTTCGACGGCTGACCGGGCGCTTGCGGCCTACCTCGCGGACGCCCGGCGTCGCGTGGACGGGGTCCTGGAGCGCTGGGGCGCCGGCGCATCCGCCGCCGTCCGCTACAGCCTCCTCTCCGCCGGGAAGCGGTTGCGCCCGACGCTCGTGTTCGCGGCGTACGAGGCGGTGGGGGGAGGGGGGGGGAGCGGTGAGGGGGTCGCGGACCTCGCCGCCGCGGTGGAGGTGGTGCACGCCTATTCGCTTGTCCACGACGACCTCCCCTGCATGGACAACGACGACCTGCGACGCGGCCGGCCCACCACGCACCGCGCCTTCGACGTCGCGACGGCTACGGTGGCGGGCTACCACATGGTGGCGCTCGCCGCGCGCGTGCTCGCGGCTGGCATGGAGGCGCTGGCGCTCCCCCCGGAGCGCCGGCGCGCGGTGGCGCTGGAGCTGTTCCGCGCGGCGGGAGCGGGGGGCATGATCGGGGGCCAGGCCCTCGACCTCGCTGCCGAGGGGGGCCGCCTGCCGGCGCCGGAGCTCGAGGACGTGCACCGGCGCAAGACCGGGGCGCTGATCGCCGCCGCCTGCGTCATCGGCGGGCTCGCCGCCGGGGCGCCGGCCGGCGCCTGTGAGGCGCTACGCGGCTACGGCGCCGACATCGGGCTCGCCTTCCAGGTTTACGACGACGTGCTGGACGCCACCGGCACTTCCGAGCAGCTCGGCAAGACCGCCGGGAAGGACGCCGGCATGGCCAAGTCGACCTTTGTGACGCTGCTCGGCGTGGGCGCCGCCCGGGCGGAGGCCGAACGGCTCGCCGCGCGGGCGGTGGACCGGCTGCGGCAGGCGGGGTTAGTTTCCCCTACGCTGGCGGAGCTGGCGCACTACGTGGTGACGAGGGCGAACTAATGAAAGGGTCCCGTGTCTCTCCTTGACTCGATCACCGGTCCCGCGGACGTCAAGCGGCTTTCCAAGGATCAGCTCCCGCTCCTCGCCGACGAGGTGCGGCAGCGGCTGATCGACGTCGTCTCCCAGACCGGCGGGCACATCGGGGCGGGGCTCGGCGTGGTCGAGCTGACGGTGGCGCTGTGCCACTGCTTCGATTCGCCCAGCGACAAGATCGTCTGGGACGTCGGCCACCAGGGGTACCCGTGGAAGATTCTCACGGGGCGGAACGACCGGCTCCCCACGCTGCGCCAGCCGGGCGGGCTGTCGGGATTCCTGCGGCGCAGCGAGAGCGGGCACGACCAGTTCGGCGCCGGCCACGCGGGGACGGGGCTCTCCGCCGCCTACGGCATCGCCGCGGCGCGCGACCTGATGGGCGAGCGTTTCAAGGTGGTGGCCGTGGTGGGCGACGGCGCCCTCACCTGCGGGCTGCCCTACGAGGCGATGAACAACGCGGGGCATTCCGGCCGCGACATCATCATGGTGCTGAACGACAACGGGATGTCGATCGCCCCGAACGTCGGCGCCATCAACAAGTACCTGGGCTCGATCATCGCCAGCCCGATCACGGTGCGCATCCGCGAGCGGGTGAAGGGCCTGATCGAGTCGGTCTCCCACATCGTCGGCGGGCAGAAGCTCGTGGACTTCGCGAAGACGATGGAGGAGAGCATCAAGAACCTCTGGTCGCCGGGGATGCTGTTCGAGGAGCTGGGCTTCCGGTACTTCGGGCCGATCGACGGCCACAACATCGCCCAGATGGTGCAGGCGTTCGAGATCGTGAAGACGCTCAAGGGGCCGCGGGTGGTGCACGTGATCACGGAGAAGGGCAAGGGCTTCCCGCTGCCCGAGCCGGATACGGAGAAGTACCACGCCCGCGCGCCGTACGATCCCGTGACCGGCGAGCTCCGGCCGGTGAAGGCCGGGCCGCCGCAGTGGACCAAGGTGTTCGGCGAAGCGATCACGCAGCTCGCGGGTGAGTACCCGCGCCTCGTGGCGATCACCGCCGCCATGCCGTCCGGCACGGGGACCAGCACCTTCCAGAAGAAGTGGCCCGACCGCTTTTTCGACGTCGGGATCGCCGAGGCGCACGCGACGACCTTCGCGGCGGGGCTCGCGACCCAGGGCGTCCGGCCCGTGGTCGCGATCTACTCGACGTTTCTGCAGCGCGCCTACGACAGCATCATCCACGACGTCGCGATCCAGCAGCTGCCGGTGATCTTCTGCCTCGACCGCGCCGGCATGGTGGGGGAGGACGGCCAGACGCACATGGGGCTGTACGACATCGCGTACCTGCTCGCGGTGCCCCACATGACGGTGACCGCGCCGAAGGACGGAGCGGAGCTGATCGGATTGCTGCGCTGCGCGCTCGAGCACACCGACGGCCCGTTCTCGCTGCGCTATCCGCGCGACAAGGCGCCCGGTGAGGCGCCCCCGGCGGCGGAGGTGGCGCCGATCCCCTACGGCACCTGGGACGTGCTGCGCTCGAGCAGAGGGAAGAAGGACTGCGCCCTCCTCGCCGTCGGCGTGATGTGCCAGCCCGCGCTCGCCGCGGCCGAGGTGCTCGCGGCCGAGGGGATGGACCTGACGGTCGTGAACTGCCGGTTCTTGAAGCCGATCGACCGCGAGATGCTCGACGCCCTCGTCCGGGACCACCGGCTGCTCGTGACCGTGGAGGATGGGACCGTCGGAAACGGGTTCGGCGCCTATCTCGCCGGCCTGGTGCAGACGATCGCCCCCCCCCTCGGCGTGCGGGTGGTGCCGCTGGGCGCGCCCGATCGCACGTACGAGCACGCGCCGCGCGCCCAACAGCTCGCGGACGTGGGACTCACGGGGGCCGGCATCGCGGCGCGGGTGCGCGCGCTCGCCGCGGAGGAATCGCTCACACCCTCATGAACGTCGGGGTGGTCGGCAACCCGAGCTACCGCGACCTGAAGAGCCTCCTCGCGCACCTCGCCCAGGCCGCGCCGCGCCTCGGGCTCACCCTCTACACCGAAGAGCGGATCGCCGCGCTGTGGCCGGAGCCGGGCCCGCCCCTTCTCGACCGCGCGCCGCGGCTCGATTGCCTCATCACCCTCGGGGGCGACGGAACGCTGCTGCGCGGCGCCCGCACGATGAACGGCGCCGGCAGCCCCCCACCGATCCTCGGCGTGAACCTCGGCCGCGTCGGGTTCCTCACGACCGCCACCTCCCAGACGCTCGACTGGGCGCTCGACGCACTGGTGCGCGGCGCCTACGCCACCGAGTCCCGGCTCGCGCTGGCCCCGTACATCGAGGACAAGCAGGGCAAGAGCCGGGCGGAGCCCCCCCCCGTCGTGCTGAACGACGCCGTGGTGCACAAGGGCGGCGTGGCCCGCGTCATCCGGCTGCGCGTCGTGGTGGACGGCGACGAGGTGGGGCAGTACTCGGCGGACGGGATCATCGTGGCCACGCCCACCGGCTCCACCGCGTACTCGCTCTCGGCCGGGGGGCCGATCGTCGTCCCCGGCGTGGACGCGATCGTGGTGACCGCCATCTGCCCCCACACCCTCGCCGTGCGTCCCCTCGTCGTCCCGTCCACCGCGCACGTGGCGGTCGAGCCGATCCCCCCCTGGACGGAAGAGGTGCTCGTCTCGTTCGACGGCCAGGTCGGCACCACGATGCAGCCCGGCGACCGGCTCGTCGTCAAGCGGGCCGACCAGCCGGTGCTGCTGGTGCGGCTCGGCCCCGAAGGCTTCTTCGCGCGCATGCGGAAGAAGCTGCAATGGGGCGACCTCTCCGACCGCGAGCGCAAGTAGTGCTCGCGGAGCTGGTTCGCGACCTCGCCGTCATCGCCGACGTCACGCTCCCGCTCGCCCCCGGACTCAACGTCCTGACGGGGGAAACGGGCGCCGGCAAGTCGATGCTCGTGGACGCGCTTGCACTGCTGCTGGGCGAGCGGGCGTCGTCGGACGTGGTCCGCCCAGGAGCCTCGAAGACCGTCATCGAGGGCGCTTTCGAATTCACCTCTACCGCCCTCTCCCGTCTTCTACCGCCCTTGACCGCCCTTGGGGTGGAGGCGGACGACGGCCGGCTGGTTCTCAAACGCGAAGTGACGGGGGAGGGGAGATCCCGTGCCTGGGTGAACGGCAGCCCGACGACGGTGGGCGTGCTCGCCCAGCTCGGCGCGCTCCTCGTGGACCTGCACGGCCAGCACGAAACGCAGTCGCTGCTCAGGGCGGACGCGCAGCGCGACATCCTCGACGCCTACGCCGGCGCCGCCGTGGAGCGCACGGCGGCGCGCGACGCGCACGACCGCCTCCGGGAGCTCGAGCGGCGCGAGGGAGAACTCGCGGCGCGGCGGGAGGAGGTCCGCCGCAAGGCGGATTACCTGCGCCACGTCGTGGACGAAATCGCGCGCGCGGCCCCGCAGCTCGGCGAGGTCGAGGCGCTCGAGACCGAGGCGAAGCGGCTGGCCCACGCCGACGAGCTGGGGCGGCTGGCGCACGAGCTGGAGCAGGCGCTCGACACCGCCGGCCTCGCCCG